>Ga0190313_1000345_pt1 | contig 28290 bp, 31 predicted proteins | sample 4870071011_MG_FD_169989 | JGI IMG/M metagenome (GOLD analysis project Ga0190313, IMG submission 169989) | Hydrothermal vent sediment bacterial communities from Southern Trench, Guaymas Basin, Mexico - 4870-07-10-11_MG | ecosystem: Environmental > Aquatic > Marine > Hydrothermal vents > Sediment ... | reverse complement strand
AAAAAACACCACCACAAACAACATCAGGATCGCTACCAGGATTGAGAGCGTCGCCATGTTTCTATCCGAGCCAAAAACTATCGGTATGGGCCCTATCAAGACAACGCCGCCAAACCTTTTCTCGGAACGAGATACTTCTGGTTCCATTGCCCCGCTGTTATAAGCGGTGGAATAAGAGGAATAGGCGTTGTGATGTCGCGGCTTAGGGTCTCACTTTTTCAGCACCTTTTCCTTTGTTTCTGAGCCCTCTGCCTTTTTTGCCGGCGCTGGTCAGACCCCTGTAAACCCGTCCCTTGTGCTGTGGCTCACAGATCCAGTTTATCTCGGGGTCGTTTTTTATGGCTGGATGGTGTGGGTCCACCAAGATTACCTCGTAGTATTTGTATTTACCATCCTGTCCAACCCAGTAGGAGTTTAGGACCTCCAGGTTGGGATACCTCTTGGCAACCCTCTCCTCCGCTATCCTCTGAATGCTCTTGGCGGCGGTGATTTTCTTGATTCCGCGTCTCTTGGCCCTTCTTCCTTTGCGTATCGCTGGTTTCCGAAGGCTGCCCCGCCTCACTCTGGCACGCACGACCACGAACCCGGGTTTCGCCTTGTAGCCCAGAGCCCTGGCCCTGTCAAGCCGTGTTGGACGCTCCAGTCGGACAAAGGATTCGCCGTGGCGGTATTCAATCAACCTCTGCCGGTATATCTCAGCCATGTATCCCTCGTGTGGCTTTTTCCACGCCTCACGGAGATATCCATACATCCCATGGGGTGTTTTCGCTTTTTCTTCTTCGGCCATACGTTTTCACCTCGCTGTTTTCTGTACCCTGCCCGTGGGGGCGTTTGCGGATTCACCCATAAAGGGCACATCTCCAACGGGACGCATCCCGTCACCGTACGTCGTACCCCTGGCCCTCAAAGGGGCGTTTTCGGTTTCAACGGCGGAGTGGAAGAGCAAAAAAGGGTATATAAAAACTTTGGGCGAAAAACCTACCCCTCCCACCCGTATTCTCCGACGAGGGGGACGAACATGACGTCTTCCACGACTTTTCGCTTCAGGCGGCCCTTTTCAAAGGTGTAAACCGCGAGCTGCTGGTAATACCTCCCTCCCTCGGGGACGAGTATCTTCCCCCCATCGCCTATCTGTTCAAGGAGAGGGGGCGGGATACGGGGCGCTCCGCAGGTGACCAGTATCCTGTCATAGGGCGCGTGTTCCGGCAGACCCCTGCTACCGTCCCCTACGACCACCTCTATTCTTTTGTCCAGTCCAAGGGTTCTGAACCGCTCCCTGGCCTGCTCTGCGAGTTCGGGAATCCTCTCAACCGTATATACCTTTCCCGTGTCTCCAACCAGGTGTGCCAGTATGGCCGCCTGGTACCCCGAGCCGGTGCCGATTTCAAGCACTCTGTGTCCGGGCCTGACGTCCAGGAGTTCTGTCATTATTGCGACCATGTGAGGGGCGGAGATGGTCTGTCCCATGCCTATGGGCAACGGGGCGTCAACGTACGCCTCGTCTCTCAGGGCTGGCGGTACGAAGAGATGTCTCGGGACGGCCAGCATGGCCTTTTCCACCCGCGGGCCGGTGAGAACCCCTATCCTTTTGAGGCGTTCTATGAGCGCCCTGTTTTCGTCGTTTTCCCTCATCCTCTCCCCCGCCGTCTTATCATGTTGGCATAGACGCGCACTATCTTCTCCGCTGGTGCCCCGCCCCTGTGCAAGATTCTCTCCTCTGTTTTTATCCTGTGAACCACCACCTGGAACGTCTCAAAGTCAATCATGTCCCCCACATATATTTCCTCGTCGTATGGCAGGATGAGTTCCTTTGAGACCGTCCTGTCCCCGCGGTGGATGGACACCTTTACCTTCACCCTGTCCCTGGCTCTGGCCCAGAGAGCCGTTATGTCTCCTGCACGGCTCTTTTTGACCCTCTTTTCTCCGACCTCTATCGCAGAGAGAACTATCCTCTCTCCTTTTTCGTTGTAAAGGACGTCTCCGACCCGTATCTCTTCGCTCACGGGGAGTGTTATCTCTCCACGGGTTGTCCTGTCATCATAGCTGGTCATGAGGGGGATTTTGACCTCTTTTTCCTCTTCAAAAACTTCTTCGTGGACATGCCCACAGTCCACGCATTCCACTACCATCTCAAGCCGCCTGTTTTTTTTGCCGACGAAACGGCCCTTGTGAACCCTGTGCCTGGTCTCTTCGCCGCACACGGGGCACTGTACGTATATCGTGCTGGGTGGTTTTATCGCCGGTCTGTCCATTTTCTATGTCACCCTATTATCCCACGCCGAGGGGGTATATATTTTTATCCACCAACCCTTTACACCCACCACAGCGTATCCCGCAACTGGTTAAATAGTAATACATGGGAAGGGATTCACATGGCAGAGAACAGAGACATGGCAGGTGACAGAGACCTGAGTGACAGAGAGATAGTTGAGATTTACAGGCAGATGGACCCTGTCTCGGGGTACATGCTCGGTTTTGAGGAGGACGCTGGAAAATTTTTCGTCCCATCTTCCAGCGCGATACAACAGTTGCTGGGTCGGATCGAATCGCTGGCAAAAAAAAGTGAAGGAGACAGGGTGTCACGTGGTGTCCTGGAGTCCATACGCTGCAAACTGCTCTACTCGGAGATGCCCTACAACGTTGCCAGCGAGGCGGTGTGGGCTTTTTTCGCCCATCTCTCCCGCCCTGTGCCGGCCACTGGCGCCGACGGGAAATCGTGGCGTGAGGAAAAAATGCTGTCTCTGGTGGAGAACATCGAAAAATCCCTCGTGGCTGTGAAAGAGCGTCTGGGCACCGGGGCTGTGGAAGATATGAACCCTGTGCTGCGCATCATCTCCTCAACCTCTTTTGCCGGACTGGCGAACGTGTCCCAGACGCTGGCGGAGAAAAGTATCAACCCGCGCCTCAAAGAGGCGCTCATGGGGCTGGCACGTGCAGCGGAGGGGCTGAGAAAAAGATACGGCTACGAGGACGTGAGAAAAGGTTCCTTTGCCGAAGCGTATTCCGTTCTCATGCGGGAAGACAGGGGCGATGGCATGGGCAGAAAGGACATATACGAGGATATCTGGCGCTATTCCTTTGATTACCCTTCCACGCCCACGGAAATGGAGGAACAGGCGCTCGTGTGGCTGAAACAGGAACTGCCCATATTCAGAGAATATGTGGAAGACCTCTCCAGCATGTACGGGTGCGACCCACACCCCGAGGCGCTGTCTGAGGCTATCACAAAGAGGCGGCGGCTTGAGCCCGGTAGGATACTCTCTTTTGCAACGGAGATGAGAGAGCACCTCAGGCCTGTTGTGGAAGAGCGTCTTGTGAGGATAACACCGCTGTACGACACCCGGATTGTTGAGACGCCCCCATATCTTCTCCCGTTTATTTCCACCGCCGCCATGACCTCTTTCAACACCCTGGTTGGAAAACCTTTCAACTATTTTTTCGTGACAACAGACCCGTCCCGCTCCCCCTCCCTTGATCCCGTGGAGTTTTTGCAGACGCTTGTCCACGAGGAGTACGGCCACTGTGTCAACTATTCAAACGTCGCCGTGGAGTTCTCCGGTCCGGTACGTGAGGTTGAAAAACTGCACACCAACCTGACACGTCCCATAACGGAGGGCATCTCCTTCCACCGGGAAATAGAGTTCCTGGACCTTTTGCACCGGCTCGTGGAAGACGGAACGGAGACCCCTAGCGAAAAGAGGTTCCTTGAACACCTTGAAAGGTTCGGTGCCAGAGAACGCCTCCTCCTGGAGATGGGCTTTGTGACCTACGAGTGGCGTATACTCAGGTTCATAAGATGCATAGGAGACATACGCATCAACACGGACAGACAGTCGTTCCTTGACTACCTTGAATGGGCCAGCGGCATGACAGACCTCCCCCTAAAAACCATCTACGACCAGCTGATAATCTTCATGGACAACCCCGGCTACGCGTGTTCGTATGCCATAGGCGGAATGCTTCTGGCCGAAGAACAGATGAAAAAAAGAGACCAGGGCAGGGACATCCTGGATTTTAACACCTATGCCAGCGCGGCGGGCTTCCCGCCCCTGTCGGTTTACATGGAACGGCTGAGGGAGTGGTAAAACATCGCATGCTAATATCACCCACTGACATCAAAAAGTTTAAATTGGCCAAGACATCAACCGTGGACGGCACCAATACCATCAAGGGGAAGTGATATCGTGGAAGGGAACAGCGTGGAAAAAGGAATAGGGAGAGAAGTGCAGGAAAAAGAAGAGATGAGTAAAGAGGCGGAGAAAAAGATCGGCGGGGGAGAGAAAAACACCGTTTTTTTGGTGGCTGTGGCGTTGATACCCGTGTTCTTTGTGGCCGGTCTGTGGGCTGGCTCGGTTTTTCTGGGAGAACAGGAAACAACCCCGGTTGGAGAGGAGGAGCATCTCATAACGGCCACGCTCATAATTGACTACGGGGATGGGAACATTACATCGTTTGAGAACGTGACCACCAACGCCACAACCGTCCTTGACCTCCTCCTCTACTGCAGCGCTAAGGACATGGGAAACTACACCGTGGAAATGTCCTACTGGCCCCAGTATGACAGCTATCTGGTTGAGAGCATAAACGGTTACAGAAACGGGGACGGCAACAAGTACTGGGAGTACACGGTGAACGGGGAACTGCCCATGGTGGGCGCCAACAAATACGTCCTCCACGACGGAGACGTGGTGGAGTGGAAGTTCGGAGAGATGACCTTCTAAGTGCAATAAAGAAGAAAAGGGGCGCAGAGAAATGATGTGCATAGATCTCAAAAAAGGGCTGAAAGAGTGGTTTGCACGGAACATGGCCTTCGTCGTATTCGGGGTTATAGGCGCAGTGGGGCGTATATCCCTGGCTGCTCTTGTGCCACGGGGAACCTTTGACCTGTTTTTCTTCGTCGCCCTGATGGCCATAGGCGCAGGGTACGGCAGCGGGAGACGTGAGGCGGTGTTCGTGCCGCTGATAACCATGGTCTCAACCGATATTTTCCTCTACACGGTCCGGGGCGACGCGTTTCCGTATGCCTCCAGCACTATTTTACTCGTGTCGTTTTTCGTCTGGACGGGAATGATGTGGCTCACCATGGCATCTGTGTATGCCAGAAAAATCGGCCAGGGCAGAGCATCCAGAGCGTCGTTTTTGCTCGGTACCACCTGGGGCGTTTTCATATACGACCTGTGGACCAACTTCGGCTGGTGGCTCGGCCCCTTCTATCCCCACACGCCTGGCGGGCTGGCGGCGTGCTACCTGGCAGCGGTGCCTTTTATGGTCTGGCACATGGCTTCTACCCTGACATTTTCTCCGCTGGTATACCTGGCTGTCACACGTGTCTCCCAATTACAGGCTTCGGCCGCTTCCAGGGCTGTGGAAACGGGTGTGGGGGAATAGCCCGTGTTTGACGCCATAGACAAAGTGATACCACAGACGTTGTTTGAGGGTCCCCGTGTGATGAAAAACCCGCCGCCCCAGATACTACTCAAGATGTCATACAGCCAGCCAAATGTTATCCAGACAGAGGTGCCCATCCCGAAAGAGTCCGGGCTCGTTGGCACCGTGCCAAACGTCCTGACAGGGTTTCCCTGGGCCAGGAGTCCGCTTGCGACCTTTGATTTCCAGGAGCCAGGCAATTTCTTGAACAAACACGCGTCCGACGCTGAAAAGAGAGGTGAAATGCTCAAGTCTTTTCTCAAGATGAACTTTGAAATGGCGGGAAAAGAGAGAATCGCCGTTGATGTATCAATGGGGGAGGGGGGCTCGCACATACCCACCGCCTCTTTTATCGTTCCCAAAAACCATCCGATACTGGCATTGTCCCAGCAACTGATATTCTTTCCCATAGCCGGCAGGGGCGGAGATGTGTGGGGAGAAGACGTCCCCGGCGAAAGAGACGTATACATAGTGGTGGACCCGGACAGAAAGGACCTCTCAATCCTTTTTGACTCCACAACAGGCGTGGGCTATATTTCGGGGACAATGTACATAGGTGAACTGAAAAAACGCCTCCTGAGCCTGGGCATGCACCTGCTGAAAAAAAGAGGGGTTGGGGTGGGCTTTCACTCATCCACAAAAGAGATATGCGTCTATGACCGGAGCGGAAAACGCGTCCGCAACGTCTTTGTCATGATGGGAATGAGTGCCACTGGTAAATCAACGCTGGGATTCGCCACCCACGGCCTCCCACCGGAGGGGGAGGAATATGTGCGGATAGCCAACGACGACTTCAGCCATTTCCACTATGAGAGCAGGACCTTTTTTGGGGCAGAGCAGAACCCCTACAGCAAATCAAACGACTTTGACGACCCCGAAGACCGGCTCCATCTGGGAACCATAGTGTCAGAGAACAATGCCGTGAGAAACGGACAGCTGGTCTATGGCGACCGCTACGCCCCCAACGGCAGGTGCATCGTCTCAAGGCCAAAGATAGACAACACTTTTGAGAGCGTGAATCTCAGGGCGGGGGACAGAAACTTTTTCGTTTTCATCCAGAGAAACCCGACCCTCCCCCCCATAATGCGCATAAGGGACAGGAAGACACTGCTCGCATATTTCATGAGCGTTGAAACCGTTTACACCAGCGCCGAAAACGTGCCTGCACACATGATTGGCAAAACGAAGTACCAGGTTGGAGCCAACCCATTTATACTCGGATCGTGGGAGGACGAGGCGAAAGCGGTTAAAAAGGCGTTTGATCTCACAGACGCAACGGGTATAGCCATGAACACGTCCAGTTATGCCGGGATTGACATACCCAAAGAGGTGTCCATTTGGTTGATAGAGCAGGTTGCCCGGGACAACATTGACTGGGAGTGGAACGATTTCTATGGGGCAGAAATACCGTCCATGTCATCAGAGGGGGAGGGATTTGAAAAGTTCAACGCCAGGTATCATCCAAAGAACGCCCTTGAAAACGTTGACTGGGGGTCACACCTCCGAAAATACAGGGAGCTCAGAGAGAGAAAAAAGGATTTCCTGAGAAAGCTCGGACCGGTGGGAGAAGACCTCCTGGACGCACTATGACCCCGGTGGAAGAAAAAGTATATATCACCTCTCTTTTTTGGGTGTCGGGGATGTAGGATGCTGAAAGAGTGCAGAGAGCACGGATATTTCCGTGGAGACGTCTGTCCGGTCTGTGGACAGGAAGGAAGGTTTTTGATGAAAGACGAAGAGATAGAGAGGGTCGGGCGGATAGTTGCCGGCATACTGCGCCATTTCCCTGACAGGTACAACCTCAAAATGGATCCGCACGGCTGGGTTTCAATGTCGGAGATGGTCAAAGCAATAAAGAGGCGGGACAGGCGGCTGAGGTGGCTCAAAACCCACCACCTCATAGGTCTGGTTGAGACAGACCCGAAGGGGCGCTACCAGATACGCGGAGAGAAGATACGGGCCACATATGGGCATTCAATTGAGGTCGAACTTGACCTCCCCAGGGACAACATACCTGACACGCTGTTCTACCCAGCCACAGAAGAAGAGGTTGAACTGTTGCTTGAGACGGGGATACGCCCGTCCGACAGGGCGATGGTCCACCTCAGTTCCACAGCGGAGATAGCCGCAGAGGCGGGGAGTCACAGAACGGAAAATCCTGTGATCCTAGCCGTGGATGCCAAAAGAGCTGTGGAAGACGGGGTTGTCATACTCCGGGCCTGTGAAACCGTTTATCTAACAAAAGAAGTGCCCCCGGAGTACATCTCTGTGGTGGAAAACGGATAAATCACTTAACCACGGGCAGTCCCAGCGGCTGGGCATGTTTTTTTCCTTTCCGTCTCCCACCGGTTCCTTTTTTAGTCCGGCCGCTGGTCCGTGCGGTTTTTCTTGTTCCTGACGCTACCTTTTGTGTCCTATATGTCGTCCGGGTCTTCTGCTCCACTTCTGTGGACGCCGGTTTTTCTTCGCTGGCAGATGTACCATATGCTGTAGCCGGGAGCGGTTTGAGATCCTCAAACCTAACAACTTTTTTCGGTTCTCCGCCGTATACCGTCCAGACGATTTGCTGGACCGGCTGGGTGAGGGCAGGTATCTGCGAGGGAAGGGCTTTTTCTATGGCGTTTTTTATCTCTCTCTTGTTCTGGTCTGCCATCAGGCCGCCTATGAATGCAAAGACGATGACAATCGTGTACGCACTTATCTGAAGCGCTGCCACGTCCCTGAGCGATTCTGTGACATCGGCTAGATACAGGGTGCTGAAGTTGAGATATGGTATAACGAACGGGAGTACTGGTGTTATGGCGCTGGCCACGCTTCCGAAGAGCGGTGAAAAAGGGGAGGCAGATGGCACCCATTCGCCGTAGTAGAGCTTTGATATGGCCATTATGGCAAAAACAGGCGTCATCGCCGCCAGGAAGCCCCTGTATGGGGAGCCGCTTCTCCGTCCTCCCACGTATCCTGCCATCGCCTGGCCCAGAATGGGTATCCACCAGAGCATTATCGTGAGAATCACAATGTACTTGACGCCGCTTATGAAGGCCCTGATTTTTTCAAAGAGCGTTTCTTCCTGATAAAGGTGTGGAACTGCGGGTAAAAGCTCCTCTTTTCTTTTTCGTCTCATCTCTGGCATCCCATCCCTGGCAGACGTATATCCGACATTTCGTCAGACATATTATGGTGTTTCTCCTATAAATAAGTTGCGCCCCGTTTTTCCCAAAATTTTTAATACGCTATATGGTATAGAAAAAAGAGACAAAAGGGTGGGAACTGATGGCCAGGAAAAAGGGACTTTTTGGCTCCCTGTTCCACAGGGAAAAAAAAGAGGAAACAAAAAAAGAAGAAAGAAAAGAGTTGAGGGGTGAAGAGATCGGCAAAATTCCGTCCGAGATAACTCCTGAAACGGAGGCGGTGGGAGAGGCAGCAGGGGGCAAGGTGGAAGAAGAAGCCCGTGGAGAAGCAGAAAAGGCGGAAGGAGCTGTGGCGGAAGAGATCGTCCTTGAAACCCACACAGAAGCAGAAACTGAGACCTACAGGGGGTATGGAGGAAAAGCAGAGGAGGGCGGGGTTGACATTGACGTCCTCAGAAAGCGTATAAGAGAAGAGATCATGGCTGAGCTCAGGGAGGAGTTTGAATCCCTGGAACGCCTCAAACAACAGCTGCAGGACAGGGCACAGAGAGTGCTCTCCATGGAAACAGTGTGGGCGGAGAAAGAAGAATCTCTGGAATCAAAAGAAAAAGAGATTAACGAAAGAGAAAAATCTCTGCTGGAAAAAGAACGGGAACTCTCTGAAAAAGAGGCGTCGCTTCTGGAAAAAGAAGAGGCCATAAAAGTCAGGGAAGAAGAACTTGGCCGGAGAATCTCCGAACTTGAGAAAGCCTACGAAGAATTCCAGCAGGAAAAAGAGGAGATTGAGAAACAGCGGGAAGAACTGGCCGCAGAGATGAAACGCCTGAGCACTGAGCGGGAAGAGATTGAAAAAGTGAGAGAAGAGCTTGAAAACCTCAGAGCGGAGATTGAAGAGAAATCGGCCGATCTTGAAGAAAAGACCAGAGCGGCCATGCTCAAAGAGAGAAAGATTGAAGCAAAAGCCGAAGCGCTCCGTGAGAGAGAAAAACGTCTGGAGGAAAGAGAGCGGAACGTCGTGAAAAGAGAACACGACCTGGTCCTCCGGGAAGAGAAGGTCTCAAGCAAAGAAGCGACCGTTGAGGAACGGTTTAGAGAACTTGAAGAAAAATACAGGGAGCTGGACGCTCTCAGAGAAGAACTGGACAGGCGTAGAGAGGAGATTGAAAAAGAGGAAAAGACCATAGCCGAAATGCGAGAGGAAATTGAAAGAGAAAAAAGGCGCCTGGAAGAAGAGCGTGAGGCACTCCGGGCCGAACAGATGGAACTCTCCGCTGCCAGAAAGAAACTCGCAGAAAGAGAAGAAGAACTCGCTGTCCTCCAGAACGAGCTGATAAACAAAGAGACCGCCCTCCAGCGCATAAAAACGGAGATAAAAGAGGCCGAGGAGAAAATGCTGGAGAGGTGGAAACAGCTGCAGGAGCTTGAAAAAGAAACGCTAAACAGGAAGAAAGAGATGGACGAAATAGAGCTCCGGCTCATGGAAAAAGAAAAAGAACTCTACGAGCGGGAGCGCATGCTGGAAATGTCATAGACATCATGTCAGACATCACATCTTTTCATACACGTAGACCACACGTGACAGAGAGCCGTGGACGTGAAGGACACACCTTCTCAGAAGCCTGAAACCAGCCCTCTCCAGAACCCCGCTACCGTGGTTTTCAAAGCCACCGCCACCACCCTCCACCTCGCCCGGAGCAGATGGAAGGATGAAAACAAACCGCCCACCTTTTTTTATCCTCTGAGCGGCATCTCTGAAAAGAGAGAACAAAACCTCGCCAGGGTCTCCTTCAACGTGTGTTGAGCGCCCATACGGTGGGTCCGTGACCACGGCATCAAAAACATCCGGCAGGCGGACAGCCACATCCAGGGGCGGCGGACAGCGTACGTCCCTCAAAAAAACCCTGTCTTTCGCCTTCTCAAAAACCTGTTGCGGGAGGAAATGGTGGAGGTTCATTATGGTGCCATCCACCATATTCTGAGAGCAGTCGCTCCCCCACACCTCCACACCCACAAGCCAGCCCTCCAGCAACACGCCACCGGTGCCGCACATGGGATCATAGACCCTGTCTCCCTCCCTGACAGCAGCCATGTTGAGCATCGCCCGGGCATACCTGGGATGTATGGATATCGGAGAAAAAAAAGGCCTGTTGGAAACCTTTCTCTTCTCAAAACTCCCCCTGTCAACCTCCCCCACGACCTCCCCAACATATAGGCGCTGGCCTACCAGGACCACAACCCTCACCTCCGGCTCTCTTAAATCAACCGTCCCCCCCATCTTTTTCAGAGTCCTGCCCAGAGATCTTTTAAGCCCATCAAAAAACTCTTTCCGGGCCTCCCTCTCAATATCCACCCATACCCCACCAGGGACCTTTTTGACCTCCACTGAAAAACGCCTTTTTTTTATTGAAGAAACAGAGACGTCTGAGTGTTCAGCGATAACACAGGACAGGTCATCCAGCAATGCGCCCACGTGGTCCCCCGCGCTCCTCATGAGCCCGTGTGTGTCCGTTTCCACCCATTTCTTGACCACAAAACGAGAGAGTGCCAGACGCTGCGAGAGAAACGCTCCGGCAGCGTGAGCGTCCGGCACGCCCGGTATGCTGGCGACAAAATCCTCTTTCAAAAAAGGCCCGGGAGGCGCGCCCATAGGCCCCCCCAGGAAACGGGCCAGGCCCTCAACTTCCCCCATGGACATGCACGGGTTTTCCCCGCTGAAAACAACCAGAATCTCAGAGGCATCCGTTTCCATGCCCACACCATGACAGTCATCAGACCATAGAGGAGAAACTCTCGCTCTTCTGAACCTCCACGAGGAGCTTTTTCATCCGCTCTTTTACTTTTTCAACCCTTTTCGTGGCCTTTTTTTCGCCCGGTTTTTCCAGTTCAAGAGCACAGCATATCACAACGCCGCCGTCACCGGCAGCCAGTATCGCCCCCCTCTCTCCGACAGCGGTCACATCTGTTATCTTTCCACCCCACATGTTGTTGTGCGACGCGTCTCCCGCACCAAAGAGAGTCGCACCGAGGATACTGAAGACGTCCGCACTTTTCCCCTCTGGCACATTGACGGCCAGGGTCTGACCGTCCTTTGTGACAACGGCAGAAGCCACAACCCCTTCTTCGTCCATGATCTCTTTCACAACCTCATCCGGCTCCAAACCTGTCACCCCCTATATGAAAACCTCTTCAATCTTGAAAACACACTTCTGGTCTCCCTTGGAGATGCACGCTATTTCCTGACACCTCATGGGTTTTCCGTACTTTTCCTCGTATAGGGTTTTTATTATGCCCCTCAGACGGTGGCATGTCGCCGCCCCCTTCCCGCTCTCGCCCTCTATTGATCCCTCCGCTATGGCCTTCTTTTCCTCTGGCGTGTCAACAAACGTTATGCGGTCCACCCACCCCCTCCCCCGCAGCACCTCTCCGGCGATGTGGAAATAGTCCTTTTCCGGGTGGGTCCTGGCTATCCTGGCAATGGACTTTCCAACGCTCTCCCCCTCACGGAAAAAAAGCCCGTGAGAAGCATAGGACATGACGCTCTCGTACAATCGGTTTATCTGGTGCAACTCCTCATCGGATATCTTAACGAACTTCATCAGACCCCATAATCCCGCCAGCGGTATTAATGGTTTCGGTAGCTGCTCACCGTGTAGTATCCCAAAGAGGTTCGGTTTATAAGGGATGGGATGTGTAAGTTAAATGCGGCAAAGGTTAGGTGGCTTATACGAGAGAAAGAGAAGGGAGAACTGAGCACGTCGGCTGTGTGCTCTTCAACGACCAGTGAAACAAAAACAGGATACTACAGGTAGAAAACTTACCCCAAACCTTTATATACCAGATGCCACATATAACTTTTGTCTGACAAAGGTCGGACAAGGGTCTGATGAAAATGGCTGAGACAGAGAGAGTGACTGTACGCCTCCCCCGGGACGTGATGGAAAAACTCCAGTCCCTGGTTGACCAGGGCAAATACGCCAACAAATCGGACGCCATAAGGGCGGCCATAGAGCAGTTTCTGGCCACTGAAATAAAACCTCCGCACGTTGAGCGTCTCACTGTTGAGCTTCCCAGGAGGAACATGGAAAAACTTGAGGAGCTCGTCAGAGCAGGTGACTACGTCTCCATAGACGACGCGATAAGAGAGGCCATACGAGAATATACGAGGATGAAAATCCGGAGCATGATAGAGGAGTACGAACAGCTCAAACTCGTAAAAGGCCAGCCCGGAGGCGAAGGACCGGGGGAAGGGGGAGAAGAAAAGACCGGTGAAGCAGAGGCGGGAAAAGAAAGCGAGCCCACATAAAAAGGCCCTGTTTAACCTCCGCGCTGCCGCATAAAAGAAGGGATGGGATGCCAGATGAGAGAAAGCACTCTCAACAGAAATGCGATGCTCAGTAGAAACGCAGATGCTCAAAATATTTTCAAAGGGGGGTGGCGGCTTTGTTGAAGAGCCTTCTGAGAGAATACCAGGAGATGCAGGAAGAGAGGAACAAAAACGCCAGGAACACACTGAGGGTGAAAGTGGTGGGATGTGGCGGGGGCGGAAACAACAGTCTGAGACGATTTCACAGCCTTGGCATGGACGGTGTGGAAACGATAGCCATAAACACCGACAGCCAGCACCTTTATACCATAGACGCTGACAGGAAAATCCTGATAGGAGAGTGGCTCACAAACGGACACGGCGCAGGTGGCAACCCCGAGCTTGGAGAGAGATGTGCCGTTGAGTCACGGACTGAGATAAAAGAGGCCATAGGGAGAGCGGACATAGTTTTCATAACCGCTGGACTGGGCGGCGGGACCGGAACGGGGAGTGCGCCGGTGGTGGCCGAGATTGCAAAAAAAGCCAGAGCGCTTGTTGTGGCCGTTGTGACCATGCCTTTTGACTACGAGGGCCAGAGGAGGAAAAAGTCCGCCCTCAGGGGTCTTCACAGACTCCAGAAACTCGCTGACAGCATAATAGTACTGGACAACAACAAACTACTTGACCTGGTACCAGACCTCCCCCTGGACGCCGCCTTCGGGTTCCTGGACCAGCTGGTTGCCACAATAATAAGCGGTCTTATAGATGCCATACAGAAACCGTCTCTGATAAACATAGATTTCGCAGACATAAAAGCTGTTCTGGGCAGCGGGGGTGTCTCCACGATTCTCTGCGGAGAGGGACCTGCAAATGACCCCGCCGCGGTGGTCACGGATACGCTCAAAAACAACCTCCTGGACGTGGACTATTCCGGCGCCACAGGAGCGGTGATACACATCACCTGCGACGAAAAACTTCCCGTGGAAAAGATAAGCACCATGGTTAAGGCGATAACCTCCGGGCTGTCAGACGACGCGAACGTGATATTCGGGGTGAGACAGGACCCTGAGATGGGGGGCATGGTCAGGATACTCACTGTCCTCACGGGGGTGCGGACGCCTTATCTGACCGGTGAATACGCCGGACAGGAGCGGAATGGCGGTCTGAGAAAAAAGCCCGTCTGGCACAGTACCAGGGACGAGATTCGCGGGAGAAGTTTGCCCGCGGAGATATACAGCGGTTCTCATGCCAGGGGTGCGGTGGAGGCATGGAAATGATATTGATGGAAAAAAGGAGGCATACAGATGGGTGGAGATGAAACATATTCGCTGAACAAAATGATTCGCAGAATGAGAAACGAGAATTCCGTGCCGGAAACTGTTCGTGAGGGACGGCCGAGGACCCGATCTTTTACTCAGGACCTCCTTGACAGTGTGATCTCAAGGGCCGAGGCGGAGGGAAAAAAGATAGAGCTGCTGCCCGATGACAGCGCGCAGGTTGTACAGCCGCCTCCCCGTCCGGCGCCGAAAAAAACCGTTCTGCCACCGGCATCTGTTAAGGTGACACGAGAGGGCATACGTGTTCCCGGCGGGCTGTTTGCCATGGTAAACCAGATGGCTGAGATGGAGGATGAAACCTTTTACATGTTCTACATAGAGGCCTCTCTGGAATATGAAAGGCGGAGTGGAAACAAAGGGTGGACCAGGCAGGTTGTTGAGCAGATGTTCGGTAAAAAGGGCCTCCAGGGAGATTATACCACACCGGTGGAAAACACACCATATGATGATGGGACAGTATGTGATGATGTAACGCTGAAAAAGCTTCTGGAAATGGAGCAGAGACATGAGCAAGGACAGCGAGGGCCGGAGAACATGCCCAATAAGGATGGTGAGCTTTGGATAGAGGTGGAGAACGAAAAAACCGGCAGGAGCCTGCGTGAGATTGAAGTGTAATGAGGGGTGTTGACCCCTCCCCCACAACTATCTACAGCCGGCCGGTTATTTTTGCCGCTTTTTTCATCTTTTGTCGTTTTCTAATAGATACAGGCCCCAGAAAAAGGGGGAAAAGAGGGGTGGGGAAGAGAGGCTAAAGGATTATCCGAAGAGTGCGCCGAGACCGGCAGCAGCCTCTTCCTCACTCACCTCTTTCTCCTCTTCTTCTTTCTTCTCCTCTTTCTTCTCCTCAGCCGGCGCTCCACCGCCAGCGGCAGGAGATGGAGCAGCCGCAGCTGGCATCGCCACAGCCGTGGATATTGCTTCTTCTATGTCCACGCCCTCAAGAGACGCCACCAGGGCTTTGACCCTGGCCTGGTCTGGCTCTATGCCAGCCGCTTTCAGCACGGCAGCAACGCTTTCCTCTGTTATCTCCTTCCCGGCTGCGTGGAGCAACAGGGCACTGTACACGTACTCCATTTTCTATACCTCCTTTTTCGCCTTTACATTTCTCCGATATATACTTTTTTCTGGCTCACTTTATCCGAAGAGTGCGCCGAGACCGGCAGCAGCCTCTTCCTCACTCACCTCTTCTTCCTCTGCCTCTTTTTCCTCTTTTTTCTCCTCAGAAGTGCCGCCACCCCCGTCCGTGTCCGGTGGTAGAGAGGGTGGACCCTGTGAGAGGAGCGCTTTCAGTTCTTCGTCCAAGCCGTCTTTGAGACGGGATGCCAGGGAGATCATCTGTGCGTGCGCTTTTGCGATGACCAGCGGGAGGGTCTCTTTGTTGAGGATGCCGGCGTTGACGGCGAGGTTCATCGCCTCCATGTGGCATTTGGCCAGCAACGGTTTGATGGTCAGCGGTGTCGGGTAGCCGGCAAACATGGAGAGGTTGAACGCGTGGGATGCCGCCTGGCGGAACATGGCAGCGTATTCCTCTGTGTCTATTGCCAGCGTCTCTTCCGGGAATACCAGGCCATCTTCGTATGCTCCTTTGAGGCGGAGGCCAACTGTTAGCGGGAATATCTCAAGCCTCGTGAGGGCGGAGGCGATCTGCGGCGATATCTTCTCCCCCGCCTTTACCAGCAGTTTATCTTTTTTTATTACGACTTTCCCGCTTTCTATAGCCGCGGGTATTCCCACCCTCTGCAGTTCTCCCACAATGGGCCCGGGTTTGAAGGGCGTCTCTCCTGCTTTGACCACTATGTCCTCCGGGGCTGTTTCTCCGCCTTTTGCGGGTGCCCGTGTCTCACTGGCCTTCAGCTCTGCGTATAGTTTGAAAGCGTTTTTGCTGGACGTTATGATGGCGTTCTGAGTCGTGCCTATAAAGTCTATGAGTTTCTCCACGCCCTTTTTCTGCTCGCTGGCGCGTTCAAGGGCCAGCTTTATGAGGGTGTTCTTTGAGACTATGAAGGGACTGCCCTCCTCTCTGAGCTTTTTCCTCATCTCCTGGAGCTGCGGCGAGGGGATGTTGTTTATTGATACGATGCCCACCACGGGCTTGCTGAGAATGAACTCTGTGAGCTCCTGAACACGTTTCTTTTTCCACTCAGCGACGTGTGCCACTTTTTTCACCTCACATCACTTTTATGGATGGGCCCATGGTAGTTTTCACATACACAGAGTGTATGTTCATCTTCCCACGCTCAAGTTTGGATATGGCCCTGTTTAGTATCGCCTCAATGTTTTCTGCTATGTCTTCCGGGGGCATCTCAACCGTTCCAACGGGCGCATGAAAAACGGGTCTGTCCTTGGTCCTGATTCTCACAGACCGTCTCAGGTTTTCAATCAGCGGCCGGGGATCTGCTCCTGGCGGAACCGGGCGGGGCATTTTTCCCCGGGGACCCAGATAGCGCCCGAGGAGTTTCCCGACAAGAGGCATGAGGGGAGCTTCGGCCACAAAGAAGTCGTACTTCTGCGCTATCTTTTTTGCCCTGCGTTTGTCCTCTGCGATGTCTTCCAGCTCATCCGATTTTATTATGAGGTCTGCGGCATCTTTTGCTTTCAGAGCCATCTCCTCTGTGCAGATAAGCGCCACCTTTACCGGTTTCCCCCTCCCCTTAGGCAGAATTATCTCCTCGGAAATCCTGTTCTTGGGGACAGACATATCAACGTCTTTGAGGTTCACTGCCAGGTCCACTGTCTCAACGAAGTTTCGTTTGGGTGCGCTCTCAATGGCCTTTTTCACGGCTTCCACTATTTTTGGGTCTGCCAAGTTAGCACCTCCTGTAGTAAACGAGACCCAAAACAGGCCATACTATGCAAACGGCCTTCGGGTCTCTCCTACAGTGGGAGACAGCCTATAAACCAGCTGTTTATAAACTTTGCTGTTATTTGAGGCTATTTGAGGCGTGCTATGAGAAGAGTGGAATGGTGCATATCGGGCGGTCCGGAGCGGAAAAGTTATAAACAACAATGCTTTATCCCCGACCTGCCTCTAATCCAGATAGGCTTAAAGAAGGGGAGAAGTGCATGCAAAGGCTTGAAACGAAGAGGAACGAAAATACGAAAATGTCAAAAATAGGAGCATATCTGGTCACATCACGAATGGAATACATTCCCGGGGAGATACCGGCCATATTTGTGATTCTCTTTATAACTGCTAGCGGCGGGAGTCTACCCCTGGGGGTGCGGACATTTGAAGCGTTGGGCGTTTTCGGGCTGTTGTATTTCACAGGCTTCATGATTAACGCCCTTGCAGATTATGAAATTGATAAAAAGTATTCAACGTTCAAGTCAGGAATACCCCTGGCTGTGGAGACTCTGGGCGTCCGCTCCCTGACCGCTCTGATAGCCCTCCAGACTCTCGTTGCCTGTTTAATAAGCATTCACATATCCTTCATGCTCTCATCTCCCGTCCCGATAGCGCTGGTTCTTCTTGGAGTGCTCACGGGGCTGGGCTATTCAATAAAACCATTTAGGTTCAAAGAGAGAGGCATACTACATGGGATAGCGCTGGGCCTCTCCGCCTTTTTCCTCCCACCTGTTTTTCTAATTTACTCAATAACAGGGTCCATAACACCTGCGATAGTGTTCTTCTTCGGAGGTTTCACAGCGGTGCACTATGGGATGGAATTTGGAAACCAGGCCATAGATTACAAAGAAGACAGAGAACAGGGCGTACTTACGCCGCCGGTCAGATGGGGCCTCACTAGGTCCCTGGCTGTGGGGGTAGGACTCATGGTTGTAGGAATGGCCATGGAAATATCCGGCCTGTTTTTCGTCTTCCAACAAAAAGTTGGCTACCTGACCCGGCAAACATTTTACGTTCTCTACACAGCGGCGGCGGTATCTATCACGGGCGGGTATCTTTTCCCGCTCAAAAAGTACCTGCAGATGTGGGATGCGTCCAGAAAATTCTCCGTTGACGGCGCTATTGAGCGTATGAAAGAACTATGCAAATACGCAAAATGGCAGGCTTCCGGCATACTCGGAGTATTTTTTGCCACCCTCATACTCTTCTCCGCAGAGATGTATATACACCCACACGCCTACGTTTCACCGTCCGGAACGGATAGCACTTTTAGAGCGGAGTTTCTTGACGTAAATATCACATATACCCCACTAGATGAAACAACGTCCACAACGAACGCCACAGAAGACCCTGGGTCTTTTTCAGGGATGTACGCCATAAAATACACGATACTGCTGGCTGGGATTGCCCCCGGTCCTGATAAAAAAGTTCTCCTCCGGGCGTTCACATCCAGGAGCGGAGAGGTGTTGGACAGCAGAGAGATAGAGGTGTTTCCTGCCCCCGCCCCAGATGACACGGGAAAAGACAACGTCACAACAGGAAAACAGCAGGTATCCGGGCAGCAGTGGTCGCAGACGCTGAGCGGTAGTTTTGATATGCTGGGAGACAGAGAGGAGACCACACGGATATACCTCGACCTAGCAGAGATATCTGTGAATGATGCCAGCAACGGCACCGGAGCAATCAAAGTTCTGGACTCCCACACCGTCCAACCTTCGCTTCCTGTCTATCTGGACCATCTCTCTATTTCGTATGTCTCTACGAGTGAAAACCAGCTTTTTTCCCAGTACAACGTGACTGCTTTCGTATACTGTGACCGTGGCAACTATTTCCCGGATACGCTTGAAGTCTATTTCTATTGTTCAAACCAGAGCGGGAGCGAATTTTTAAGCAAAGAGGTGGTACTGGACACAGTGTTAACAGGCGGCGGCTGGTGGACTCCATCAGCATCTTTCACTATTTCAGCGACGAACTTATTTGTTGAAAACGGAATCGTTTTTGAGGCAAAACTGGTGAACGCCACGTCCGGGGAAACACTGGAGGTGTGCTCATACACTCTACAATGAACACCCACTCTTCTACGTACACCACACTCTCTACATACACCCCCTCATAGGAAGTACCAAAAAAACTATCTATACACACTGTTTTTCTGCGGCACATGGAAACGCGTGGAGTGTTCCGTGGAGACGGACATAAGAAACACATCAAAAAACACTTCGTCGCCACAGCCACGTTGCTCCTGGTTTTATCAGCAATCCCCCTCTCATTGCACCCATCCACAGGCGCTCCCGTGGGCATGCGGCAGGAGGTTTTTTTGCACCTGGGCGGAGACAACAACACACAGATGCTCTCAACAGACCTCCCCGGCTATGTCATAACCCTCAACTCGTCCAGTGTGCGGGCGGCCAGAGAGGAGATACTCTTTGACGACGTGGCCATACTGGGCACGTGGAAAACCCAGCCCATTCAGATGCCCCTTGACGTGGGAGGACAGGTCAGATATTCATTTTTTGTCAGCGGAGACGTGGAAGGGGCTTTTTTGCGCCTGGAGATCTCCCTGGGGAACAGGACATACACCCACGACACATCGCCGACGGACCTCTCATCTGTTCCCGTGGAGATGTCCGGTTCTTTTGAAATAACAGACATGGTGAGCCTTGGTGAGGGAGATGTGATTTCTCTCACACTCTACTGGGGGGGCAGCCAGAACATCCTTGACAGCGTCCAGAACAACACCCTGACCCTCTGGTATGGGGCACCGTGGAGGGATTCCTGGGTATCTATCAAAGTCCCGTCGGTAGATATCTCAGACGTTGACGTTGAAAACACCGCCACAAACACAACCACTTTTGCGGTAAAAGCCAGAAGCGCGTTCGGAGTGCAGGACCTCGCAACATGGGAATTCAACGTGAGCGCTGACCGGGGAGAGATCTCCAACACAACCACCACTGTGGAAGGAAACCTCCTTGTTTATCGTGTCGTCTGGGACCACAGCATGCTCCAGTATGCCGATGTCACGATAACCGTGAGCGCAAAGATATGGGACAAGAGCGGAAACCTGTGGGAAAAAACATCGCAGAAAACTGTCATCCAGCCACGCGAGAAAGTAGATTTCAGCATCTCTCCATCGGACATAGCCATATCCCCCGCGAGACCACATCTTGGTGACACGGTTAACATAACCGTATATTTCACCGGACTAGGAAAAAACTGGGATTCTGCGCCGGTCAAACTGGAGTTCTACGAAGGAGCAATCAAAAAAGGCGAAAAAAACATAACAGGGAGACCCGGTACCAACGGACCATTCACCTTCACATGGAAACCGGAGGCGCTGGGCGATTATGTCCTCACCTTCAAACTGGATGAAACAGCGATAGCTGGCCGTGGAGCCGTTGAAACGAACAACGTGGTCTCCGTGACGGTGACAGTCATACCTCCCCTGGACAAAAACGTCGTGGTGGAAAACACGGGCCTGCCGATATTCTTCATGGCCATAATCCTCATAGTGGCAGGGGTCCTGATATCAGCGGGAATAGCTGGCATTCTTATAAAGCGGGAAAAAAGTGCTAGAAAAACCATCAGACAGTACACACAACCACCACAACCACACAGGGAGTCCTCCCCCCAGATACCCTCACAGCAACATACGCCCTATACTCCCATGCCCTCCGGCGTGCATCCCCATGCACACAGGCACCCCTCTGGTGGATTCAAAATCCACCCTCCCTCTAGTCCCTGATCTAGTCCCTGACCCGGCAGGGCCCAAAAAGCAAACCCTGAAAATGGGTGGGTCTTATACAGGGCTATCCAAACCTTTATAAACAACACGTTATTACTCCCCAATCCGACACGTCGGAGGAGTCAGATACATGAAGCCGACAAACAAAAGAAACCCACACCTCGTGGAGCTGATAGAAAACCTGCTTAGACAGTCGCGGGAACACGAGGCGAAAATCTGGCGAGACGTGGCAGAGCGCCTTGCCAAATCACGTAAGAACTGGGCAGAAGTGAACATAGGGCGCGTAGCCAGGCACGCTTCAAAGGGAGAGACCATACTGGTCCCGGGAAAACTGCTGGGAAGCGGAGAAATAGATTTCCCTGTGACCGTCGCCTCGTTCAAAGCATCGGCGTCTGCGGTTGAAAAGATTGAAAAAGCCGGTGGGAAAGTGATAACCATAGAGCAGTTGATGAAAGAAAGACCGGATGGCTCCGGTGTCCGAATAATGGGGTGATGGTCATGCCGGTGGTCATAGACGCAACTGACACGGTCCTCGGGCGCCTCGCCAGCCAAGTAGCAAAACGTCTGCTCAACGGGGAGGAGATCGTCATAATAAATGCAGAGAAGGCCATAATAACAGGCCGACCAGAAGAAATAAAAGAGAGATACAAACGAAAGAGAGAGCTGGGCGGCCCGATGAAACCCTCCAAGGGGCCCTTTTATCCACGCATGCCTGATAGAATAGTGAGACGAACCATAAGGGGCATGCTCCCCTACAAAAAACCCAGTGGAAGAGCCGCCTACAAGAGGTGCATGGTTTATATAGGAGTTCCGCCCGAATATAAAGATGTGGAACCAGAGCGCATAGACGCAAAAACAACCCTCCCCCGCTCAAGATACGTGTACGTGGGTGAGGTGTCAAAATATCTCGGAGCGAAATTCTGAGGTGTAAAACATGGCTGGAAAAGTGGTGATAACCAGCGGAAAACGCAAGACCGCCATAGCAAGAGCATACATCAAAAAAGGCAAAGGACGAGTCAGAATCAACAAGGTACCCGTGGAGATATACTCACCAGAACTCGCCAGACTCAAAATAATGGAACCACTGTTCCTCGCTGGAGAAAAACGCGTTGGAAAAGTTGATATAAACGTCGTAATCCGCGGCGGAGGCGTAATGGGCCAGGCAGATGCCGCCCGGACAGCCATTGCCCGGGGGCTGGTAGAATACTACAACGACGAGGAGCTGGAACAGATATACCGCTCATATGACAGGACTCTCATGGTCAACGACCCACGGAGAAAACTGCCCAAAAAACCGCTCGGCCGCGGTGCCAGAAAGAAGAGGCAGAAATCCTACAGGTGATCAACGCAATGGACTGCATTAAATGTGAGGTAATAGTTGAAAGAGAGATGATGTGAAATGATAATACCCGTGAGATGTTTCACATGTGGAAAAGTCATCGGCTCTGCTTACGAGGTGTTCAAACAGCGTGTAGAGCTGGGAGAAAACCCCGCAGAGGTGCTGGACAGCCTTGGGATAACCCGATATTGCTGCAGGAGAATGCTCCTCTCCCACGTTGACCTCATAGACGAGGTCATGCCCTTCGGCTGATGCCGTAGGCGGCCATTGTTCGCACTCAACCACCCCTGGCTTCACAGACATGGAGGGAAACACAAGCAACAGGTGGGGCCGTGGGGTAGCTTGGTCTATCCTTGTGCCTTGGGGTGGCATAGACCCCGATTCAAATTCGGGCGGCCCCACCAACTAACCAACTGCTTATACTACCAGTGGCTGCACGAATTGCGGGGGAACTGAGAAGCAGTTCTCCCCAAAAATTCAGGCGGCCCCACACATTCCCCGCGTATTAAGGGGCAGATGGAAGAACACGCCGCCGTAAATTGACTGTAAAATTATGCCGACTCCCTTTTACGCTACCGTAAAGTTTTGGTGTTTACAGTAGTTTACGGCCAGGTTGGCGGTGGGGTTTACGGTCATTTTTTACTTTCCATTTACATAACCATATTCCGGAGTGGCTTTTTCACCACCACCGATGTCCAGATTTTTTTACTGTCCATTTTATATGGCCGCCTCCTCCTATCTGCTCCACCAGGCCAAGCTGTTGCAAATGTTTAAGATGTTTCAGGACGGATGGTTTGGATATCCCAAGGATTTCTGCTAGTTCTCCACTTCTTTTCGGCACGATGATCAGTTCCAGTATACGTCTATCTGTTTCGTCCAGCAATACACCAACTTTTTTCACGAGTGTTAGATCAAATTTATTGGCCGATACATTGAACACGGGCTCAACATAGCCATGTCTTTCACATTCACGTTTTATCATCCTTATGCCATAACCGTATTTCTCCACAAGGCCTACGTCGTAAAGCATCTGGCATATGTGTGGATTTCTGGGAACGTGTTCAGGATCGTCAAGTGTTACACCTGGCATCAGTCCGCCGGGGTTTCTTATGGTTATTCGGTCCGGGTAAATAAAAACACGTATATCTGCGGGTATCGTATAATTTCGGTGAGCAAAAGCATTTATAAGTCCCTCTCTAAGAGCCCGGGGGGGGTATTCTTCTATTTTGACTGTCTTTGTTCCCACAACGACTTCTATTCTCTGTGTCTCCGCGAGAATATAGGAATAGCACTCTTCTATGGCTTTCCAAATCGGTCCCTTGAACTCAACACTTTTTATCGGCTGGTTTTTTTCCATGGTCAGAACCCTGCAACCGGCGTTTTCTATGAATTTTTCAGCGTCTGTAAAAAAAAGGACACCAGCGTTTGTTAACATATTTTTTTTGATAGCTTTTACGCTTTTCAGATACTTCATATAGTCTTCCTGTGGGATGTACCTTCCTTTTGTTCTTTTCATCTCAGAAAAAAACCATTCCACGTACTCCTTTTTCATGTGTTTTCTGGGTATCACCGGAAACTCGTCCCATGTTATAGTCCCGAGTTCAGAAGAGAGCATCAAAATCTCCTGTATGGATAGGGGACGGATCGCGGCCCCGGTCCGTATATAAACGACCCCACCAACAGAACTTAGATGCTCTCCTTTTGGCACTTTCACAACTAAGACGTTTTTATCCTCCAGTTTAACAGTTTCTATTTTGACCTCTACGGGCGGTGTTATTGACTGAAGATCTCCGGCAATCTTCTCTTTTGTCTTTTTTATATCACATCCGACTATGTTTCCATTGTCATCAACGCCTATGAGAATGTATCCCCCGTCGGCGTTTGCCATCGCACAGATCTCTCTGTTAATGTCAGCCGGTTTCTTTTTAAACTCTATTTTTTCATTTTCTCCTTTTTCAATAAGACGTATCAGCTCATTCAAATCCATAAATTACCGTAAAACGCATTTACATAAATATTTTACGCTACCGTAAAGTTTTGGTGTTTACAGTAGTTTACGGCCAGGTTGGCGGCGGGGTTTACGGCCGCTTGAAACATTCTTATACATCCCCAACACTGTAACTGTGGTGTCAGAAATGGGAGTGTTGAACGGTGTCGTCTCCTTTGGCCGTGGAAAAGCGCGTGGGAAGGTGGTTTTTGGAGCCAAAAAAGATGCTGTGGCAGGGGAGGGGGCGGTGTGCGTTTTTTCACACGATTTTCTTCCTGTGGAAGGCAAGGTGATTAACGCCTGCTGTGGGGTGGTTTTTGACGTCTCTGACAGCGGTTTGGCCGGCTTTTTTGAGAGACACTTTGTAGGGGAAGAAAAGTTTCCCGTGGTGGGGTTATACGATGTTGGGTGTTTCAGAGAGGGAGACGATGTCATTGTGGATGCGGACAATAAGACCGTTGAAATTGTTGGAGTGGAAGTGATACACGTGGCCACCGCTGTCATTTTCAGCCCTGATGGGCGTGTGATGGTTTTCAGGAGGAGCCAGGCGGTCGGGAGCCACAGGGGTCTCTGGGCGGGCGTCTCAGGGCACGTTGAGAACGGGGAGGACCCCGTTGAGACCGCCTGGCGGGAACTGAGAGAAGAAACAGGGTTTGGGCCGAAAGACCTGCATTTTCTGGGCGCAGGAAAAGTGCTTTATGCCAGAGGCGGAGACAGGGTGTGGGCTGTCCACCCCTCCGGTTTTTTGCTTAAAGGCGGTGGAGAAAAACCAGCCCTACTAAAACCACGACTGGACTGGGAGAACGTGGAATATAAGTGGATGGGCGTTGATGAAATAAAAAGGCTGGAAGAAAGGGGTTTGACCGTGCCGCGCCTGTGGGACACGGTCATGCGAGTCCGTGCTTTTTGAGGAACTCGTCCAGTATGTCAGACAGTTTTGGCATCCCTATCTCTTCAAGTTCATATCGGACTCTCACGATTGGTTTGTTTATTTTTACCACCCGGTTCAGGTCTATGGGCGTCCCCGAAACAACAACGTCGCATTCTATTGCGTTCAGTGTCTCCTCCAGCTCTTTTCTCTGCTGTGGACCATAGCCCATGGCCGGAAGGACATATTCCAGATGTGTGTATTTCTCAAACGTGGTTTTTATGCTGCCCACCGCATAGGGGCGCGGGTCTATTATCTCCGCGGCGCCAAACTTCTGAGCAGCCACTGTGCCAGCGCCATATGGCATCTCTCCGTGGGTGACCGTGGGGCCGTCCTCAACAACAACAACCTTTTTTCCACGGATCATCTCCGGGTTATCAACAAATATCGGAGAGGCGGCATCTATTATGATGGCATCCGGGTTTATCGCCTTTATGTTCTCCCTGACCTCCTCTATGTCCTCTGGATAAGCAGTCTCTTCTTTGTTTATCACCACCACATCCGCAAGACGTGCGTTTATCTCGCCTGGATAGTAGCTTATCTCATGCCCGGGGCGATGAGGATCAGCCACTGTTATGTACAGGTCAGAGTGGTAAAAGGAGAAATCGTTGTTTCCACCGTCCCAGATAATGACGTCCGCCTCTTTTTCCGCCTCACGGAGAATCTGCTCGTAGTCCACTCCCGCATACACAACGCCGCCCATGTCAATATAGGGCTCGTACTCTTCCCGCTCCTCTATTGTACAGTTGTACCTGTCAAGGTCTTCATAGCTTCCGAAACGCTGACACCTCTGCTTTGTGAGGTCCGGGTCATAGGGCATCGGATGCCTTATTGAGACCACCCTGAGACCCTTCTCACGGAGATAACGGAATATCTTTCTGCTCGTCTGGCTCTTCCCACACCCCGTCCGAACAGCACAGACCGCTATGACCGGCTTTGACGATTTCAACATGGTATCATTCGGGCCCAGGAGTTTAAAAGACGCCCCAGCAGCGTTTACAATGGCGGCTTTTTCCATCACATACTCATACGGAACGTCGCTGTAAGAAAAAACCACCTCGTCAACATCAAACTTTTTTATCAGATCAGGCAACTCGCTCTCCGGGTAGATGGGTATTCCCTCCGGGTAAAGAGCGCCTGCAAGCTCCGGCGGGTATTTCCTCCCCTCTATATTGGGTATCTGCGTGGCGGTGAAAGCCACCACCTCGGCGTCCTTGTTGTTGCGGTAGTACACGTTGAAATTGTGAAAATCTCTTCCCGCCGCACCCATTATTATCACTCTCTTTTTCTCCGCCATTCTTCATACCTCCTTAATTTTTTCACGCTCTCCACGTTTTTTCCGGGCAACCCTAAGAGGGGGATGTATATCAATTTTTGGAATGAAAAAAGGTGGCGAAGACAAAAGAGACGTAGAAAAGAGGGCGGAGGGGTGGAAAAGCGCCAGGCACGCTGGGGTTGACGCCCAGACTCCCGCAGAGAGTGCCCCCGGCGCTTTCTCGGCTCCGTTCACCCCACGAGCGCTGGTAGTCCACGGTAGGGCTGCTCCCTTCCGGGCCTGACCCGGTCCCCGTGATCAGGGCAGGGGTGCCGCCCTCCGGCTGCACCGCACTGCCGCCTCCAGCCCCGTGGGACAGAGCCTCATCGTCCACGCCGGGCTCTCCCGGGAGCTGGTTACGCCGCCCCCAGCAGTCGCCCCCGCATAACGACGGTTGCGGGTCACAGGGGACGCCGAACCCCCCGGCCTAGCCTGGCATGTATAATTAAGAAGGGGTTGTATAAAAAGAGTTGGGTTGAAATTTTTGCCTTTATAACTTATCCAGCGAGATGAAATCGTCCTCTGTCAGTATGCTGTTCCAGCGGTCGTCCAGCGCCTTCCACGCTGCTTTTGTCTCATATGAAACAGAGATAGTAGGCATCTTATTCTAACGTAAATATTGGGACTACCTCACATAATATAATCTCAATAATATGGCGGATATGGCGGCGGATAAAGGGCAGATTATACTATGGGGTCATTTTAATATGCCCGATATGCCCGGATATATTACTGACACCTGAGTTATTTCATGGAAATTGAAGTCCGCGATCTCCCCGCTTACTACCTCAAAATCTTTTTCTTTGCCTTTTATATCCTCATAATAGTCTGCTATTTGCTTGAAACTTGCTTTTGGTTTCTGCTTGAAGCCAGAAATCTCAACCAAATAGAGATCCTTCTTAATTTTGTAAATAGACCTGTGATTAACCCACATTCCCTTTCCGTCTTTCGTTTTTACCCACATAGATCGTACTTTGTTACTGTTCATAGCACCACCCTCATACTTTAATAACAATACGGTTATTTTAATCTTTTGACAGCGGATAATACATGACGCTTTTCCATACCATCCACTCAACCAACAGCACGGCGTATAACGGCCAGCAGGTATGCGAAGAGCCTCCCCTCACTGTCTTGGGCAATTCATTTTGTTCCTTTTATTGCATCTATTAACTCTTTTGTTGTATATACCCGCAGTTTGTTTTGTTTATAAAAATGTTTGTCTTCTGTCCATATTCCGTCTGCTTTTATTGCCAGTCCTACTGCGATGAATGGTGAATCTTTGATGTCAACGTCTTTCATTGTTTCTTCTGCTTCCTGTAGGTGTGTTTTGAAGGTTTCGTAGGGTATCAGGTCTATGTTTTCCAGCAACGTGTAAAGTATGATGTCGAAGTCTGTGGGGGAAATTTTTACTTTTTCACATAGATATTCTTTGTACGTCTCTATCTCGCTTATAATAATGTCCGGAGCATAGAATTGGAACATTTCATGGAGAATGATCGCCCTTGATGTTGAATCTTTCAACAAACCGGCTATTAACCGGTTGGTGTCAATTATCAGTCTCATGTCGTCTTTTCCCCTTGTAGTATGCGTAGATTCTCTCTTTTATCGTTTCATCTAGGTGCATTATGTCCTCCTCCGTCAGCTCACTTTTTTCTGTGAGAGCGTCCAGCAAGGCCAGCTTCTTTGCGTAATCCTCAATGGCTCTCCTGGCGACCTCACTCCACCGGATCTCCCTATGCTCTTTAACAATCCTGTATATGTCCTCCGGAAGAGACAACGTTATATTCGGCATACGCTCACCGCACATAACTATGTGAAACCACATATTTATAGGTTGTCCCGATGTCAATGTCCAAGCTCAGTATAACACCGTATCGCAGACCTGCGCCCAGCCGATATCTTACTCCCCCATCCCCCTCACAACCCCCAGCAGTTC
>Ga0190313_1000344_pt1 | contig 28291 bp, 31 predicted proteins | sample 4870071011_MG_FD_169989 | JGI IMG/M metagenome (GOLD analysis project Ga0190313, IMG submission 169989) | Hydrothermal vent sediment bacterial communities from Southern Trench, Guaymas Basin, Mexico - 4870-07-10-11_MG | ecosystem: Environmental > Aquatic > Marine > Hydrothermal vents > Sediment ... | reverse complement strand
TTATTTTGCGGGAAAGTTTTTATATTATGAAGACAATTTATTTCAGTGGTGATGATATGAAGTCTCTCTATGTGTGGATGTGTATTGCGATGATTTCAATGACTTTAATACTCCCTACTTCATCAGAAGCGGCTGTGTCCTATGATAGTTATAGGGTATATGGTAAAGTTAAGGACACAGACGGCTCTCCTGCTGTGTCTGTAACCGTCTATCTGACATTTACAGGGACCGATGGAAAGAAATATACATATAGTGATATGACAGACCAATACGGTAACTATGCGTTCCTTCTGAAAGGGATGAAGGTTTCCAACGGCACGGAACTCACTCTCTCTGTGCAGGTTGGTGATAAGATTGCTGTAGAGCATATCAAAGTAACGGATGGGTATCCATTAATGGAAGTTAATCTGTATATGGACTATAAGAACACAGGTGGAGTTGGAGATACGACAACAATATTCACCTCTCCGCTATTCAATAACGGAATCATAGTATTCACTACTGTGGCGTGGGTCGTTATAATAGCGATTGTTATAGTCGTGGGAAGAATGGAAGTCAAAAGACGGAAACTCAAGCCCAAACTGTAATCTGATTATTGTATATTTTGCGAAAAGTTCTTATATAATAATCCATATATATTGTCTTAATGAGTGTAAAGGACGGTAGGTATAAGTTGAAGATTGAGACGAAGAAGTGGTCTGTTAGTGTCCCTGTTCAGGTCAAGAACGGTAAAATCATTACTACCGACAAGTCCATGAAGAAACTTACGAAGGTTATGGCTAACGCCAAATACTTTGGCGGAGGTGATGTGAAAACAAAACTCGTTAGATATGACCCAAAGAAACGCAAGAAGAAATCTACCAGGATGAAGAAACAGAACGCATTCACATTGATGAGACCTATACGGAGCATACGAAGGAAGAAAGGAAAGACCAAGAGTGCCAAGAAGCGTCAGAAAAAGAGAGAATCCAAGCGCAAGGCACGAAAAGGTTATATCAACCGAAAGAAAACTAAACGGAACCTCAGGAGACACAAAAGACGCTAAACATCTCACCTCTGATTTCATAAAGATGGACACCTCTATCAGCCATAATTTTACCCTGCAATTACCACTTCCCAAGACAATGCTGATAGAGGCTCCATCTACCATATCAAAAATCTTTATATAGTTATATTGTAATATTAATCGGGAATAGCCCTGTAGTGTAGTGGTCAAGCATGTCGGTCTTTGGAACCGACGACGAAGGTTCGAGTCCTTCCAGGGCCATTCAATGGGTCCGTGAGGTAGCATGGTCCATCCTGTGGGCTTTGGGAGCCTGACACCACGGTTCAAATCCGTGCGGACCCACTTTCTATGCAGGGGTATCCAAGCACGGCCAACGGAGCGGGACTTAAAATCCTGTCCATAGAGGTTCGTGGGTTCAAATCCCACCCCCTGCACCATGAATCAGCGGTGATGTGATAATATGGTAAAGGCATACGGTATAATGAAGGACGGCAAAATAGAGCGGATAGATTTCAGTTTCGCTATGCTCTATGATAAGTTCAGAACGCTCTATGCCCCGCATGAAGCGAGTATCGTAGAGGTTGAGATTACACCTATCCGACATATTTCCAGAGAAGAAGCGGATAAAATGATAGAAGACCTCTATGGATACTAAAGTGTTTTGGATATGGGTTTATATATGTGAATATGATTATTTTAATCCATGTCATGGAGAGCGGATAAAAACAGGCACTCATTAGCAGCACAGGGAGTCAAGAGCAGAGAGGCAGAATTCAAGTTGATACTGCCAAGATACGATAATTCAGGGCGGAAGATAAAGGCAGTTGAATATATGCCTTATATTAACGCTATGAACAAGAGATTTGGCGGGACGAGTATAAGCAACATAGCAGGATGCTATACATCGTCCAGGGGAGATGTTCAATGCGAGAAGAACATACTATTGACATCTTACAGGGACTTTGATAACCCATTCAAGAAACTTAATAGGCGTATTACGGAGAAACAGAAGAAGCGGATTCTGGAGAACGACTATAAGTTCATGGAAAAGTTATCAAAAAAGGCAGGGAAGAAATTCGGACAGGAAGGAATACTATTCGCTTATGATGACATACCGGACGCAAGTATAGTCCTGGGAGAATACAAGAAGAAACTTCCGAAGAGGTCAGTTGAATCGGGACTATCCGATATACTATAAAATTTTATATATTTGTGCCATATAATTCAGTAATATGACACTAAATGGCCTTACCAAAATACAGGACTTGAATGTCTATATAGATACAGAGAATAACGAAATTATCTGGCATCCGAGAGAGATTGACTATCTGATATACGAACTAATAAACGAACTGCACATGCGTAAGATTCATGTGGATGTATATGTCCATCCCTCTAAGAGGGACGAGTCAATGCTTGCATTGAGTATAATTGGTGGAGATGAGGTGGTATGATAAGGTATGACGATATATACAACAGGATAATACAATTTCTAATAGACCATGCAGACATAACTACGAAATTCATAGATGACGAATTCCGGACGGAAGCAGAACTATCAGATGTCCTCTACGATAGATTCACATCATCAGAGATAGCGGAGATTTTCGTTAGAGTAATGTCAGAAATGCATCCCTCTATGATAGAAAACACATCTCATCCAGATGTAATCATTGGTAAGGCGATTTTCAAGAAAATTATCTGAAGTAATATTTTAGAAAATATTTAAATAGATACTGCACAATATTAAAACCATGAAAATCATCAAAGTAAAGAACTATGATGTGGATTATAATAAACTGAATCCGCCTGTATCGGCGACACATTTCAAACACGATACAATCAGACCGATACAGTATAAGATATTATCACTCGTAGAGAAATACTATTCTCACTATGATAATATATTCATAGAGGCACAGACAGGGGTTGGAAAATCGGCAATATCAGATGCAGTTGCAGAGTGGCGCAAAAACGAATATAGTGAAAGAACTGCGATTATCGTAAATAGGAAGCAACTTCTTGCACAATATCGTGATAAATATGGTCATTTCGTATTCATGGGAAAGAACGAATATCCGTGTTATGCTATACCGGATGAGATTGACCCATACGATATGGGAAAGCATGTTAGTGCGGATATGGGGGCATGTAAATTCACAAGCCTGGATTTCAAGTGTCCATTCGACCCACGACGGAATAAGAACCTCTATAACGACCCGAAATATGCGTGTCCATACTACTATAATCGGAATATCGCATCAAAACTTAATGTTATAACAGCGTCCTCTCTGGCGATGCTATATAATGTGAATGTATTAGGTGGCAGGGACTTGCTGATATGGGATGAGGCGGATAGCGCATTCGACGACCTGATAAAGTTCTATACACGGAATATCAGGGAGGAGTTCTATTTCAAGAAGTATAAGATTAGATTCAATAAGAGTCAGATTGACAATATCGGATATTGGGACACGATTATACCACAATTGATAGCGTCTCTGGAACAGGATATATCGGCTGTGATTGATACTATCAAATATACAATGAACAAGAAGAAACAACTGAAATATCATTATAGATTACATATACTGTCTGAAAAACTGAATACATTGAACATGATAAAGTCTGACCTGAAACATAACAGGGCTAACATAGTAATCAGAAGCAATCTCTCTGAACTAAAAAACAAAGATGATTTCGTAGAAGTGGAATTCCTACCGCTGTCATTGGCAAATATAATGACCAATAAGAAGAACAAGTATAATATCTTTAACGATATATCGTCAAAGCGGATATTCATAGGAGCAACGCTATACCCAGAACTAATGGTCAGGCAATTGAACCTGGAACCTGAGCGTTCTATTGCTATAAAGATTATGAAACATCCGTTCCCTGTCGAAAATCGTAGAGTTATTGCGTTATCCGTGGGTAAGATGTCGAAAAACCATAAGATAGATACATTGCCAAAACTCCTCTCTGCAATAGATACTATACTTGAAATCCACGAAAATGAACCTGGTATTATACTTCCTAATTCCAGGTGGCTGCATGATGAGATAGTTATACACCTCATAGATAACAAAAAGGTGAAGCCAAGAGTGATAGTCCATGAAGCATCTCAAAAGTCCATAAATTGGGCTATAGACAAGTGGAATAAGACAGATAACGGTGTCCTGGTATCAACTTATTTGAAGCAGGGATTTGACGGGTCGCATGGGGAGTTTGTAGTGATACCAAAAGTTCCATTCCCCTCTCTGGGAGATACATGGGTCAGGCGCAGAAAGAACGAACTTGAGTATGGGGATATAGAATACAAGTGGAAAGCGATAAAGGACATCATCCAGATGCAGGGAAGATGCACAAGGTCTGCGACGGATAAGTCAATAATATACATCCTGGATAGCGATTTCAATTGGATGTTCTATAAGAATAAGGGAATGTTTTATGATTGGTTCGTAGAGGCACTTCAGTTCGTTCCTATGAATGTCCTGTCTGAAGTTGCGAAATCAATAAGGAGTTCTACTAAAATCGTAGAAAACGAAGATGATAACTACGAAAAGCCTAAACGGAAATCCGAAGAACTGATTGCATTTGAGTGAAATCGTAGTCACTCTATATCATTTGATATTTAATACTTTACGGATAAGTATATATTATATGTAATTTATTATGGTAAATATAAGGTGGTTAATATGACAAGAGGATGGTTCAGACAGCAGCACAGACATAGAATAGCATCTTACGGGGCGAATATCAGGAACGGGTATCCAATCAGAAGCGGGTTTATGGCATCGGAGATGGACTTCAAGATAATAGACAAGTCCTCTCCGATTATGGAGCGCATGAAGGACACGGATAACGCTCTGAAGAAAGCGAAGAACTACATATCCGAAGCCGAGAGAAAGTTTTATCTGGAGATTTCAAGTGCTGCCAACGATATAAGGTCTGACATGAAGAAACTCTCTGACAAGTTCCCTAAAATCAGTGTGAAGTCAAGTGAGAAAGACAGGAAGGACTACATCAACGGACTCATACAGATAAAGAAAAAGACATCTGCGCTCCTGGATAAGATAATTGAGCATGATTATTCAAGGCACGGCAGCGAAGAGGGTAAGCGTGAGACGGCACGGCTGGCTACTCAGTTAGCGAATCTCAGGATGAGGATAATGGGTGAAATAGACCGCATTTCACCAGGGCATAACGAAGGACTGAAAGCAGAAATCATACGGGTATCAAAGAAAGCAGAGAAGAACTCTAAATAAATTTTTAATACTTTAACTGCAATGAAGACAATATGAACAAGCGACAGCACCTCTACGGTGGGTTATTATCGGGTATAGTAATAGTTTTAATGTCATATTATTACGGAAAGCCGCTGTTCTCATTTATTGATAGTTTGATATTCATTATAGTGATTCCATTTATGACACTGATACCTGATATTGACACTGAAATAGGTAAGCATAGAGGTGCGTTCCATAATGTGTTCTTTGCGATTCTAGTAGCGGTGCTGATATATCATATCGGCTCTATAACGATTCTGATAGCGTGGTTCGTGGCATATACTTCACATATCATACTTGACCTATTCACGAAGAGGGGTATCATGCTGTTCTATCCACTTTCTAAATCGAGTATAGGCGGGTTCGGGGTTGATGCGAAATCAGTATCAGGGACAATCGTATCGGATGTAGTATCAATCCTCTATGGTCTTGGATTGGTATATGTATATGTTGTAATATTATAAAATGATACTTTATATACTTCTATCACGAATCTCCTCTATGGTGATGACATGTCGGTAAAAGAGTTAGTGGAGAGATACATCGCACTGCGCAAGAAGAAGGACGAGATAGAAGCAGAACTCAAGAAGTGCTCGGCGGAACTTATCAACCATGAGGATGAGGTCATAAACCTCTATGTATCAGATGAAATTTCAGAAATAGATTCTGATATACTCCCTGAGATAATCCACTCTAAGAAAACAAGTATCCAGGCAGATGTATTCAATGACATACCAGAAGATGTCCTGCTCCTCTTTGCGGAGAAAGTGTGGAAAGGGAATGTAGAAAAGATGAGGGTGGCAATGACTCATCATCCAGAACTCGAAGATTACCTGATTGAGAAGCCGACGACATACATAAAGATGGGGATGAGACAGAAGGCAATCAAGAAAGCACTTGAAAAGGTAAATAAAGACGAGATAGACGAAATGATTGAAGACCTGTAATAACATATCTATCTCTATATTTCTATTATTTATATATATCACGATTTCATAGACATTATAATGCCAATTATACGATTTTCGTTGGTCAGATTTGAAATGCGTGGAAAATTTTATATATTTTTAAGACAATACTAACTATATGGCATGGGTAGATATAGCAGATGATTGGATAATGAACTCGTTTTATTCTATAAAAGCGAATCAACTTCCTCATCAGTCAAGGACTGTTATAAGGATGCCATTGACTGACGATGAAATTCTGAGCGAGCAGAGTAGGCGTAATATGGCGGGATTCTTCAGGGGAGACAAGAAATATCTGGCGTTTGCATTACCTGATAAAGAATATGAGATAACACCCTCTTTGTATTTCTTTAATATTGATAGTTATTCGGGATTTGTAAAATTGAACCAGCAGATACGAGAGAATTTTGATGAGTTCCGTGTCAAGGCGAATAAAGGATTACCGCCGATAAACAAAGAGCGTGAAATGAAGATTATTTTCATAAGGGACTATTATGATGATGGTGCTCTGTGGTTTTCTGTGAAGAGAATTAATGGGAAAGGAAATCGGTTCATTTTTAAATATTATCCTGGTCAAAGACCGAAACCGTTCTTCGTGTCAAAGAACAATAACGCTATAACGGGTATAATATCAATGGACAACAAGAAGATTCAGGTTAATATGAACTACCCACCGCAAGTATTGTCTTATGGACTACGAAAGATAGTAAATATGCCTACGCTCATGGCATTAGAGCATGGATTTACCTATGATTTGATTGTGTTGCAGGAACCCGTGCCCGTAAAAACAGTCAGACACACGAAATCATATATCATAGTAAGTTCTATGATACCGAATGAAATTCTTGTGAGAAGCATAAAAGAATTGACCATAGAAAATACTCCCTTAATCAAGACGACCGAATCTCAAAGCATCTCTATGACACATAATACAGACATAGATGATACTCACGAAAGAGCATCGTTGGAAACGCCATCGGTCCTTGCGAAAAGTAATGACATGAATATATATAGGTAATGTTATTTAAACTTAACTAAACTTCAAAATTGGAATTCGGAATACCCAATACTTTAAATATTTCAAGGTAATAGTTTGGATATATGTCTCTGACAGTTGAAGATATAGTAAGGCAGCCACGCATAATAAAAACTGACCCACATTATATCAATAACTACATGGGAGCACGGATACCGCTGGAGTATTCCGCTATATTTCAGAAGTTCTCATGGAATAACAGGAATTACGATTATGGGACTTTCCACACGGTGTTCGGCGCATCTATGAAGTTTGTGAGGTTCTATTTCGGGGCTAACTTCGAGGATGTGAGGTTTCATACCCATATATTCGCACCGACCTCTACGGGTAAATCAAGAGCGTTCTCTGCGGCGTTTGAGTTCGCAAAGGCGTTAGGACTGAAAGTATATTCTGCTAATGAGATAACGACCGCTGCGCTCGTAGGCACAATAGATAAGGAGCAGAACAACAAAATCATCTATGGTGCTATAATGGAGCAGTCAGGTAATGACATTATCGGTATGGAAGAGGCAAGTATTCTCTATAACAAGAATCAGCCACAGTATGCTCAGGATATACTGAAGATACTGCAATCTGCAATGAACCCATATCGCTCTACGCATAATTTCATAAGGAAGAAACTAAGTGTCGGAGAGGTGGCTGGACATTCATTCTCGTCATACCTCTTCGCAACTTATCCGCCGCCAACGCTGTCAACGATAATTACAGAGACAGGATTTCTACAACGGTTATTTACTATTTACAGGACCTATGGAGATGCTATTAGAAGAGCAAATGAAGCGATACTAATTAATTCACTTGGTAATAAAAAATCATTACAAAACTTGAAACCATATTTCACACCAATAATAAAGAAAATACTGTTCGTAAAGAAATACTATGAGAGCAAAAGCATTACAGACGATTACGGGTTTAGATACTATCCAATTGACTTCACTGACAGGTCAAAGAAAGTCCTGATGGCTCTGAGTAAGAAATTCGAGAGCAAATACGCATATTCGTATGGGTCTGTCAGAGAGCAACTTGCCAATTTCAGGACGAGATACATGATAAATACAATAAAGATAGCGGTTCATCATGCACTGCTCAGGTTATCAGATACAGTAGATATTCAGGATGTGTCATACGCTCAGAGGATTACATTACCGGAATTTGATGCTCTGATGTTCTTCATAGAGTCCTCTCTGGAACGCAATGAGATGGACAGGCGTGATAATGAGATGTATAAGAAGATACTTAATATATACAAGAATATGGTAACTGATAAGTTTGAGAAGATAAAGAATAAACTCAATGAGAAGGGAATAACGAAGAAGAGTCAGTTCAATAAGAATATCCTCACAGAGGATGAGAGATTGGCTCTGGACTATTGGATACCATTACATGAGTTATCCAATGAAATATCGGCAAGGATAGGTATCGGAAAGAACAGTGCAAGTTCATGGCTCAAGAAATTCACGCTGGACCTGGAAGACAGAACGGACAAGAGAGAAATCCAGAAGATTATAGCACAGAATCCACAGGCCAGATTCGTGCAGTCAAATCGCAGTGTAACAATCTATATCAGGGCAGTTAAGAACTTGACGAACCTACCAATATTAGTCCCCTCTATGAAACCATCATCAATGCCGACGGAGATACCGTCTCACTACAAGTTCGAGTTGCATACGCCTGATGTGGAGAGTTATATATCTGGAGAAGATGATATTGACGGAGAAAATGATGCTATAAACGAACCCGACGCACCTCTCGGAATACCGGATGTGGATGACGAAATGACGGCGATGTTTGATATGTATGAATAATCCGAAGGTTTATATATTTTTAACAGCGACCCGAATTTCGAGTCAGTTAAAGTTTATATACTTCACAGTGGATTGCAGAGAGTGAGGTGAGAAAAACATGGTATCGGAAGAGTTGAAAAAGTCCTACCAGAGCGACGATAATGCGAAAGAAATCCTCATAGGTGGCATAGATGCCATTACACAGATGGGGAACAAGTCCAGGGATGAGGTCAAGAATGAAATTCTTGGCATAGCGGATAAGATAATACATGGAGAAGAACTCCCACCGGAATATCAGCCGTATGCCTCTTTGAAGAGGTTCTATGAGAGGGGAAAATACACAACATTCTGGTCTGCTCTCATAGGTGCGTTCAAGTCGGATGCCATAGCGGAAAAGAAACTCAAGCCTATGGAGTTCAATGGAGTCATCGTGGATATAACACCTGAAGGCACACCAAGGAACAGGGGAGGTCAGATAGAGTATTCATATACATATCTGCTCTATGGTTCACTCAAGAGCGTAGATGGCGAGGAGTTTTCTCCTGCGCTGACACTCGCTGTTCAGACAGGGAATTTCCCCAAACTTGGAGACCTGGAAATAGGGGATGAAATAAAGGCGAAGGTCCGTGCCTCTATGAGAAGGAACGGTGCGGAGAAGAGAGAGGATTGGGTCATAGAGAATGAATGCGGAACATTCTATCTCGTGACAATGCTATCCACACCGCAAAAGACAGGGAACAAGAAAGACATTCTGGACATAGCGGATATGGTCATAGATAACTACAAGCCTGCTGAAATACAGAACATCGGTGCTCTTCTTGAGGAGAGAAAGAACCCCTACATCTTTGAGGGGACAATTGTGGATACTCCGATAAGGGCGGTCTCCTCTAAAGAGAGCAGGTTCCCCTGGGGAAGGTTCACACTCATAGACGATAGCATAACGGACTTTGAGGGTGACATCGGCCTCCCTGTGATGATTCCACCGTGGATGATAAGATACGGCGAGAAGTCAAGAATCCTCTCTGTCGTTATGTTGAGGACTGATGCACAGAATAATAGAAGGGTGTCTGCGAATGGGTTCGGGTCCATCCCGATATTCGTGACCACTCCTCTGGAACCGTTCTCCTATGAGGAAGAACTCAAGAGGGTCAATGCAAGGCAGGCAGGCAGTGGCGCATCTCCGAGCAATACGGTATCCGTGGATGACAATGCGCTGCTAGCGGATGACGACGACGAAGAGGAAGAGGTCGTCATAGCACCTGAGAAGCCGCCTGCGACGGACAGAGCCAGCGCAGTCGAAGACGACAGTGGTGATGACCTCTAATCATCACTCTTTTCTATATTTATTATCAGCAACATATAGAGGTGAGATGAATGGTGATAAAGATAGACGGGGAAAACCTGGATGACATAGACGATGTTGGTCGCCACCTAATATATGGTGGCTCCGGTGTTGGGAAAACACGGTTCCTGACGAGCATACCACTTTATCCGCTCTCTAAGAAAGTTCCTCCAGAAGAGATAAAGGTCATAGTTCTTGATTTTGACAAGGGTATAAGAAAGAACCTGAAATCATATCCGCCATCCTATACAAGATTCTTCGAGATATACATGATAAACGATATGAATGATGTCAGAGAAGCGTCCGAACTTATCGTGGCTGAAGTAGAGAAGTTCATAGAGGAATACAACAAAAAGCCGTATCTGGCAATAGATAATAATGCTAAGTGGTGGGAGATGTCCCAGGACGACTTCATACAGCAGGCATACGATATGAACATGGCGGAGAGGACGGTCGTTGAAGTCAGGTCCAGGATACTCCATAAGCAGGACGAAAGTGTCCCTGTCGTTTTTAAGTCAATGACTGAGGATTGGCAGGGCATAAAGGCACTACATAAATATTACAGGGACAAAATCTATAACTGCGGTGCGAACCTGGTCGTAACCTCTACGGCTAAAGGACTTATGGAGAAGCACGGCGGAAAGTATGAGGTTGTAGAGAGTATTCCTGGCGGTGAGAAAGAGGACAGAGAAGGATACCCGTTTGACTTCATATCGTATATGGCCGTCAGCACAGAGAAGTCAGAAGTAACGGGGTTGAACAAAGTGATGTCAGAGACAATCATGCACTACTACATGATAGTAACGAAGTCCAGAATCTCGCCGAAAATCAAGAAGTTCATAGACGATAACATCAACTTTAAGAACTACATGGAGTGGATAGAGAAGAGAATCGCCAAGAATAGGGAACTGTTCATGGAACAACAGGACGATGTAATAAACGCAGTCCTCTCTGTAATGAATACAGGCGGTGCTCAACTCGAAGAGGACGACGCTGTGATAAAGGCGATGGAGGATAGAAACAGGATACTCGACGATGACGAATCAGAAACGGAAGATATCTCTATGAGTGAGAAACCTAATAAAGGTGGAAATGACGATTTGGATGACATATAAAGTTAATGAAAAATGCATAAATAGGGAGAATGAATGAGGTGATATAAATGGAGTTGAAAATTCAGACAACAGGGAAGGATATGAATGGTATAGTGAACATGAGCACTCTGGGTAATACCCAGGACCTTCTATGGGTCTTTATGAGGCTCAAAGACGGAAGAATACTATTGAAGTCGGAGACGACTTATTCTAAAATCATCGGGAATGTGATAAAGAAGGTCTATCACGACGATGATAAGAACTCTGACATGAAGATACACATGCCTGACGACATGAAGGTCTCTGTGATATATATCTCAAGCGACATGAACCTGGACAAATTCACGAAGGTCCTTACCATGATTGGGTCGTCAAAGATAGATGTCATAGTGGATACGGAATATAATGATGAAATGGATGTCCATGTTGCGAAGGCGATAAAAATACATGCACAAAAAGGTGAGACATATCAACTTCAGCCATCTGTTGCGGAGATATACACATCAATCAAGTCCATAGAGTATGCTATATCCGTGGACCAGAACGGCAACAGGAAGGACGATGACGGGAATGTCGTAGAGCCGAAAATATCCCTGAAAACGAGTGTATCATCTCTGAAAAAAGCAATCGAGAAATATACTGCATTTGCAGGAGAGGTTCCTGTTATAGATATACAGATAGACAAGGACGGCCTGACACTACTGTTCGGAGACGATAGGGACTTATCATCTCCCTCTGCGAAAATACCCATAGACGGAGAGTTCGTGAAATTTCCCTCAAAGCCCGTGAATGTGTCTGTCATACCGATGATAACAACTGTCCTGAAGAACCTGGAAAACACGAAGGTAACTGATGATGTGCATCTCGAAATATATGAATCTATGGTGTCCCTAAAGTCCATGCTGAAAGATGACAGCGGGAAGATAAAGTTCATCAGGATGATAGACCTCAGCACCAGGGAGCCGATAGAGGACCTTATAGAGGAAGAGGAGATAGAGGACGAAATGGCAGATGATGATATAGGAGAGGAGATGGGTAATGAACCAGGAACAGACGAAGAGAATGAGATTTGAACGGGCACTTGGATTCCACAAGACACCAAGAATGGTCGGGATGATACATAAACTCGTCCTGAACAAAGAGCAATATAAAGCAGCCCTCTCTGAAATGAGGGCTGTATCTTCTATTCCTTTTGTTTCTGTATATTCCTATAAGTCGTTTATACCGTTCAGAGGTTCGTTGGAACCATCATCAGTCCTCATAGATAAGATTCCATTCGATTATGATATTGACGATTACGATAGTGATGCGGATTCGTCCCATCTGGATATAGATTCAATATTACCGCAACTTGAAAAAAAGAAGGAGCAATGCCTTAAAGACGCACAACGGTTCATAGACGATTACGATATGACAGTTGGTGTAGTGTTTAGTGGTGGGAAGGGATTCCACCTCTATGTGATATTGAAAGATGAACTTTTCAAGACATTTCCAGACGATAATTACCAAACAGCGACAGATTACCTGTTCTCAGCACAGGTATTCCTGGATAAGCATCGTCATTCTGACGATAGTGTGAAAGGCATGATTAATGGGATGATTAGATTACCGAATGAAAGATACATATCCAAATTCGGGATAACGGATAGATACTCAATACCTCTCACGCTGAACGAGATGGAGTATGACATACAAGACATTATTGCTATGTCAAGACAGGGACGACGGAAGGTCTATATTGATGTCCCAAAAAAGTTAATGACTATCTCTGAGATGAGAGAAGTCCTGGACTTTGAGATAAAGACAAGCCGTGTCAGGATAACTAAGTGGAAGGGGCAGCCCGTCTTTGAGAATAACGGTAATATCTATAAGGAGTTCATAGACCACCTTCTGAAGCACTATCCATGCGTGGCTAACGCTATAAAAGCACCAAACCCGTCTCATACGGCACGAGTGAATGCAGTGATGCACATGGCAGAAATTCTGACAGGAGATACAGAAACGAAAATCGAGGTCATAGAGGAAATACTCTCTGGGATGGATTGGGTAGATTTTAATCCGATGACGACACATAAACAGGTCATGTCAATACTATACAAGGAAAAGAGATACAGAGCACCGAGATGCACCAAACTGAAAATGCAGAACTTCTGTATCGGAGAGGCGTGTCCATATTACTACGAGTGAATGTTTTTATATTTCTATATCAATCATAATACTATGTCTGGAAAGGTGAAAATAGACAAGAAGATACTGATAGATAACCGTGAGAATCGGTCAAGTATTCCACAGATATTTGAAGACAATGATTGGGATATAACCTACTTTAATCTCCCCTCTGGGGATTATGTCTATAAGGAAATAGTCGTAGAGAGAAAGACACCAGAGGACTTCATGCAGTCAGTATATAATAATCGTCTATTCAAGGAGATACAGCAGATGCATACAGACCCAAATAACTTTAGGTATATCTATATAGTCGTCCAGGGTGATGTATCGGACCTAATCAAGTTATCACGGAACATAAAACAGGTCCAAGCGATACAAGTCAGTTGCCAGCGTAGAGGTGCGCCTATACTATTCACAGGGTCAAAAATGCCAGATAGTTTCTACTCTATGATGGAGTTCCTGATAACGAAGCACTACGACGGAAAGGACAGGACACCGTTCTCTTTCACATACAGGAAAATTTCAACTGATAACGAATACAAAATAACTACAAATGCCCTCATAGGATACAAACTAATCGGAGAAGAACTTGCCAAGAAACTACTGAAGCACTTCGGGTCTATGAGGAAACTCCATAATGCATCCATAGAGGAACTTATGCAGGTTGAAGGAATCGGAAAGAAGAAAGCAGAACTACTCTACAAACTATTTAATTTCGATTGGAATGACCCATTGCAGGATTTGTGATTTAACGAACTGTTTAAATATTTCGTCAGCAATACATATAATTACACTCAAGCACCTCCTACCCACCGCTGAAATGGGGCAATCGTGCGGTCAGGTATTATCCCAACCGCACACCAATTTTATTTTCATAGAAATATTTAAATACTTTAGAAACCTATTGTGTATCTGTCCCACCTCTGCAACTGCCCTGGGCAGACCTATATCATCACAAGTGGGAGAGTTCGGGCGACTCCTCTCTCGGACTCTCTCACTACCAATATTTAACTGTTCTACAATAGTTTTTAATACTATTGGTTCATTCTATTATATTGGTGATATAGATGGCATATAATGGCGACCCGAAAACTCACTCTGTGATAGGTCATGGTGCTAAAGTCAGGAAATCCATTAACAATGTGTTCTCTACATCTGGGAATAATAAGGTTGCACTTACAACTGCTGAAATGATTGCTATTAAAAATATGCTCAAGCGTGAAGTAAAACCGACTAACTCCCAACTCATAACAGCCCTCTATAAGAAGGGCCTCTACGATAAGATAAATGATTTTTCTACACAGTTCGGGATACATCTCTATAACGAGTCGTTCAAGACATCGTATAGAAGTAAAATTACGCCGACCTCTGTTGTTATGATAGGCGAAGGTCCGTGGAACTATTATTACATCATACCTAAATACAAGATAATCTTTAAGGTCAATAAAGATGCTGTCAAGACCACTACCGAAGATGTTGATGACTATATCTCCTCTCTGAAACACTACATCCGTCGTGAAGACATAACTGATAGAAACACTCTGGGACTATCAGTTGCGATGGCAGTATCACAATTCGCACCCATAGACAAACTCAAGAAGCAACTCGGAAACCGTATCAGTCCGAATCTTCCAGCAGATGAAGTCAGGAAACAGTATTTCATCTATCTAACGACCGAGCCTATCACAGATAAGGATATGGAGTTCGTCTATGACAGTATCAAGGACATCATCCTGAAATGGACAAAATAGGAATCACCCCTATGTTATATTCTATAATTTAACCCACAAATCTTTATATATTTTTCATCTACTCATCTGTTATTGGTGAGTATAAATGTCAATATGGACAGAGAAGTATCGGCCAAAGAAAGTAGATGAGATTGTAGGTAATGACGATGCTAAGGAGATAATAAAGGCATTCCTGAACTCTCCAGAATTATTCCCGCAACTACTAATCTTCGTCGGTGAGCCAGGGACGGGAAAGACCTCTATGGCAACTGCAATCGCACATGAACTCTACGGAGAGGACGGCCTATACAACTTCAAAGAGTATAACGCTTCTGACGATAGAGGTATAGATTTCATAAGGAACAAGATAAAAGAAATGGCGAGTGCAGGGGTCTATGGAGATGTTCCATTCAGATTGATATTCCTGGACGAAGCGGACTATCTCACTCCAGAAGCACAGGCAACTATGAGGAGAATGGTTGAAAAGTTCTCTAATAACGCCAAGTTCATATTCTCCATCAACTATCCGAACCGCATCATAAAACCGTTGTTCTCTCGTGGCCTGAAAGTAAAGTTCGGAAAACCCTCTATGAAAGAACTCGTCGAGTTCCTGAACAAGATTGCTTCCGAAGAGGGATTCAGTATAGATGAGGACGCTGCTAAGGAGATAATACATGATACTAATTACATACCACGGAATGCACTGATAAAACTTCAATCGGCCTATGTCCTGATGAAGAATAAAGGACATGACACTATCACTCTCGAACATGTGCGCTCTACGACATATCCAGAGATAGGTCGTGCCTCTATGAAACCTATCATAGCGGGTATCAAATCCAGGGACATTGGTGCAGCCCTTTCTGCAACGCTATCTCTCATAGAGTCTGGCCTCAATCCGACATCTGTCCTGGCAGAACTATCAGAGAGGATTATGGACTCTCAGAACTTCAGCAACAAGCCAGAATTATATCAGGTCATTGCAGATATTGACAGAGCACTGACTGAAGGTGCAACTCCGATGGTCCAATTTGCATACCTCTATGCTAAAGTCATAGAGCACTACAATCGGTGATTATGAACTACAATATTTTTCCGATTCTGTTCCATTATATTGTCTTCATTATTTGTATCCTGTAAAACTTTATATATATTTGTCAAACTAATATCTACACATATATCAATATGAGGTGATGGAAATGACTGAAATATACCTACCTGACGACATAAAGGAACAGGACTATGAAATAAGGAATTGGAAACTATGCCCTCTGTGTAAAGGGCATGGTAAATACTACACAGAGGACCCCTCTAAGACGGAATTCCCAAAACTACACACATGCGAAAACTGTTTCGGGATAGGATATGTCATGGACGATTCACATATCCATGAGTGGGATGAACTGTCCAGGCAGCAGTGTCTCGAAGAGGGTATCCCTCATTGGGGTGAGGGATATCATGTCTGGAAATGCAAGAAATGTAAGTATGTCTTCAACGAGACCTATCTCAGGTTTAGATGACTAAACTTTTTATAGTTTTATTGCGCTGGTCTAATACATGGAATCCAATATAGATGATGACTATGATGACGATGACGACATTGACATAGAGGGAATTATCGGTATGCATACACCGACCTCTATCTTCTCTAAGTGGAAACCTACACTATCACATCTCTCTGTCAGCACTGCAATACAATTCAGGCAATGCCCTTTGAGTTTCTTTTTCAAGAACGCTATTAATTTGGATACAGGTAATATCTATGCCTTCGCAGGAATCAAACTTCACGAACTCCTGGAGAATTTTTACTACAATATAGCGTGTCCAATACCGAATTCCATAATCATACCCGACGGCGAACAGACCGAGATAAAGATAGATAAGAGTAAAGACGGTATCAACGAATATTTCAGTATCGTTCTGAATATGCTATCCGATGTTATGAATCTGAATGAAATATTGACATACGACAATAGCAGCCGTGTATCCAGAGACCTCTACGCTGGTGCTATAAAGACACTTGATGCATTCGCCAAGGACGAAACGATACGGTATCTTAATACGCCACCGAACCTCTTTAAGCCCGTCATCATAGAGGGTAAGATTCAGTATAGGATAGACAATTTACCTGTGCCTATATTGGGGTATATAGATGTCGTGCTACCATCACCAGACCCTACTGTTAAGGAATTAATACCGAAGGACTACAAGAATAGGTCAGATATATCTGGGAAACTCTATGATAAGATACAGGCATACATCTATGCATTAGGGATACATAAACTCTATGATTATACACCACGGAAGTTCATATTCAAGCAGATACATTACAAGCACCTGAAGAACGCTCAACTCCTCTATGATAAGAACATCTACCCGATACTTCCAGAGACAGTTGTTAAGGTATCTCCGAAAAAGTTCCAGAACATAGAGAACATCATGTCCAAAATCTATGCCGACATGATGGACAAGAGCAACTATAAATTCCATTTTGATAGGGATAAGTGCCCTAACTATTTCTGTAACTATAAACCTGTATGCCTGATAAATGGCTTCATACATGACGAATATATTAGGCCAATCCATAACGAACTCGCTAATGCCAGGTTCGAGAAGAAGAACATCAAACTACCGATGATACATGTCAGGGACGGAGAGGAGTTAAATCCCTTTAAAGACGGATTTCAGTCAGTAGGTGAGTATCTTGGGAATGCTTAAAAGACCTCTGCCGGATGGATATACACCCATAAGGGTAACGAAGTTAGAGTATTATCCGTGCATAGTATATAAGTGTCCAATCTGTAATATGGATAGTGTTGTTGTAGTAAAGAAATACATGAAGCGTGCCTATGAGAACAATTCTGAATTACTTGTATCTAATAATCCAGAATTGGCGTATAGACCAACGAACATCAAAGTCCCATACTGTCCGCAGTGCAGTATCCAGATGCAATACGATATGAAATCAGAGTTTCCTGTCATATTCCTCTATGGTCGTGATATGTTCACAAAAAAGCGGGTCATCTATACGATAAACGACATAGAACCAGAGTTCTGGATTCGGAAATCGGATAGATATATCATAGATAAAGAACTGTCTCCTGTCATAAAGTGTCGTATAAAGCGCATAGAGGATAATGGATATTATAACTACGATGGCACAGAACTTCTGAAGATAGTAACATATCTCCCTAAGGACATCCACAGCGACGGGATACCCTCTCTGAGAGATAAGTTCCCGATGCACTATCAAGCAGATATTCTGTTTGAGACGAAAGCGTATACCGATATGAACTTGAAACAATTCGTGGCAGTCCCTAAGGACAGAAAAAGCATCTCTAAGAGAGATATTATTACGAACATAGAAATTGATATTACTGAGACACCACCTTTGAGATATGTCATATACGACATAGAGACTCGCTATGCGTCCGGTATAGAACTCGCAAAGAAAGGGGACGCACCTATATACTCCATCACCCTCTATGATAACTACACAGAGAGGTTCCACATACTCTATAATCACTATAACAAGCCGAATGATATACATGACCTGCTGAAGATTATAAAATCGAAGGTCTATAACTATGTGAATCAGGTCTATTGTCCGAGATGTGCGGACCTCTACGACAGCACTGTCAAAGAGTGCTCACATTGTAGTGTGGATACGACATCTCTCTCTGAAGTAAATCCGAAGTTCTCATCGTTCCTTATGAACGCTAATATCAATATCGTCTATGCACCGACAGAAAGGGATATGCTGCTCGCTTTTATGGTCTTAGTCAAGAAACTCAAGCCAGACCTGATGGGAGGCCATAATTCATCAGAGTTCGATGATAGAGTCATCTATAACAGGATTCGGAAACTAATCAGGGACCCGCCGATAAATATCACACATAGAGGGTTCCAGGGTATATTGCAGTTCGATTTTATGACTGCATGGCTCGCAACACAGAGAAGTAAAGATGTTCCGCATAAACTTGATGATGTGGCTAATAAAGAACTCGGTGCGACGAAATACAGTTATGACGAGGATATTGATTACCTCTATAAACATGATATACCAACGCTACTCACATACAACTTCATTGATGTGGCACTGACCGTCGGATACAATGAGCGTATGAGATAAAAGAATTCCCAATAAAATTTATTAAGATTTACAAGAATTTCCTCTATGGTGAGTTGATATGGAGATAGACAGTAGGAATATGAAGATAGTTGATGCAGAGCCAGATATTAGAAAGGCAGCCATTTTGACAAATAAGCGCATGGAGGACGAATTCAGGAAATTCGTCTATAAGCATTTCGATGGGTTCAAGTGCTTCTATCATGGAAATAGCCTGCGACGGAATGATAACAAGGAACTGTGTGTCTTTTGCCATAAATACAATATTCATGTTCCACTCTCTAAATGCAAGTCGTGTAAGATATACATGAAGAAACGCCCTGAAAAATCACATAGAGACATGACCATAGATATGTTTAAATAAAATAGCGTAGAGGGTGCGTAGAGTGTCGTCAGTAGTCGAGTATATCGCCAATTCAAATGCATATCTTGGCGTTCCGGTAGATGTAATATCGTCTGCCAACCTCTACGACCTTCTAATTCTGAAGTATGTTTCTGATAAGAATCTGAAACTCCCATCACGGAACAGTATCCATCACCGCTCTAAGATTGATACAGGTGCTGAAGTTATACCGCCACCGAACAAGATGATAGATTGGGTTGTAGTTCTGGACTTCTCACAACATTATCCCCGTATCATAGACGACTTCAATCTCGGTGCTGATACTCTCTGTTCGGATGGGAAGATAGTCGCAGCGAATGGTGCAAGGTTCAAAGACCCCAAAGAGCAGCGGTCCATACTGTCGTCATTCATAAGGATGCTATTACAGTGGCGTTATACCGTAGAAGCAGAGCGTGAGAAATACGATGTATCAGACCCAGAATACAAGCAACTATCAGATTTGATAATGGCAATTAAGGGGCGCATCAATTCCATCTATGGCGTAATGGGTTTCAAGAACTTCAGACTCAGACATGCCCTGGTCGGAGAGGCCGTTACTGCAAATGGCAGAAAAGGTCTAAATATTGCCATAGAAACCGCCAAAAAATACGGCTATAAACCTATCTATGGCGATAGCGTTGTTGGAGATACTAAACTCTACATAAAAGAGGATGGAATGCTCCGTGAAGTCCGTATAGAAGACCTCTTTGAGGATGTATCTTATACTATGGGTAATAAAGAATATTCTATACCTACAAAGGATATTTATTCCCTGTCAATGACGACGGACGGTGAATTACAGTGGAAACGCATAAAATATGTTATGAGGCACTACATAGAAGATGATATAAGAGAGATAGAACTCCCAGACGACAGCACTATCAAATTAACTAAAGAACATAGCGTTATGAGATACATCAACAAGAATAGACGCAGAAAGGGACAGCCCCTCTATGAAGTAGTCAAGCCAGACGAATTACATAGAGGGAATATGATATATGCGAAAGACATCATAGTAAATAAGTTCATAGTTGAGAATGATGCAACTGAATTGTTATGGGAACTATTAGGATATGGAATTGGTGATGGATTAGTCAAAGCGAAAAATATCAGGAAAGTAGATTTCAAGGGATATGTATATGACATAGAAGTGGAAGATAATCATAACTTCTTTGCGAATGGCGTATTAGTCCATAATACCGATAGTATTTTTGTCCAGATACCGAATCCCCCGTCCTCTATGGATAAAGACGGTTGGTATGAACCTGTCTTAGAGAAAGTAAATGAACTTGTTGGTGCAATCAATGAGAATATCCACAAGTGGGAGCGTGATTCTGGCGTAGAGAACCCAACTATGCAGATGTCGTTTGAGGCGTTATTCTCAAAGATGGCGTTCTTCGGTATCAAAAAGAAATATTTCGGAGCGATGGTCTATGATGGAAAGAAAGGCGATATTCATACCGCACCTTTAATGGACCGCATGAAGGTTAGAGGTTTTGAAGTTAGAAGGTCCGATAGTGCGGTCTATACCAAAGTCATACAGAACCAACTCATGGAGATGATATTGGAAGGTGCGGATTCCGATGAGGTATTCAGATACATCCGTAAAGTATATATGGATATTGTCAATAAGAAAGTCAGTTATCGGTTGTTGCTCCGTGGCAAGAAACTCAAAGCGGTCAGAGAGGATAGCACTGCAAACCATATCAGAGCCTATTATCACGGGAAAAAGACCTATGGATGGTCGTATCAGGGCTATATCTATCTAATCAATATCAAACCGACGAGAGAGAATAATTTCATAGACACTCTCGGATTACCGTCTATGTCGGCTGATATACCAGACGATGTAGTAATAGATTATAAAGTGAATGCAGAGAAAGTCCTGAAATCAACTGTTGATTTAATGCTGATGCCAATGGACATATCATGGTCAGAAGTTCAATCAGGATTTAGGAATAAGAAATTATCACCGTCAAACAGAATGAATGCCCTACTACACGATGACGACCTTCTCTAAATAAATTTTATATAGTTCTGACTGTCTTTTTACGGTCATGCAATATAGAGGTAGTAAGGATACGACAAGTTCAATCATGGAGTTCTTAAAGGTCTATGGTGCTCCACCATATATTCTGAACATATACGGAGAGTATGGCATAGGTAAGACAACATCTCTACGAAATACAATCTCGTTAATGAATGATATAGACCTCATAGATATGTCGGAGCAGTTCAATAGGAACCCAAAAAAGTTTCAGACGCTCACGAATGGGATTAAGCCGACATTCTCATTTACGGGGAAGAAACTCGTATATTTCATAAGGTATCCCTCTATGAATAAGTTCAAGTATGATGTATTGTCTAAACTCCAGGTCCCGACAATCGTCATAACGACAGAGAAACTATACAAACTAAACACTAAAGCCCTCTATGTAAAGCACCCAAAACCGAATTACCAGATGTTCAAATCGGCCCTTCTGAAGTATATCAAAGAGCATGAGTATCCCTCTCCAAAACCAAGTGTCGTGAACAAGATACTCTCTATGTCAGAGAATTACATAGAGTTGTTCTCATTAGTAGATAATCTACAACCTGACTACGACTTTAATAAGTTAGTTGAGAACACTAATATCAATCATTACGACGATTTCACATTACTGAATAAGTTCTTTCGTGGTAACCCTATACCATACCACAAACTACTGAACCCAAGAATCAAAGAGATGATTGTCTATACGATAATATATGGGTATAGAAATACAGAAACCATATCAAAAATTCTTAAACGGCTATCATATATTGACCGATACCACAAGAAACTCAGGGGAGACATCCAGCAGATGTTAGTTAATGAGATGATTGATACAGCACCATCTAACACGAAGATATATCGTCGTAAATACATTAAGTTCGATATACCGGAACCTCTATGGAACTATGCCAAATCAGTAGCACCTGATAATCCCCTCTATGTAATAGATTTACTTATCCAGATGAAATATGTCCCAGACGGCCAACTGTATTCAAGTAAAGACATCGCAATTATCAAGAAGTTCTATGATAGGCATTTTACGGTAATGGATGTATTCAATGTTGATGGGTATGACGATATGGAACTATGACATAGAGGTGATTCGTAATGGGCTACTATAACTATCCGATAAATGCGATGAATACCTTTGAGCATTTCATACTGAACGAATTGAACTCTAAGAGTAGAAATAGCCATTTTATGATGGCAGAGAAGTTGAGGAATGACGGAAGGACAACAACTCCATACGACATATTCGCAACGACTGATGTTGGACTATTCTTTATGATTGAAGCGAAATCAACGACCAGGGACTTTATATCGCTTGATAAAAGATTTAGAAGACAGATAGATGATACTTATAAACGGTGGCTAAAATACCCAAAACTTCATAGAGGAATCTGTATGTTTGCATTCATGCAGGACAAAGATGAGATGACACTCTATGACAGTATATATGCAGTGTTCATACAGCACCTGAAGTTCATTGTAGATTACATTGATAAAATAGCGGAGAGCAAGAAATATACTGATAGACAAATATACAAGAAACTCTCTGATGCAGGACTAACAAAGACAAGAATCAAAAAAGAGTTCTTTTTCACAGAGGCCCTCCCTGAAGAAATGCCGAAAGTTGAGTTCCAGATAATAAAGATAAACATGCTGAAAGGTAGATACGATAGCGTTCATGCAGATTTCAACCCGCTCGTAGAGGTGTATCCGATAGATTATATGATGACACCAGGAAATGTGGATGCTGGAGTGATAAGAAAAACGAACATAACACAAAATAGGTTAATGTAATATTATATGTCATCAATACAACAAAAAATTTTTTCTAGTATCGTGAAATTTTTTCGCACTGTCCTTAAAATTTTTTTCTCGTGATAAAATTTTATATAGTTTAACAGTGTATTTCCACTCCATGCAATACATCAAATTGCCATTGGATGCGACACCAATCATCGCTGACCTGTCGTCAGGAAAGGTCTATTATCTTGAAGGTCAATCTGAAATCGTTACATCCGACATCCAGAAATCCATCCTCGATGCGTTTAAAGATTTACCAGATTCGCCAACTTTTATTCTCGCAATCGTGCATAATGGAAATGTCTATCTGGTTGATGCACTGAACGAATTCATGCTCTCCGAGAATCAGAGTTACATAGAGCGACTGGCCTCTGTGTCAAACGCCAAGATAATGCCACTCCTAATATCTCCGCACATATTGTTTAGTGAAGATGCTTATGGCATGAGAATATCAGATAACCTCTCTCCGATAGATGACAAGCAATATTCAATTCATAGTATAGACTTGTGGAACGGGAAACTTGACATTCACCCGATACAGGATAATATTTACAAAGAGATAATAGAAGAATATATATGGGGTGATAAAAGTGATAGACATGAGGTCAGTAGTTAAGAATCTAGCCGCAAAGGATAGGGAAATTGAGTTTAAAATAGATTTAGGTTTGATGAGAAAACCGCCTCATATACCTAAAAGCGAGAAGAAAAAGGTCAATTTCCCGAACAAGATAATCTGGCAGCAGAGCACTCATAATCCGACTATATTCTATATACCGCTTATAGATGTTACCAGGGACATGATGAAGGACTATATGCGATGGTGGGCCAATAAATACAATGGGAAACTTACTGTCCTAAAGCATGGTGAAAAATATGAACTCATAACTGATATGGATTTTATCCAGATTTATCACGATGACAAGTTCTGGTATGCGGAAATAAATGAGAGAATAAGAGGTGATGATGAATGAGAACCATGAGAGCGGATGATATAAAAGCAGATGCAATAAAAGTTCTACACATGTTTTCGGACGGGATAAAGGACGGCATGGGTAATCTTATTTCTCCACCCGTAGAGCACTTCATAACAATCCTGGAGAACGACCCATCTCTGAAGAATATCTTCTTCTTTAGGGAGTATGATGACGGTCCTGCGCATAGAGACCCTGCTCATTGCTTTCTGAGGAGTTCCACTGACAGGGACAGAGAACTCATCAAGACGGGTGTAGAACTCGGTATCTTGGCAATGAAGGATAAGTCACCACTTCCGGCTGACGAAGAGGCGGAGATAACGCACTCAATAGTGGCTAAATTCCCACCCCTCTCTGCATATATCAGTGCTGACAAGTATGACTATGCGGACGACACAACTAAAGCGTGGATATTATTCCACCTGCTCCTGCACTATGACCCTATCAAAATCAAGACCCGCAAACATGACCATCAAGTATTCACGGACGAACTTCAGATATTCGGCAGGCGCATCCTGAACACTGTTGTTCCGCAGTCCAGGGCCGATGGCAACACGGATATAGAGAAAGTCGTAGAGGACATAGAGGGCGATTCTGAAGATTCTGAAGATACAAATAACACTGACAATACAGACGATACTGATGACAGTGCAGAGCCAATAGAAGATGACGATGGACTTGACATAGAGAATCAGAAACCAACCAAACCGAAAGTCGCCTCTGATGACGACCTGGACAGTTTCTGATTCTTATATATTCTGAATAATTTTATATACTTTTATATACATCATTTTTTAAGAGATGATACCGATGTCCATTGACTATAACTATCTCATAGAACTATACGAACAATATACGGACCTTCAGAGTATTTTAATAAGAAACTATAAAACGGCAACTCTTGACTATGACAAGTCGCTACTAAAGGGCGTTCTATTGATTTATTATTACTTCACGCATCAGATACCGAACTCCATTGACGATATATATGATTTCATACTAAAGCGTGAGCATCCAACCCTGTTGAAAGCGGTTGTTATAGAGTATAACGACCTTAAAAAGGACTATCCCATAGAGAAGTTCATGCTTGGTATAGATAAGGAATACGAAAATCTTGAAAGGGCCGTAAATGGTGGTATGAATGATTAGGTTAGAGTTCAGAGAGGGGCGTGGCTATCTTATAATAGTATCTACTAAACCGAAAATAATAGACACCCTCTATGAACAGGGTATCACAGACGAATATGGGTTCCTGTTGAAAGTGAATCCAGACATACCGCTGAAAATACACGAGTTGTTCCCGACTGAGACAATCAAAATCTCAAAGGAAGTCAATAAATTTTTACGGACCTACAAAAAAATTTTACAGATAAACATAGAAGACTATCAGAAACCCTCTATGAATTTGTATCCACACCAGATAGAGAATATTCGTAGAGGACTGTTACTGAAGTGCCTAATCAATGCTGACGATACGGGTCTTGGGAAGACCATATCAACGATTGGGTTCCTGAATGTTCTCTATGGAATGAAGCAATCTGATGGTAGTCCATGGCTAAAGAACTTATTGATTATTACTCCAGCAACTTTGATAGAGAAATGGATAGGTGATTTCCATCAGTATTCCGATATTGAACTCTACAAGATGGAATCGCTCTCTACAATGACACCTATGGAGATTCGATATACATTCAATAATAATCCTTATAAAATCATATCCATAGACACTCTCAAACGCTATCACATGTATATACCGCTCCAATATGACGCTATCGTCATAGATGAGGTTCATAATATAAAGAACAAGATGACAAAGAGGTTTAGTTCCGTGTCGGAGATGTCAGCACCATATAAGGTATTCCTCTCTGCAACGCCGCTCATTAACAGGCCAGAGGAATTGCATTACATATCCAAAATACTGAACCCCTCTCTGCTCGGCTCTCTATATTCATTTGAGGATGAATTCTATGATATTAGCACGATAGAACTACCGAATGGAACCGTAATCAGGAAGATACGAGGAATCAAGAAGTCTAACTTGGACAAATTGCAGCGCATAGTTGGGTCATTCATAACGAGACATACATGGGCCGATACGGAACTCAATATACCAACTAATATCATCAACATAGAGCAAAGCATGACAGAACCTCAAATGCAGATTTATGATATTATAAAGCGAAAGTATCGGCATAATACAGGATTAGAGGTCATTACATACCTGCAAGAAATATGCAACTCTCCACATCTCATAAAGCAGAAACTATCAATCTACGACATAGACGACGATGTCCTCTATGATAGTTGGAAAACAAAACATCTCCATGATGTCTTGATTCCAGAATTGTTTAAGGACCACGACCAGGTTGTTATATTCACGAAGTTCAGGAGATATTGCGACTATATCTATAAGAAACTCAGTGTTGACTACAAAACTGCAAGAATCACGGGCCATGTCAGTCAAAAGTCCCGTGATAGAATATTGAAGGAGTTCAGGAATGGAGAGTATTCTATCATAGTTGCAGACGACGCTTTATCATACGGGCATGACCTGCAAACTGCTACGGCCCTAATTAATATGGAACTTCCACTGTCCCCAGGTGTCTATGACCAGCGGATAGGCCGTATCAGGCGTGTCGGTCAGAACAGAGAGGTATCCATCTATAACTACATCACTAAAAACAGCATAGAGGAGCGTATTGCCTCTATGATTAACGAGAAGCGTGAGTATTTCAATCAGATAGTTGATAACACGAAAATCATACAGGAAGTCCTATTTGAGGAATTTAACGATGCGTGATAACTTTCACATACCTCTCCGATAGTAAAATATATAAATGTTAATTGCATATCTATCAGTGAGGTGAGCCATAGATGAAAGCAACAGAAATAATAGAGCATTTAATTGGACATATTGCTATGTCCAATAGTTGTAGGTCAGAGAGGGAGATACCGCTGTCGTCCATCGTTATAGAGATAGACGGTGAGGAGAGCAGCGTAGAGGAATTGCTCACTCACAAGATAGTCAGCAGTTATCGGAACAAGACAGGACGGGAACTGAAAGCAACTATACGGAATGTGGCGAGACAGTATGACGGACTTGAGATTAAATTCACGAAGTCCGCTATGAAGATAGTCATACCAGAGTTTTCGGACGAGGACGATGAGACTATGGAATTCAAAGAGTGGCTTGAGGCAGTGTCTTCCCTCTCCGATAACACATAAAAAGTTTTTTCCTATATATTTATATATCTATACCATATTTCTTTTTCTTAATGGTGGTCTAAATGAGAGCGAGAACTATATCGGGTGTCAGTGTGATTGCAGTTATGATTCTTATTGCGCCGTTTGTTAGTGCTGGTGCTACGATTTCACCACCTGACTTGGTAATAACGAGTAGCAATATTACGATTGCACGGGGATATAATTCTACTGTGTATTTTACGGTCTATAACTATAACTCAATTCCCAAAGAAGTTGTCTATTCAGTGTCAAATGTCCCCGACTATGTTGATGTAACGATAGAACTCATACCGAATTCTACCATACC
>Ga0190313_1000343_pt1 | contig 28345 bp, 50 predicted proteins | sample 4870071011_MG_FD_169989 | JGI IMG/M metagenome (GOLD analysis project Ga0190313, IMG submission 169989) | Hydrothermal vent sediment bacterial communities from Southern Trench, Guaymas Basin, Mexico - 4870-07-10-11_MG | ecosystem: Environmental > Aquatic > Marine > Hydrothermal vents > Sediment ... | reverse complement strand
CCACCCTCCCACTGGCACGTCCACTAGATCCTCGACCAATTTCGTGTAGAGTTTCGATCCGTCATTGTCGAACGCTTCCACGTAGAATTGCGTGGGAGCGGTCTCGTAGGGATACGTGAATGCGATGATCTCCGCTAGTCCGTCCGCGTCCGCGTCGATCAGTAGATGTCCTAGCCACCTGTAGTCGGTGGTCAGTTCCAGTTCCAGATCTAGGGACGGGAGCGCGTAGATGCGGATCGTATCGGTCTCCGAGTTCCAGCAGACCAAGGATGGTCTATCGCGTGTCGTGATATAGGCGATTCCTATGCCACCATACGCTCCCGGGAGCTCCGCGACTAGCTCTTTCCTAAACGTATATATCGGGTGTAGGGTGTAACTGAAGGTCGGGCGGTCATCGCCACGCTCGGGTTGCCACAGGACAACTACTGGATAGAGTCTCGACAACAATCGCTTGTTGAACTCCAGTTGGATCTTCCACGCATCGACGAATAGATTGTGATCTCTGGCAAAGTAGAAGTCTCCCGCCTTGACGTATCGCATCTGCGAGACTATCGACTCCAGTTTCGACACTAGGTCCTCGAGACCGGGATCTGATCCCACGAGTCCCTTGATGAGTTCGCGATCCAAATCTATTTGCTCCTTCCAGTTGTCCACATGGTCGTTGTGGTCGAAGTCATGGAATACGTGGACGTGATCGCCAACGTATCTCAACATCTTCATATCGATCCGCACTAACTAAAGACCGGATGACTAGCCAAAAAGCTAGCGGGAGGATCGTAGAATCTCTAGATGGTTTCAAGTGGTATGTCGAGGAAGGAGACGATTTCTTAGTGCTAAATGATGGAGAGATGGCAGTGCGAGAAGTTCTCTATAGACTAGCTAAGAAAGAGCGAGTTTTCGTCGATGTAGGCGCTCACGTAGGAGAATATGCGATTAGGATGGCTAAAGTCTATGGGAAGGTCGAGGCCTTCGAGCCGAATCCGCGATCCGCAAGTCTACTAGCAAAGAACGTAGAGCTAAATGGCGTAGATAATATCACCATACACCAGGTCGCTTGTGGAGATGCTCCAGGAGAGCTGATCCTCTACGCTCGCGGAGGGAGTACCACTCCGTTGAAGATCGAAAAACACAGTGGTATCATAAGAGCAAAGGTAGTCCGCCTAGATGATTATCTCTCTCGAGTAGATGTGGTAAAGATCGACGTGGAGGGATGGGAGGAGCGAGTAGTTCGCGGAATGTCGAGATTGATCCGCGATTGCAGGCCATTTGTTGTCGTAGAGCACCACGAGTATAGAGGTTACGAGGAGTGCCGGGGAATGCGACAGAGGATCAGATCGCTATTTCCCGACTACTACGCACTGAATCTCAACAATGTCCACTGGCTCTACGCTCCGAGAGAATGCGATTTAGAGGAGATCTCGCTAGCGATTGCCTTGCACTGGATCAATAAGGCACTCAAGAATATTCAAGAGGGAAGGCCTTGGTACTATGGTTTCCCGCTAACTTGGTGGTATGGTGCGGACGTAACAGACTTGTTTTTAGCGTTACCGAGACACGTGACTAGAGAAAGAGAGTGGATAGAGCTACTAGAGAGGTGAGAATGGGTGGAGGAAATCAAGCCCAAGCTCTTCAAGTTCCCCGAGAGATTCGACTGGTTGATAATCCTAGATGCCTGTCGCTATGACTATTTCAAGCGCGTTTGGGACGGTCCGGAACCGCTTCCAGTGCTCTCTCCGGGATCGTGTACCATAGCCTTCCTCGATTGGATGCCACGAGTCTACAATTCCGTAGTCGTTACTGGCCATCCGTTCGTCCTACTCCGCAAGGACAAATTCGATTGTGTAGTAGATGCGGGATTCGACGATAAGTTGAACACCTGTCCCCCGCGGTTCATCACGGAAACCCTATTCGATAAGTGGACCCTGATCTCGCAATACAAGCGCAAGATCCTCTGGTTCTTGCAACCACATCATCCGCACATTGGCAATCCGAGTCTAGATGTAGGGATCTACATCGACCTGGCGACCAAGGAACTCAATCCGCAAGCTCGAGTGGAAGAGCTATTTAGGCGAGCTAAGCAACAAGGAATCCTCTCGAGATCGTACATGGCAAATCTAAGACTAGTGCTAGATGAGATCCGCGAGATCCTCGAGTACCTAAGCGGTACCATAGTCATCACTAGCGATCACGGAGAGGGTCTGGGAGAGCCCCTGAGACCACAAGATCTCCCGGTATTCTCTCATCCTTGCAACAGGGAAGAGTGGGAAGTTAGGCTAGTGCCATTTGTGGCAATCTACAAAGCTACTAGAGCTCCCGAGCTTGAATTATTAATGCAACGAGCGCGGACTATCGGGAAGAGACTAGCTCAATTGATATAATTAATAATAATATAATGAATATAGACCACTGAAAATGGTTCTCCGGGCTCTGTTCCATAGCTAAAGAGTTGAAGGATCTTTAGAAGGGATTCGCGATCCTCTTTTCCCCGGCTTTGAAAGATAGTGATTAGCGATGATCGGATAGCGATTGAAGAATCCTCGAGAAGTTGGAAGCGGGAGGGATCTAGGGTGCAAGTCCCGGGGATCACGCTAGACTAGTTGGGGAGCCAGGGAGAAGCGGGATCAGAGGGATCTCTCCATCTCCCCTCCCTCCCGCTCCCGATAGGGGGACCCGGGACCACCTCGAGGTTCTCCTCGATATCACATCCCGCCAATCCCGCTTCCTCGCCTTCCTCCCGGGTCCCCCGCTATTGATCGGGTCCTCTAGTCTTAAATGGCTTTGGAGTGGTGCATTTTAACAATGTGCATGTCCCCGGAGCCCGGTCCCAGAAATCCCTGTACAGGGAATTCGCGTTTGTTAGTTGCCATCGCGTGATTTCTATAGACAACACCATTAAAACGATCCGCTATGGAAATATTCCTCGGATTGGGGACGTTTGGCCCATACTAGACGCGGGGGACCATCCGGTTTGAAATCTCTTTCCTAATCTCTTTGTCCTCCCACTCCTGGTAGGATATCCTCTGTCTCTAGAGAAAGAGGGCGGCAATTCATTTTAAAAACAGAGAATTGTTAGTCCGCCAGGACTCCCGGATCAAACACTACATTCAAATCGTCGCGCTAGGACCCTAGGACTCGGGGAGTCGTGCCATGGAGAGGAAACTAGAGGAGAAGGTCGAGGAGTTACTGGAGTGGCTAGTCGATGAGTTCGTGATCGACGACATGAGCGATGAACTGGCCGAGATGGAGAGGATTCTCCGCGAGAGCGAGCTCGTCAGGAGGGTGATCGATAGGCTCAGGGACCAGATCCTGGACTACCAGTACAAGCTCGATCGAATCCAGGAGCACGTGAGCGAGATCTGGAAGGAGCTCAACGACTTCTAGATCCCTAGCACGTTGTTATTATTAATAATATAATGAATATATTGCACTTTTAAAGAAGGACATGGACTGTCCGTTACGCATGCGAATAGTTTCATTCAATTGTGCATAGAGTAGAGCGAAACTATGCAAATAACACATGTGGGAAGAGGATCGAGAGGAAATGTATTATAGCGAGATAAGTGGTACCAGAATCGGTGAGTGTAGATGGGAAGGAAGAAGAGGAAGATGGGAAGGGAGTTCAGGGTCAGGTTGAGCTATAGCGATCTTCTAGTACTAGAGAGAGCTCTTAGGGTCTTGAAAGAAGAGCATCCCCGCTTGTGGACAGAGCACGCCGAGATGCTCTATAAGAAGATCCAACGTGTCGAGGAGATGAGCGAGAAGATCAAGTGGAAGAGGATCAATGCGAGACTCGAGAGATCTCGCGAGAGGATCGAGGAGTTGAAGGGCGATCTCGAGGAGATGAAAAAGGAGAGAGAGGAACTACAGAGAGAGCTCGAAGAGCTAGAGCCTAGATTCGAGAAGCTCCACGAGGATCTAGAGAGAACGAGAAGGAAGTTGGCGGAATGGGACTTGCTCTTTCGCGATTTCGACAGGATCAAGGAGAAATACGAGAATAAAAAGGGCGATTAGCTCATCTCTCTCGTTTTCTTTCTCTCCTGAGCTCTACTACCAGCTCGAAACTGTCTTCCGGGTCCTCCAGGGGATCGAAATGGATCACTAGCTTGCAATTGTCGCACTTGTAGAACCAGTGTCCCGTGTCATCATGATCCTCGCCTAGAAACTCCATCTCCTCGTCGCAAATGGGACACTTTCCGAAGAAAAAGCTCTCCTCGAGGACGGTCCCCGGGCCATGGATTAGTGGATCGTAATACGGGTTAGTCCACAAGGTGACGGTCTCGTAGCCCTCTTCCTCAAGTTTCTCGACGATCTCGTAGATGGTGGTTCCCATGCCCGTCCCCTCTAGTTAGTTCAAAATAACGAACTACTATAAAGCGCTTTGCGCGGATGGCCTAGATCCACTCCTTCAGCTTCCTTTCCACTAGTTCTAGCTTAGACTCCACTAGCATGACGAATATGTCAAAGGGAATGGCCACGTAGTCCCCTCTCAGCTCAGATCCCCCCTTGGACTTCTCGAACTCCTCTTTCGTCAGGATCACTACTTCCTTGCCGATGAGCTCGGGAGGTAGTGGCCTGATCACTCCGTAGCGGTAGGTCTTCCTCTTGCGCTTGACTTTCATCTCCCGGACTCTCGCGACTAGCATACATTCATTACTCGGGACTAGTCCATATTAATAGCTTGTTTGCTAAACACATGTGTTTAGCAAACACGTTTGGCAAACACGTAACTTCCTATCGAGAAAGATACTGGCGGACGATATCCGCTAGTCTCCGCCCGACGATCTCCCAGGTGAATCTATTTTTAATTCGCTTCTCGACATACTCTCTAACTCTCGCCTTGTACTCCTCGAGATCGTCCGCGATCTCGCAGATCCTGTCCACGGCCCTGTCCACTAGGATCTCCACTCCCTTTCCGCAATGGATGTCGTTATTCTTGAGGACATAGGGAGCTTCCTTGCACTCCACCAGACAGAAGTCTGGCAAGTACTCGGTCCACGGACCTCGATTCGCTGCTAGTACCACTTCCTCTCTCGCGATTGCCTCTAGGCCATTGAGCTCGAACCCGCCACCTCTCGAGAATAGCAAGTAGATGTCGCAGATATCGTAGAGCTCGATCTTCTGCTCCTCGCTCAACCAACCGGCCACTATGATACCCCCCAAGTGGCGGATCATCTTGTGTGGTTGTCCACTACCGGTCATGAACTTGGCGATGAGCACTAGATCCTTGCGCTCTCTCCTGACCCGCTCGTAGAACTCTAGCACTAGATCTAGACCCTTCCTGTATTCCGAGTGCCAACAGAAGAAGAGCATGTACTTGTAGCCCTTCCTCCTTTTCAGATCCGCGATCTCCTTGAACGACTGGACGCGAGTTCTCGGGCCGAAGTATTGCGGATCTAGGCCATGCGGAACCACGTGGACCGGGATCTTGCAACCGCTACGAATGTACGCATCGCGAGCCCAGGTCGATGGCACGATCATGCACTCTGCGTAGTGGGTCATGCTGACTGCTAGGTTCGATATCCTGTCGGAGTCCGCCACATCGACTCCGATAATTCCCCGAATCCTAGCTAGCAGTCTCTCGAGTCGCTTACTAGCGCGGACCATAGGCCAAAAGAAGGGCTGGACGATGACAAGTGGCCGGGTCGCGGGATAGATGTTCGGAAAGACAAGCTCATCGATAGTATAGACGCGAAAGTACTTCCGCAATTGCTCTACGTGCTTTTCCGCGATCAGAGAGAAACTGACCTTGTGCCACATCGGATAGACGTACCAGATCATGGTAGCTCGAGCATTATGTATACTGTCACGTTCCCCAGGGATCTAATATACACGCTCTTCGGATTCTCTACTTGCAATTCCTCGATATCTCCCGGCTCGATGATGAAATCTTGTTTAGTGGAGTCGCCTAGATAGCACAAGTATAGAGCCCAAGATGGCAACTTTATGTGGATCTTGCGCACGATCTTATCGACATCCGATAGCGGGACTGGAGTAGTCCCCACTACTTTCGTGTATGTCTCTACCTTGGTAGGTGGAGCTATCCTGTCGAGTTTCGACTCGATCTCCGCTAGCTCTCTCTTTACTTCGAAATAGTACTGATCGACTTTCGCTTCCAAGCAATCCAATTGCGCCTTCTGAGATGCCTGGTAGCCGTACAAAATATCGAGAGCGTCCACTACCTTGTTCCACTCATCCGAGTATAGCGGCTCGGTTCCCTTGTGCCGTAACCCGATCCAGGACATGTCACCTTCTCCTCTGTAGTTCCTTCAATGGTCTAGGAGTCATGGGACTCGGGGAGCTACTCGAGGAGCCCGATGGGGAACTGGAGGGAGAGGACATTGAGCTAGCCATCTCGGTCAGTTTACTGACTTCTTGCTCGATGGTCTTCGAGATCTCCTCGATACTCTTGAGCATATCCTCCGTGGTCTTCTTGATCGACTCCTCTAGTTCCTTGACCATCTTATCGATATCGGGAGCGCTCTCGGACATCCGGATACCACCCTCTCTAAGAAATGCGCGATATAGATTTTTCCCTTACTCCGCCACCACTCCCTGTCTCGCTAGATAGCGCTGCCTACGCATTCGCGCGATGAACTTGTACGCATCTATCTCCCACTCATCGATGCCCCATTTCTTCAATTCGTCTAGCAATCTCTCGAATTGCTCCCAAGTGATCACTCCATTTGCGTAGTCGCTAATCAACTCGGTTATCTCCCTCCTGACTTCATCATACACTGGCTTAATTCGTATGTAGTCCTCCCACATCTTGTAGAGGAACTCCTTTTCCCTGTCACCTATCGGTAGGGCATCTATGCGCTTCTTTACTTCCGCTAGAGCCAATCTCCTAGCCATCGGGCTGTACTCGGCTATCGTGACCAATTCCTTCGGAGAGCCCACCAGATCGTCGAATGCTCTATACCATCTCTCTAGATTCGCGCTATCCATTCTCACCTTCAACTCGAAATCTTCATAGCCATAGGGTCGTAGCTTCTCGAGGAACTTCTCGAACATCTCCTCCGTGATCATGAAGTGAGTGTAGAGTCTCTCGCCACGGGAGAATAGCGACTTCATGTCGTCGTAGATCGGCTTTATCTGTACGTACTTAGCCCAGATCGGAGCCCACTTCGGGGGAATTCTCCTCGCTTCTATCACGTCCTTGATCATCTTCCTCGCGACGGGAACTATCTCCGCTATCGTCGCGAGTTGCGATGGAGTGGGAATGTACTCTTTCGTAGCTATACTAGATACGGCTTGTATGATAGTAGATATCGCATTCTTTTCGCTCGCGGGTAGTTTCCCGACAGTCGCGAATAGCGTAGCTAGTCTATCTGCATCTTCTTTCGTGACATAGCCGTAGGCACACCTGTAGATTATCCAGCCTAAGATCCTGTAGATCCACGATCTGATCCTACGGATGGTGTAGACATCTCTAGCCAATTGCCAGGACTTGAAGGCGACATCTAGGTACTTTTCGTCCAACTTCATCTCGAACTTCTTGCCAGAGATCTCCTCGATTGCCGGTCCGAATTGCTCGTTTATCGCCTTAATGACATCTTGCATGATCTTCTTTCCGGTATTTTTGTCGATTATGTACTCGGTGTAAGCACGCTCCACATCGTGCATTAGATCCCTGTGGATTCTGAGATAGCGATCCATCGCGGCTCTCATGATCAACAACTTGCGCTCTGCCGGGAGGAACATGACTGGCATGTTGATCCACTTTGGCACTAGCTCGCCACTCTCCATGTCTAGATATGCCACTTGGAACGAGACGGTCGTTAGCGAGGCCATTAGATCGTCTAGCGACTGGAAGTCGCTAGCTCCGTACTCGTAGAGATTCATCAATCCGGTTCTCAGGAGAGTCCTTTCGTCGGCCAATGCGTTTATCGTCTCTGCGACTGCCACTATCGGGACGTAGTACGGGTGCAATCCAGTCGCTTGTAACAGCCTGCACATCAATCTCAAGTCCATCTGTACCTTCTCGGATTTCGCTTGATCCTCGAGGATCTTTACGAACTCGCTAGCTCTGGCATCCCAGGCCAATCCCTTCTGTATCATGAAGTCGAAGATCCCCCACTTTGCCATCCATCGAGTGTCGATCTTGGTCGGGATATCGGCTAGGGTGTCGATCACTATCCAGTTATCCGAAGTAAAACCTTCGATCCAGGAGAACCTAGCGTAGTCGTGCCACTTCATGTAAGTGCTCAAGGCAGAGAACAGTTTCGGAGTGTCGAAGTTTAGTTCTGTAGGCGCTTTGGGAGCGAATTTCGTTGGATCTAGCTCGAGAGCCTTGGTCTCTTCCTCGGCCTCTTTCCTAGCAGATTCGGGCGGCTCGAACCACAATAGTCCGCTAATTCCCCTACAGACGAAATCCCAGAGCTTCTCGGGAGATGGATACTTGAAGTGTAGTAGGTAGTACATGAAGGCAATTCCTGGCAAGAACCCGCGCATCGCTATTGCCTTCTTGAACTCATCGAGTCCCTGGAAGATGTCCTTGACCATCATCCTACACATCTCGCTAGCAGTCGGGATATCGTAGAGTAACGAGATCGGGAAGGTCCTCTCCTGTCCGAACCTGTCTTTTATCTTGATCGCTAGCTCTATCTCTTTCTCGTTGATCTTGAGCTTCTCGGTCGGGAGTCCCGCGAACATCCCGATCAGTTGATCGCTAAATCCGCGCAACTGGAGCCACATTCTGTAGTAATCTCTGACCGTGGAGAACTCCTCAAGTGGCATGAATCTCTGCACGATCTCTCTCCCTTCGGAGATGGTCGGGATCTCGATTGGTAGGTCATTTCTCCAACTGTATCTCATCACGAACTCCACTGGCTTACGCAAGCTCTCGGCGAACCAGAACGCTAATCCCCATGGTAACTCCACTAGAATCCTCCAAGCGCCACTATGTAACGTGTGCGCAAGCGCTCTGACGAACGCTCCCTCTCCAGCTAGCGCTACCGAGCCCAGGAGCGATGTTAGCATGCTAGACACCCTGTCGATCTCCTCTCCCGCCGCCTCCGTGAACTCGATAGTCGCGCTAATCGCTAGCGAGTACGGGATTAGCGTGAGGAAGAAATCGCGGATGAACTCGTGCAAGTCCTTGCCCTCCTTGATCGCTCTATCGTACTTTTCCCTCATGGTCTTGAACATGTCCGAGAACATCGCGGTGATCGGCTCTACTAAGATCTTGCTCGCTTCTCTCGCGACATTCAGGAACTTCTTGCCCGCGCCCTTGAGCCACTCGATAGCGACTTTTGTCGTGGATGGCACTAGGGACTCGACGAACTGGCCCGCCTTCGGGAGTATCGTCCTCTCGATAGTGGTTTTCGGATCTACGATCAGGTTCCACAAGGTCGTTATCGCGTTCTTGATCAAGCTAGTGGCAGTATCGAGCGTCTCGCGCAAGAAACTCGCGATCTTCTCGCCGACATCTCTTAGCGCATCCGGTACCGTATCCCAGAGTGTCTTCCACAACTTCTCGATTACTCTTCCGATGAACTCCCACGGGCTCTCCCAGAACTCCCTTAGCGCTTCTAGCACTTTCGTGTAGAACTTCTCGATCGCGTCCTTGACTCTCTCAATCGATTCCTTCAACCAGTCGGGTAGTAGCTCCCAGAGCTTGGATGCTAGCCACTCGAGTTTCTCCTTTACCCACTCCGATGGATTCTCCCAGAAGTCCTTGAGCTCCTCTACTACCTTTTTGAACATCTCCTTAGCGGTATCGATCGCATCCCTGAACCAGTCCGGTAGTTTCTCCCAGATCCACCTCCCGAGCTCTTCCAGTCCCTTCCTAATCGGCTCTATGACGTTCTCCCGAATCCACTTCTCTGGATTCTCCAAGAACTTCTTGAGACTCTCGATGAGCTTAGAGACGAACTTCCTAACGGTCTCTATCGCGTCCTTCAACCAATCTGGTAGCAAGTTCCAAATTAGCTCGGGGACTCGCAAGATCGAGTTCGTGAATCCCTGGATCGTCCTGGATATCCACTCGAATCCACTCTTGACCTTCTCCACTACGTCCTTGAACCAGTTGGTGAGCACCTTGACGACATGCTCATTAAACCACTCGAAGAGTGGTTTGACCACCCTATTGACAATGAATTCGTAAGATGGTTTCATTAATTTCTCCCAGATGAATACGCTAATATTCTTTAGAGCTTCTGGGATCTTCTCGGGAGCCTTGTAGACGATCTCGACGAACTCCTCGAATCCCTTCTTCATCTTCTCGAATGTCTCCGCGAGTCCGGAGATCCAGCTCTTGAATGTCTCCTGGATCTTTCCGAGCATTCCAGAGAACAACTTGCCCACTTGCTCGGTTCCACTAGTTATCGCCTTGAACAATCCCTCCAGTCCCTTTCCGATATTCTTCAACCACTCCGTGATCGCCTTTATCGCTCCTCCCGCCCGCTCGACTAATCCACTTATCGTCTCATAGGCCTTCTTGGAGAACTCGGAGATCCCTTTCGTTATCTTCTGCACTAGTCCCGAGATGGATTTCGCGACCTTAGATGCGAGATCCGACACTCCCTTTAGCGCTCTCGATAGCGCGTCGGAGAGCGCTTCCGATACCCTTCCTACCATCTCGCCTAGCTTGCTCATCGCTTCCCCGATCGCGCTCGTGAGCTTGCTCCCCGCTTCCGATATCATCCGTCCTAGCCCGGATATCGCATTCTGGATCGCGCTCTGGATCGCGTTCCCTATGGATGCGATCATCGATGGCAACTTGGAGAGGAACTCGGTAGCCGATTGTATCGCTTTCATGACCTGATCGAGCACAACAGTCTTGAACGCTTGCATGACTTGAGCAAATCCAGAAGTCAGAGCGTTAGCTAGCGCGTTTATCGCGTTCGTAACGCCCTTGAAGAGATTCTGGACTCCTGACCAGAGACCATTGATCATTCCCTGTATGGCATTCGTCACGGTGGAGGCTATCCAACTAGCCGTGGCGTTGAGCACGTCGGTGAACCATGCCTTCAACTGGCCGAGCGGGTCCGTGACTCCGGCCTCTGTCGAGACTAGCGCATCTAGATCGATCAGTTCCTCTAGGCGATAGCCAACTGGAAAGATATCGATCTCATCCGCTAGTAGCTCATCTACTACTATCTTTATCGACTCCCTGTCCAGTCTGTCACTCATCGCACGTACCCCATTAGTACCGCTAGTTTGAATTTCGGAATTTCAACTAATAGCTTTTTCAACAAGTCTTTCCAGTCTCTCGCATCTAGAGGGAATCTCTGCGATCTCTTTCCCTTGTAAGAAAGTTCTACGAGCACGTGGTACATGGTATCTCCGCTCACCAATTGCAACTTTATCACCTCCCAGATGGTCACTGTCGTTCCATCTAGCGTGAAACGATGAGGTGGCACTATCGCATCTAGTCTCTCGACCGACATCCCGATAGAAAGAGAGAGTCGAGAGAGAAAAAACGTGTGGTCGTTAGGCCAGTCTAGGTCTAGTTCTCGCCATCTCTCTCTGCAACTTCAAGAGCTCTACTACGTAATCGCTAATGTCCCTAGCCTTCTTGACAAGCTCGCACTCGCCCTTCTTATCGCACTCTATCCTGAAAGCGCAGAGGACTAGCTCTTGCGTCTCGAAGAGTAGATCGCTCACGAGATCGGTGAACTGAGCGCGGATATCGGTCGGTGGAGCTAGCGCAACAGTCTCGCTAGCCTGTACCGTATCTCTCTCACTCTCCTCCCTAGCTCTTCTACTTCGTTTCTTAGTATCGGTAACCATCTTTCCAGCCTCTCGTATATTCTCTCTAGAATTTCGCGCTTAAGTCCCTGTCGCTCCCAATGCGATATCCACCATCTCTTGAACTCCTCTTCCGTCATCGTCTTGTAGGCCGCGTATCCCCACTTGTGCCGTTTCTTCCTGTAGCCGATCAGGGATCTAGCGGCTGTTCTGTACAAGTTCCTCCTGAAGATATCCACGTCCTCTCTCTCCAATAGCGTATCGACCATCGAGTCGATGGTGTAGAAGATCTCGCGCAACGCGTGGATCTGCTCGCAACGCTCAGATGCGTAGTAGTGCAATTGCTCCTCGGGTCTCTGGTAGTTGGCGATAGCGACATGAGTGGCCCTATAACGACTCAACAATCTCCTCACCTTCCAGTCGATGAAGTGGCTAGCTATTGGGATGACTCCGACGATCGTCTCCTTATAGAATTTCTTGCCCTTCTCCGTCATGATGTTGAAGTTCAGAGGAGTCACGTTCAAGATGAAACCGACATTGATCTCCGCGAACCTATCGTATTCCATGTCGTGCTCTTCCTCCCTCCAGGTGATGATCGGCGCTCTAGCTCGAGTCACTCCCTTCTCTGGCTCTCTCTTGCACAATTTCGAGTAGTTCAAGAGATTGAAATCCAGGATGAAGTTCTCGAATATTACGGCCACGTGCTCTACTATCTTGTTGTACACCGCTTCCGCGACACCCTCCGCGATATCTAGTTTCTCTATCGCTAGTTTCATCCACTGCTTGAGTCGCCCTAGATCGAATCTCCGCTTGAGATTCTCGAGGAAAGTCGCTCTCAGGAACTCGCGGATGACCGGGGGATCGACATATCCCTCTCCGTACTTGGTCTGCCCGATAACTAATTTCCTCCAGAGCATAAACGATAGATCCGGCCAAACGAGCGCGTTCAAGAAGGTAGTGAAGTCGCAAATCGGTGGCACTTCTATTCCGAACACCTCTAGATTGAACTCCGCCCACTGCTCGCCTAGATCCACTGGCTCGATCTTCAACTTAATTCCCTGTTCCCACTCTTCCAAGGATGGTAGCTCGATAGTGAAATCGAGATTCATCGGCTCCATCTCGTATGGCTGGAGACCGAAGATTATCAAGTTGGAGATATCTAGCCAGATGAAGAACATCGATTCCGCCCACGCCCACTCGCTAAACAAGTCCTCCATGTCCAGAACGCGCATTAGGTTGAGCCACATCGCATTGTCCGATAGTACTTTCTTCCAGTATTTCCGCTTCTCTAGGACGCTCTCTCGTAACTTGTCCTCGTAGTACGGACTCAACATCTCGCTCTTGTTTGGACGATTGGCACGTATAATCCTACACCTTCCTATGTAGAATGTTTAATCGACAACCGAGCGTTGTGATCATTTCTCTTTGAGAGCCAGGGAAAAGGGAATTCCAAATCCCTTCTGAGGATTCCGTATCTCTTTAGCTATGAAACAGAGAGTAGAGGACCATTTTCAGTGGTCTATAATCATTATAATATTAATAATAGTATTAGTGACCATTGCCTACTCCCTAGTCCTCTTGGGCACTAGAAGGCCTTCCTCGATGAGTTGATCCAGATTCGGGGGCTCGAGCTTGCCTACGAACGCGATATTCCACGTGTCGGTCTGGCTAGGCAATTTATAGACCCAGAAGAATAGCTCCTCTCCCCAAGCGGTCATGACTCGAATTACGAATCCGTGATCCTCTCCGCGCTCGCTACGGAATCGCTCTTCATCATCGATTAGATCGCTCCCGGCCTTCGAGAAGTGATCCACCATCTTGTCGATGATCTCCCAGATTTTGTCCTTTGGTATATCGTGGATGATCCTCTCCACGCTCACTCCCCTCTCAGCTCTCTCGCTATCTCCATCGCTCTCTCTTTAGATATCCTAGTCATCAACTCGATAACTCTTTCGAACCAGTATAGCACTCTCCTCTGGTTCGAGCACTTGTCACAAATCTCGCCCTTGCCATTACAATTCCAGCAAATCTCGCTATACTTCCAGTAGTTCGATAGCGCTCTCCTAAAGGCCTTCTCGGCGCTCACGCTCCCACCATGGCTAGTAGCTTGCCATAGAGTTTCTCCGCGTCGAACTTCTCCCTCACGGCTTTTAGTTTCTCCTTCCTATCCTCGTAGTCGCTCGGGTAGTTCGTCTTTATGTCGATAGCGTAGTCCATGAAGTCCGCGAGCACTCTGGCATCATAGATGTGCAATTCGTACTCTACCCCCTCGCCAGTATTGACAAACTCGATTTTCTCGTAACTAAAGCTGAGATTTCTTTCGAGATCCGAGATCTCCGTGAGTGGCGGATAGGCACAATGGATCGCTATGGTCCCCATCGCGTTGGCTTCCAAGAGCGGTAGGCAAAAGCCTTCGGCAAAGGATGGTATCACTAGGAAGTCTATAGCGCCCAGGAACGCCAGGATCTCCTCGCGCGATCTAGTTCCAAAGACCGTATCAATGTAGACATTTGGCACTCCCTGGAGCTTCCGTTTAGTTTCCGGATTCGTCACTATATGCACTACGAAATCCTTCCTCCGCTCCGAGAGATGATTGATCGCCCTAGCTAGCGCTTGCAAGCCCTTGCGGACATGGGAGTGGCTGACAACTCCGAAGATTATCTTGTCTCCGTGCAATCTTTTCAAATTCTGTCTCGCGATAGGCACGAGTCTCTCCGCTTCTCTTAGCACTTCCTTTACCAATCCATGTGGCACTACATCTAGCACTCTGAAGCCCATCTCGCTCAACTTCTCGCGGACATAGTTACTACAAGCGACAAACTCCACATCGCGGATCATCCAAGGGGCTATGTGGCACTTGCGCGGTCTTCCCTCGATCATTGTGTAGTAGACACATGGTACTCCGTGATTCACTTTCAACTCGCGATAGAGTAGCATGTACTCGGCACAGAAAAGCGGAGATGCGGGATAGACAAGTATCGCGCAATCGGACATCTTTGCGATGGAGACGGGCGCATCTATGTAGGTCGTTATGCGCGGTGCATGTCCTCTCCTCATCGCGACATACGCTATGTCCTTTGCGATATTGACCAAAGATACTGCCTTGCTCGCGATGATACCGATCCTCATCGCGAGAGAAAAAGCGGAAGAAAGTAGAAAAAAATAACGCGGAATTTAGGGAGCTGGTGGGATCGGTTGGAATGGTGGCCTGGGCCTTAATTCCTCCGGGCTAGGTCCTTTCAGTAAGGGATCGCCCAGCCCGCCACTACCTGGATTATTTCGTCTAGTACCACAGGATCTAGTCCGAAGGCCGTCACGAAATAGGCCTTTAGGCCATCAGCATACTTCTTGGCAGCATCGGCCTTCTGCCTTATGATATGCCTCCATAGCATAGTAGCGAAAGCGAAGTAAGTAGCTCTCTGTCCGCCAGCGATTCCGTACTGGTCGAGTATCGGTCTCACTAGATCCCTAATCACTCCCACCGCGTGTAGTCCAGCCTGGGCTCTCTCGAATGCTACATCCTGGACATCGGTGAATCTAGTGCCTATGACAGTGGGGTTGTACTTCTTCTGGTACTTCTTGAACATGTCGATTCCGGTCTTGTATAGTGGCATTCCCTATCCCACCTCTTTCCACTTTTTCTTGCGTGTCGTTCTAATACAAAGTGAGATATATTTCAGTCAGAAACGCGATCTACTATCTGGAGCCATGAGCGCTACAGAATCCGGGAGTGCGAGAGGGATCGAGAGGAAGGAAGAGGAGAAAGAGGAAAAAGAACTGCCACTTTTCCCCGAGGAGATCAGGCAAGCAAAACACGATATCCTAGATTTCGTGCTCCACGAGTTGCTCAAGGTGGAGAACTACTGGAAGTTCCGCTATCGGTATATCGTTTCGAAGGGAATTGGCATTTCTTGCAAGACATTTAGCGATATCGCGGAGATAGAAGATGGTCTCGTGATCGATTGGAGATTGAAGGTGTTCATCCCGGAAGAGGTGTGGGTCCAACTAGCTAGGTTGCGCAAGCGGAGGATGTACAAGTTGCCTAAGCCACATCCAGTGATCCGCCAGAGATATCGCGACATGGAGGAAGTGGGAAGGAGCGTGGAAGAGGAGATCGAAAGAATTATGGATGAAATAGAGGAAGAGAGCGTAGAGGAGTGATATCGTGGTTCGCGAGATCAGGATACTAGTACCGGATGAGATCTATAACAAACTAAGGAAGATCGGAGAGGAGTTGCGAGTGAGCATGCAAGACCTGATGCTCAGGGCGATAGTTAAAGCTCTCGAGGACTTTGAGAAGATAGAGAAACGAGCCAGGAGGGGGAGAGCGAGATGAGTCTCCAGGCACTAATACTATCGCTATTGAGCGGAATAGACGATCCGGCAACGAGAACGGATATCGCGACGACCATCGCCTACTTGAAGGATCTCTATCTCACAGGAGTGCTAGGCGAGGACCAGTTGCGAAACGAGCTATTCAACGTGATCGATACCGTGTTGGAGGACAAGCACCCGGAGTTGCTACCAGATGAGCGCATCAAGCGCGTGAATAGTCTAGTCGATCAGTTCGTGAGAGCGATAAAGCTAGAGACCATGAGAGCGAGAATGATAACGAGATTCGGGATGAGATCGCTCCCCACCTAGCAAAAAAATGGTTTCTTCATCGTAGGACAGTATCTAGATCGCACCACTTCTTTGCGTTCAGTCCACGGACTCGGTAGATCGCGTGTTTTTCCGTTACGAAATCCGCGTCTCTCACGCGCCTGAATTTCCATTTCCTTATGCCCGTCTCGCGCTCGGGAGCATAGAGCGCCAACCAGAACGTCCCGCCAGTCCGGAGCTCCGCCATGATCATCTCCTCGTAGTTCTCCCTGTCGATATAGATCGTCCCCTCCTTCGATCTCCGCTTTATTTCGAATAACAATATCTTCCCGTCTTTTATCGCAACGATATCCCCGACTACGTACTTGCCAGAGCGGGGAATCCTACAAGCCCACCATCCCCTCTCCTGTAGCAACTCGCAGAGTTTCAATTCCGCATAGTAACCACGCTTGTAGAAACTCGCTCTCATCGTAGATCCCACACCACATCGATCTTGTACCACTCGCACGCGTCCACGAACCACTCAAGATACGCTCTATCGCATGCATACACGACTACATCCTTGACCGGTCGGCTCCGCACTAGATCCATTAGATCCTCCCAGAGAGCGCATAGTGCCGACCAAGTATTAGAATACCTATCACCACGGTAGAGTGCGATCCCGCCACACGATACTGTCCACCCACTGTGTATTTTCGCGAAGAGCTCGCCATCCACGTATACTACCACGCTCGCGCCAGATGGATCGCTTCCCAGTCGTAACACCACGCGCATCGCGACTCAACCACCCCGCTCGAGCATCTCGAGTTCCTCCCGGTCGATCGGGACCACCAAGAATGCCTTATCGCGGAGATCCTTGGGGACGTAGAACAGGAATACCCTCTCCGCGTAGAGATAGATCTTTCCGTCGATCTTGCGCTTGGTGATGCGCTTGTGGGTCTTATCGACTACGATAGCCTCTCTCTCCTTCCCTAGCAACTCTACCTTTATGCGCTTTAGTCGCCTACGCACGATTTCTAGATAGAACTCCGGGGATATATAGACTTCTTAGAAGGTAATGCGTAAATACGATAGTCCTACCTAGAGCTCGGTATGTCGGAAGAGAGGAAGAAGGAAGAGATCAAGTGTCCCAGGTGCGGGTCGAAGAGGATGGTCTATCTCGGGAGAGCGATCATCAAAGGTCGAGAGGTCTACATATGTCGATGCGAGAACTGTGGCATGAAGTGCGGTTTCTCGGTCCACATCTACGAGGAGCCCAAGACTAGTTAGTAACCACTAATACTATTATTAATAATATAATGAATATAGACCACTTAAAATGATTTCTCGCTCTCTGTTCCATAGCTAAAGAGATGAAGGATGTTTAGAAGGGATAACCAACTCTCTGTTCCCCGACTTCGAAAGAGGATAGTTAGTGGCGCTATCCCTGTCGATGGAGATCATTTAGCGTAATGGATTAGCTCTCTCCACTCGACTACCATTACAGATGGGAAGGGAAAGAGATCTAGCCGACTTCCTATCGAGGAGACAGTTTAGTGTACTATTCTCTGGTGGCAAGGATAGTCTAGCTACACTATTGTGGGTCATGGAGAATGTCGATCACGATAGGTGGAATGTCGTTTATGTCGTGGTACCGGAGAACACGCATCCGCTATGCACGAAATACGTCGCAAATGTCTGTCGCGAGCTCGAGATCTCCGAAAAACTGTTGTGTGCCATGCGGACCGATATCGAATTCTTCGATAGATTGCGTACCTGGGGAGTACCTCTCTTCAGAAAGAACCGGTGGTGCTTATGGCAATTCAAGATGAAAGTGTGGAAGAGATGCGCACGCCCGGTCCAGGTTTGTGGACACAAGCGCGTAGATTCCCCCAGGAGACGCAATTTCGGTTACATCGAGATATTCCGCTACGAGAGGGCGATTGTCGTGAACCCGCTACTCGATTGGACCGATGAGATGGTCATTGATTTCATAAAGGATCACGGAATCGAGTTGAATCCGTGCTATCGAATGTACGGACATAGCGGTAATTGCATGTTCTGTCCGTACCACACCAAGGACAAGATTGTGCGCACTCTAGCCGATCCCGTATGGCGCGAGAAGATCATTAGCGCACTACTCGAGTGCAAGAATATCAGATCGCGCATTGGGAACGAAATTAAGCGGAAGTGGCTATCTTGCGCTAGGCAAACCACTATCTTAGATTATTGCAAAACAGACAAGTAAAGGGTAAAGAAATAGAGGATTTTAGGGGGACTCGACTAGTGCCTTCCTCACTCTCTTGACTCGCTCTAGAGCCTCCCTTAGTTCTCTCCGCTCTCGGGGGAGTAGCACTGGTGCGGGTTGCTCGACGAGGAACTCGAGGATCTTCTCGACGATTGCTAGCAATCTCTCGGCCTCGGTGGTGTCGATCAAGAATCGCCGTATTTCGTTCGTCAAAGCCATCAGTTCCGCGCAAATTGTCACTGGTCCGCGCACGGTCTCTCCCTCTCGCTCTCGAGATTGATGCTCTTCTCGTGGACGAAAACATCGATTCTGACGATCTTTGCGCCCTTCCACTTGCTCACGATCACTGCCATGTGTTTTAATGCACGTGGCGATAGCTTTTCGTCAGTTGCATATATGTGCTCGAGCTTGCTGGTCTTGCTCATTCCACTACCACCTCCAAGATTTTATCGGAGAGTCTACGCTCGCAACGAGGGCAATGGAAATTGTATTGCGCTAGTATCTTCCGCAACTCGTACTCCGTGAGCGAGAATGCATTAGGGAACTTAGCTAGCACTTTCGAGCAACGAGCGCAAATCACTTTCACAACCATCGCGTCACCCTGTCCCAGGGGATTACTCGATCTCCGTGGATCTCGTAGAGCTCCCAGAGCTCTCGCAAAGCTCCCTCGAGATCCTTGCCTAGTGCGCTCATTAACAGATCGCAGACGCGAACTAGCATGTCCGCGTCTAGTGGATCGATCAATCTTAGAGCAAGCATCCCCATTACCGCATCCCTGGCATGCATTATGAAGTGGATGCAGGCAAAGTATTCTCTCGGTCGCTCGGTCTCGTTGCGAGAGATATGGTAGCAATAAGAGATCGCGTGGAGGATATTGTACTCGTGGATCGTCGCTCTCTTCTGGTTACCAGTTACCAGTCCCCTGATGTTGATTGTCAGAACAGACTTGAGGGGTTCGCAACTAAAGTCGGGACCTCGAATTGCTGCGACGATATCGTATACTCGCGGGTCCTTGAGCAATCTCCTCAGTAACTTACCCTTGATTTTCGCGATCAATCTACCACCCGTAGATAGGTTATGTCCGGAGAGCCACAAAATGGGCAAACGGGCACTGGTAGCTCTAGGGACCACCGCTTGCTCTTCGGCTCTACTTTCATTTTCTTCGGCCTTAGGAAGATCCTACCGCACTTGCGACAGTAGTACATATTACTCTTCCCCCTCCTGGATCGCTAGTTTTCTCGCTAGCTCGCTAATCGCATAGCACAAGTCCCCGTAGTGCTTGAAAGTGCTAGCGACTTCGACGAAATCAACATCTATCATGTGGCCCTTGTGCTCTAGAAGATCGTAGAGCCGGTGGAGCACTCCATCAATTGCGTCCACTTTCGCCACTAGATCGAAGAATTCGTCGGTGGGGGTCCGCAATACTATCTCCTCTTCCTCGCTCTTCTTCCTCTCGAGCGTCTCCGCGACAACCATAGCGAAACGCTCGTTTGCCTTGATGATATCCTCCGTGCATTTAACTTCGATATCTACAAGCTTGTGCATCGCTCCCGTGGTCTGCTCCATGATATACACTAGCTTGTCGGTCGCGTCCGCGAGTCTCTCCAGGGCTTCTACAAGTCGAGAGAGGACCAGATCGCTAGCCATGATCAACCCCCGTAGATCTTCATCGCCTCATTGATCCTCCGTGCTAGAGAGCACCACTGTCTAAAGAATGTCTCTAGCTTGACCGACTCTAGCATCATGGTGAAATACGCTAGGTTCCACTGTCTCTCCGTGCCGACATAAGCCAGGAATGTCATGAATAACGGATACTCGAGTCCGCGTTCCGCTCCTTCCTTCAGTATCTCGGCTACTTTTTTCGCTAGATCTCGTAGATCTCTATCCTTGCTCTTGAGAAACTCTATGTCCTCAGGACTATACGGAATCGTCCCCATCTCCGACCCACCTGTACTTGCCTCTTCCGATCCTCACGACTAGTCCTAGCAATAGCAATTGATTTAAGTAGACGTGGGCCGTACTGGGATTGCCTCCCTCCCTTATAAAAGTCCTGATGAAGTCCCCGCGCTCGAACTCCTTGAGCTCAGAGGCTATTTTCTTCGCTCTATCGAACCAGGTCTCTCCGCTCATGTCCCTGTCCCCCCGGTCCGATCTCTGTTAATATTATTAATAATGTGATATAAGTAGAGTTCGGTTCCGCGCTTAAGTACCCTAAGCGACCAAGGATGAAAAAAGTGCGAATTTAAATGTCCTTTAGAAAGCAGAGCGCTCGAGTGGTACTCTCTTGAACGTTATCTTATCTCTGTCGTACTCTATGAGGATGTAGTACTTCCCTGTCCCTGGGTTGGGGGAGCTGGACGCACTACTATTGGCTGGAAAGGGCCTAGATCCTTTGCCACTTTGGCAAGATCTTCTAACTGTTCGCCAGTTATAGTGCTAATTGCAGCTAGATTGCTAAGGCCCATCATGGTGCCTACAGTCCTCAGTAGCTCCATGCGCTCTGCGTGACCGGCCTGTATTGATGCGTTGATCGCGCTAGAGACGGAGTTCATCATAGTGGAGACCATGGTCTGCATGGTAGACTGGGTGGCATCTTGTACCCTAGTATCGCGGAATAGCGCAATGATTATGTACACTGCGATGAGAGCAAATGCGCCACCGACTAGTGCGACTCCACCCCAGAATAGTATATCTGGCACTTGCATTTCCTCACCCCTCTATTTTCTCCTCGTTTGCGTGTAGCATATGAACTTTGTCCTCTATGCGTCGCACTCTCTCCTTTATCCAAGCGACCTCGCGATGCAAGTACATCAACTCCCCTAGCACGAAAATCAATAGCGCGATTATGATCTCATCTGCACCCCACATTGCGTGGTAAATAAACCCGGCGAAAGGGAAAAATCTAACGGGAGCTCCATTAGGGCGAGTAGCGATAGACTCTCACGTCATTGTTGCGGTAGTCGCGCGTCTTCTTCAACCATGCACAGAGACGCCACCAACGACATCTCGTGTAGTTTCTACATTGTAGATTTCCGAGACAGAGAGGGGGTTTTGGCAATTCGATGATGACGAATTGGTCTCTCGGCTCGTAGACCATTTCCGGCCTTCCGAATATCGACGTGCCGATAACGTAATTGCAATTGGAGACGACACGGATGTACATCTCCGATCTCATACCGATCCGCTATAAACAAATACTCTACGCTATTTGTTTGAAACGTATGGGAAGGGTGGGGAGACCCGTAGGGCTAATGCAATTCGACATTTTCACTATAAAGGAAGTGCTAAGTGTACTAGCCAAGCGCGAGAGGATGCGCTTCAACGAGCTAGCGAGAGAGTTGAGGAAGAGGAAGAGGGGGTGGAATAGCGGGACGATAGTCCGCTACTTGCGATTGTTGGTGTACAACAAATGTATCGAGCGTGTAGAGCACTCTAGATTCGCGGTGGAGTACAGGATAACGGAGCGAGGTCTAGAGCTCTTAGATGCGTTGAAAGTGATAGAAAAGCCTAATCCCGAGAAGTTGGAGAGAGCATTCGAGTGATGCGGAATGGGCGCAAAGATCTATTACACGATTATCAGCTCATCTTGTCGAAAATCGGGGATAGGTCGCGAGTCCAACTTGAAACTCCGCGACTACTTGATAGCCCAGGGTTTCCCCCTGGACTTCCCGCTACCGCAAGTCAGGGAGATCTGGGCAAAGTGGCTAGCCGAGGCCATGCCACCACCCGTAGCTCGCGCACTAATCGACATGCTACCCCTAGAGCGATTCACCATGATCGACGTGTTTTGCGGGATCGGAGGGTGGATTCTCGGAGCCCACCAGACTGGTAAGCTAGTCAAGGCCATAGGGATCGATATCGACAAGCGCAAGCTCAAGATCCTCGAGTGCGCTTGCGAGAAGTACGGAATCTGTGCGGAGTTCGTGTGCGCCGATATCGGGAAGCTCGATCCTTCGACACTACCAAATGTCGATCTGGTAGTGGGCTCCCCGCCATGCCAGGACATATCGCTAGCTAGGTGCATAGTGGAGTACAAGGGAATCTTCAAGCCCAGGGGGACCTATCCGCTAACGGAGAGATTTTTCGAGATAATCGATGCGATAAGACCTAAATATTGGATAATGGAGAACGTATACAATCGCAAGTATGTCGAGTTCCTGAGGGAGCTACGTGACGATATAAGATTCGTCCAGAAGGTCGATTTCAGCAAGTGGGTTCCGCAATTGAGGAAGAGACTCATAGTGTCCAACTATCCCCTAGGCAACCAGATGCTGGACGATTTCCTTTGAACTTTTTCCCGAGTTTCGGTTCCGAAACTAGAGCCAAAAGTCAAAATAGCAAAGGATTAGTACGGAAAGTTTCTATGGAGAAAGTGGTGATCGGAGATGAAGATCAAGATCGAGATGGAGATGGAGTTCGAGAGCGATAAGCAATACCGCGAGTTCTCGAAGGAATTCAGCAAGATAGTATTCGAGAAGGGTAGGTTGCTCTGTTTAAAGATCGAGTTCTATCACGATCGCCAGTAAAAGCTCCCTCTCTTTTTTATCTCCTATTTCCTGGTTTTCTATCGTGCCTTGCGTAGTGAGATGCCCTAGGTGTAGATCGTTGATAATATGTGTCTCCGCTAAGTCGTGCATCTGTCCTATCTGTAGGAGGGAGATCAAAATCGAAAAGGAGGATGTGGAGTTTTGGGGAGATATGGACGAATGTAGGCGCTATATAAACAAAATTGCTCTAGAAGAGGGAGGACTAAGAAGCTTGTAAAAAAGGGAGGACTAGGGTTTTAGAAGTCCGCGCTCTCTGGCAAACTCGTAGAGCGTGTCTAAAATCTTGTAGTATCGCTTTTGCACGTATACTTGTGTATGCCTTTCGTTGGCCCATTTCGCTATGCCCTTTCTTATCAGATCGTTGATGTACTTTTTCATCTCTCTTACTTCCTCTTTGGTCAGGATGTGATCTTCGCTCTTCAACTTTTCCATGATGTATAGTATCTCAATCCCCACTCTGACCCACTCATCATTTGGTTCGCCCATCGATCCCACCTCTCATCGCGAGAAATAGAATGTAGATCCCCAACTTCCCCTCCGACCATCTCGCGATCTTGAACTCGCGTTCCTCGAGATATCTCACAAGCCTATCGCATTCCTCGAAAGATAGCCGGTACGGATACTCAATCATCCTAATGCCATCCATCGAATGCCATAAGATGTGGACTATCACGTAGTTCCTCCCGTTCCTTTTCACGATTCTCGGTATGGAGAGATCCACTCCCGCGACTTCATCCCTGTAATAGTCGAGGAAGTCGAAAATGTTCTTGAAGACGAAGACCATGCAATCTCACCCTAGAGGGAGATGATTTGCGCAATTATCTCCTTGGTACAATCATTGATGAGCATTCGATTCTTGTTAGATGGGTCCTTGAGATATTGTTGAGCTGCAAGTACGATCTTGCTAGTGTCAACTCCGAGACGAGACGATATTTGATCGCAAGTCTTTCTCAACAACTCAAAGTTCTTTTCGGTGGGATTGGCCTTGAGCTCGCCTACACTACTAGCTAGCTTGAAGACATACCACGACTTCCTCTCGACATCCGAAACCGTGGCATGGTGGTTCCTCTGCGCACTCTTCCAATACGAGAAGGCCCTTTGAATCACCTTCCAGAACGCTATCTTTTCCCTTCTTGCATGAATCTCAATATCGCGATAAAGCTCGACTGGAATCCTGACCCATTTCCACTCAATCTTCCCGACCGACTTCTCGTTTGCCATCCCCGATCCCCATATACTATATAGACAAGGTGGTATAAAAGGTTTACGCTTACCACGTGGTATATGTACACTCGATGATCGAGCGTTAGCGACTTAGTACATGAGAGCCCGAGAATGGTGGAGGGAGTGTGAAATGGGAATGTTGAAGAGACTGCTAGGCGCGTCCGCGCTAGCCATTGCGATATCTGTTCCGATAGCGGTCTTGCTCGACTACGCACTAAGTCCATACATCCCAGAGGAGATACTAGGAGTGCTAACGTTCTTCATTGGAATGGTGGTGGGTCTCGTGTGCGTCCAGGTGGTCGGGGAGTAACATCCTATTTTATTATATTATACTGTATTATTACACCGAATTACTCCGATTAATTAGAGCGCAATATTTTAATATGGCAATCTCGCGAGATCGCATGGTGAGAGAGGATGGACAATAACAAGATCGTAGTGGGAAATGTCGAAATAACTAGCGATGGAATAGTATTGATTTGTGGAGAGCCTTATTGCGATCTTTGGAGAGTTAAGCAATTCATTGGGGGTACCTGGAGCACCATTGAATCGGAGATGTACATAAGAACTTTCCTTAGATTTGGAGAAGAAGTAGCCAAGAACTTCTTAGATGCATTAAGAAAGTGGCTCGAGTCTCTCTAAATTTCTCTCTTTCTTTTTTATTTTCGATTCAACTATTTTAAAAAGAGAAAGTAAAGAAGGAAAGTGGACTAATCGTATCTCCTCTCCTCGCTAACTCTCTCTAGAAGCTCGACCTGTTTGCGCTTGAGCTCTAAATACTCCTTGTACATCTCCCTCTGTGTCTCTAGGATCTCAGTCAGTCTCTGCAAGATCTGCCTAAAGTCCTCGTGCAAGGCCTCCGAGACGTGCTCGACATTTATCAGGTGCGCGACCTTGCACGCGTAGATGCGCCTAGAGATCTCCGCGTTTAATTTCGCGACCAACTCCTCGAGGAGTTCCTCTCCCTCTTCCCTAGAAGTCACCACGATGCTCTTTGCTCCGGGATGGCCGACGACCGGCCTTCCTTTCGCCACTTCTAGCACTACATCATCGACGATTGTCGCATATTGTGCCTTCTTCTTCCAATCGCACGCGACTATCACGCTAATTCCGCGTGGTGTCTGGGCTAGCATTGTCGCCACCGGAGCTCCGGTCACCCTGACTAGCTTTGCTAGTGCCTTCCAAGCCTGTCCTTGTGGAGGAGTTCCCCTGGCAACCACTACGTCTCCGCGAGTCTCGTGATCTATAAGTGGTACCGCTTGACCGTACTCTCTCGCTAGCTCTAGTATCTCTTCTGGACCTAGGTTGCGGATCTTGAACCACTCTACTATCGCGCCGACATTTCCGAATCTAGCTTCTAGAGCCCTGATTTCGTCTATGCTCCTAAAACCGAACTTCCAGGCACTGTCGAAGTATTCCGCCACTAGCTCTTCGAAGTCGCTAGATACCTTGTGCGCTACCGATTCGTCGAAATCGCAAATTGCAGCTATGAGCGCTAGTCTCTCGTCATCGCGATCGCAGACACCTAGAGCGCGTGGTAAGTATAGCGACATATCGTAAGATGTTGGTTGTATGATGGTCTCCACTCCGCTCTCGAACAAGATCCTAGTCCACTCCGAGTGACCGTGGTGATCGATGAAGATAGTCCTGTGGTTACCGAAGACGTAACTTGATAGAATGTCTACGAATCTCTTTGGATTTTGTATATCGATTGGGATGTCGATCACTACTAGATCGGCAAATCCCGGTGCCACGAGTTCCGGTAGAAAAGTCGCTAGCCACATTGGGTTTGTGACGGGTCTACTGGGAGTCTGTGGTGGCCTAACTGGCTCGAAGTGGCTATAATGTCTCAGGTCCTTGTATCCGGCCTTTTCAAAGGCCCTGATAGCGATATACCCTGAGAGCCCTCCATGTCCGTCTGTATCGTAGACAATGAATTTCTGATCCGCTCTCGCGCCCATGGTTCCGATCCACCTCTGTCCTATATAGAATACGCTCTATTATAAAAGCCTTTTGAATGCAATGAACAGAGAAATCCCCTGGTCGATTGCTCTCTAGAATACTACACATTAACCTATCGCGTAACATTTAAATAAGGTAGTTCGTTAAAATGAACTTGGTGATTGAGAATGAGGGCATGGTTTAGGTTCATGCACATCCCACATAGAAATTGTGAGAAGGAATTATGTGTTCGCGGTCATCGAGATCCCCTTCTCTTCTTTCTCGTTTCCTTTTTGGAAGATTTTAATCGCGATCTAGATTACGGTCTGAATCCCGATTTCTCTGTATTGAAAGATAAGGCTAGAGTCGTGACTTATGAAGAGGATGGATACGTATGGGGAGAGGGTGTATTCCTCTCTCCGGAATCTTATACCGATATCATATTCGGTTTCTCTCTTTCTCCTCACGATCTAGAAGCTACCTACCATCTCTGGATCTGTAGATTTGAAAGGCCACTCCACCGAGCTCTCGCGACCGAGTTGGCTTTCAGGATATTCTCGCGCATCTTCAGAAATCGCAAGTCCTATGATGTAGAGAATGGTATAGCGGAAATCGAGATCGAGATCATAGACACACGGGATTTCGAAATTCGAAGAGAGATCTTGATCTATCCCAAGGAGGAGTAGTCTAGATCTTCGTTTCTCTTCCCTCTTCTAATGCACTCAGTTTCTTCCGCAATTTAACGACACGCTCCGCTAGATCCGGTCTGGAGAGACCGTATTGCTCCATCTTCGTCAAGAGCGTTTCGCAACCCGCTAGCAATCTTCTAGCTCTCACGATCTTGTGACGCTCATCCAAAAGGACATTCTGCCATATCGTAAACCATGCATCCTGACCATATCTAGCTTTTACTTTCTTTAGAATTTGTTCTAGTCTAGCGATTATGCTCTCGACTTCTTTGAGATCTTGTATTATGTATGACACTTTCTCAATAGCAAAGATCTGGCGGACAGTCCTTCTCGATCTAGTGCGCTCGATCTTCTCCGAGCTCTCGCTACTGGAGGGGAGCTTTCTATACTTCTGGAGTAGTAGATCGATTGCCTCGCGCACTAGATCGCTCATCGAGCGATCGAGTCTCTTAGAGAGCTCCCGCAAGGCTCGCGCTTGTGTCTCTAGAACGTTCGCGGTTAAGATGTGCGTCTTGGGGAGTTCTCTCGGACGGGGCATGTAGATGCCCCCAATCCCCAGAATAAATTCATTAGTTATTAACTAATTGTTTGAGAAAGTACCCTCCATAATACCCCCCACTCCAGTAGAAATACCCCTATTTCTACTGGAATAGGCGACTATCTTAAATAGAGAGGGGAGAGAGATCCGACTGGATGAAGAGCCAGGGATCTCTACTCCCTCCCTCTCCGTTGCAATACGTCTATCCACGGGTTGTCCCGGACGAACGCCGGCAACTCGGCCATCTCCTCTCCCCGTTGTTTCGCGCCGAAAGCGGTACCGCTTTCGCTAGTCGCTCTCAACTCGGCGATCACCTTGATTGGCAAGTATTGCAATGCCTCGGGATCGAAGACATCTATCGTTAGCACTACGTCCCTACTTTCGATCCTCACTCTCGCCACGAGCTTGGGTCTGGGCATCTCCTCTCCTCCCGGGCGCTCCCCCGTACTTTACGTACCTTATCATACTTTACCCACCTAAAAACTTTTCGACATGTAAGGTATCATAAGGTGCGTAAGGAAATCTAGCTCTCGGAACACCTAGTGGGCAAGGAGAGGGAGGGATAGTAACGATCGTCGCTCCAATCTATTGAATTTACACGTGTAAAAACTAATACCCCACATAGAGTAAGGGACCCCACATATAATTGCTCCCGAGAGAATATCTAGGGGGCAATTATATGTGGGATTCTTAGTTATTTTATGTGGGATATATTATCACGAGATATAATAGGGGATAGTTATATCTCTCGATATAAGAGTCCACGTGGACACATATATCGAGAGATATAACTATCCCCTATTATATCTCGTGATAATATATCCCACATAAAATAACTAAGAATCCCACATATAATTGCCCCCTAGATATTCTCTCGGGAGCAATT
>Ga0190313_1000341_pt1 | contig 28403 bp, 43 predicted proteins | sample 4870071011_MG_FD_169989 | JGI IMG/M metagenome (GOLD analysis project Ga0190313, IMG submission 169989) | Hydrothermal vent sediment bacterial communities from Southern Trench, Guaymas Basin, Mexico - 4870-07-10-11_MG | ecosystem: Environmental > Aquatic > Marine > Hydrothermal vents > Sediment ... | reverse complement strand
AAAAAGAGTGAAACAGCCCGAAAGGAGAACAAGATGGACGTGCTCGAAACAGTGAAGGAAACCTTGGAAATCGCCGCCCTGAATCGTATGGCGAACCGCGAGACAGCGGAAGAGGTCCTGGCCGTCTACCTCAACAAGGCGGCCGAGGAAGTCTCCGTCGAGGATCTCGACTCGTACAGCATCGACCAACTGTTGAGCCTGCACGCCTTCCTTGTCGGCCGCGCTTTCGAACCGGTGTACGCGACCGACAGCATCGGAGGCATCACACACCTTTGCTACGACAAGGAGCGACCGGCAGCAGAGCGCGACTTTTACGAGCGTCTCTACGGCGCGGCGCGAAATCTCTGGCCCGAGAACCTGCCGGAAATCACCTGGCGCAAGGCCACCGAAGAAGACATCGTGGACGGCGAGCCTTTGCGGTCCCTGCGTGTCCCCGAGTACGCCCTCACCACCTGATTCCGCTTCATGGTTTACAAACCGTACAAAGGTGGAACAACAAACTGTCCGAAAAGGAAAACACCATGAACGAGGAAGAAGAGGAGAAACCAATGTCGAACACTGAACAGCGAAAAACCGCCAGCTACAAGCTGATCGGGGCAGACAAGCTCACGGTAAAGACACCAAACGGGCAGCACCTGACATATGACTGTCTGCTAGACCTGCCGGAGGACGTCGTCGCACTGGCGCGGAAGGGCACCGCCTACGGAAATCAAATCGTGCTGCTGCGGGTGCGACTCTCTGACGGAGAACAAGAAATAAGGCGCGAGATGACACCCGGTGAGCTGCTGCATGCGGTCTCAGTGGTCTACCTGCTGGACTCATGACCACAGGTGGTTTACAGGGAGACAAAACCTGGAATAAGAAGGTGGATCCTACGGAGGACAACCAATGACTCACTACACGAGCAAACAAGAAGCGGAACAGGCCGCCAGGGAGATTTTTCGTGAGCTGCCACCCGACATGTTCGACCTGGTGATATGGGAAAACGTGGGCTGGCACTGGAAGCTCGTCCTGCGAAATATCGGGGATTTTCACCTGCACCTCTATTACGAACCGGATCGGAAAACCTTTATGGCGATGGCTTCGCACGGCACGCCCGGCGCTTGCGACCCGGATTACGATTACGCAATCCAGGATATCCGCTATGGTGAAGATCCCGTGGAGCTTGCCAGAAGGGTTGTTACAGCGTGCGCGAAGGAAGATCAGCTGCGTATGAGCGCCTCACAAAAGGCCTGGTCAATGGTGCGCTCGTACCGCTGACGGTTGCATTGCCACCGGGCAAGTTTACCCTGCACAAAAATAGCCGCAACCTTCACAGCATAACGGGCAAGTGGCCACTGTAGCCGCTACTGCCGGTGAGCTACGCTGCCGCAACGTATGGCGCGCACGCACAAGGCGAACGAAGCCGCAAGGCAGACGGCAACCAGTAACCGAACGTCATAGCACCTATCCCCAGCTATTGCCGCAAGCCACCCGGCAAGAGTCGTGCGGGAACCATAGGGCTGCGTTCGCTTTGCCGGGAAGCGCGGTTTACATCGGGCAAAAAGGTGGAATAAGAGGGTGGACATGGAAAAGGAGGAGCAATTATGAACCTTCACCGACTCCTGAATGCTGCGAAAACCGTCGCGAACCCCGCCGAGTTGAGCCGACTGGAGCGTGTTACGGCTTAGAAAGCGGTTTACAAAGAGGGAAAAGGTGGAATAAGAAAGCGGCCCAAGAAGAGGAGAGAACAATGAACGTAATCACTGCCGAAAAAGGTTCCTGGGTGCGTCTGCCCGCCAATATCACCGAACCCCTGGACATTCAAGTAACCGGCTGCAAGCGGCCCTATCATATCGAGGTCGCGCCCGGCCCGTACCGCGCCTTCCACTTCTGCGCCAGCTGGGGCAAGCCCCTGGCCCGCTTCCGGCACCCCAACATGCTTTGGAAGCTGCCCTATCTGCTCGAATACAAGCACACCACGAACAACCGGAAATGGTGGACAAACGAGCCGGGCCTAGATATCGCGCTGGCTATCCCCACCGAGGAAATCGAGATCAAGGCCGAAGAGGGCTACAGCTACCTGAAGCTGCGCGTCAACGGCGTTGAGTTTTGCGCCAGTGTCAGCGGCGGCACCTACAACGGCTGGACAGATTTCTTCTCCATCTCCTGCCATACCCTGGTGAATTACCCCGTCCGACTGGTCAAGAAGATTGCCGAAAAGGCCCTGAAGACCGACCCCGGAGAAGTGAAAATACGCGAGATCGACGAGCGCTACTACTCGAAGGTAGCTGCGCACGAAGTGCGTAGGGTTCTGAAGCCCGGAGACACGGTTTACGGCAAAAGTGGTACCGCTTACAAGGTGCTCAAGGTCAATGGCCGTCGGCGCCGCATTTATTCCGACTACGTGTTTCTCCGCTATGACCAAATCAACTGGAATCTTACCGCGAAAAACATGGGAATCGACGTGGAAAAGCTGGTCGAAGAAGCCACCGTGCGTCCGCCACAACTTGTAGTGGAAAACTGCGCGTGACAGGCAATCAAGAGGATGCGGCCCAACCCTAATGGTTTACAATCCGCTAACAGGTGGAATAAAAAGGTGGACAAAGAGGAGACCGTCATGAAAGAGACCGCCCGCCAGCTCGAACAGGTAAAAGACTACCTGAAGCAAGCCTGCGAAACACTGGAAGAGGAAGCCAAGGCGAAGGACCGCCTGGACGACATCTTTGAGATTCTGTTCACCGAAAACGGAGAAGTGACAGAAAACAAGGAATGGGACAAGGACACCCTGGCGGACATTGCTGAAATTCTCTACTCCGTCCCCGAGTACGCCGAGAAGCTTTCCAAAGCGAGGACCTAAGCATGGACATTTACAAACACCAAACAGAAGCAGGCCGGGTCATAGTCGGAACCTACTTCGACATGCGCGAGTATTACGCGGTACACGGACAGCCCGATCCGTCAGAATGGGAACGGCAGGTGCAGCCATTGTGGGACATCCGCGAGACGTGGCGCGACCCCAACAGACAGGTAAAACACCTTCCAGCCCTGCACCGCCTGCTGGTCCTGCTGGACTACATCGGCCAGGAGTACGGCCCCCATGAGCTGTCTGCGACAAACGACGCCCTCCTCTCGACCTCCTACCGCTGGAGAGACGGCCACCTCTGGGAGCACGACAACTTCACAGGTGTTTGGCGGGAAGTGGCCCATCCGAAGTGCATCGCACAAGTCATGCGCAAAATTGGGTGCACACCCGAGTGGGCGAAAGAACAGCTACGGGAAGCGCAAAAAGAGGCTCAGCTGGCATTTTAGACCGACACGAAGAAAACTGCCCCCATCAAAGCGAACACAGAGGAGGAGACACCGATGACTTACGAACCTGCAGGAACGGAAACCGTTCTGAACCTTGTTGCGATTCCATTGCGGCGGACAGAGGAAGATAAGCTGTTCAACACGCCGACGCATCCCGTAGCTGTCTGCGACTTGGCAGATGCCGAAAAAATCGCCGAGCTGTACGGAGCCGAAGCAAGCAGAAAAAGTCCCGCGGATCTATGCGATCTCCTCGAAGCACGCGACATGGGCAGGTACCACGGTCGAACAGACATCGAGGACGCGCTGCAAGTTTACCGTGATCTGGACAACCAATGGTATAAGTTGCGAAAAGAAATACTTGCTTTTGCCGAGACAGCCTACAAACACCATATTCCGGTGCCGCCGGAAGCAAGAAAAATAGCTGGGACGCTCGACAGATGGTACAGGAGGCACCTGGCGGTTATACGCCCATGCACGCAGAAGGAAAAAGAGTACTCGACAAACTAACACGTTACCCCTACACAACAAACCGTGCCCGGGCAGTGCTAAGTGCCCGGTCACGCGCTTGTTGCCGCAACTCCGGCACGACCCGACGGCGGTACTCCATCCGATAGGCTTCCCACGCAGCACGGTCAGGAAACACCGGACGCGACCTTGCAAAAACCCGGGCAGCTTGTTTAGTCATGATGGAAGTGTACCATGTCAACACAGGAACGCAAGGAGCCGCAATGCAAGGAACCTACGACACCGGCACAGTTATCTGGTACTACGACTCGGACGAGATACAAGTTGACAGGATTACCCGGCTGATTATTCGGCCGGACACCCTGGCATTCGAGGTACAGCCGCAAGGTGCGGACCGCTACACCGTGCGCCTGAACCGGACATCCGAGCAGGATTCATATTGCGGAAGCGAAGTGGTCGGAGAAGGGCAACCATCCACGTACCGAGCAGCGGTGAACGAGATAACCGCAACCATGGCTAGGATCGGCGGTGACTGGGCGGGCGACGGCAGCGGCACCTTCGAAATCGAAGCGCGGAAAAAGTAGGTCACTATGGTTTACAAGTAATGCCATCGTGGAATAGGAAGACAGACAACTTTGGAGAATAACATGGCACCAGAAACGAACGCTATCCAGGAAAAGATCCAATGGCACGTGAAGCGTTGTGACTATCATTATCGGCGGGCTGAGCAGCAGCGACTGAATCCGGAACAGTGTGAAGCTCACATTGAGCGCCTGCGCTTGCACAAACGCGCGCTGCTGCGAATCCTGCACACCACCGACTAGGAGAAGCCGATGACCAGGAAAGAAATCCGCCGCCTGTTGCTTGACGCCAGAGCCTGCCTGATCGACGAGCTGCAGAAGCGCTTTCGCGGGCGCCGCTTCGACCTAGAACACAATCGTATGCTCAGCGACTGCGGCACGTATGCTTTGCAATGGCACCCCGCCAAAAAGCCGACAGATGCCAAGTGCGGATACGTCTGCCTTGTACCGCGTCTGTAGGGCGCACTAAATAATCCAGAGCCAGGAAAACCCGGTTTACACCGGGTTTTTTCGTGGAATAAGCAAGCAGAACGAACAGCCAAGGAGACCATCATGTTCGGAATCGACTTCTTCCCCACCCCCAAGTTCTTAGCCGAGAAGATGCTTGAGCCCTACATCGGTGACCTGGATAACATGCTCGTGCTTGAGCCCAGCGCGGGCCGTGGCGACCTGGCAGAAGTCATCAGAAGCCACATGGACAGCAGGTGGACAAGGGACGATAACCTACACTGCATCGAGATCGACCCTGACCTCCAGGCCGTTCTGCGAGAAAAGAAGTTCCAGGTTGTCGGCACGGACTTCCTGCCCTTCAACAACAAGGCTGCGCAGTACGATCTTATCGTCATGAATCCGCCTTTTTCCGAGGGCGCAAAGCATCTTCTTCACGCATGGGAGATCGTCGCCCCAGGCGGGCATGTCGTTTCCCTCCTGAACGCCGAGACCGTTCGCAATGCGTACAGCAAGGAGCGTCAACTTCTGAGCCGGATCATCCAAGAAAACGGTTCCGCTGAGTTCGTGGGAACGCCGTTCGACAAGGCAGACCGCAAAACGAGCGTCGAGGTCGTAATCATTCGCCTCCAGAAGCCCGCCAAGGACAACCACCTGGACGACCTCTTCAGTGAGACCTACATGCGTCGCGACTATTCGGAGCCCGGCGAGATATTGGACGAGAACAGCCTGGTCCGGCCCGACGCGGTCGAGAACATGGTGCGTGCCTACACCGAGGTATTGTCTCTCTTTGACGATGTCGTGCGCATCAAGCGGCGTGTCCGTCACATTGGTAGCTGGCTTGGAGACAACGCCTGGAAGGCAATCGCCGAAAACACCGAAAGGAGCGGCCTGACCAGCTCGAAACGCGACACGTTCCAGAAGGCTTACCGGGACGCCTACCGTGGCACTGCTAAGCAACTCCAGGAGGCCGCTTGGACGCGCCTGTTCTCGAACCTGAATCTCAGCAAGTTCTTGACGTCCAAGGTCCAGCAAGAGATCGACCGGCTCCAGAAAGAGCAGTGCTCGATGGAGTTCAGTACGCTGAACATCTACCGGGTACTCGATACCATCCTTGCCAGCAGGGATAAGATCGCCGAGGCCGCCATCGTCGAAGCATTTGACTTGCTCACCAAGTACTACAAGGAGAATCGCGTCTACTTCGAGGGCTGGAAGACCAACGAGGCCTGGCGGGTCAAAAGCAAGTTCATCTTGCCCTGCGTCGTCTCCTTCGGCTATGGACACATGACCGTCAACTGGAGTAAGCGCGACGAGCTTATGGACCTAGACAAGGCCCTGTGCATTCTCGAAGGGCTGTCGATTGAGAACATCATGACCGCCTACGAAGCCATCGACCGGGCCTGCAAGAACGGCCAGACCAGGTGCCGGAGCACGTTCTTCGACATCCGCTTCTACAAGAAGGGAACGGCGCACTTCAAGTTCCTGGACGAGGACGTTTGCGCGCGTTTCAACGAGGCGGCCGCGAAGGGAAAGAAGTGGTTGCCCGGGAGCTTCGAGCAGGCCAAGGCCGCCAGCTAATTCCCGGTTTACAGCACTCCAAAACGTGGAATAAGAGACATAGAGGAACCACGAAAAAGGAGAAGAGAATGAACAAGTACATGGGCTGCGCCGGCCAGATTGACGAAACGAGGCTCCAGGAGTTCGAAGACAGCGGGCTTTACATCGCCGAACCGAAACGCGACGGCTGCTTCGCAACTTGTGTCTGCCGGAACGGCGAAATCCGGTTCTTCTCGCGCACCGGGAAAGAGAAGAAAGTCCGGGGATTTCCGGCGTTTCCGCGGGATTGCGTCGTCGTAGGGGAACTCGCCTACGGCCAGCAGGACGCCCTGGAGCGCATCGAGAAGGTCGGTCACCCGTTCATGGACGTCTTCGACATCCTGGAATGGGACGGCACGGACGTAACGGCACTGGATGACAACGAGCGCCGCGGATTCCTGGAGTCCGTGCAACACCTCTGGGGACAAGAGGTTCGCAGCTACTTCCCCATCAACCCGCGCTGGACCAGCGACTTCGTGAGGCACTTCGAGGAAGAATCCGAGGGAATCGTCCTGAAACAGGTCAAGGGGCGCCCCAGTCATCCCTACATCCCCGGAAGCAAGAATCCCTACTGGATCAAGTGCAAGAAAGAGCTGGAGGTGGACCTCGTGGTCATGCGGTACGTCCTCTCGGACGCCGACAGCTACAAGGACCAGAACATGGCAAAGTCCTTGGTTTGCGGGGTTTACGAGGGCGAGGTCCTGAAACAGGTCACCAGCGTTCCAGGCCTCACCACGAGGGAGCGCCGCGACATTGTGGAAAACTGGAACGAGTGGAAAGGCGCGGTCGTGCGCGTGAAGTGCAACAAGGTATTCAAGAGCGGCGCCCTGAGACATCCGCGCCTCCTCGGTCGCAGAGACGGCAAGGAGCCCCAGGATTGCACATGGGCCGACCTGATGAAACTCTGCGACGTGACCCCCAGAAGCGCCCAGACAGAGGAAAAGAAACCGGTCGTAAAGAGGAAACAAGCAGAAAAGAAGACACCCCGCAGGGAAGTCGAGCTGGAAAAGGCTTCCCAAGCGACCACAGACCCGGAAAAGATCGCGAATCAGTTGGAAATCCTGGCCAATCTCACTGCGCTCACCAAACCCGACCTTGACCCGGAGGAACAGAAGACCCTGCGCTTCAAGGTCCAGGCCTACCAGAAGGCCGCCTATACCATCCGTAATACCGGCCACGGTTTTGACTTCGCGAACACGGATCCTGGCGAACTTCCCGGCGTCGGTGAAAAGATCGCCTGCAAAATCCGCGAGATTGTGCGCACGGGAACTTGTCAGAAGATCGAGGATCTGCGTGGTGCCTATGGCAAGTACTTGCCCCTGCTCGACATTCCGGGCGTGGGACCGGCCAAAGCGCGTGACCTGTACGACAATTACAGCTGCAAGACCATCCAGGACGTACAGGAACTGAGCCAGCGAGTCAGCCTCGGGAAGCGCATCGAAGACGGCCTGAAGCAGGTCTCGGGGCACAAAGAAGGGAGTCGAATCCCAAGGAGCAGGGCCGAGCAGCTGGTCAAGCGTGTCCTGGAGACATTCAAGGCCCAGGCTGTCATTTCCCGCGCCGAGGCCGCCGGCTCCTTCCGAAGACAGCGTGAGACGGTCGGTGATCTCGATATCATCGTCGAGACAGAGAATCCCAGAGAAGCCGCGCGCCTCTGTCAGGAAGTGCTGGACGAGGTCTCACTGGCCGGAGACAAGAAGGTCAGCGGGCTTCTGGACGGGGTTCAAGTCGATATCCGGCTGGTGGACCCCTCCAGCTACGGTGCCTGCCTACTGTACTTCACAGGCTCGAAGCAATTCAACATCTCCCAGCGCCAGGTCGCCCAGAAGTACGGCTGGACCCTGAACGAATACGGCCTCTTCAACGGCCGGAGGAAGCTGGCCGGCGAGACCGAAGAAGAGATCTTTGAGGCCCTCGGCATGGAATATATCCCGCCGGAAAAGCGGGACCAGGCCGTCGCCTAGTTGAGTACTGGAAACGAACACGGTTAGTTTACTTGAAAGGAGACATGATGAATGCGACCGAACTTGACGAAATCATGACCGCGGTGGTAGGAATGCTCGGAACCATATTGGTGGCCTGTACGTATGTGGCCACCGCCGCAGGTACTCTGGCGGCCTTCCGTATCTTTGGTTTTTGACCAAGGAGACCGATGATGAGCGAGCCAGAACCGCGCTACCGCCTACAGTCGCTTCGAACCGGATGGGCTGTCGAAGCGCCCCAGACAGAAGAAGGAACCAGGATGTTAAAGAAGCTCCGGAAGAAACATCCCGACAAGTTCAAGTACTGCCGGGTACGTATCCTACTGCAGATGCACCCGGAGGAAGTACCCATTGGTGTACCGTTCGAGTTGGCCCTTTAGGAGAAAGCCATGTGTATGGATCCGCGGTTCGAAGACGCATCTTTCAAGATGCGCAAGATGCGCTCGGGCATCACATCGTCCGTGATGCTCTACCTGAGTTGCGCCGGCCTCACGTTCTTCATGTTCGGCTCGTTCCTTGCCGGAATCATCGGCCTGATTCTGTTCGCACGGTGAAAGGAGACGCTATGGAAAACCTCCCGGAAGAAACCCCGGAAAAGTACGAAGAGTTCCTTGAGAGAGCCTTCCAGACCGCGAAAATGAATATCTCCGAAGAGGACTACCAAGAGTTCCGCAAGCGAATGTTCTGGGAAGGTTTCAACCACCACACGATGGCACGGCTCCGGCCGACCTTCTTTCTGGCTACCCACAGGGCCTATCTGGGACAGTGGCTTGCCGGAGTCGGCGAGCTGGCGATCCTCGGCACAGTGTTCTTTGCCCCGGTAATCGGATTCATGGCCACCAAGAACGTGCGCATCAAGATGGTGGAATGGGCCAACCGGCGGCTCGCGAAACTGGTTGCCAGGATCGTTCTGCAAAAAGCCAAGAAGCGCGCGGAAGTGCAGCAGCGCAAAGCGGACATTGGAGCCCCCGCATGAACATAGATGACCTGCCGGAACGCGAAGACATCCCCCCAGAAATCGGAGACCGTGAACGCGCTCTGATGAAGCCTATTCTGCGCGTGTTCCGCAATCTCCATCTGATGGCGGGACGTTACCGCGACCAAGACTGCGTGTTTCTCTGCATCTCGAACGACCTGGACAGCGAGCACATCGCCGTCAAGCCAATCGCCGTCGTCATCACAGAAAAAGACTACCCAGACTGCACGGACTTCCAGGGCAGGAAGCCCGGACAACACATCCACAAGCTCAAAATCGAAAATTGATTGCCGCAAAATAACAGGTCGGTGCCCCGGTAGCACCGACCTTCGGCCCTGGGGACCGCGGAAATCAGGCCAGGCAGCTTTAGGCTGAATACTCGGCTGGACCTCGGGTGGGAGAGAGACCTTGTCCGCGAGCTAAGCGGTTTTGCCTCTGGCCACCTGGCCTCTGGTCACAACTTCTAACATCAGTGTAACATACTGCAACACACTATGCAAGCAAAAAATCCGGATTTTTTACTGCCCCGTCGGTCAGTACTGACCGACTATGCGGATTTCGCCCAGCCCATGAGATTAGTAGATGCGCCATAAAGGTCGCGCACGGCGGCGATTGCTAGTAGTGCCTGATCACGGAGGTTCTTGTCTTGGGGAAAATCCGGCCCAAACTTGCCGTCGTTCAGGGCAACAAAGTCTGTCTTGGCGCCGTAATAGATGCGCCACATGCCGTACCGTTGCCACTCACGCCCGGGGCGCCTATCCAGTAGCCTCTGCACTGCGTCTGCCACCCGTTTCCGCCGCGGGTCGGAATAGGCCTGGCAGGAGCCCCTGAGCGAACAGACATGACACCTGGTGTAGAACCGACATACTGTTTGTCCAAAATCAACGAATGATCGGGAAAAGTGCCCTAATTTCTCTGGCGGGCAAAGTCCTTTGAGCGTCTTTTCGATCTCGCGGTGCTTGGCACGCGATGAAACCAACCCGAGCCTCTTCGAGATGCGTTCGACGTGAATGTCCACACCGAACTCGCTCTCCCCAAAGACGGTAGCGAGAATAATGGATGCAATGTGGCGGCCGACACCGGGAAGTGCTTCTAGGCTCTCTCTCGTACACGGGACACCACCCCGAGCAACGATTCCTGACAACTTCTGCACCCACTGAGCCTTTTGCTTTGGCCTGGATACACGGCGCGACTTGAGCACCTGAGCGATATCGTCCGCAGACGCCTGGGCGAGTTCATAGGCCGTCGGCCATTTGGGGAACATCTGAGCGATAGCCTCAAAGGCGCTCTGTTCGTTGCCACCTCCCGTCAACACGGTCTTCACGATATGTCGCCAAGCCCATTCCTCCGGCCTTCTGAAACACCAATTGCGCATCGTGGCACCGTAGGGAATGGGAGGCTCGTCCAATCCGAAATCCCAACGGCGCCACGGATAGGTGCTAGTAAGTAGTTCAGCGATCATACTGACTTCCCGGCCGGTTGCTTGACGCGATCGCCCTTGGTCCCAGTATCTTTCGTTCCAGGACGCTGAATGTCACGTCCTTGTTTTGCAGGATGCGCTGCTCCACCTCGCTCATCTGCCGCGTTTTCGCCTTTGGGTTTGGCGTCCGGGTGTTTTTCCCAGTACTCTCTTTCTGCTTCATCGAATTCCTCCTTTGTCAACCCGAACTTCTGACGGAAGTACCTGCGACGGACTTTGTCGTTATCACCGAACAGGGTCAAACTCCGCCACTTGGCAATAAGTTTCCGAAAACGGGGTGGGTCGACCTTCATCATGATGCTCATCAAAAGCCGGGCCTTATAGTCTCTTGTCCCGACCTTGTGAGGTACAAGAAAAGGGTCCCTGACAGGGTTGTTGTAGGCCCGGATAGCTGCAATTCCGGTACAGTACTTAGTGGTACGCCTGACGTACTGGAGCAGACGATAAACAGGGGGGCGCAAACGATCTTCATACCTTTTTTGCATAAGACGCAAATACTTCTCCGCCGTGGTTGTAAGGAAAGGATGTGGCTTGTAAGTGATCTTACCGGCAATAGGGCCTACGGCCTTTCCAACGAGCTTTCTGTCCAGCAGAAAGAAGACTTCATTGGCCCATTCTTGAGAGAGCGCCTGGCAGAGCAATCGTGCATCGCGCTCGTCTGCGCGAGCGTCCCTTACCACTTCTTCGGGCAATTCCTGCTTCATACAGAGAACATAAGTGGCCATCAGCGGAACAAATCCGTCGGAAATGTTGTCAGAAACTGCAGAGCACCACTCAGCGAAGAATTTGGTGAGTTCCTCCTGTTCGTTCTTGCTCTTGCTTTCCAGGTATGCTCGATACGCATTTTTGGCCAGCTCCTCTCGTGAGATACAGGGCAATTGTGGCTTCGGCAGATGGATTTTGTGCTCTTGAGGAACCTTCTCAACAGTAACAAACCCGCGCACAGCCGAAATCACAAAAATAACACCGCCTAAAAGGGCATATTTCTTGAGACGCTTGAGATAAGGTTGCAGCCCGTCAGGTTGAAATTTCAGCTCCTCCCACCACTCACCTTTCATCAGCGGTTGCATTCGGGGAACAGCGTGCTTGCCAATAAACGCCTCAACGCCAGGGTCCACACGCATAACTTCTCGCGGATCCCCGTACTTCTCGGTGATTTCCCTGAGTTCCTTTTCCGTGACCTGGGTTTCCATGTCAGACTCCTCTTCTGTCCACACGAAGACATCATCGTACTGTCACCAGACTAAGCCTGCGCAGGGCCGAAAATCAACGGTACTGGTTTGCCACCCGATAATAGTTGAATCACAGGAGCACCTCGCGTATAGTTTTAGACAGGAGGAAAGGAAATGGACGACAGAGACAGCAAAAGTAGCTTCACGATATGGGTGCTGGTGGTTCCCGTGATCTACATTCTTCTCGTAGGTGTTGTGCCTCAAATTGCAAACCACTTCCAGAAGAAAGCTCAAAGCAAAAGCAGAGCTACCCATCCGCAAAAAGTCCCGATAGAGGATGGACCAGAACCCGCTGAAGGCAGACCGTCCTGGAAGGCAACAGACGTGCTTATACCTCGCTACGACGAAGTGCACGGGAATCTCACAGCAGAACTTACCGCAGATAAACTTGTAACACCGGACCTTGAGCACTTTACGTGCACTAACCCCGTGCTGCGAACGATCCAACCGGGCAAGCTCACAGTCGTTACAGGAGATCGCGGGCACGGAAAGCTAACCGCAAACTCTCTGAGTGACGTCACGATCACGGGACACGTCAAGGTGAGGCGCTACGACCTCGAAACACCTGCAGAAAAAGCACCTAGCAAGGAGTCAGATGAAAAACTGCCGCACCTGTATCTGCCTGGGCAAAGTAAACGGGACTGAACGCTGCCTGATGGGCGCGTCCCCACAGAACTGCGTATACTACCACGAGGCGCCAAGTTCCTGTCAGCCACAAGTAATTTGCATGTGGTCCGAAGAAGTGACCACGGCACTGCTTGACGTCGGTCTCAATAACCTGGCAGGGGCCTCAATCACAGTCTTTTCGACACCGGAACACCCACAACCGCGAAAAGCTATCGTGCATACGCCACGGCCTCAAGCTTTACGGCGAGTGTATCGTTCCAGCCTTTACACCAAACTCGGAAAGGATAAATGGGAAGGTCCACGCCATACCCTGATTGTGCTTGAGGACTAGGGCAGCAACATCAAAGACAAGAGCGTCCATGATGTAAACCCATCGGGCAACATTTCGGTCTTGTCGCCGCGTCGCCAACAGGTTTGAACCCGCTCAACCCCTACCACGCATGTGACAGAACGCTGGTCAGATAGCTTGTAAGTCAACGCCGTTTTGCCCTTGTGCTCACGCACAAAAACGTCTCCGCGTAAACACATCTGGTGTGCATTGAACAAGAAACTCGCGGCAGCTGCAACCTCATATTGGTTTACCTCTGAGACAAAAGCGCGCATGAGGCGCAGGGCGGCTAGCACGTCGACTGCTGCAACACTGTCAGCCTTGTCTAGGTCTTCAAGCCAGGCCTTGTCAAGAGACACACTTTCACGTACATACTGGACCCAACCGGCATCGACTTCTGGGTAAGCCGCAAGCAACTTCGCGCGCAGTACCAAACCCTCGATCAGACTCTCCACAGAAGGAAACCACCCAAGCCCCTTAACCCGAACCCCCAACCCTTCATCCTGGTACCTGACAGGTTTTAAGAGGATTCCCGGCGGGGGCAGAATTTCAAGAGCGTGCATGCTATACCTCCTCTACGTGTTTCCATGAGGGACAGACGTCATCGGGCTTCATCAGCCTGCAAGCGAATGGCACATCCCGCCTTTCTTTGTTGTAAAATACGCAGTTCGCGCATTTTGCATAAAAAGGAAAATCATACCGTTGCCGAATTAGACACGACGGGCAAAAGCCATACACTCCAGTACGGTAACCACATTTAGGACATCGGGTCATTGCTGTCTCACCACGTATATCTTACGGGGTTCATAACCGCCAAGAACACGCGCTGGCCGAACCTGCACAACCTCTCCGCGCCTTCTGAACCACGATGCCTTCAGTAGCCGCAAGTGACCTCGGCGCTCATGCGGCCGCGGTGACCTATGCGGACGATGACCATGGCACAATGGAGCAGGCTTCCGCACGAAGCTCACACTATCTCTGGTCTCTTTTTCCAGGTCTACGAGTACCTCACTGTTATCAGACACCCTGTATACGGATGTTCCAGAATGGTCTTGAAACAAGTTGCTTGACAAATAGTCTCCTGTAGGCTAGAATATACTCATAAAGCTCGCAGACTGGGCCAGACAACAAGGGATAGCGTACATAACCGCTTGGCGGTGGTTCAAGCGCGGCAAGCTACCTGTACGGGCGTACAAGACGCCGAGCGGTGCCATCCTGGTTGATACATCTCCCGCTCTCGAAAATCTCCCAACAGTTGTGTACTGCCGAGTTTCCTCACATGAGAAAAAAGATGACCTAGAACGACAAGCAGAGCGGTGCTTAGAATTTTGCCGTGCACGTGGATGGGAAGTGTATCGGGTTATCAGAGAAGTTGGTTCTGGCATGAACGACAGCCGGAAAAAGCTCAGTGAGTTGCTGCAGCAAGATTCTCCTTGTCGACTTGTGGTAGAACACAAGGATCGGCTTACACGCTTTGGTTTTAACTTTTTCGAAATCCTCCTGCCAAAGCTCGGCTGGGATCTGATCGTGATAAACCGAGACGCCGAGGAACAAGATGACTTGTTGAAAGATCTTGTAGCAGTGATTACTTCCTTTTGCTGTCGCCTGTACGGGTTGCGGCGCGGGACACGCAAAGCTAAAGAAATCAGAGACGCATGCGTAGAGCAGTAAAAATCAACCTGAAGTTCGTAACAGAAAAGAAACGGGGACGAATAGCTGCGCTCCTGCAGGCGTACCGGGCAGCGGTGAATTTCTACACCAGGTCTCTGTGGACGACTCCCGGCAGACTCGACAAAGCGACGCACGCGAGACTTCCGAATACACGCTTGTCGGAACGGTACAAATCCCAAGCACTGAAGCAGGCGCTGGAGCTTGTAGTGGCAACGAAACGATCCGCGAAGGTACTCAGCAAACCAGCTTCTGTTCCCGTGTTTCGCGGTGGCGCCGTTTTGGACGCGAAGTTCGTCACGATAGAGGACGGCAGAGGCAGCTTTGACCTGATGATCAAGCTTTCCACTCTGAAAAAAGGAAGCCGTGTATGGCTTCCGTGTAGAAGGACCTCGGTGCTGAACAAGTGGCTGTCGAAACCGGGTGCGCGTCTGATTCAAGGGTGCTGCCTTACAGAGACGCACATAATTCTTTGGGTAGAGGTTCCTGATGCGCCACCCAGGACTACGGGTTCTGTTCTTGGAGTGGATGTGGGAATTCATAAGCTGATCAGCACTTCTGACGGACAACATTATGGAAAAAGGTTCAGAGAGATTAGCAAAAGAATACGCAAAAAGAAAACAGGCTCAAAGGCAAAAGCTCGTGCTTTACGATATCGCGACAATTTTATCAACCAAACGGTCCGCAAGCTTCCGTGGAATAAGTTGCGCGTAATAGGTGTCGAAAATCTAGTAGGCATGAAGAGGGGGAAAAAGAAGAATCGCGGAAAAGCATTTCGGAAAGCCTTGGCACCTTGGACATACCGGCGAGTGCGCACAAGGATCGAGCATCTTGCACAAGAGAACCGTGTTCGTCTTGTCCTAGTTGATCCCCGAAACACTTCCCGGACTTGTCCCATCTGTGGAAAGGTGTCTAAGCTGAATCGCAAGGGAGAGGAATTTCTGTGTGTTTCCTGTGGCCACAGGGGAGATGCCGACACCGTTGGCGCAGAAAATATCCTCGCTCGTACCTTGACGATCCTCGGGAGCGTAGAGTCCCCGGGGCAAACAAAGGCTGCTGTGTAGTGAAACGTGTGACTATACATCAGCTAACTCTTTGCAGGAAGGGTTTGCAAGAGTGCACCACCTTTTAGGAGCACTCCCAGCCCAGGCTCAGGCTCATAAACCCCACTCTTAGCCAAGGCGCCCCTTCCAAACGTGATCTGAATTTCGTCGCGGCGCTGTGCCCCCTGCTTCCAGCGTTTTTCCTTGCGTTTTGCTGCCTGACCAATTCCCGCAGCCGAAGGATGGGCCAGGAGCCAAACAAGCTGATCGGCTTCCAATCGCAGAATTAACAGCCCGCCATCCGCTTCAATTGCTGTACAAGGAAACGGCAGTACCGCCCGACCAGTTTTAGGCGGCCGCAACGCATCAAAGCGAAAAAGATGGGGTTCTGAGAACAGTTCGCCAATCCAAGCGCAGTGATACCGCACGTAATCTGCCACACGCTGAAAAAGATCCCTTCCTGCAGTGTTTGCACTCATAGTGAGCACCAAAAACGCCGGGGCTACCCGAAGATAGCCCCGGACAGGATGGACCCGGCGCGGGTCGGAACAGCATCTGTGGCGGACAGAAGGGGAGTGCACCAGGTCCACATAGTAGCTTACCGTACAAACCAGTGATTGTCAACATCAGTTTTCGGTCAGCACTGACCGTCTAAGAGTTCCAGCCCCCAAGAATCCCAGCCGGGAGCAGTTGTGCGCGCGAACATTTCGAGACGCCTACAGCTACCGAAAAGCTTCTCTATCCTGATACGAGCTTCAGCTGGTTTTTCACTGTGCCTACCAACACGACTCATGATCACACTGTGAACAGCCGCAGATCGTCTCTCCGGCTTACCGCGAAGGCCGAGAAGGCAAAGCTCGGCATTGCTACGTGTGTAGTGCCCGCATCCCCAAAAGAGGCTGTCGCTTTTCTTGTTGAGTTTCACCCATGTAAAGGCAACCGTCTTGTAGGTGAATCCCCACGCCTTTACCACCTCCAGGGCCTGCGGCAGGAAAGGCATCGTGGCCCAGAGAAACAGCACGCTGTTGTCCGTGCAGATGTCTGCTACAGGAAGGGCGCATATTTCCTTGAGTCTCATTGTCGGGTAGTGCCTCTCGGCACCACCGCGCTGGAGGTATTTGTTTCGGTAGGACCACGGGGGATCAGCGTAGATTACTTCGTAAGGGCCGGTAGGCCACCCAGGGGGCAGTGTATTAGTCATATTACGAGCTTTCCATCTGTGGGACAGAAAATCCACCCCTCTTGCTTGACCTGTCTCCAGTTGGAGACAGGCATCACCACAGAGGGACACTGGTTGAACTTCGTTAAGCCAATAGTCTTCCCATAACAGACGGCCATCGCCGCGCATCTCCAGGCGTCGGCAAGATCTCCGCGGCCTACATTCGCTATCCGGCGCCCGTCCAGGAAGCGCATCGAAGCAAACGACTGGCTCTGCTTTGCCGCAGCCGGGTACGTCTCGATTATATGCAGGGAATACCTTGCCAGGCAATACTTGGGGTAAGCGATATCCCGCCACTTGATGTTGAACGGAAGCACCACACAGTGGGAACCATGACGCCTGGCCAGAGAACTAACCGCAGCCAGAGCCTTCGAGGACGGGTTGCCCATACGATCACCAATAACAGACAACGGCTTCACACCGAATCTCTTGGCGATGAATCTATCTGTTACCCGAAAAAGGAACGTGTTGTCCAGATGGTTCCGCTCGGGAGGCGGGACAAAAGTCTGTCTCAGGTATCTGTGGTTGAACAATCGCTGGGCCTTCAACGGGAGGCCTAGCGCGGCATCAACGCAAATGACCACGGGAATGGCCTTCTTTACCTGCACCCGCAATAGTGTCAAGATCTTTTGGACACTCCGCGCATGCTTACCTACACTTAGCCGCCCGACAAACGGCTTTCCTATCGGTTTGATTCCTTTGCCACTGACCGAAATCGCCACCAGTGCGTCTTGGCTCCTACCGCTGCAAAGCCAAGACCCTGCGTCCCAACCAATAGCGTACATTTCGAGATAGGAGTTCTTCGGCATTATTTCTCCGCGGCTTGTTTCACTCTGACGCACTCGCTGATAAACTCGCCCTTTTGGGCTTTCCAGAAGATGCGCATGTGGTCATCATCAAGCATCGTGCGTCCAATCTGACCTTTCAGCACTTGGTGTCCGGACTCATCGCAAAGGGGGAAACTTCGCGATATAGTGCTGCTTTTCCTTGAATGACTGAATCTGGATTTCATCGGCATCCTTGAACTGCGCCGCTCTCCCGCGCAGTCGAATATCCTGGGCCTCCACGCGAATAAAGCCATCCGGTGCAAACGTGATCTTCGCCAATCCCTTGTTCTATGGAAAGCTGTCAACCTCCCAGGTACCTTTCATTGGGAAGAACAGATTTCTTCTGACAGTAAGATACCAGTTTGCGAACCACGACGTAAAAATCGCAACAATCACAAGAATCCATACGAAGAAACCTATACTGGACAAGACGGCCAAAAGAGCAACCGCGTCTTCGGTACGTTCATCCCTTTCACCGGATCGTGGAGCCACTACATTTTTCATCCCTCCGCTTTCTGTCTGTTTCTCGTACTTTGCCATGACGCACCCCTATTCTGTGCATGCGCCTGGCTCTCGATCGTAGTTATTTAGCCTTCATAGGGGTTTCTTTCAACGGTTGGTACTTGACGGATGAACACTTTTAGCTAGAAAGCACCAACTTTCGGGCAACCTGCGCAACTTGGTCAAGCCGGTCCGAGTGTTTGGTCATCAGTTCGAAATGATGAGCGAAGAGCACAATCAACGTTTTGCTGAGCGTGTCTCGGACATCCGAACCGTAGCGCACACCAGCTATAGCTTCTGCCGTTTCCTCGTCCACGTGACCATCTGCGAAACTCGGACAGATCATAACCTCGCCGGAACGTTCCTTTCCGGGAACAGGAATAATCTCGATGGAAAACTCCTTTTCACTGAAGGAGAGCTTCCAGCTATAACCGCGTCGACCTTTCATCAGTGTCCTGCTGGTAACTCTTCCCTTGAACATGCCCTTCGGGATCTGGTCCGCAGCAGCACGCATCGCCTTCTGAGCCTCACTCTTGGTTCTGTACATCGTCCAGTTGGGTACCATCTTCAGTCCTCTTTGTCATGTAAAGAAAACGGCAGCCGTAACGGCAAACGTAAAGGTACTGGTAGTTTGGAGAATCCGACAATGGAATGCTCTCAATGTCGTCGTCCAATGTCCAGCGAGCCTCTGCGTCAGCCAGTACCGCGCTGTGTAGCCGCATCTCGCATGCGTGAACCGGGCACAGAATCTTCACTGGCGAAGCCTATCGAGTAGAACCAGAAGGATGTCCCGCCGAACCGCAAAGTCGTTTGTCAGGCACATAGCGAGACATAACTTGTCAATGGGCACCATTTGCCGCAAATCCTCGTCGACCTGCGCACGAATCTCGATAGGAAGCAACGCGAAAGGGGCTGACTCGCCTCCGTCAATTGACGCCTTCCATGCGTCTCGGCTGTCGTCTATCTCGATCGCCGAGACTTCATCTGCGTCGAGAGCAAGCCTCGTGCGTACCTTGAGCATGTTAGACTAAACGTCAATTCCTGAAAGGTTCAAGGTTTACAGAATCCGAAAGGGTGGAATAACAAGATAGAAAGGAGAACATCATGGCCATCGACTGGGACGACGACGGAGTAGTAATCGCCGCACTGATGACGATTTACGAGAAGCAGACCGCAGATGAGCAAGTCAGCGGCAGCACTCGGTGGGAGAACGGCGTAGGGTTCAACGGCCGCGATGCCCAATTCGGAACATCCCTCGCCCAGCAGTACATGCGCTTCGGCAGACTCTCCCCGAAACAAATATCCGCCGCGCGCCAGATGCTCCAGAAGTATCGCCGGCAGTTACCCGAAGAGCTTGAGCCACTGCCCACCAATCGTCCGAAAAAGGTCAAAAAGCCCGCCGAAAAGCACGTGAAGACCCTCGAAGGGAAGCTCGTAGTCAGTTTTGACTATGACCGAGCGCTGGTAACCGCGATAAAAGAACTCCCGGGAAGACGGTTCGACAGGGAAACCAAAAGTTGGACCCTTCCGGACCTGCCGGCCAACAGACGTCGCCTCCGAGAACTCGGCTTCCCGGTCCCCGAAGAAACCAAGGAAGAAGTAAAGCTGGACCTGAGCGGGATGCGCACGAATCTGTACCCCTACCAGGTGGAGGGAGTCAGATTCATCGAAGAGCACAACGGGCGGGCACTTATCGGCGACGAGATGGGCCTGGGCAAGACAATCCAGAGCATCGCCTGGCTGCAGATGCACCCCGAGGCACGTCCGGCAGTGATCATCTGCCCGAGTTCCGTCAAGCTGAACTGGCAACGCGAGTTGCAGATGCACGCGGGCCTCGAAAGCACCGTGTTGTCAGGCATGGAACCCCAGGAACTGTCTGGCGAAGGCATCTACATCATCAACTACCGGATTCTGAAGGCCTGGAAAACCGCCATCGAGAAGATTCAGCCCAAAGTGTTCATCCTGGACGAGGTACACTACTGTAAGAACCCTGACGCACAGCGCACCCAGGTCGTCCAGGAACTCGTGGGAGGAGTCAAGCACCTGATCACCCTCACCGGAACCCCGATGGTCAACCGCCCCGTCGAACTCTTTACTCCGTTGAATATGCTCGCGCCCAAGATTTTCGATTCCTTCACGACGTTCGCCTTCCGTTACTGCGGCGCCAGCCACAACGGCTACGGCTATTCCTTCGACGGCGCTTCGAACCTCGCAGAACTGCATGAAAACCTCTCCGATATCATGATTCGCAGGAAGAAAAGCGACGTTCTCAAGGATCTCCCCGAGAAAACGCGCGCGACCGTACCAGTCAGCATGTCCGAAATGTCCCAGTACGAAGACTCGATGGAAGAATTGCTTGACCTGCTGGGACAAGCACAGTGGAAACATCACCAGGCACTGGCCCTGCTGAACTCCATGCGCCGCATCATCGGTATCAGCAAAGTACCCGCCGTCATAGAGTGGATTCGGGACTATCTGGAGAGCGGCAAGCCCCTCGTAGTCTTCGCGCACCACAAGGACGTGATCCGCCTGATCTACGACGCATTCAAAGATGTGGCGTGCAAGCCTCTCACTGGAGACACGAATGCCGAAGAACGCGCGGAGATCGTCGATTGCTTTCAGAGGGGAGAGAAGCAATTGTTCATCGGCAACATCCAAGCCGCCGGGACCGGCATCACCCTAACCGCGGCGGATGCCGTTTGTTTTGTAGAACTGGCCTGGAGCCCGGGCACTCTTACCCAGGCCGAAGACCGCATCCACCGCATCGGCCAGGAGAACCGTTGCACAGCTTACTACTTGGTTGCCCCAGGAACCATCGACAACAAGATGGCCTCCATCATCCATCGGAAGCAGCAGGTTATTGATGCCGCCATCGACGGCCAAGCCGAGGCGGAAGCAACCTGCTTCGACGAGCTCATCAAGAGCATCATCGAAGAAAACCAGTGAGTCGGTCAGTGCTGACCTATGTGAGTATCTGCATCGTCCGGAAGTTTTTGCCGATAATCAAAGGCAAAAGATTGTTGAACACCGCCCTCACGCGGTCTCCCCTCGGATTTATCACCTCGAACGCCATAGCCCGGATGTCACGGGCAATATGGTAGCGGAACGCTGTCTCACGACACATGTCGGGATCAATCGTCTCGACAGCAGTAACAGCAAAGAGAAGCGCATACTCTACTCGGTCAAGTTCCACCTTCTCACCGAAATCATACCGGAAGATACACTTGTTTAGTCTGTTAGACGCTACCATTCTATTCCTCCTCATTGCGGGGTCCACTGCTTACATACCCGCAATCCTCGGAATCCGTCGGAGAAAGTTCCGATGCACCATCCTTGCACCACGGATGCACCACAATGGTGCATGACTGGTGCGGGAGCCGCAGGAAAGTCTCGCGGGAGGGGACGGACAGGTTATCATAGGAAACACAGACGAGATTGGCAAAATCCTTGCTGGAAAGCCACAGACCGCGGGCGCAAGCCATCGCCAACCACAGAGACCCGCTGAGATCACGGACAACCGGAAAAAACAGGCTTTTGCGCAACTCCAAGCACCAGATTCTGCCGCGGCCGAAGTATACCCGGAACGGCCCATCGCACCCGTCGCGTGGGAGGAATCGAGACCATCGTTGCATGAACCGCTCGCGCATGCCTGGCTTTCCTCTTCCGGATATTCACGGGAATTCCTCTAAGCATAGTATACACGAAAACTTGTAAGCATGTCACATGCCAGTTGAAAACCGCTATCATCAGCGGTAGGTTAGTCAAAGATGTGCTTGTGAAAGGAGGTACATGCCGATCGCACTGTCGCCGGATACAGACCCAAGGCAACTGCCACCAGAGACCAAGGCCAAGTGGGTACAGGAATCCAAGGGCGCCTTGATCGACATACTGGCAGACACAGAAGTAAGTGGAAATCTGGATTTGTCTTTTCCAGACCTCAAACGCCTGCCAGAGAACCTAAGAGTGCTCGGGCACGTCGCAGTAAACATGAGTCAGATAGAAGAGATTCCGGCTTCGTTATCGTCCCGCGGAATAAGCGCCGACGGATGCCGAAACCTCAAAGCAATTAGAGCCAACAACATTTCGGGAGACGTTTTGATAGGGGATTGTCCGCTCTTAGAAGAGCTTCCCCTAGACTTTTACGTGAACGGAAATCTGCACATCGCCAACTGTCCGAGATTGAAGCGTATACCGAACGGATTAGTGGTAACAGGCAATATGTATCTGGAGAACCTGGAAAACCTGCTGTCAATCGGAAAACACAGCCTCGTGATCGGCGACATTCTTTTCGAGAGTTGCCCGAAGCTCAGGACGCCGCCATCAGACTTACGGAACACTGGAACCCTGTCAATCATCAAATGCCCACACATTGACCAGGACAAGCTTCCAGCAAAGGTAACTCTGAGGAAAGATCCGCCACCACGAATACTTTTTCGCCTATGAGTCACTCTATGACAACAAGCGCACAGCTATGTCCTATAACTAATCCATACAGCCTCTCGATAGAAGAGAAGCTCGACCTCATAGAGAAGAGCAACGGCGCGCTCATAGGCCTCCTGAAAGACATCGAGATGCGCAGGCCGCTAAGACTACACGACATGAAGTCACTGACTTACCTTCCGGACGTCAAGTGGGTAGAAGATATCCAGATAACAGCCTGCCCTAACTTTTCCAGGTTACCAAGGCGCCTCGCCACGAGACAATTGCACATTCTAGGCATCAGCGGGCTAAAAGAGATGCCACGCCAGGTCGAATGGGAAGTAGACAGTCTGGAACTGATCTGCTGCACGGAGCTTCGCAACCTCGCTACTGGGATCAAGGCAAGCAAGATAGACCTGACTGGATGCTGCTCACTAACGGAGTTGCCGGAAGAAATATGTCTGAGCGGCTCCCTGAGCCTGGACGGATGCGAGCGGCTAGAGCATCTCCCGAAGCGAATGAAGATCGGCCGTTGGCTCGATTTGAGAGGCTGTACGTCCATAAAAGAGCTACCCGCAGGTCTTAAAATTGGCGAGTGGCTCAGGGCCAGCGACTGCTGGGCACTTGAACACATTAGTAGTTGCGTTCGTGTTGGCGGACGACTAGAACTCGACAGATGTAGATCGCTGCAGGAGTGTCCCGTACTGCCGCACGTACATGGCCCGATAAAGCTACCAGAACATCTGGAAAAGCAAGTGGCAGCCCAGTCCGGTTCTCACACGACTAAGCTCCCCGGACCAAGAAACTAGGTTTACAAGTTCCCGAAAGGTGGAATAAAGGAGCAAAAAGGAGAGCGCCATGTCCTTGAAAAGACCTGAGAACCTAATTGCAAAAGACGGTACTAGGCTCAAGCGCACCTTCTGGGCATCTGTGAAGGACGGGGACAAAGTCTACCTCTACGCCCGCGAAAACAACAAAGAGGTCGGGATCGGCCCTTTTCGCGTTGCCGACGTGAAAGACCGCGCCCTGATTCGAGCAGATGCCTTCGCCCGGGGAACTTTCATCCACTATCCCGAGGAACTGTACGTTCCGGTCAGTGCTGACTGAAGGAGAACCACATGCCAACTTACCGGATCACGTTCACTCGCCTGCCACGGCACGAGGGAGAGATCACAAGTAGTCAGATCGTGCGCGAAGTGCTTATGGCGATGTTGCCACCTGGTCGCGCAAGGCAAGCCTTTGAGAAGGCCGAAAAGACTTTTCCTGAGGGTCACATCCTTGCCTCGATGTGGGTTCACGACGAAGAACAAGCAACCGGCCCGGAACTCCTGCAAAAGCATATTATCCCGACTTATCCCGAGGCTACCCTGTGTAGCTGGGACGCGGTAACCGAACGAACGAGCATATAGTGATATGGTGATAGGTCCATCTGTTGACCCTTGCTCGCTTCCTGTCAAAGAGCGCGTCGCTCTGGTGTGCGAATCCGACGGCGTGCTGGTTGATCTTTTGTCGAACACTCAGATACGGGGATCACTGAACCTCTCGAATCTCAAGCAACTTACACACCTGCCACGCCAGTTAAGCGTAACCAATGACCTCATAGTGAAGAACTGTCCGCGGCTGGTATCAATATCAGATGACTTACAGGTAGGGAACTCGCTGGTGCTCTCCGGGTGCACTTCCCTCGCATCTCTGCCCTATGGCTTAAAAGTAAACAGGCTCATTGCAGATAAGTGTACGACGCTCAAGCACATAGCCGGTTTACGGACAAAAGGAAAGGTGAGCATGTGCGAGTGCCCTTCACTGGTAGAGATTCCCAGTGACATTTATATTGGAACCGACCTGCATCTGGATGGTTGCCGCAACTTGCGTCGGCTGCCGACAAACTTCTCCGTGAAAAACGGGCGCCTCTCGATAAGAGATTGCACTTCTCTGGCTGAGTTGCCTGATGACCTATGTGTCGGAACGCACCTTAGCGCTTCCGGATGCAAGGCGCTCAGAAGAATCGGCAGGCGTACCTTCGTGGGAATGAACCTGGATCTGGAATACTGTTCTTCGCTCCAGGAAATTCCCAAGGATATAGTCGTACTTGGTACTTTTTACCTCACAGGCTGCACATCGCTGAAGAAAATGCCCAAGCTGGTACCACCGTCAAGGATACTGCAGCTGAGCCGTGTAGAAGTCACTCCATGACAATCGCAATAGGCCCAACCACGAACCCCGAAAAACTCCCGGTTGAAGAGCGGGTGAGACTTGTCATCGAATCCGAGGGGCTTCTTATCGACCTGCTCGCGCACACGGAGTGCCAACCAAACCTCGTATTGGAATGCCTGCGCTACCTGACGCATCTGCCACCAGGCTTGTACGTTCGTGGTGCACTCCTTCTAACCGGATGTGAAGCTCTGCTCGAAATTCCACAGGACCTGCGTGTGGAGAACACGCTTGACCTAACCAACTGCTACGCGCTACGACGACTTCCTGAAGGACTGCACATCAAAAATGGGGACCTCACGCTCCATAATTGTATCTCGCTCAAAAGATTGCCGCAGATGTACGTGTCCGATCTCGTGGTAGCTCCCGGCTGCACTGCACTGACAGAACTGTCGCGCGGGATTGTCGTAGGGTCGCTAGACCTTAGCTGCTGCACCGCACTTGAGGCGCTGCCACCGGACCTGGTCGTCAAAAATATGCTCGATCTGCGAGGGTGCACCTCGTTGCGCCTCGTACCGGACAGCATAAAAGCGAGAATAGTCGTTTTGCCAAAGCACCTTGACAAGCTCAAATCACGCTATGCGGCGCAGTAAATGCCTGGAGATCAGCCGCAGCGGCAACGTCCTCTTTCTCAAAGGCTGCGTGGCGCTTCGAAGCGTACCGCGAACCATCGTATACACAGGAGGACCGCACAATGACCACCGTCTCACCGGTCACCGACCCCATGACGCTGCCCGTCGAGGAACGCATCAGGCTCGTGCGTAAGTCCGGTGGCGTCCTCGTCGACCTCCTCAGGGGCGCGCACGTCCATGAGCCCCTCTTCCTGGCCCGCCTTCCTCACCTCACTCACCTGCCCGAGGGCCTTCACGTAAACGGCTACCTCGACCTCACCGACTGCACGTCACTCACCTCCCTTCCGCCTAACCTGCACGTGGGCGGCTCGCTCTACCTCTCTCGTTGCACGTCACTCACCTCGCTGCCTGAGGGTCTCCACGTGGGTGGTCGGCTCGGTCTCTCCGGCTGCACGTCACTCATCTCCCTGCCTGAGGGTCTCCACGTGAACAACCACCTCGACCTCTCCGGCTGCACGTCACTCACCTCGCTGCCCGAGGACCTCTGCGTAAGCGATCACCTTGACCTCACCGGCTGCACATCACTCACCTCCCTGCCCGAGAGCCTCCGCATTGACGGCTTTCTTGACCTCTCTCGCTGCACGTCACTCACCTCGCTACCTGAGGGTCTCCACGTGGGTGGTTCACTCTACCTCTCCGGCTGCACGTCGCTCACCTCGTTGCCCGACGGTCTTCGTGTCGATAACCACCTCGACCTTACCGGCTGCACCTCACTCGCCTCCCTTCCGTCCAGCCTCCACGTGGGTGGTCGGCTCGGTCTCTCCGGCTGCACGTCGCTCACCTCCCTGCCTGAGGGCCTCCACGTGAACAACCACCTCGGCCTCGCCGGCTGCACCTCACTCACCTCCCTTCCGTCCGACCTCCACGTGGGCAGCTGCCTCATCCTCTCCGGCTGCACCGCCCTCAGAGAGGTGCCGCCCACCGTCCAGGCCCGGGAGGTCGTCCTGCCCGACCACCTGCGCTGAGCCTAGGAGGAGCGCACGATGAGCGTCGTCGCGCCGACCGCTGACCCCCGCCTGCTGCCCGTCGAGGCGCGCGTCAAGCTCGTGCGCGCCTCCGGCGGCGTCCTCGTGGATCTCCTCAAGAACACGTCCGTCACGGGCGACCTCGACCTCAGCGACCTCCCGCGTCTCGTGCGTCTCCCGCCGGGCCTCTCCGTCACCGGCAACCTCGACCTCTCCCTCTGCTTCTCGTTCACCCGGCTCCCGTCCGACCTGCGCGTCGGCGGTGACCTCAGGCTCATCTGCTGCTCCGCCCTCGCCTCCGTGCCGCCGGGCCTCACCATCGGCGGCACCCTGAACCTTGGAGGCTGCACCTGCCTCGTCTCCCTGCCTGCCGGCCTGCACGTGCCCGGCCGTCTCTACCTCGGCGGATGCTCCTCGCTCGTCTCTCTGCCACCCGACCTCATAGTCGACGAACATCTCATCCTTCGCGGCAGCTCCGCCCTCAAAGAGGTGCCGCCGACCGTCAAGGCCAAGAAGATCGTCCTCCCCGACCACCTGAAAAGACGATGACAAGAACAACACTGAACCCCATTGCCGACCCCCGTCTGCTACCCGTCGAGGAGCGGATCAGACTGGTAAAAGAATCCGATGGTCTGCTGGTGGACTTGCTCGCCAACACCACCGTTCACGGAGACCTGCCGTTGAGCAACCTACCCAGGCTGACACACCTGCCGCCCGGCCTGCGCATCACCGGCCATCTGTCCTTGTATCGCTGCACGTCCCTGAGACACATCCCGGCTGACCTACGGGTCGGACGGACACTTCAGGCTTCGGGCTGTATCTCGCTAAAGGCTCTACCCTCCGGCACTTACGTTGGAGCAGACCTTGACCTGTCGGGGTGCATCTCCCTGACAGAGATACCTGCAGGCCTGCAACTGGAAGCAGGAAACCTCTGTATTTCGGGCTGCACATCCCTCACATACCTGCCGGCGGGCATCTACATCGACGGAGACCTCTTCGCCATACGCTGCAAGTCCCTGGTTTCCCTCCCGGAAGACCTCCACGTGAGAGGCTGCATCTACCTCGTAGATTGTGACCGTCTGAGAGAGATACCGAACAGCATCAAAGCGGGACATATCTTCCTTCCGAAGCACTTACAAGGATATTGAAAACAGCGCTTTCTTCCGCTTGGTAGCATGAGGAACTGCCATGTGCCCCATACCAAACGAAGATCAGCTCCGCCGTCCGGAATACACCGGCACCCTGTCCCCAGGAAAAGATGCAAGCCAGTTCACCTGGCTCGAACGCGCCGTGATGGCAATCGAATCAGACGGCCTCCTCATCGACCTGCTCAAAGACACCGATGTCATGCTCACCTTCTTTCTCCCCCACGCACAGGCCCTAACCCACTTACCAGACAACCTTTACGTGTCGGGAGGCATACAACTGCGCAAGTGCGAGAACCTCACTGCAATCGGCAGAAATTGCCGAACTCAATTTCTCGACCTCTGGGGCTGTTCTGGTCTGCGGCAGATTTTGCCGGGTATGCAAATCGACGATTGGCTCGATCTGCGGGGCTGTCACGGGCTAAAATACGTGGCTCCGGACCTCGTAGCCAATACAGTTTACCTGGACAAGGGGGTACGACCGGAGGTCTGTCCGGAGGGCTGGCGGGAAGTGATGGAAACCGCCACCACCTACTCCTTCGTTGTCATGCAGAAGCCGGTCAGCACTGACCGAACCACTCAGGGAAACCCGATCCCGCTTATCTCTGCTCCGTATCCACCAGTGCCAGGTCTATCGGGAGTGAGACTGTGATCCAAACGCGCCCACCTCTCCACCCAACCAGACGCCCTCACCCAACACCACCTCCCTTAGCTCCCGGGCGCGCCCCACCAAGAGAAACCCATGGCCGAACGCGCCCACCCCGTAAC
>Ga0190313_1000340_pt1 | contig 28446 bp, 56 predicted proteins | sample 4870071011_MG_FD_169989 | JGI IMG/M metagenome (GOLD analysis project Ga0190313, IMG submission 169989) | Hydrothermal vent sediment bacterial communities from Southern Trench, Guaymas Basin, Mexico - 4870-07-10-11_MG | ecosystem: Environmental > Aquatic > Marine > Hydrothermal vents > Sediment ... | reverse complement strand
AGTAAGTACCGTACCCCAAGGGATGGATACCTACCAAAATACATGTTCAAGTTTCCCTTGTAAAACAAATAAAACAAAAACTTATTTATAAGCTGGAGGTCTTTCGAAATATGCCAGTTATAATTCAATGGCAGGATTCGGTTGGAGATTTTGTTGAAGGTTTAGATTTCCTGTACAGAGCTTATAAGATATATAGGGATGCTGATAGTGGTTGTTGGCTTTATATCTTCCCGAACGAGAAGGTTTGGGTTGTTACAAACCCTCGTAACTCATTCTGTGCTGGAGTTTTGTTCCTGGATGAAATAACAGAACCTACAGCTCCCGCTTATCGTGTAGAGTGTGATGAGCTTAAGAACATTTACAGAATACTGAGTACTACAGATAAGAATTGGAGTATAAGTGTTGAATACCATACGGACAGAAGACTTTTGGAGATAAGTGCAACAAACAGATACACAAAGGTTATTGAGACCGTTATGACAAGAGAGACACCTGAGGATACTGAGGAAGTAATAAAGGCTTGTAGTGTTGTTAGGAGTCTTATTGAGGATATGAACGAGTACAAGTATGTAGGTAGGTTCTATACAATACAGGTTGCTGATGCATTGAAGAAATACAAGCTCAGTCCAAGGGCTAAGATTGGACTTGTAGGTTTTACCAACGATTTATACATTGTTGTTATTGATGATGGTAAGGTTGTGGGTGTTGAGGTGTTTAGTAACTGGTTGGAGAAGTATTATAGTAAGCCAACATTTCTCTTTGCAACCTATTATAAGTATGCTAATAATCTTTTCGGTTTAGAATGGACTGTTTTTGAGAATGGACCATTACTTGTTCATTCTTTCTCCCCAATTAGGAGAGCAATAGCACTTGCACCATATATTGATGAGAAATTAATAAAACTTTGTGAGGATGCTGTTAAGAGAGAAGAAATTATTGAAAGGAGCATGATAATGGATGAAATAATTTCTGAGGCTAAGAGTCTTTACAATTATGAGTCATACACGAAGGAAAGTGTGTTCAGTGCATTCTCAAATGTCCTTCTTGCAATATCAGACCTTGATCCAAATATGTATTATGATGAACTCAGCAGGAGGTATTCTTGGGGTAGGATTGAGAAGAGATTGAGGGAGGAGCTGAGATACTTTAATGTTGATAAGGTAAAGGGGCATGAAGGAGTATTTGCTGGTGGATTCCTACGTGCTTACATACTTGACACAATATACGATTTGCTAAGTGAAATTTATAGCAAGTACCCAGAGAGGTTTAAGGTTGATGTTTACAAACTCAGAGATAAGTTGGATGAACAGATATCCAAATTGATGACTGCTGTTGATCCTATAGATTATGCTACAAAGCTTGAGGATCTTTACTTCAGTCTCCTTGAATCACCCTCAACTGCTGAATACTTTATTGAGAAGATGTTAGGGGTGGAGAGGCGTGAGGTCAAGAAGGTCGAGAAGGACTATAAGGAAATGGCTAAAAAGATTTTGGAAGCATATGAGAAGAATGCTGAGAAACCTCTTGAAGAGATTTTCTGGATATGGATGTGTGCTGAAGCACTTAATGAAGAGATTATACAAAAGATCAAGGAACTTGAGGAGAAGTACGAGAAGGGGGAAATAAGTGCGGATGAGTATATAGAACAGTACAAGAATATGAAGGGTGCAGAGGACATAAAAGGTAGGGCAATTGAGGGAATTATAACAAGGCTAAGACCAATGACAATTGATTACTGGAGGAGTTTAATAGAAAAAAGTATGACAAGGATCCCACCAGAGTTCAGGGATATTGTTGAGAAGCATAAGGACAAGTTATTAGAGAGGTTGCCAGTTGAGGAGAGACCAGAAGCAGTCCCAAGGTACATAAGAGAAATAGAAGAGAGATTTGGGAGGGAGGTTGCTGAAGCATTTGCAGAGGCTAGAGATGATATTATAAGGAGGATGAAGAGGGTACAGAAGGAACTTAGAGAAACACCAGAGAGGTTAACGGTTGATGAGATATACAATAGACTTGTTAATGAGTTCCATAATGCTATAGCGGAGGAGCTTATAAGGAGGATGATACCACCAGTCATAGCTACAAGGGTTGCTGAGTATGTTGTTGAAAGGACGGAACAGAGATGGAGGGATATTGCGGAAGACATAGCTGCTATAAGAATTGCTAAACCTCCAAAAGTTCCACCAGAAGTTACTTATGAGGAGATATGGAAAAAGAAGTTCCCGATATTGAGATTGAAGCCAGATCTTATTCCAATATTTGAGCATTTCAGAGAAAGGATAGTAAGCTGGTTGGAAATGCTCAGTGAGAACCCAGATGTTGCAAAGGATGTAGGGTTTGTAAGAATTATAGAGAGGGATGCCCTTGGTAGACCTATAGTTGCAGAATTTGAGGACGTCTTCTCAAAGGGTAAACCTTGGTATGAGAAACCGTTCTACCTTGATGCTGAATTATGGGCTATTGCAATGGCAACAGGGGAAGTTCCTGAGGGCTGGTTGTTCAGATTTACAGCATTCTCACCTTATACACAATTGGAGAGATATGGAGAAACTGTGAAGCTAAGATTGGCAAGGAAGAAGTTCCTATCTCATGAAGAGTTGAGAAAGCCACTTGTACCAGAACCATATAGGTCAAAACTGCTAAAAGCATTAGAAGAATCTAATGTTCCTTATCCCCCAGAATGGTACGTCTAATCCCATCACAGTCTATTATAAGATAGAAGTGTTCTTCCTCAATGAACTTTCCTATAGGGTCGTTGTATTTCAAGTAAGGTAGAGCTGTTTGGAACTCGTAGGGAGTCATTCTTGCCAAACCTCTAATAGTTGCCTTCCTAACCTTCTTCTTCCCAGAATTGTTAAGGGCAAACTGCACAATTGCTTCCTTCAATCTTGTGACCTTAACACCAATCATGAAAACAAAAACACAAGAAAACTTTATATATTTTACTCTTGTTTTTTATTTTATGTTCGACTACAGCCAGGAACTTGTAAAGACACTGAAGCATGACAGGTTCCTAAGACACTTGTTCAACAAGTTAGGAAAAACAGTAGAAGTAAGACTGCAGGATGAGAAGATTGTTGGGATACTTAAGACAATAGAGTTTGTAAGGGGTAGGATAAACATTGAAGTACAGACGAAGGACCATGTGTACTTCATAAACTGGAGACATGTTGTTTACCTGAAAGTGATGGAAAATGTACCTAGTGCTTAGATGTCCAAGATGCGGAAAGCTATTTTATAAGAGACAGTATGGGTACAACCCAAATGCAAAAGCCAAGTGTCCATACTGTGGAAGGTCTTTCGTGATATACCCAAAAAGGGAGATATCGAGGATTGTGAAGATCTTTGAGAATCCTTTTGATGCAAGGGAGTTTTGTGTTAAGGTGAATACGAGTGAAAGCTTATAGGTATGGAAGACAGAAGGAGTACTGGGTTAAGAAGTTCTTAGAGAATAGAGGGTACATAGTTGTAAGGTCTGCAGGTTCACATACGTTATTTGATATTGTTGCAGTACACCCAGAGAAAGGAATAGTTAGATTGATACAGGTGAAAGCTGTCAAAGATTTCAGATGGTTTGGTGAGGAGAAGGATATTTTCGAACTTGCTAAGAACAATAAACACGAGAACATAAGGTATGAGCTTTGGGTATACTATAGGAATGAAAGGCAATGGTGGGTATATTCAGCATGTAGAAAATTGATTGAGGAGCTTGATATCAACAAGCTTGTAGTGTTTTACATAATAGAAAGAAATAGGATAGCTACAAATTCTGCTTATGAGTACATTATTCCACCATTCGATTAGTAGTGATTCCTCTTTGTGTATTTGTGCTTATGCTCTATATAATTAGGGTACCCAACATTAGGAATGATATAAGCATACTTACATGACTGACCTCCAGTACGTATGACCAGTTTATGATCCTGCAAAACACGGATATACCGCCGATCTATTTCCCCAACCTTAACAGGATTATAAGAAAGGTACCTAACAATGATCATGGACATGATGTTACCAAGGTGGAATGATATTCTGTTGGCAAGGGTAAGTAGTATGCCAGGTATCCTATCAGGTGTGACATAATAGGTGTTTGGATCATGCTTATTGCGTTGGACTATTACAAGGTACCTCATTTGTACGAGCTTCCTTAAGTGATAGTGGGCTGTTTGTCTTGTTATTTTGAAGTATTCCCTAACTTTCTTGTTTGTAAGGATTGAGAATCTTAATGCAAGCTTGAGGACTTTGATTGTGATTCCGTGCCAACCGTCTTTTGGACCTCTCTTCTTATAGGGACTATATACCCTATGAGAATAATTCTTGTGGGAAGATTGGTATGTAGAATCATCACTAATGGGTGGGGGATATACTTGGGTAGAATTGTCTGTGGTGGGTTGGGGTAGTGTCTCGTGTTCACAACCTTTATAAACTAGTAGTACCCCTACCACGTAGAGGTCACCTCGACCTTGGGTCGTCACCTCCTCCTTCGCTGTGTTCTATTTTGCATCCTGGACCGCCCCCTTTCTATATTATTACAGGGGGTAAACATGAGGGTTCTGTAATACCTATGACAGGTGTAAGAATTTCTGCCCTTATAAGGGTTGTTATATAAAGTTTATATAAATAATTCCTTCCTAGGAAGTAGGTATTAATAGGTAGGTAATAATTCCTAATAACGAAAGACTTATTAATAATTCCTAATTATTAGGAAATATGGCAAGAGTGGTTGTGTCAGTTAGTCTCCCTGTCGAGCTTTATAATGAGATACTCGAGAAGGCTAAGGCTGAGGGTAAGTCAGTATCTGCAGTAATAAGAGAGCTATTGCAAGCAAAACTATCTGGCAACCCAGGAACATACAACAGAAATTACTACAAGAACTACAAAGTAGAATTCAGCCCAGCTTACAAATACAACATACCAAAGGAGGAAATAGAGGAAACAGAAAAGAGGAAAAAGGAAGAAGCAAAGAAACAAGAGAAGGAATATAACAAGCTAATGAATAACCTTATGAGAGCCAAGGATTATCTGTCCAAGATTATAGAGAAGAAGGGGTATGTTACAAGAGATGATCTCGACTATGTCATAGACAAGTACAAGGTACCAGAAGAGGTTATCTTGAATGAGATGGACCTGGTTATGAAAGAACCAGACAAGTTCTATCCAGCATAGAGAAACACTTAAAAAATATACACTGGGAAGTAAGAACAAGATGAGGGGGCGGAGCGGGTAGCTATACTACTCGTGACGCCCCCGATTGATAATTCTTGTGTAATTACGTCATGGTGAATATGAAATCTGAGATGGTACATATGAGATGGCAAATGGGGTATTTAGTACCGAGAATGAATGAGACGAAACAGCTAATGTGCTATATGTTATAAGATATTATGACGTTTGTATGCAATAGGGAATGGAATATGTTAATCATTATGCCTCTTAATCTTTATCAATACTTTCCCATAACCAAACTTTCTATTTGCACCAATCTGTGCAGTTATTTCATTCTCCTCTATCTCTTCCTCACAACTAAAAATAACCTCAAACCTTGATCCTGGAACAATGCATTCATAGTAAACGGGTGTCTTTGTCTTCCCATAGTAGAATATCTCATATCCAACATCAGCCCCCTTTACCTTTATCTCCTCAATCTTAACCTCAACATTCAGATTCTTCTTAAGTATCCAGTACATTGGTTTTGACAGGAATGAGAAGAAGTTTATTCTCTCTCCAACCCTTGGTAGTATTCCGTCCAATGCAACCCAATCCTCCTCGTGATACTTCTTCTTATTCTTCTCATACTCCTCATGTGGTACATGCTTCCTCTCTATACCGTACCTACAAAGAATCCTGTATGGTACCATCTCTGGTGGGTACTTCCCAACTATAGGGGTAAGTACGGTCACATCAGCAACATACCTAGCCATGGTACGTACAATGTACGTAAAAAATATAAACTTTTTCCAGCTCTTGTACATCATGAAGACGGAAATTGTAGGTATGGATAACAACACCCTCATACTTCACACGGTAATAAAGTTGGACAAGAGAGGTAGATGCTCAATCTATTTACCAAAGGGTTGGGTTGTTAGGAATGCTGGGAAGAAGGTTAGGGTTAAGGTGGAGGTGATTGAGGATGGAACTTGAGAACTTCTCGAAGAAGAGGAAATATGAAGAATACATGGAACTTCTTAAGGAACTTGAGGAAATAAAGAGGAAGACAAAGTTAAATCTTGGAGTTGTTGAGTTTGAGCTGGAGAGTGCAGGACTAAAGATATCTTGGAAGAATCCAACAATGAGGAGTGTTACACTGGATAAGGAGAAGATGGAGAGGTTAATAAAATACATAAAAGAATTGGCTGATTGATGATGGAATTTGCAAAGAAGGTATTAAACAGTGGGATGCCAATCAAGGTACACATATTTGTTCTTGGCTTTACCGTCTTTATGTCAAAGGATGGTAAGAAGATAAAGTTGTATGCAATTGGTAATGTGGACAAGTTTGAGGATATTTGTAAGAACTCTGGATGTGATAAGTACCTTATGGTTTTTAAGAGGAATTGGAATGTTGTTAGAGCTATTGCTTATGAGAGGTTCTTGCCAAAGTTTCTGAACTTCTGTCTAAAGAAATACAGGCTCAGGTTTGTTGCAGCATCAGATACAGGTCTGAGCATATACCTCGAGCCGTGGAGTAAAATTAGTGTAACAAGTAATACAAACCATTTATTATAAAGGCTAGGCTCTTATTTCTCATGGTTGTGGTGGACTTACCAGAAGATGTTGTCAAGGAACTGTTAAAGTATGGGAAGGATATAAGGGAAGCTATTCTTTCATTAGTCAGACCAAGACCAAGCATTCATGTTGATTTAGGGCAAGAAGTTCCTCCAGAAACTATGATAACAAGGAGAGAGAACTATGTTGAAGCACCATGGGAAGGAATACTTAGAATGGTTGTTATGCACTTCCCTCCAGGTTGTAATGGGTTAGTAAAGATAAAGGTTGGAATTGGAAATAGGGAGGTCACAGATTGGATAGCACTTGATGATACAACACAAGTCTTTGAGATGCATGAGGATGTTATGGAAGGAGAAAGAGTATGGGCTGAGATAAGGAATGAGGACACAACATATCCACACAGACCAGCAGTGATTATTTCGTTGATAAAGAAGCCAGAGGTGATTGAGTAGTGGTGTATGTAAGTCCAAAGGTTACAACGGTAAAAGGTAAACCTGGGGAACTTGTAGCGGTACCTGTTTATGTTTCACTTCCGACCACTTATGAGTGGTACATCTTCATAAAGACAAACTATGGGACATTCGTGTTTGGTGTTGAGAAGAAGTTTAGAGGTCCAGCCACGGTATACCCAAAGTTCAAGATTACAGAGTCAACAACACTTGTTAAGGCATCATACACGGTTTACTATAAAGATCTTGTTACAGGGGTTAGTGGAAGTTCAAAGGGTTCTTTTGCGGTAACTGTTGTACCAGTAAAACCACCACCAAAACCTATAGTCCCTCCAAAACCAAAGCCTATTAAACCTCCAAAAGTTTCTATAATGGTGACAAACAAAGGGTACTCAGATAACAGGGTATTTGCAACAGTACTTGTAGTCCTTGAGAGATCAGAAACTGTGAGTGTTTCATGCACAGTGTACAAGGATGGGGAAGTTATCTACAAGACAACATTCCCACAAGAGACAATAAAGCAGAAGCAGTATATTGTTGTTACAAACTTCAAGGGATATGGGACTTATGAGTTTGTGTTCAGTGTGTACCTACCAAAGTACAGACACACAGTATACAAGAAGGTCTCATTCAAGGTTGAACCTCCAAAGTATGAGGGACTTGGTAAGTGGTTGGTACTTGGACTTGGGTTGTTGATAGGAGTTTCCGCAATATTTGAAGCACTTCGGGGGTGAGATATGCCAGTAAAGATAAAGGGAGAACGATCAGGATACCCAGATTATACAAGAGAAATTTGGAGATCAGCACAACCTACACTAAAAGGACAATACAGATTATGGGGATGGGTTGAAATAGATGTTCCTGCTGGGACAGAGATGACATGGATCATATGGAATGCTCCTGAAGTACCAGCTGGTGCCCCAGGATTTAATGCATATGAGGAAAATTGTGTATGGATAGTTAGGGACTGTATAATTACTTCAGACAGCAGTATACTATTGGAAGGAAGATTTGGTGTATGTTGGTGGGATGGGACAGATGTATGGATAACTGGAGAAGTAGGAGCATTTGGATATGGTAAAATAGACTTCAAACTATCTGATGGATTCAAAGTTGAACATTCACAAGATCTTACCAAACCTTACGGACTTTATGTATCCGTCTATAATAATGGAACCTCAACAATAAAGGCTAAGATTTATATTAATGGATTGGTGTATAGGGAATAGTATGATGAGGTTGAATGCTAAAAATTATATTGTTGGAAAAGAGAATAAAGTGGAATATAATATGCTTATTGGGATAGGAAACAAAATCAAAACTTACAAGGTAGAAATACATAAGGGTGATACAGAGTGACAAGCATATATCCAGAAGTAAAAATAGTTGGTCTTACGAAAACCAGAAGCCTAAGTATATATGAGAAGACAGGTAGTGTTTCAGTAAATTATAGTTATTGTCTTTCTGATAGTGCAGATATGACTGGCTATGTAACAGTCATAAATTGTGGTCATAATCCTTATGGAGGAGACACTGTTAGTGGAATAAATGCAAGTATAAAAATAGCTGGTACAACAGTTTCAACATCAACAACAGGCGATGCATATGTAGTAAACTATCCTGTCAATGAGGGTGATGAGATACTACTATATGTTGAGAACAATAGCGATGAAACTTGGTACTATAGGTTTGTTATTATTAACACGGATACAAAACATTTTTGGGTGAATTTGAGAGGACCTTGGGGTGGTACTAATCCCAATTTTTATGTTGCTATAAAGAGGAAGATAGAAACAGGAGGAATAACAATATATACGAGGGCATATGCTGATGTTTCAGGTATAACTGGTACAAGACTTGATGTAGATCTTTATTTACATTCAAATGATACTCAGCCATGTTCGGCAGTATGGAGTGATGGGAGGTGGCATAAATGGTTCTATGATCTTGGAGGTGATGCCTACATTGATACACTTAGATTTGTGGTAAAAGCATCAGGTCTTAGCAGTGGGGACCCTGTTGTATTTGCACCAGCAATAATATTGTTTGGAGAGTATATCTAATTGTTACATCAACACAAATCTCCATCTTGGCTTGTAGAGATCCATCTTGATAGCCTCATAATATGTATATATCTTGGAAGTTTGTGGTTCTATTACTAGCAATTCTGGCTTCCCATCACAGTAGGCAATACTTACTATAAAGGCATGTTTTATGCTCCAAGCTATACCTATTGCCCTTATACTCTTTACTTTTGCAAAGAAGTAGAATGCCGCTGCCCAATCATCACAGTCACAATCTTCTAATTTATACTTTTTCAAGAAATCCTTTACCCTCCTATATGTTTTCTTAACTAGCTCCTCTAACTCATCTTTGCTTAGAATTTCATATTCATTGTCCGCTAAATATATTGGTGTTAGTGGAGCATATGTCTTTAGAAATAGATGTACTTTCCAGCTTCTTTCTATTCTTTCTGCAAGTATACGTCTTATTATAGTGCATATTTTCCTCCAAATTGATCTCAAAAGTTTCTTAATATCCATATATTGTATTGGGAGATAGATAAATAAAAGGTTTCATTTGGATTTGGATAGTGATACAAGACTTTTATAATACTCACATTCCATAATTGAAATATGCCAACAAAGATAGTTGGTAAGGGGGAGGGCTGGACTGACAAGACGTACATAATCCACAAGATTGATAAACCAATTTCAAAGGTTGATGAGGTTCATAAGATAACCCAGCCAATAATATCGATAGAGGAAGGAAAGTTCTCTGGGTACGTTTACAACTCAACAACTGGGAAGTTCGAATACATAGATGGCTACATTAATAGCTACTCTTATACCTATGATGCAAATGGGAATATGACAGAAATGACACTTGAGATAGTAGATGAAAATGGGAATGTGATAGCAACAATAAGGAGAACGTACACATATGATGCAAATAACAATCTTGTTGAGAAGAGTCGTTGGGAGGTGGTATAATGGTAATGGTAGATTTGCCTGAATTAATATACTGGATCAAGAAATACGGTGGAGCTGGAGCTGCAAAAGATGGGAAGATACCTTATAGAATTGTAGCTGCATCTGATGCTTCTGCAGAATCAAAGAACATGGCTGATTATGTCTGTGATGGGACAAGTGATCAGGAAGAAATTCAAAATGCAATAGATGATTTACCTTCTCAAGGTGGGATAATATTTCTTACGGAAGGGACTTATAACTTCTCAGATCCTGGTGCTGGTAGCTGTTTATCTGTTGGTAAGAACATCACACTAATAGGAGCTGGGAAGGGATCAACGAAGATTGTTATGAATGTTTCTGGTAGTGGAAGAGGACTTCTTGGTCTATCTGCAGCTGTTAAAGTACTCTTAGCAAATATGAGGATAGATTTCGCAACCTCATCATCATATGCAAGATCTAGTTATTTAATGCGTACAGGTGCATCGGTAGATGGAACAGAGATAACTGTAGATAAATGCACACTTTACTATGTTAATGACGTTTACTCAACCAAAAACCTACCAAACAGCAAAATATACTATATTGACTCGGAACTGTATAGATCTGGAGCAGCATTTGTTTACATGGCATACACAACATATAGGTTTGGGGAAATCCATTATGATAATTGCTATCTTAGAATAGACTACTCATCTGGAGGAACGTATAGCTACCTCAACAATCTGTACATTAGGAACTCGAAGATATACATAAACGTAGATGCTACGATTACATATCCAGCCACAGCCCATGTGTACAACTGTAGAATAGAGGGAAGGCATGCTTACTCACAGATGTTTGGTGACTGTTATTTGAATGTATATAATAGCTACCTAAAATGTAGAGCATTATACAACTCAAGAAATGTTAGGTTCTATAATTGCATATTTGATTCATCTGTACAGCAATATACATGGTCACTTCTTGGAACTGGTATATTTTACAACTGTGAGAATATGCCAAAATTCTATTCAGGTGTAATTTACTTGTATAATTGCAAGAATGTAATAATTGACAATATTGGAGCAGCATACCTTTATAACTGCTACAACGTGACTATAAATTGTGATATAAGCAAGATAAAGGTGGTTGTATGATAAGAGGAGGAGCCGTAAAGGTTTTCGTTGGGAGGTTGTTATACACAGATACAGCAGACTCGTACCCAGCCACAAAAACACTATTCACCATCCCAAAAGGACATGTTGTAATTGATGCTTTCGTACAGGTTGTAACACCTTTCGATGGTTCTACGGCTGCAACCGTGGACATTGGGGATTCTGCAGACCCTGACGGAATAATTCCAAGCTCTAACATTGACACAACAACAGCGGGATTCCAAGCTTTACAAGAAGACCAGAAAGGAGCCTACTTATGGTCAGCATCAGGTGTAAAAAAAGACTGGGCAATAGAGAGTGATACGGACATAATTGCAACCTACACACTATCTGGTGATGAAACTCAGGGTGAGCTTAGGGTATATGTTGTAACAATAGACTTAAACCCCTATGCTTGACCTAGTAGTTCTTTTGCACACTTAGAGCAGAGATAAATCTTCTCTATTTTTGGTTCTCCATTCTCGAAGTACTCCACTGTACATACTGCCCCTCCTGCCTCTTTTACCAAATCATCTGGAACCCTCAAAGCCTCATCCCCAGTCTTGTAAACAATCTCACTCCCACATTTCGAACAATTTATTCTAAGTTCAATTGCCATGATGCATTATACAAGCAGCCCTCTTATAAAGCTAGATATAACAAATTACATCACGCTTGTAGTATACTGAGGTAGCCCTGAGTAAAATTTATTAAATCAAAGTATAGTGAAGTATACTATGGCTAAGCTAATAAAAGTATCAGATGAGGTGTATGAAGAGCTAAGGAGGATAAGGGATGAGAATGACCTAAGGAGTTTTGATGTTGTGATAAGGAGACTTCTTAAGGTATACAAAGGTGAACCTAAGTATACAAATACAGTTAACCAAAGTACAACAAGGTATACTGAGGTAAAGCAAAGTAAACCAATCAGCACTAATGAAGTAAACCAGAGTGTACAAAGATCTACAGAAGTATATCAGAGTAAAGCTGAGTATACTGATGAGGATGACATCGACATGGATACCTTTGATTACCTAACCAGTCTCCTATATGACCTAAAGCACAAGCATGGTAAGAGGTACATAACAGATGCTGATATAGAGAAGATTAAGGACCAGCTTATAAATGATAAGAATGTTATCCTGTCAACTAACAAAATCATAGAGATTCTTAGTAGGGAAGGATACATAAAGAGGGCTGGTAAGAAGTACGAGATCACCCTATAACCTTCTTAAACCCATAACTACAATACATTTATGACATGGCTGAGAACAAATCAGAGGCGTATCTTGAGAAAAAGGTACTTGGTGGGGTAACAGAGCAGATTGTTGCACAGGAGAAGACACTTAGAGAGGTATCTGCAAAACTAGATAACATAGATATCCCAGTATCCTCACTTCTAAGGATAAGGGTATATGAGCAGACATTCGAGGATGGAACTTCAGATCTTACAACATACAACTGTACCCAAGAGGTCCAAACAGACCAAGTATTTGGAGGTAGCTACTCCCTTAAGGTAACAATACCTGCAGGTCAGACGGGATATGTGGTTACCCCAAGTAGACCAGTATCCCCATATCAAAGGGTCACATTCTCATTTGCACATAAGGAGGAAGGTGATGTTGCAGAGGTCAAGTTAGTGGCTGTGTGGAGGAGGTCATCTGGAGGTATTATAAGTACTGAGGAGTTGAACCTAACTCCTTCTCCAGAATGGAATGTTGATTCAATAACTGTTGTTGCACCAAAGCAGGCTGCATCTATGGAATTAAGGATGGAAGCAACTGCAGGAACTTCAGATGCTTATGTGTATTTGGATGAAATAACAATTGATCTTGTTGGTCAGATATTCAAGGTTGATGGTGCTGGGAACCTACAGATAAATATAGCTGCTGAGGAGGTTGGCTTATTAAAGGAAGGTGGTACTGTCAATATAGCGTCTGGAACTGTATCCGTAGATAACTTCCCTACAGAATATCCACTACCAGATACTCAAGTTTCTGATTTGAAGAATGTAACAATTGTCAATACTCCCCTTGATGTTAATATAACAAATACCTCACTGACAATAACAGGTAGTGTTTCTGTTGATAACTTCCCAAGTGAGTACCCCCTCCCATCAAGTCAAGTGTCCGACTTGAAAAATGTGACAATTGTTGGATCAAATATTGCCTATAACTCAACCACTGATAGAATTAAGACAGAGTTGCCATATGATGCTAGGGATAGGAATTGGACACTTAGTTCATCAACAGACTCTGTTACTGTTACAGGTACTGTTAATGTTGGGAACTGGAGGACCTCAAGTACTGGGTCATATGGGTCTGTATCAGTAGGTACATCAGCCACCCAGATACTTGCATCAAACTCTAACAGGAAGGCTCTGATAATATACAACAATGGTGATACCACAGTATATATAGGTCTGGACTCCAACGTTACAACAACAAGTGGTATGCCATTACCACCTTATGCTTATATGCATGTGAAGGATTATACTGGACCTGTATATGGGATAGTGTCATCTGGTAGTGCGGATGTTAGATATGTTGAACTCTCGTGATGAGGTATGGTGGAGATAAGAGTGGAGAAGACAAGGATAAAGGATACTGAACTTATTACAACTGGGAACCTGATTACTAATCTAAACGCAGATATGGTTGATAATAAGCATGCTTCTGATTTCGCCCCAGCAGTCCATAATCACGATGATAGATACTATACAAAATCTGAATCAGACTCAAGGTTTGTTAATGCTTCAGGAGATACAATGACTGGAAGTTTGAATGTTGATGATGCTAGCATTACTGTTAGTAGGACCCCACCAAATGATGCTGTTGTTATAAAGAACAAGTCCACAAATGACTACTTTGCATGGAGATTAACATCAAACAATACTTTGTGTCTTGATATATATGATGCCACAAATAATGTTCATAGGTATCCGATTTACTTCTATCCTACTAAGAGCCTTGTATACTTCAATGTACCTGTAAGGGGTAATACAAATGGTGCTTTGTACATAGATACTGGTTATGGATACTTACAGATTGGACCTCAAAATACTGGATACTGTCATTTTATAACAGACAGGAGTCAGTTCTATTTCAACAAGCAGATTGTAGTTAATGGACATATTGTAAGATATCACAATGACCAGTACCTAAGAATATACGGAGCTCAGGGTGGTGTAGCTTATGGAGCCTGGCTGGATCTTTACAGTACTGGTTATTCAGGTAGTAAGGGAGAGGTTCATATTGGTTTAGCATATGATTCCTCAATACCAAATGATCCATACTTTAGGATAAAGGTAAATGATATACAAGCAGGTACTACTTCTGAGGTTCTTACTGTTGATAAAAGTGGAAACCTCTGGGTTAATGGCTATGGTGATTTCGCATCACTAAAGATAGGAGGTACTGAAGTAATTGATTCGAGTAGAAATTTAAAGAATGTTTCTGCATCAAGAAGCATAATAACAGACTTCTGGGCAACACCATTCTGGGACAACATACCTGACAAACCAAGTGAATTCCCACCTGAGCCACACACACATGCACCGAGTGATATAAGTCCACAAGGAGATGGAAGTGGGTTAGATGCAGATACAGTAGATGGGAAACATGCTTCAGATTTTGCATCTGCAAACCATACTCATACCTTCTTAGACTTAACAGATACACCATCATCATACTCAGGATGTGGAGGTTATTTTGTTAGGGTGAAGGAAACTGAGGATGGTCTAGAATTCGTTGAAGCAGCAGGAGGTGTTGGAGGTTCAGGTACTACAAATCACTTGGCAAAATGGACTGATAGTACTACACTTGGAGATTCAATAATAACTGATGATGGTTCAACAGTGACTATTAATGGGGATCTTCTTGCTGGTAGTGTACAACTGGCTGGAACTATATATGGACTTACAAATGTTGACACAATAATTGGGGAGGCTGGTGTTGTAAGTGTTGGGGGGACTCCTGTTACAGTAACATTCCAACATAAGTACAAGGATCCTGTTGTTGTTGCTGTACCAAGGTTACCTGCTGGGACATATAGATCTGGAGACGTCACAGCACAGCACCACATAATATACGATGTCACTTCCACAGGGTTCAAGATAGTACAGAGGGAGTCACCTGGTGGAGATGGTACTGTTGATACAACTGATGTTGCTTATTTGGTACTTGAGAGTGGTATATACAGAATTGGTGGATTGCTTGTTGAGGTTGGTAAGGTTGAGGTTGGTGGGAGTTATACAACCGTAAACTTCAAGGCACCTTTCAGCAAACCTCCAGTAGTTCTTGCTGCAACACAGACGGATAGAAATGGATTACAGGTTAGGACAAGAGTAAAAAGCATTACTGAAACATCATTCCAAGTTCAGATTGAGGCTGGTGATTCAACAACTCCTTCATTATCTCAGAAGGAGGTTGTTGGTTATATTGCAATAGAACCTGGGGTTGATCAGGCTACTGGAATAGAGGCTGTTCTAACTTCAAGAGAAGTAAGTGACTCATTCAAGACATACACATTCTCACTATCATACAGTTCCCCACCTGTTGTTATTGCTCATTTGGATAGTGAGTATGGAGGAGATCCTGCATATGCTGTTACAAGGGATGTCACAACAACAGACTTTGAGGTTGCTGTTGAGGAGACCTCTGCATGTGATGGACCTCACACTACTGAAGTAATTGGGTGGGTGGCTATACCTGAGGGTGTAATAAGGGGTAGTCTATATGTTGATAACGCATTAAATGTTAATGGAGGATTGTTGTATGTTGATCCAAGGAATTCGAGGGTTGGTATTAATACTAATGAACCAAGTACAACACTTGATGTAAATGGAGATCTTACTGTTGCTACTGATAAGATAAGGACTAACTATCCAACCGATAGTGACATAACAATAAAGGCATCTAGATATTTCTTTGGGGCTGGTACACAAGGTAGCTACTTCTCAGCAAATGCGTATTTTGATGGATCTAAGTGGGTCAACATAGATGGAAGTAATTATGGGGCAGTTATGTTTGTTGATAGAAATGCACCACAGTTTAGAATAAGGAGAGTGGATACTAACAACACATACTACGATGTGCTAAAATTCTGGGTTGATACAGGACACTTATGGATTGCTGGTGACTTACAGCTTGGTGGTAATGATATAAAAGACTCTAATGGTAATATTGCAATTGCTCTTGATCCAAGTACTTCATCACCAAATGCAAAAGTTAAGCTTCATAGCATACATCTCTTCAGAACGGCTGGACCACAGATATATTCTGATGATGGGACTTTAAGATTAAGTGGTAGTGTGGACGGGACTCAAGTAACTATAGATTCCTCTGGTAACATAAATGTTGGTGGTATAATTATTGCTCCAGATGATAAAGGTGCTTTTATCAAATTACCTTCTAAAGATTACCAGGACTTCCACATCGAGAATAAATACGGTAAGTTCAGAATTGTAAGGACTGGTGTTGATTATGCCATAACTGTTGATGGTAACAATAAGAGGATTGGGTTATGGAATGACAATCCAAGCTATACTGTGCATATATCTGGTGATACAAATGTTGATGGAGTACTATATAGTAAAGGGGAACCTGTTGCCAAGGCTACCTTCCCACTATTAGAAGACTATGAATCCTCATACCATTCATATTCTTACAATGGTCCTAACCCAATAGGATGTTCATCTACATGGACAATTAAGAAGAGATTCTTCCCTGCTGGACAATTGGCTAAGTCAACTAGTGGGTTATTCATATATGCATTGCAGGGATACTATACTGGTGTTGGTGGATCTATAATAGTGAAGTTAAAGACTCCAGATGGGACTGTTTACTCAAAGACACATACCTTATCAAGTACTCCTGACACAACATACTACGGAGAAATAAGTATACCATCATCAAAGCTAACTAATGGACCATACTATCTACAATTGGTATTGTGTGCTGAGTATGATAGTGTTACTGGAGGATCTACAGCTTATGGTAGAGTACTTGGTGCATACCTTATTGTGAGGTGATGCTATGAGAAGGTATGTACTTGTTGTTAAGGGTACTGGTGATAAGGACTGTGATAACCCAGAGTGTTTGGGAGAAATAGTAAAGGACATAGCAAAGATACTTGAATTCAACCCAGACAACTTCCCAGATGTTACCCCAGTACATGGGACTATAATGCACTATAGACCTCCCAATGAGACATACTGCACTGTAATAGAGTTCTTTGAAGAATCTGGACAACTCCCAGATGGGAGGTCTGCAGAACCACACCCATTACTTGATAATAAGGATGAGATAAAGAACAGGCTAACAAGCAATGGTTACCAGATCATCGACGAATACCACAAGGAGCGTTAGTTATTAACTTCCTCTTCATTTCTTCTTCCTCAAGTATCCTATCAAGAGCCTTCTTTATTATCTTCTCAGCATACTTTGTATCTGATGGACCCTCATACCACAGTACTGGTCTATCATCTTTCTCAACATTAAACACGTACACCCTTACAACTGGTGTGAAGTTCTTTGCAAGTCCATATGCATATATGTTTGCTTGTGCATAACCTATTGTCCCCATTATGTCCCTTGACTTCTCCCTCCTTATTGTCTTAAGTTCTGATATAACTACCGTACCATTCTGGAATTCCACCCTGTCTGGTTTACCCATTATCAACCATATCTCCCCATTATGTTTGTAATAGAACTGGACCTTAATATCATTCTGATCAAATCCCAGTCTTCTATGGAAATAGAGTCCATCTGGTAAAGGTTTTATGAATCTGTATCTTTCTAGACTGTTGTAGAACAGTATGTATACAAGTTTTGAAACACCTATTCTTCGCATACTATGTAATAAGAGAAAATGTGTTAAAGTTTTTTCCCATTTAAAAGTCTCATCACCAACTCGTGAATAACTTTAAGTTCTCCCTTTATTTCATCAAGATCTCTTATTTTTTCTTCCAGACTTCCAAGTCTATGCTTGATATCAAGAATGTCTTCCTTTATCCCATTTATGGATCTCCCAACATACCACTTTGCATATAAGTAAGTAACAACTGTTGCAAGTGCTACGTTTGATCCTAGTAATGATAGTATGTCCAGCATATAACTATATCAGTCCACTAATGCTTAAAAACATTTTATAGCAAAAGCTTTTAATAACCAGTAGTAATAACTGCTCATGGCATCACCATTTGGTAAGAAGATTGTGTCTGGATTTGCATATGGAAATGCAGTAGGGTTTGTGTTCTACCTACTAGGAGAGGTAGCAAGGACAGTATTGGGACTTGCAACACCAATGGGACTACTTGGCTGGTTGATAGGTCTGGCTTCCTCAATAGGAATAGCACTTGCTAAAGATGAAAAAGAGTAAAGAATCAGAGAATTTCCCTAGCTTTTTGAACAATTTCTTTAACTTCTTCCTTTGTTATTTTCTCATCCCTAAGAGCTTCATCAATCTCATCTAATAACTCCTTTATCTTCTTTATCTTGCTACTTATCTTCTTGTATCCCCAACCAAATATTATCGACAACACCGCCAGCAATACATTCACGATCGCAACCACATCAAGCATATCCTTTATTAATCAAAGTGCTGATATAAACGTTATGATACTACAGGTAATAGTAGGAACACTTGTTAGTATGGGAATAACATCCATTATAACATTCTTGGTATGGAGGTTCTATGGTAGGAAGATTATTGGTCATCTTGCTAAGGTATTTATGGAGGAACTGAATAACTCGATAAGGGAAAAGATTAAGGATAAGACTTCTAAAAAGTAGTATACAATTGAGACACAATAGCGATACATTTATATACTAGTTGTGACACAGATGTGTCATGGGTGTGGTCAAGATACCAACGTATGTTGTGAAGAGAGGTAACAGTTGGTATGTGAAGATACCTCCCGACATCGTGAAGACACTCGGTCTTAAGAATAAACAAAGGGTTTGGATAACTTTGGAGGTGGGGGGAGATGGAGGTGACGAGTAAGATTGTTGAGAAGGCTATTGAAAAGTATTTCGATGAACTTGTTAGTACCATTGAGTACCTTAAAAAAGTTATTCCAGAGATCAAGAAGGACATTGAGGAAATAAAGAAAGCAGTATATGGGAAGGTGGAAAAGAAGACAGATAGGAAAATAAGTCTTGATGATATTGGCTATAGAGGTAGGGAGATTGGTAGGGTTGTGTTCGGAGTACTTGAAGAGAAGAAGGTTCCAAATACAACATGCTACGAGTACATACTTAGGAGGTTGCAGGAGTTTGGACTACTGAAGATAACTGGTAAAGATGATAAGTGCATATATGTTGAGATAAAGGATAGGGAAGCTTTGGAAAGTATTAGGAATGAGTTGCTGATGAAAGGTTATAGACCAAGGAGACTTGGATGGTGGAAGAGAGGTGCTTACTATGATTGAGAAGATAAGGAAGTATTTCGAGAATTGGGGATGGGTTAGGGTTATTGATAACAGGTTCCCTGGAAAAATAATCGTCAAGTTGCTCGTTATCAATATGGACGAGATACTTGGACTTGGAACTATAGAAGCTGCTGCTGAGGAAATTGAGAAGGAGCTTGGGGTAAAGTTTGTTGGGCTGCATTATGATAGGAGGGATATGTTCAACATCATAACTATCGAGTTTAAGGGTGATGTCCATGAGGAGTGAGGTTGAGGTTAGGGAGTTGTTGAGGAAGCTTGAGGAGATTGAGAGGAAGGTTGATGAGAGCTATAGGCGTGAGTATGTGAGCAAAGGTAAAACAATAACAGAGGCTGGGTACTGTCTTAAGTGTGGAGCAACTTGGTTTATCTATAGAGATGGAAGTAGGGAAGGATATAGGTGTAACCATGTAGACTATCATATAGAGTTCTCAGAAATGCTGTTTGATGAGATAAAACCATTCATCAAAGCTCTGAAGTGGGTACTTGGTGAGTTGTGATATGTTAGATGACGTTAATATCGAAGGAGCAGATAGGATAACAAAGGTAAAGGTGGAGGACAAGGTAATCTACATTGTTATTGTGAAAGACAAAGAGATTAAGATTTGGAGATATTAAGGAAGAGAATTAAAAAGGCTATTGAAAATAAGAAAAAGATACTTGGTGATAACAATGGATAGGATGGCTTACTTGTTAGACATGCTATATTATCTAATAGAGGACATATGTGAGGAAGAAGAAGTTGGAAAAATAGTAGAGAAGGAAAATGAGTTCGAAGCATACACAGATACTTACTGTACCATATTCAAACTAAAAAAGGGTGAGGATTTATGGAAAATATACATAGGATACATAGAGTCTCCTGAGGATGGATTGTGGATAGATATTTTTCTACCAACTCCATACATTAAGAAAAAGATACAGGAAATAATTGGCATGATAAAATCATACTACACATACTACAAAGGTGAGGAAGATGAAGTTCAGTCAACTAATGGAGATGAGTAAGGAGGAAATTTTGAACCTACTTGTACAGATTGCTGAGGACATAAAGAGAGCATCACATAGGGAGTACATAGGTCTTGGATGGGAGTACGATCCAGTCGATAGACAGTACACCCTTAAGATCAGATTCAGACATGTGTATCTCGAGGTTGAGAGTTACAAGAAGTTTATAGATGCGGTATATAATATATGCGAGAAATATGGTTTCTACAAGGACACCGTGTTCATATTCTTCGAGTACAACCACAGTACCCTTGAGGGTTATGTTGATGTTGAGATAGAAATAAGGGAGGAAGATGATCAGGAAGACGATACTGATGACGAAGGAGAATCATGAGTTCGTGATCAGAGAGAAATTATCTTCGAAAGAATATAAGTCTCCCACCAAGCTATGAACCAGACAAATACAAATTCATTTAGTAGGTTCAGGAACATAACATCCCTATCAAACTTGTACACCTCAGCCTCAACACATATGAAGTACTTGCAGAACCTAACCTCATAACCCTTGTACTTGAATATGTAGTAGTGTACTGTCTCATGTGCTATTATAGAAACCAGAATTACAACAAAATTTAAAAGAACAAAGGCAAGAACCTTGTCCATATCCATCACTCAGAAGTTTCCTCTTTTTGTTCCTCTTCTGGCTTCTTCTCAGGTTGTTCCTCAGGTTTCTTCTCAGGTTTGTCCTCTGGCATAAGAACCATAAATGCTGTTGTTATTAATAAGTGTTGTGCATTACTTACTTGTGGAGACTTTGTATAGAACGTACAGCATCCCAAGACAGATAAGTATTAGACCTATAACGAGAACAAGAACAACCCTATCATCCCTATAAACATAAACAACATTTGGCTTGTTCTCAGATTTTATTGTAATAGTCCCATAATCATCATCCATGTATTGTTTGAAGTATTCTTCTGGTGTTGCTCTAATAGCCATATTTTTATACTCCCTTACCCATTAATATAAATGTTATGGGACTGAGAAAGTACTCATTAGCATCCATAGGTCCTTTAAGACAGGGTGAAGTTGTTAGGGCTGGTCAGAGAAAGAGGATATTCTACCTCAAGATACCAACAGAGTTTATTGCATTCATAAACTACATGTCCAACACCTGGTATCCAGATGTTGTCCTTGAACTCTACATAGATGGGTCCTTTGAGGAAAGGATTGAGAGGAAGTACGAGTCAAGAACAATTGATCCTCCTATTGTTGTTAAGAACAAGATAGAGGTATGGGCAATTAATAACAGCAATAATGATTATCTCATCGAGTTCGAAGTTGACGGTGTAGCAGTATTAGTAAGGGAGCTAGGGCTAGAAGAGCTATAGCACCTCTTGGTGCAGCACCAGGTAGACTTATACCTGTAGCACTTACTATGTTCTCAACCCTGTTTGCTGCGGTATACTTTGGTGAACCTGAGAATATTAGACCAACCATCCTCCTCTTCTTATCAAGTAGTATGGAACCACTATCACCAGCCTCAGCCATACCTGTTGTTATGATCTGATCAGCAAATATGGAGTATCCCCACGGGAACCCCCAAACCTTTATTGTTGCACCAACATCCACAATCTTCCCTTCTGTGAGACAGTTCATCCCTTGCTTCATAACTTCCAACCCAACACTTGCAGGACCTAACCCAGATATCTTCCCAACATCAACAATCTCATCAGAAATAAGCATTGAGTTAAGTGGTTCAACAAGTGCTACATCAACCGTGTTCACACCATTTGGATCTATCTTATTGAAGTATACCAGCCTACCTACAGGTCTACCTCCATATTGTTTTGCAGGTTGGTATATCTTATCCCCAATCTTTGCATTATTACTTAATGCGGCAACATGATTATTCGTTATCCAGACCTTCTTACCCCTCCACTCCACAACCCCACCTAAAGTACCTGGGAATCCTTTCTCATGTGAGCATGATACACCTCCAGGAACTGGGAAGAATCTTCTTGTCCTCTTAGCATACTTTGATACAAGAGTCTTAAATCTTCCAGAAACTATAACCTTCGTCTCATATCCAAGGATCTTCTCAGGAACCCTCCAAGCATCAGACCAGCTCTCAACATAAACACGTACTTCTGGATTCCCAAAACTAACTCCAGCTATCCCCTTCTTTGCAAGTAATTCATACATTGTTGCAAATAGCTCCTTCTTCATCCCATCACCTTAGCAATCTGAACTTTGGCATTAATGGTACTGTTATTTCGTATGTTCCCTCCTCAAATACCCTAAATGTACTATATTCCTCATAACCAGGAGCCTTAACAGTTATCCTATAGGATCCAGGTCTTAAAGAAATAAAAACAACACCAGAGGGACCTGTTAGATATGTCCTGCCATTGATATGTACTTCTGCCCTAAGAGGCTCCTTATCAATTGCATCTATGACCTTGATCTTTAGTCTCATATAGTCCTCAATCCCCCAACACTCAGTTTAACTCCTGTTGCTGAAGCTCTTGCTACCACATTACCTGAGAAGTAGTATCCCTCTATGTTTGTTATTGTCTTCTCAGATCCTGCAGGTACAACTATTGTCATAACATCCGTTGTCCCATCAACTATTGTTACCGTTATGTCTGATGTGCTTGAGTTGTATGCATTTATTGTCCTCAGGAAGAATGTATGTCCTGATGGTACTGATAATATTGTTGTGTCTGATGTACCAACATCTACCAGATCACTCCTTATCTCTGTTACATCCCTCAACTCCCTTGTTACAGGATCCCAAACCTTCATTCACATCACCCTTTCTTCTTGAATTCAATTTCTAATTCGGGTATTTTACCAGCCCTAAATGCTTCCTTAAGTTTTTCTATAACTTCTGGATCAGTTACTTTCTCTACTGTGTACTTCATCCCATAGAACACAAGTTTTGGTGTTAATGTCACATCTGACTCATTCTTGAATACTACTGCTATTGTCCTTATTGGTGTTGTGACAAATGTTATAGCTGGGTTCGGATTCTCTGCTGGGGAAACATCATATGTTATTTCTGCATCTGGGGCTCCCTTAACTCCAAACCTGCTCTCTGAGGATGGCTGATAGAATATTGCTCTTATACCTTTCTGCTTTATACCAACTGTGAATATATATATCTGGTTCTTGTCTGGTTTTAGATCTTCTATCTCAACTTTTGAGGATGTCTCTCCTGCAGCAAGAGAGCTTCCTGTGTATTCATAATAGAGGAAGTCTTTGCTAACTACGTGATAGAATTCATCTCCTAGCTTAAAGTAGTAACAAGGTTCCAACCACTTAAAGTTCTTAACAAATAACTCCTCCTTCATGTGTGTGTCACCTCCTTTCTAAAAATAAATTAAGTGGGAAAGGTTCAAGCTGTTGGTGGGTTTATTGTCTTACCCTTAGGTTCTGCAACTCTTCCAAGTAGTACAAGCTTCACATCTCCAGCGTCTGTCGCATATATTGTAATTGTGAGTGGTCTGTTCTGTCCAACAATAACTGGGACCCTGCTTATCTTAACTGGGTGCTCTTTGTTCAACTGTGCATCCTCTATGTACCACCTGTCAATGACAGATGCTCCAGACTTGAACTCTACCATTGTAACTGGTACTGTTCCGAGCAAACCAACCCCATATATACCTATGAACTTCTGATCTGGGACTGTTATGTTGACATATGTTGCTTCACCTGCAGCACTCACAGTTAGTTTCCACTCTGGTGTGCTGAATCCCATGTCAAGAGATGGATCAAGGTCTCTTGTTACTAGCTGGTCTTCTGTCAATCCTGTCTCCTTTGTTGCCTGCTCTATTAATAGACTGTCTACATACTCTACTATACTCTTCACATCCTCAGGTCTAGCAGCAAGAGTCCCCACGTCCATGATAAGTTTCTTAAATCAGCATTTTATCATAGTATGTGAAACAAAGGGTGATGTAAATGTATACAATCTTTGATAGATATGAGCTGATAGATTGTGTGGCACAATACTTCTCTGGTATGAAGTACAAGGTAACAACAATATTTGATCGCAAACAACCCCCTGATGTTATAGCATATAAGAGCAATGGTAGGATCACTGAGAGACATATCATCGAGTGTGGCATGGAAATAAGAGATGCCATATATAGGATCCTGCAGGACATGAGTTCTCCAAGACCTACATTAAGGGGAGAATACTGGATAGCAGTACCCTTATCACTTCAGGATGAAATACCATCAGTGATATACAGGTTTGGGATAAACGTGATGTTCGTATCTGACAGGTTCATAAAGAAGAAGGATGCATTATTTAGATTAGAAAAGAAGTACGAATACATACATCTCAGGGTTTGCAGATCAACAAAGAAGCTATGGGAAGATTTCTCAAAAACATTCAAGACTAATGAGGATGCTCTACTGTGGCTACTTAGAACTAAGATGATCTACAGGTTCATAAGACCTGTTTATGTCTAAGGTGGAACCAATGCCTTTATCTTTGCTGTCTTGGCTGTTGTCTTTGTTTCTACTTGCCCTCCTATTATTAGTGTCGCAAGTCCTATATTAGCAAGCATTATGACTGCAAAATCCTTAGTCCTTCTCCAATTCTCTTCAACTGGTAGTCCTGGTCTTGGTAATCTATCTATTGCTCCGAGTGTCAAAAATGGTCCAAACACAGCAAGTACCCACAAAGCCTTCCTATATCTATCCTCATTCATCTAAACCACCCCCAACCTCTTAGCCATATCATATATACCCAAGGCTACTGGAACAACTCCAACTACCTTTATCCATCCCTTACCTATTGATGATATTAGGGATCCTGCTATTATCAAGAAGAAGTCTCCAACATATGGCTTTATTATGCCTGCAACCCAATCAATGAATCCCCTTATTGCATTTGAAATGTCCTCAGCAAGACCATAAGTTCTTGCTATCTCTGATAACTTTTTTGCAAGTTCCATTGGAGTCTGGACTTCCTCTGGCTCTATGTCCAACTTCCTTAATACTCTTGCCAACTCCCTATATCTTGGGTATCCCCATGCTTGGAGTTTTTGTTCCCATGTTACCATACTGCAGAATAGGGGTCTTGATATTATAAATTAAGTGTTTCAAAAGTTAAACTTTCTTCCTCAAGAACTCATAGATGAGGATGATATTTGACACTATGCTGAGAAACGCAATCCCCAAAACTATATACCTTCTTACCTTTTCCACGTCCATAATAAAATAAAATAAAAGGGTTTACACGTAGAGTGCTTTGCCCTTGCTTCCTCCTTTCTCAACGTAGATTACTTTCTCTTCCCCTGGATTAATGCCAAGTGCATGTGCTATTTCCTCGATTATTATCATCCATCCTGCATCCTCAAGGTATCCCCTATATCTTCCTGGAACTATGTAGTTGTCTGCAGCTATGAGTGCAGCTGCTATACCCATGTTCTTAAGGCTAACTCCTGCAACAGTGAAATCGTATGGAATCTTTTTTGCAGCCCACTTGATAACTTTACCAGCAAACAGTCCGACTGGTCTTCTGTAGTTTACCATCTGGCATCACCTCACTCGAATGCTCTTGCAACGGCTGTTGCTACTCCAGCCCTTGCAGCAGCCTCTTTCTCTTCTATGAGTTTCTCAAGCCTTGGTATTGTGTATTTGTCTGTTATAGCATGCCTCTCTCTCAATCTTTCCTCTTTGCTCTTACCTCCAAATGCTCCAACTCCTCTGTGTGGGTACTCTGTCATTACTATGAATGCTGGTCTAGGAACTCTCCTTCCATCTGGGAGTGTTACAGTCCCATATTTTCCTCTGCATTTTTCCTTTGCAAAGCCAGTTAGTGCCTTCATTGATTTTAGCTGAGCTAATGAAGCGTTCCTCAAGTCCTTTACCCAAGGTGGTACCTTCCTGAAAAAGTTCTTTTTCTTTGTTGCTGGGTGTCCTCTTACAATTTGCACAGGTTCAGGAGACATGGGATCTATGTACACCATCCACCCTCACCTATTGAGGATTAAAAATCTCCTTGTTAAAAGCTTAATGTATAATTTGTTTCACTTGTTAAACAAAGGAAATAAAAGTGGGGAAAGATTAAGCTGAATTGTGGATCAAGAAAAGTTCATCAAGCTCTATCAGATACTGAAGGATTTGCCAGAAAAGGAACTACTCTGGTTAGCCTTACAAATGAAAGTGATCGAGTTTGTAAATTATAAGAAGAGGACACCCACATTCAGAATAAGACCAAGACATAGGGACAACCCTTCCCTCAGAATGTTATGGGCACAGTACTTATTTACCCTTGCAGCAAGGAGGGGTAGGCACAAGAAACCAGTGAAACTACCTGATGGTAGAGAAGTACCACAAGCAAGTATTGAAGTACAGAAAGCATTTCAGAAGTATTGGGATAGGATAAGGGAGCACTGTGATAGGGTTGAAGGTAGGAAGGAATTAAGTAGGATTGAGAAGGCTCGTCTATCAGCAAGAAGGGCATTAGCTACCATTTTTCGTATGGTCTATACTTTTCCACCTTCATATAGACCTTTAATTTATCGCCTGGCTCAACGGGTCCTATCTTCTCAAAGTCGTACTCGTTCAGAATAATCTGCACAGGTTCGTTTAATTCTTCCTCCGTACTGAAGAATATCTGTCTGTAATTCCCAAGTATGTCCTTCTTTCCGAAGTAAACGATGATGGAATCGTGAGGTTGTACTTCCAACTGCTGTATCTCTTCTGGTGATATTTCAAAGTATAGGACTTGGGATACTGGGTCTAACTTTACTTCCTTCTCTGTTAATATCCCCAACTTCGATCACCCGCTGTGGTGTTATTACTTGTTTTAGCTCGTATGTAACAGCCTTAACGTTTGCCAAATTTATACCTTGCTTCTCAAGTATGTCCCTTATTTCCTTCTCTATCAACACGTAGTAACTACCCCCAATTTTTCTAACTTTACCGTTACAAATTACACCCATATCACAAGTTTAACAAATGTAATTTTTATTTTTATGTGATACGAAGTAGCCTAAGAATGTTCAACAGTATTTTTCCCTCCTTGTAACTTATCTTCTTGTCTGTTTTTATGTGCAGTAGTGCACTTAACCCAGCTCTAACGTCAAAATCGTGTGTTATAAGTGCAAGGAGAACTCCATATTTGTCGTGGAAGAATCTTCTATGATTTTTAACAAAGAAAGCGGGAAAATCAAGTAACCTGTGGACTTTCTTGTATTTCCTTCCCAATACTATTTTGTCAACGAACTCGTGTACTTTCCAAGCAGGCATAGTCCTTCCTTATTTATTTTCCACAACTCATTATAAAGCCTTTTGATCGTACTATTAAGCCACATCCTACCTTGTGGTGTATCAAATATTTCCTTTAGGTCTGGTCGATTTGTAACAATTGTCTCGTAAACCTTTGGTACATCCGTTAGATACTCCTCTATCTCATCCCAAAACCATGCTATACCTATCTTCGCAAAATCCCCTAACTTGTTAATGTAGTCAACTATGGGCGTCACTATGTCTACATTATTGTTCACTACCTTCTCCACTTCCTCCTTCTTCAGACTCTGTAGACTCAGTAGTAGGAGATTCTTCACTTTCTCCGCTAACTTCTCCAGTTCCACTCTCCTTCTCCTCCTCAAACACCTTTTCTATCTTCTCCTCTATACTTGGGGCTGGAGTTTCCTCTTTTTCCTCTGGGACTGGTGTTGTTTCCTGCTGTGGAATAACAATTGCTTTGGGTTTTTGGACTTGGACTGGTTGCTGTATTGGGA
>Ga0190313_1000339_pt1 | contig 28609 bp, 21 predicted proteins | sample 4870071011_MG_FD_169989 | JGI IMG/M metagenome (GOLD analysis project Ga0190313, IMG submission 169989) | Hydrothermal vent sediment bacterial communities from Southern Trench, Guaymas Basin, Mexico - 4870-07-10-11_MG | ecosystem: Environmental > Aquatic > Marine > Hydrothermal vents > Sediment ... | reverse complement strand
AAAACTGCTCCAGGCATACTTGATGCAAGACCCCTCAAATGGAACGGATATATCGTGGAACCCATATATAACTATGTGATAGACCTGAGAAAAGGTGCCGATTCCGTTTTCAAAAATTTCAAAAAAAAACTTCGACAGAACATAAAAAGAGCAAAAAGAAGGGGAATTTCTGTGGAAGAGGGTTCTAAGGAGGAATTGGAATGGATTTACGAGACTATCGTGACAAGATATGAGGAGCAGAACAGGAAAATTTCTCTTTCCAAGGGATACCTCATGGACTTGTTCAATACATTCCATCCTCAAAACATGAAAATCTTCGTCGCTAAATATAACGGCGAACTGATTGGCGGTATGATTGATTTTTATTATAAAAACAAAGTAACGAGTTGGTTAGGGAATGTAAAATCAAATGTGGGAGGCATGTCTCCTAACGAATTACTACAATGGGAGGCTATAAAACATGCAATTAAATGTGGTATGGAATATTATGAGGAAATAGGAGCGAACACTGAACGACTATGCCATTATAAATCAAAGTATAATCCGAATCTTTTATTATGCTTCTCCGCAAAAAAATATAACACTTTCTTTGCAAAATTTGTGGAATATGCTTACTTAACTGTTAGAAATATGAGAAGATGAGAGTGGAAATAGAGATAGCGAAAGAAGAGGACAGAGAAGAATGGGATAAATTAGTAGAGGCTTCTCCTCACAGCACCATATTCCACACTTGGAAATGGCTGAAGATTATGGAAAAATATTCTTGGATGAAAACAGTAATGAAAAAACGTGTGAAATGCAAACTCTATCCGGTTATAGGATTAAAAGGAGAGACGCCAATCGGAGTTTTCCCTCTGTTCCTTTATAATTCCTCTTTGTTCAGAATGGTAGCATCGCCACCTTCTAAGGTTGAAGTCGATTACTTGGGACCTCTGATAGTAAATTATGACAAATTAAAGCAGAATAAAAGAGAATCCTTGTTTATGGAATTCCAAAATGCTGTGGATGAGTTCATTGTGTCAGAACTAAAAGCTGACTACATATCTGTAAAAACGCCTCCTGAAATGATAGATTGCCGCCCATTTGTGTGGAGTGGTTATGATGTAAATCCTAGGTATAATTATATAATAGATCTGGGAAATGGCATAGATTTTGTATTCAATCAATTCAAAAAAAGTTTGCGTAGAGATATAAGAAAAGCAGAAAAAAAAGGCGTTTCTGTGGAAGAAGGTTCTAAGAAGGACCTGGAATGTATCTACAAGTATTATTATAAAACATTTGAATTGCAAGGTCTCAGTATTAATTTTTCTAAAGAATATTTATTTGATCTATATGATGCTTTTTATCCACACAACCTGAAGGTTTTTGTTGCAAGATATCAAGGGGAGTTTGCAAGTGGTATAATAGCTACTTGTTTCAGAAATGTCTTTTCAAATTGGAGGGGTAGTGTCTTTCCAGATTTAAAAACAATACCTTCAAACGATTTACTCCACTGGGAAACTATGAAATGGGCAATAAACAATGGGTTCAAATATTACGAAATAATATGGGCAAATACTCCGAGATTAAATCCTTTTAAGTCAAAATATAATCCAAATTTATCAATATACTTCTCGGCTACGAAACACACTTCTTTTTTGTCTAAACTTATAGATGTCGGCTATACACGGATATTAAAGTCAATGAGTATGAGAAGAAAGAGAAATATAAATAAGGGAAATAAGGGATAAAAATGGGCGTATATTCGAGATTGGAGAAAGCGAGAAATATTGGATTAAAGAAGAGCATGTTGGTAGGATATAATTTGTTGTTGAGAAAGATAGACATGTCGTTGAAGAGAACTGCCTTGCTTTCCAGACCTACATCACTTCAGCTTGAATGCACGACAAAGTGCAATCTGAGATGCATGATGTGTGATTCTCCAATTTGGGACCGTAGAGGAATGGAGATGAAATTTTCAGATTTTAAAAAGATAATAGACCAGTTCCCTTTCCTTGTCAGCGTGAATTTGCAAGGCATGGGCGAGCCTTTATTAAACAAAGACCTATTTAAAATGATAACCTACTGCAAGTCTAAGAAAATAATGGTATTATTCACTACGAATGCAACACTACTTGATGAAATAATAGCGAAGAAAATAGTTGATTCAGGATTAGATTATATAGTTATATCGGTGGATGGTGCAACACCAGAAACATTTGAGAGGATTAGAAGGGGTGCAAAGTTCGGACAAGTAATAGAAAACATAAAAAAACTTGTGGTAGCGAGAGGGGAATTGAAGAAACCTCGTATTATTTTCCATTTCTGTGCTACAATGGATAACATAGAGGAATTGCCAGATGTTGTAAAGCTTGCAAAAAATGTCGGCGCTGATGGTGTGGAAGGGTTAGATGTCATTTTTTGGGGTAAGAAATACCTAAAAGAGAAACTAAATGAAAAAACTCTGGAATCAGATATGGTCAAAGCAAAAAGAATCATTAACAATGCCAAAATGGAAGCGGAAAGAATGGGTCTTAAATTTTTATGGTGGGGGACCACTAAAGAATTGTTATCCAATGAAAACCTGCCACTGCATCCAGACCCGAGGTTATGCAAAGCACCATTTAGGTCTTGTTTTATCACCGTTGATGGATATGTCACACGTTGTTCAGATGTTCCAGACCCAAGAATATCAAACTTCGGAAATATTTTTGAGCAGAGTTTTGATGAGATATGGAATAGCCCTGAATATATAGCATTTAGGAAGGCATTTTTAAAGGGAGAGCTTCCAGAACCTTGTAAAGAATGCACGAAACCGATGTTATGAAAGCAAACACTTTGCCATTAACGCCTATTGAGAATTTCAAAGTGGTGAGTATAGGAGAGATTCCTGAAATAGACATTGACAAATATGAATTGAGAATAGAAGGTTGGGTTGAGAAACCGCTTACTTTGAAATATTCAGACCTATTATCCCGCCCTTCCGTGAAAAGAAATGTGATGCTGAAATGCGTTGGAGGATGGAGCGGTATAGGTGAATGGACAGGGATACCCCTCAATGAATTGTTGAATGAGGTGAAAATCATGCGCAACGCCAGAACTGTTGTATTTTATTCCGCAGATGGTTATTCTACATCCCTGTCAATAAAGGATTTAAATGGAAATGTGCTGCTATCATACAGACTAAATGGGAAGACATTGCCCAGAGAGCATGGTTATCCGTTAAGGCTTGTAGTTGAGGGGAAGTATGGATATAAATGGATTAAATGGATAACACACATTAGAATAATCAGAGGGAGTTACAAGGGATATTGGGAGCGACAGGGATATAGTAATAGTGCTGATATAAATAAACCGGGGAAGACAAAGATTTATAAGTTGAAACGGATTTACAGAAAGATGAAGAGATGAGAACAACTTTACCTGAAATTATTTCAAGGAACAGGGATATAATGTTTGCAATTATATTAGGCGTAATAATGTTTTCTTTGTTTTTGGTTCATGAGGGACGGGGTCCGATGTTGGGAGGTTTAGATGTCGCCATGTTCCGCGCTATAAATAGAGATATGCAGAATACTGTGCTTGATAATTTGGCAGCAACAGCATCAAATATCGGTTCAATGGATATATACATATTCATTTTGCTCATTTCCTCATTATTATTCCTGTCAATGATTAGACATAACAAAGATTTGGGAAAATCTGCTATGATACTGGTAATTGCTTTAATTTTTTCAGTAATTGTCTATCCACTGAAATCCGTATTTGGAGTATCACGACCATATTATTATCTTAATAATGTTCATGTTTATTGTAGCGGGAAGTGGCACAACATAGGAGAGCCTCTATCTCATGGAGATAGAAGGAACAGCTTCCCTTCATCGCATGCATTGAGAATTTTCACAGTATTGGGTGCCCTCTGGACATATAAAACATTCAGAATACCATTCCTCGCATTCGCTCTCTTTGCTTCTTTTCTTATTGTATATGTGGGCTCTCATTATGTCTCAGATGTTCTAATGGGCGGTGCTATTGGACTACTGCTCGGATACGCGACTCATAAGTATATAGGGAGAAGCGTTCAGCTATGAACCGACGGTATATCCTTGTTACAGCGGCGAAGAACGAGGGGGAAAACCTGCCAAAACTTATCCAAGCCGTAGCTGAGCAAACGATTAAACCTGTGCTATGGGTGATTGCTGACGATGGCAGCACAGACAATACGCCAGAAATAATCAAAGAAGCGATGGAGAAACATAAATGGATTCAATATATAAGATTAAATAGTAAAAGTAATGTCAGAGATATCGGTATACATTTATCATGGGTAATGATGCAAGTTACAAAATTTGCAACCGAATACTGCAAGGAGAATGGGCTTGATTATGAATATATAGGCAATATTGACGGTGATATGATTATAGAAAGGGCTTTTTTTGAGAAATTAATGAAGGAGTTTGAGCGCGATTCTGAACTTGGAATTGCAGGCAGTGGCACGCAGAATGTCAAAGGAAACAAAATAATACAGCAAAAAAGAGAAGAAGACGAGCCATCAGGCGGAGATATGCTTATAAGGAGGGAATGTTTTGAAGATTGCGGTGGAATTCAACTGTCATGCTGCTGGGACAGTGTATTGAAAGCGAAAGCGAGATTGAGAGGTTGGAAAACGAGGCGTTTTGAATATGTTAAAGCCATTGAAACGAGAATTCCGGGCAGTGAAAATTACTGGGAAAGAGGAATGCACGGCGGTGAAAGTGCATATCACCTGAATATGCATCCTCTACATGTGACAATCAAGAGTATGAAGCTGTTATTTTTTGAGAAACCCCATTATAGAGGACTTGCTTATATGTTGGGATATATTATTTCTTTTATAAAAAGAAAAGAGAAGATAGCTGATGAGGAGATACAAAAATATTTCTGGAACAAATGGAAGAAGTATCTGTAAGGTGAACAAACGAGAAATCCAAAACTAAGGAGTTTAAAAAATGATTGTAGGAATACATCAGCCGAACTATCTCCCGTATTTAGGATTTTTTGACAAAATGGCAAAATCGGATATATTTGTGATATACGATGATGCGCAGTTTAATAAGAGCGACTTTCAACACAGAAACCGCATACGAATATATCATGGCTGGAAATGGCTGACTGTCCCTGTGGAGAAGAAGCGCATTCCTATAAATGAAGTGAAAATAAGAAACGAAGTGAAAACATGGAAAGGCGTGAAATGGTCGGATGCTCATTTCAGAGACATCCATGATAACTATAAAGATGCACCTTATTACAGTGTATATGCGGATGAGTTGATAAGAATATATAAAAGGACTTATGAAAAACTTGTTGATTTGAACATGGAACTGATAAGATTTCTCATGAAAGCGTTTGATATAGATGTTGAAATTGTGTTTTCAAGTGATTTGGGCTTCACTTCAAAGTCTACACAGAAATTAGTTGAAATTGTTGAGGCTTTGGGCGGAGATGTGTATCTTTCAGGGCCGAAAGGTAAAGATTATCTGGATGTTTCGTTGTTCAAGAGGAAGGGCATAAAAGTCGTATTTCAGGATTTCAAGCATCCCGTTTACAAACAACGATATGAGGGTTTTGTGCCGAATATGGCGGCGATAGATGCGCTTTTCAATGTAGGTAAAATGCCAGTGGATGAGAGATAAAAAATAGAAAATGAGCGGCAAAAAAGTCCTCGCAGTAGGTGCACATCCTGATGATATTGAGCTTGGATGTGGAGGAACGTTACGAAAACATGTTATTAAAGGAGATGAAGTTTATTATGTTATTGCCTCATTAGGAGAGAAGAGTGGAGATAAAGAAAGAAGGAGGGGCGAAGCGATGACTGCTGCGAAACTGATGGGGGTTAAGGGTGTTTTCTTTTTAAACCTGCCGGACACAATGATTATGCATAACGGCGTTACAGTAAGTTTGTTGGATGAATACATGGAAAAAATAGAGCCTGAGATAGTATATGTTCATTCACCGAAAGATTATCATCAAGATCATGTTAATATAGCAAAGTCTGTTTTGTCTGCGTCACGCAATATGAGGAGTAGCATTTTTCTGTATGAAACGCCATCTACGACAATTGAATTCAGACCAGTAGCATATAGTGATATCAGTGATGTATTTAAACATAAGCTGAGGTGCATAGAGATCTATGTTTCACAGAATAACAAGGAATATATGGAAAAAGAGGCGATTATAGGACTGGCAAAAGTTAGAGGACGCACTATGGGTGTAAAATTTGCAGAAGCTTTTGAAGTTGCCAGGCTATTTAGATGGTTATGATTTTGAACGAAAAGGATAAATATAGGGCATGGAATATAGGGCCTGGAATACAGGGCATGGGGGAGAAATACCGTTTTACTTTCTCGAAGAAAATGAAAATTATTCTGTTCTCGCTTCTGATAGTGCTGAATCTCATTTTACGGATCCCTTTTTATCCTCATGAGTATGGTCATGACTCGTTTGTGATTCATATACTTGCGAATTCGGTATCACAATTTGGTTACGCGAAATGGTGGCTCAATCCCTTGTCCGTTTTCGGCTTATATCCTTTTTCTGTATGTAGTGCGGTCCCTTTCATTTTATCGGAACTATCTCAAATCACTGGTGTGGATATGGAGCATGTTATATTATTATTCTGTTTTTTTTTAGGCATTTCTATTATTTTTATGGCATATATATTTGCAGGTGTTATATGGGATAATGATATCTTTAAGTTCTTAGTGGCTTTTGGTCTCTCTCTTTCACCCTCTATACTCAATTATCTGACATGGACGATAACAACAAGAGCACCTTTTATCGCTTTGCTTCCACTTTTCGTCTATACATTATTTAAATGCAGAACTTACAAATTGAGATTCGCACTTTTGACAGTCATGCTCTTCATATTGCTTTTTGCAACGCATCATTTAGTTTATTTTATTATTCCCGTGCTTATCGGTTATCTAATTGTTGTAGCTTCTTATAAAATAAAAAGATGCATAAAATCTGTTATGATTTCCCATAAATATATCACTTTTGTTCTTATTATTGGATATTTTACGATGTTCGCAATACCTTTCATTACACGGCATTTCATCGAGGGATCAAGATACGAGGCTATCACAGAACTCTTTTTTGGTTATCTTCCTCGATATACTGGGATTTTGGGAATTTTTGCTGTTGGGGGCTTCGTTTATCTTCTATTCAAGCGAGGAAAAAAAAATGCGGAATGGTGTTTATTGCTCATTCTGATGTTTCTCACACCTTTTTTATATATCGAAACATATATGAAATGGTTTATTCCCTGTTTTATATTTCCTTTTACCGCCATAGGTTTAATAAATGTACTCAAACTAAATGGGCGGAGGAGAAAATTTGCACTTTTCATCATAATTAATTTCTTACTTTTATCAGTAAGTTTCTCTGCTTTTTATCAGCACTGGCGAACTAAAGGAGGGAAAATCCATCTATTTGAAAATTATATGAAGGAATCTACATATACTGCAGGTCTCTGGGCCAAAGAAAATATAAGAGGTACAACTACAACTAATGATATTGTATTTGGTATTAAGATATTCTCAATATCTGAAGTCCCACACATGTCCGCCTATTATGATGTTGTCGACTTATCTTATGGACTTGCTAATATCAATGGATCAAAACTTATTAAGCGATCGATTACTACAGAGGACTTTTGGTTTAGCGGGCCATACGCAAAGAGGGGCGGTTATAGTTCAAAAGAATATGGAGAAGCTATTATGGGAATGAGCTATGAAGATTATAAATATTCTAAATATCTATCTATTTTCAATTTTACTTACTTCTTAGAAAATAAAAGAGCAGGGAAAACACCACTTCTTCGTTATATACAAGAAAATAATTATTGTGTGTACGATAACGGTTATGTTAATATCTGGACATTCTTCTGAGAAATTTAGAGGTGGCTAATGAGTAAATGAAAGTATTTATAATTGACACGATTGAGTTACCAGTAGGAAAGAGTAGTGATATGGTTCATAAGTTAGAGATTGCGAAAAATTTATCCAAATTAGGTTGCGAAGTACATGTTATGACCTACGAAGGTACAAAACTTAGTGGAATGATTGCCCATCCTATGAAGGCTAAAGAAAAATATAAGATAGGCCTTGCGTTCAAAATAATGCATTTAATGAAAATCCTAAAAATTATTTGTGAATATAATTTTGATATTTTGTATACGAGAAATGCATCGTTTGCATTTTTAGGAATTCTATTTAAAAAAATAATCAAATCAAAACTAGTGTTTGAATTGAACGGGCTATTTTCAGAAGATTGGAAATTTATAAAAGAAATATCAAATAAAAAGGAATTATTTGAAAAATTAAAAATAGTAATAATGGACCATATAGAGATATTTGCTGCCAAAAAAGCAGATGCTGTAATTACCGTAACACAGGGAATTAGAGATATTTTGATGAGAAGAGGTGTAAACGGGAAAAAGATTACAGTTATACCAAATGGAGCAAACGCTGACTTATTTAGACCAATAAAAGATCCGATAGCGATAAATAAATTGCGATATAAGTATAGTATATCTGAAAACGCACAAATAGTAATATTTATAGGAAGCTTAATGCCATATCAAGGAGTGGAATATCTCATAAAAAGCGCCCCATTAATCCTCAAAAATGTTCCAAATACGATGTTTTTAATCATAGGAAAGGGGCCAGTTGAAAGCGAATTAATCAGACTTGTGGAAAAAATGGGTGTAACTGATAAATTCATTTTTATTGGAAATATACCGTATGAAGAGGTACCCTTATATATAAATGCAGCTGATGTATGTGTAGTCCCTAAAAAACCATTGAGTTATGGATATTCACCCCTAAAGTTATACGAATACATGGCATGTGGGAAACCAGTGATAGCAACTAATACGGAAGGATTTGAGATATTAAAAAAATATAATGCAGGGATACTTGTGAATCCAGAAAATCCTGAGGAGTTTTCCAATGCAATAATAAAGTTGCTCCAAAACAAGAAATTGAGGGAACAAATGGGGGCAAATGGCAGGGAATTAGTGGTAAAGAAATATAACTGGGAAAACAATGCTAAAAGAACAATAGAGGTATTTAAGAACCTGTTAAGATGAAAATAGCTTCAGTAATCGGAGCGAGACCCAATTTTATAAAAGCAGCGCCCGTGTCGAGAGAAATAAGAAAAGAATATAACGAAATTTTGATACATACTGGACAGCATTATGACTATGAAATGAACAGAATTTTTTTTAATGAATTAAATATACCAGAACCGGATTATTATTTGGGTGTTGGTTCGGGCTCACACAGTTATCAAACAGGGGAGATGTTAAAAAGAATTGAAAAAGTTCTTATAAAAGAAAAGCCGGATATAGTTTTAGTATATGGGGATACAAACTCCACGTTGGCAGGTGCGCTTGCTGCTGTAAAATTACATATTAAAGTTGGACATGTTGAAGCAGGATTAAGAAGTTTTGACAGAAAAATGCCTGAGGAGATAAATAGAGTATTGACAGACCACTGCTCCGATCTGCTGTTTTGTCCTACAAAAACTGCAGTTGAGAACTTGAAGAGAGAGGGGATAACAGGAGGAGTTTATTTGACTGGGGATGTTATGGTTGATGCATTAAAAGAGAACATAAATATTGCGGAAAAGAAGTCAAAGATCCTGAAAAAATTGGATTTGAAGCGAAAGAGTTATTATTTGGCAACCATTCACAGAGCTGAAAATACGGATAATTTCAATAGGCTGAAAAATATAGTGGATGCCTTTTGTAAAATAGAAAATTTGGTATTTCCTTGCCACCCAAGGACGGAGAGATCTTTGAAGAAATTTGGATTGTGGGATATGTTACAGTCAACAGTCAATATCATAAAACCTGTTGGATATTTAGACATGCTTGTTTTAGAAAAGAATGCATATAAAATTTTAACGGACTCTGGTGGCGTGCAGAAAGAAGCTTACATACTGAAAGTTCCCTGCATTACTTTAAGAGAGAATACGGAATGGGTTGAAACGGTGGAAGATGGATGGAATGTATTAGTTGGAGCGAATTGGGAAATGATTATCAGGATGATAAAAGAATTCAATCCAAATGGAGAGCAGAGGAATGTGTTTGGAGATGGTAAAGCGAGTAAGAATATCGTTGATATAATCAAGAATACGGAATAACTATGAAAAAGGTGATAATAAGGGTTAAAGAAATCAGAGGAAAATGTGCAGTCTTTAAAGGAAATGAGCGAATAGTAATAGAAGGGGCGGAGATAAATCTTGAAGAAACAGATAAGATATGTATACATGCTTTATCCTCTCTTTTGCATTATGTAATAGCATTACGAGAAGGCGCAGACCCCGTCAAATTGGGTCTTGCAAAGGAAAGGAAAGTGGCGTATGTGCAGTGTGTGGACCCCGGAGAACCCTACACGAATGGCGGAACCGTAGTTTTTGAGATCATAACATCATCAGAGGGAGATTAAAGTGAGAGGAAAGATAAAAATCCTTTTTGTATATCCCCACCTTTCATCATTCATCAAAACAGATTTGGAGATTCTTCAACGCCATTTTGATGTTATACCTCATCAATGGACACGAACAAGAGATATTAAAAATATGTTGCGAGTTATATGGTATATTCTCAGAACAGACTTGAGTTTTATATGGTTTGCGGGGGGTCATGCCGCTCGCGTAGTCTTCCTTTCAAAACTTTTTAGGAAAAAATCTATTGTAGTAGTTGGTGACTATGAGGTCGCATATGTTCCCGAAATCAATTATGGATTGATGTTAAACCCAAAATCTGCTCGTAGAGTGAATTATGCGCTGAAAAATGCTGATAAGGTATTAGCTGTCTCTGAATTTAACAAAAGAGAAATTTTAAAATGTATGAATGAAAAAGAAAATGAAAAGGTTAAATTAATATATCATGGCGTTGATTATAACAAGTTCAAGCCACAAGGAGAAAAAGACAATAGATTAGTAATAACTGTTGGATATGTGACAAATTCAAATTTAAAAAGAAAGGGATTGGAAACTTTTGTTAGAGCTGCAAAATTTTTACCAGATGTAGAGTTCGTGTTAATCGGCAAACACATTGATGACTCTATTAGATACCTTAAGTCGATAGCACCAGTGAACGTTAAATTTACAGGCTTCGTTTCTGAAGATGATTTACTAAAGTACTACCAACAGGCAAAAGTTTATGTTCAGGTGTCAGCACATGAGGGATTTGGATTATCTTTAGCCGAAGCCATGCTTTGTGAGTGTGTTCCTGTAGTTACTAATAAAGGAGCGATACCAGAAGTAGTAGGGGACACTGGATTTTACGTTCCTTATGGAGATCCAAAAGCAACAGCAGAGGCAATAAAAGAGGCGCTAAAATCGGATAGAGGTAAAGAAGCGAGGGAAAGGATTAAAAGAATGTTTCCGATAGAGAAGAGAGAAGAAAAATTAGTTAGTTTTATCTGCAAAATTAAGAATGAGAATTATGACAACAGATAATTATGGACAATCTGTTTATAGAATCGATAGTGGAAATGAATTAGTATCTGAAATACAAAAAGAGACGATACAAATATTAAATCTATTTTTAAAAGAAGGTCTCTCAAAAAAAGGACTTTTGCTTTTTCCTCTTTGTTCAGATATAATGCTCTGTGAGTGTGTGCCTGTTGGAACAAGGTATTGTGGTATTCCAACAGCAATAGGGGACACTGGATTTTATGTGCCTTATGGTGATCCGAAAGCAACCGCAGAAGCAATTAAAGAAGCGTTGAACGCTGATAAAGGGAAAGAAGCAAGAGAGAATAAAGAAGATGTTTCCAATAGAGAAGAGAGGAGTGTAATTAATAAATGAAATTGAAAGGGTATTAAAATGACAAAATATAGAGTAGGGAATTCTGGCACTAAAATAGAAATAAAAGATGACTGGATGGTTTTAGATATAGGTAGTGGTCATAATCCCCACCCAAGAGCAAATGTGCTGACAGATAGATACTTGGAGGGAAATATAGACCGCTCCGGCAAATCAATTAAACTAGATAAAAAAAGACCATTTATTATTTGTGATGCACAATATTTACCATTTAAGGACAAAACTTTTGATTACATTATTGCTTCACATATTGCAGAACATGTAGAAAATCCAGAAAAATTCTGTAAAGAGTTAATGAGAGTTGGCAAGAGGGGATATATAGAAACTCCAAGCAAAATTGGAGAACTACTACTAACTGAACCATTCCATAGGTGGTATGTATATGTTAAAGATTCTGTTTTAGTTTTTGAAAGAAAGAGAAACAATAAACCTGTCTCAGAATCTTTCTACAGAATTTTTTACTTCGATATAAATCGCTTAGGGCACAAAACCCTCTCCACTTCTAATAGAGTCTTATATTTGTTCTTCAAAATTTTATCTATCGTTTTTAGGAGGTTATGGATTATAATGAGAAGTGTAACTTATACACGATTTGAATGGGAAGATAATTTTAAATTTACTTTAAGGAGGTAGTATTGTATAAAAATCTGTCTGAAAATATATATTAACGATGCATTTTTCACATAGATATTATGGAATGATTTATATAGTTCAATCAGAGGCGCCTTGCAAGTTGAGGGGATACCTACTGATTCTGTATGTGACAAGTGTGACAAAATTAGCTACTAAAACTAATAAAGCTAAGTATGTTGTCTTAAATACTCTAAAGAATGTAGTAAAATTATAAAGCTACTTTGAAAGAGTGGTTTTAATATTGACAAAATACATTTTTTAGAGTATTTATTTATGAAAATAAAATTATCTATTAAATCTTGAAGTGAACTCGTGAAATAATGCTTTAATCAATTGCCTATCTTCTTTCACGATTAAGAATTTTAGGAATAATATTATACAAACGCATAATAATATAATTCCTATATATTTATTTATTTTACTAAAATTGATAAATACTATAATTAATATAGTAATTATTCCAAAAGCTTTGAAAAACCACTTAAAGTCAAACTCCACATGGAGATCTTTGATTACAAAAAGTAAATATAAAGCCGATACTGTTGATAAGGAAATTGAAGTAGATATTGCTGCTCCTATAATCCCGAGGATTGGTATAAGAAGGACATTAAGCATGATATTTACTGCAGAAGAGATTCCCACTGTTATTAATTCCAATTCAGGACGGCCTACACCAGCTAAAGACCCGCCAATTGGTCTGCAGATAATCCCGTTTATTACAGTCCCAATGAGTAATATTTGAAGAGGTAAAGCAGCATGTATAAATTCATCACCAAACAAAAATGTAACAATATCCTTTGCGAAAAACCCTACTGCAAGCCCTACTGGCAATAAAATACAGGCTGAGTATTTCATGCTTTTGTCAATCATTTTGTTTAGTGATTCACGCTTGTCCTTACTCCAGTATTCAGATGTTGCTGGATATGTTATCATTTGAATGGATTGTGGGACTCTCCAGAAGAATCTGCTTAAACTTACAGCAGCGGTGTAATAACCCAAGTCTGAAGCTGTTAAAAAATATCCTATTAAAAAACTGTCCGCTTGATATTGTATTAAATTTATTGAATTTGCGCCCATCATTCGGCTACCAAAGGAGGTCAGCATTTTTGTGTTCTCCTTGAAATCGGAAATTCTGAAATTTACAAATTTTTTCATGCTAATTGCTGCAATTATTACCACAATAAATAAAGCTAACATATCACCTATCAAAGCACCTATGACTCCAAAACCTAAAAAAAGGAGAATCAGTGTAAATGAAAAAATCATTATTTTATTCAATATATCAATAAATGTCAAATATTTCATCTCTCGTAAACCGTTGAAGAGCGACAAGAGGACTCCAAAAATTAGAGAGAATGGAAATACGACCGCATAAATTTTAAGCAGGAATGAGAGTGAAGGCATGTTAAATACATCAGCTAAGGTATTAGATAACACAAACAAAGTAATACTTGCAAATACACCCAAAATCGCCATCGTAACTATTCCACTTGAAACTATTGCGCTGAGCCTATTCCTATCATCTTTATATTGTGCGGTATATTTTATTATTGCACTATTGAATCCCAGACCAGCTATAAGTGTGATAATACCAGCAATCATTGTTACCATTGAAACCAATCCCAAACCCTCAGGACCAAGGAAACGTGCCATTACAGGTTTTTTCAAAAAATTCAGCACTAAACCCGCCATAGAGCCTGCAAACACCCAGCCCACATCAAATGCGAATTTTTTCACCGTTTTTATATCCGGCATCTCTCTCCTTTCACCTATCTCTCTTAAAAGCGTTATGTATTACTTATCAATATATATCAATCTAAGTGCGCAGGGTCATGTGTTCTTTCCCTAACAGGAATTTTTTTGGTATCCTAAATCCGTCAAGACCTTAAAGAAGGGATATGCGGACACGAAACTATACTTGCCGATTTCTGCGGTGCCCAAATACTCGCAAGGTATATCGAAGGAATATTAATTTGAAAATGAAGCCTCTACGAGGAGGAGGCCTGTGTTCCTCACTACCCGCCGAACCGTGCTCATTTTAGATGCTTCATTCTAAAATGTATGCATATTATTTTTCTATTATATCCCCATTTGTTATCAAAATTTGAGAATATTTTCTTTTATTATCTTTCGAAAAGAGCTATATATTGTTAAGGGCGATTCAATATAGTTGAAAAACTGGAGTTTAAAAAAGAATTTTAAGCCTTATTAGATTAAAAAAGGAGATTTAGAAGTTTTTTGTTTATAATAGTACAATATATTTCTCGAAATTTGTAATGTAAGTAAAGAAGTCGTATGTATTTAAATATCCTATGTTGATGTTACCAACATGGGGAGAGGGGAAGAGCAGAGGGAGAAAATGCGATTTGCCATTTTTGTTTTTTTAGGCATCGTTCTATGCCTTGTATTTTGTATAGAGATTGTCGGTGCGGCGCCTTCTATCGTATCGTGGTCTTCATACGGTGGGCATACGCAGAACAAAAACAGCACCACAGATTTAATGTATCTGGTTCAGCCAGGGGATAATATTACTTTCTCTATTAACACTACTGAACCCTGCAATTATAACTGGTCTGTTAACAAAGTTGACCAAGGCATAAATTCAAACACTTTCACCTTTACAGTCCCTTCTCTTGACTGCTCTCAAGACCCTTCAGAATGCATCTGGGAAATCCATGTTAAAGCTTATAATGAAAACGGAGAAGCACATCAAGAATGGGTAATCTCCACTCTAAGCGAATCAGAAGCTCCAGATATCTTTGATTACTTCACAGATAAAAAATATCAAAGCAGAACAGAAACAGACCCTTGGGGAAGAGCGTTGCCTGAATGGACTCCTTCCGACTCACCAGATACTTCCCTGGGATATCTGCGCAATGTCCCTGGCACATCAAAGGCAACCCTTAAAACAACATCAGGATTTGCATACGGCACCTGGAAGGTGAAATTTTTATTTCACAGACCAACAGGAACAGGACATCCTTGGTTTGACCTCCATTATCTTATCAATGACAATAATTCACTTTATTGGCAGCTTCTTAATGACGGTCATCATCACTGTTATTTCAGACTAAACCACGATCAGATTGTTTTTGACCCAACTCATGATATGACCTCGCGGGTAAAATATGATGTTTGGCATGATTTAACCATTATTCGCACCCCAGATGGATGGATTTATGCATTTTTAGATGGAATTCTTGACTGGAAATGGCAAGAGAAAAGCGTCACAACCTCAGATTATATAATGATTATGGGTGGCGATTCCTTGGGAGTCAATATCATGCAGGCAGACGCTGTTCAAGCATATAATGGAAAATATCTATTTCCTATCAAAGGAATTTATTATGGGAATTATACCTATGCTTGCGATGCATCATCACCCCCAAAAGAATTGAAAAAAGAGGGTATTGTCATTAAAGGCAGGAATGTCAGGCTTTCTGATATTGCTGATGCGATTAATAACCCCTCTTTATTTACTTATGACACAAAAACGAAAACGGCTATCAGCTATACAAACCTTTTCCTATATTACGGCTCAGAATTAGTCATAAAAGATGAGACATTGAAATTCCATTGCGAATCTGATGGAGAGCTTGAGTTTGCTATTGGTTATGGTGCGACATTAAAGATAGAGAACAGCACGATTGATTCAGATACAGAGCATTATTATGTGTGGAATTTTGCTGGTGCCACTACCCATTGGGGATATCCGTTATATCCACTATGGTATGGTGCTGGTGGACCACAAATCCTCAGCTGGGCATCCTATGTTTCTGTTATCATAAACAACTCCGTTATAAACAACAGCGCTTACTTCTTCTTGGATTCTCCACTCGAAGCAAGAATTACAAACACGCAATTTACAAATATGAATGAAGTAGATATAGGAACTTATCTTAATGGTGGTGGTACTTGGAATAAAAATTGTATGGAAGCTGCCAAAGGGAACAAATCAGTTTGGTTCTATATTGATGATATAGATGTTCTTGATTTTGCGTTTAAGAATGTTAAGATTACCGGTAAGACACCAATAAATATACATTTTCAAACGAATGCACATAGGGATAAGCTGAACATCTACAATGTAGACTTTGGGGATGGGAATGTGGTAGTAAAAGAGACACTTGCACAAACAGGAGGATCAACTGGATTGCAATCTCATTCCTGTTATGTAGACGGTTCAGCAGGTCCCTGGGGTCCAATATATAAGTGGAAAAGCTACATAGACAGCGAAATAGGTCTTGTAAACTGTAAATTCAAAGATATTATAATCGCACCAGGAATATTTAAAGATGCAGCAGGCAGACCCAAACACAAATCCGCATTTGTAAAATACTACTTGGATGTAAAGGTTGTTGATAAAGATGGAAATCCTGTTGAGAATGCAAATGTGAGCGTAAATGTTGAGCAGAATTGGACATTGGATGATATGAAGACAAATCACTATCCTGTTGAGAATATGGTTGTTAAAAAGCCTTATGCCTTGGGAAATTATCGGTGTGATTATCAACTTATTCAGTTCCTTGACGGACAACCTTTAAATTCTACATATACAACATCAACAGGACACACTCCATTACCTTCAGAAGACCCAGCTCACACATTAATTATTACAGATTACAAGAAATATCTAAATCTGACAACAAACAAAACAGAAGTTGAAAACTTCACCTACACTATAACAGCATCTTACAACGGAAAAACAGCCTCCCTTTCAGGTTTAGATATAGATGAAAGCTGGTATAGGGAAGACCCCAACACACCAACAAAAACAGTTGTTTGCAATATTGATACTGGCAATTGCTGGATAGAAGGAGTTGCTACTGGCACTCTTAAAGGCAAGGTAACGGACAAAGATACAGGATTACCAATAGAAGGAGCTTCGATAACTGTAAACTCCCACCAAACAACAACAAACTCAACCGGAGACTATATTATTACAAACTTACTACCGGGAAACTACACAGTAACCGCATCAAAAGACGGATATTATTCAAGCACTGCAACTGCAGAGATTTTAGCAAATCAAACAACAACCCTTAACTTCCAACTAACAAAAGACACAAATCCTCCGATAATCTCAAATATCACAGTAACAAATATAATCCAAAATTCTGCAACAATAACATGGCAAACCGATGAACTTGCTACCTCTTTAGTCAAATACGGAACTTCCTCTGGCAACTATCCTTATTCTAAAGAGGATACTACCTACACAACCTCTCACTCTATAACTCTTACCAACTTACAACCAAACACCACCTACTACTTCGTTGTTAACTCAACGGACAAAGCAAACAATTCAGCCCAAAGCACTGAGCACAGCTTTAAAACAAAAGAACCTGATACAACTCCCCCAGTAATCTCAAACATAACCGTCTCTGCTATCACAAGCTCAACTGTTACCATTACTTGGAATACAGATGAACCAGCTACCTCCCAGATAGAATATGGCTTAACTACCAGCTATGGCTCCTCCACACCTCTGGATACAAATTTGGTAACAGAGCATACACAAACAATAACAGGTCTGAAAAGCAACACAACCTATCACTTCAGGGTAAAGAGCAGAGATGCCTCTAATAATGAAGCAGTATCGGGAGACTATACCTTCACCACCACAGAAGAGACACACCTTGTTGCTTACTACAAGTTTGATGGGGGAGAAGGAACAACTGCTTATGATTCCTCTGAGAATGGAAACAACGGCACAATCTATGGAGGAGCAACTTGGGTAGATGGAAAGATAGGCAAGGCTTTGAGTTTTGATGGCTCTGATGATTATGTGGATTTACCAGATAATATTATTACTGCACCTTCTTTGAGAGCAAATGGTTCAACCCTTATTGCCTGGGTAAAGGTAGAACCTTCTTTAACAGGCAGGAAAGGTATTGTTGGTATTGCTGCTTGCACCTCTGGCTGGTCTGTATTTGGATTGGATTACTATAACGGAAAGGTGCGTTTGGAAACATACGATAATGCACTTGGTTATCAGAGGATTGAAAGCACTACCGACATAAATGACGGAAAGTGGCATCATATTGCTGGGACTTATGACCCTTCTGATAAGAAGATGAGGATATATGTTGATGGTGTTTTAGAGACTACAAGTTCTGAACTGGTAAGTCCTGGTTGGTCAACAGGTAGTTCTTTAAACTTTATTGGAAAATGCCCTATGACTGGCGACTATTTCTTCAACGGCACAATAGATGAGGTAAAAATCTACAACAGAGCCTTATCTGCAGAAGAGATATTGGCAGATTATCAGGGAGAAATTTCTCATATCGTCTATGTAGCCACAGACGGTACTGGTGATTATAACTGCGATGGAGAAAATGACCAGATTGAGATAAATCAAGCAATTTCTTACATCAACAGCATAGGCGGCGGCATCGTTCATCTGAAGAATGGAACATTTGTTATCTCTGATTCCATAAACCTCTCCTCAAATCTAATCTTTGAGGGAGAAGGCACAGAGAAAACAACAATAAAGATTGAAGACGGAAGCACAAAAGAGAATTGGGCCACTATTGTTGGAGACGGAATATCCTCAACAACAATTAAAAATATAACTATCAATGGAAACAAAGACAACTGTCCTGTTCCAAATGGAATAAACAGCAATATTGATGCCTTCCATCTCTATAACTCCAACAATATCACAGTTGAAAATGTGAAAATGATTGACTTCTGGACTGATGGAGTTGAATTCTCTCATTCAAGCAATTCTGTAGTTAAGGACTGCGAAGTTATTCAGGCAGGACATGAGGGATTGAGAGCAATATACAGCGACAACATAACATTCTCAAACAACTATGTGTATTCCGATGGCACAGGAAATGCTGGTATAAGAATATATGAATCCTCAAACTGCATAATAGAGAACAACTACTTCAATGTCTACGGCTTCGGCATTCTTATCAATTCTCAGGGCGGAGTTCCTTGTGGAAATAACATCTACCGAGATAATTACATAGAAGGTCACTACGGTTTGCCAGGAATAGCACTCTGGCCTTGGGATACAGAGGTAAGCAACGAGACATTCATAAGAAACATCATCGCCAAAACTGACGGAACTCAAGAACCGTATGGACACGGAATTCATCTCAGACCAGTAGGAACTGCAAGCCTCAAGAACATAAAGATAATAAACAATGTGATAAATAATGCAATAAAATCAGGAATATATGTGGAAGATGGGGCAGATGTGAGCAATATTGTTGCGAAGAACAATATCATTGTGAACAATGGTGAATATGGCATATACGGAAATGTCCTTTCATCATACAACGATGTGTGGAACAACAACGCTGGCAATTACGGCGGCGGTGCATCCGCTGGAACGGGAGATATTTCCGCTGATCCGCTCTTTGCATCACCGCCGCATGACTTCCATCTGAAATCGCAAGCGGGAAGATGGAACGGCTCTGCTTGGGTCGTAGATAATGTCACATCGCCTTGCATAGATGCTGGCGTTCCTTTTGAAGAAGACCCCGTTTACGGCGACTATCGCAACGAACTACCACCGAACGGAAGCAGGATAAACATGGGCGCATACGGAAACACAAAAGAGGCTTCAAAATCCGCTGGAAAGACATATAGCATTTCCGGATATGTGAAATATAAGAACGGAACGGGCATATTCAACGCTCATGTCACAAATAACAGGACAAGCGCAGAAGATTATACGGATGAGAACGGATATTATATTCTACATGGATTGACAAACGGAACTTATTTGATAACTGCAAGCGCAGGATCGCTTTCAAATTCAATCGTCGTGACAATCGCAGGAAAAGATGTTGAGAATGCGAACATCACACTCGCTGAAGACGCTTCTCCACCATTAATATTCTTTACATCTCCTGCCACTGATTACACAACTGAAAACTGGGTATATGTAAATGTCACGGTCATAGATGAGAGTCCAACATCTTCGTTCATAGATTGGAACAACACGCTCGCAGCATACTGGAGCTTCAACACCGTCAACGAAACAAAATGGACGCCTGACTTCTCCGAACACCACAATCACGGTCGTTTGGGAGATGGGAACACGACAGAAATGCCTGTTTTAACTGAAGGAAAGTTTGGACACGCTCTCAAATTTGATGGCGTTGATGATTTCATAAGAGTTCCCGACTCACCCAGTTTAGATGGTTTCGATGACGGTGAAATCACCATAGAAGCGTGGATCAAACCCGTTCTCGGCTCAAGAGGTTCCATCGTCAACAAGTATCTGTATAATCGCACAATACCCATAAACGAGAGGGTTTACGAGCTTGATGTGGAGAGCGATGGCAGAATTGACTTCGCATTGAGCTCAAACGGAACATATGCAGGCACCGTTTGGCTCACATCTGAAATGAAAGTGAAGAACAACACTTGGACACATATCGCCGCCGTATCCGACGGTAAAACGATGAAGATTTTCATTAACGGCGTGCAAGACGCAAACACGGCGCAGGCACCGCCACGCATACACGATTCCCCATATCCGCTTTACATCGGTCGCTGGCAGTGGTCGCCGACAGATTGGGATTGCCCATTCAAGGGTGTTATTGACGAGCTCAGAATTTGGAACAGGGCGCTTTCGCCTGAAGAAATAAACGCTTCTTTCGCATCCGGCGCACTGAGGCACAATTTCACCAATTTGAAGGATGGCAGATATGCGTATTATGCCTATGCAATAGACGCCGCTGGCAATTACAACAGGACAGAGACGAAATATATAACGGTGAACACGAAGGGGGGAGGAGAACCACCACATATCATTTCATTCGCTCCTTCAGACCTTACGCCCACTCAATATGTGAACCGCACATATACATTCTCGGTCAATGTCAGTCAGCCGGTTTCAAACGCATGGTTCCTTGACGGCGAAGACCAGCACAACAACGCTCAATCCTGGACGCACACATGGGAACACACAGGCGTGCATAATGTCACATACATCGGAACGAACGAGAACGGAACGGTCTCTCTCACTTGGACTGTGAATGTGACCCTGAATGTAACTCCGCCTCCTTCGCTTCCTTCGCCTTCGGAAACGCTTGTTTATATATCTCCTTCCTCTAAAGTGGTCAAGAGAGGAGAGTCTTTCAACATCAGCATATATGTTGAACCAGGTGAGGAAATAGCGGGAATGCAGGCAAACCTCATTTTTGACCCCTCATTCGTCCATGTCAACAGCGTCGCCGAGGGCGACTTGCTCAGAAATAGCGGCTTACCGACTTTCTTCATCCCCGGGAAAATAAATAATACGGCAGGTTTCGTGAAAGATATCGCTTGCACCATCTTGGGTAAGGGTAATGTGTCATCGCCGGGAACTTTCGCAATCATAAACATGACCGCAGGAAATCTCTCTGGAACCTCTCCACTAAAAATTGAAGGTGTGAAGATAACGAACTCTTACGCTCAATTGCTGCCTCACAACATATCCAACGGGACGCTCATCGTGAATGACCCCCCTGTTCTCACGCCCATCGGGGACAAGACCGTTTACGAGGGTTCCCTGCTTGAGTTCACGGTGAGCGCTTACGACCCCGATAACGACACACTCTCATTCACAGCAGGCAACCTGCCAAGGGGCGCATCATTTGACCCAGAAACGAGAAAATTCACTTGGACGCCCGACTACGAGCAGGCGGGCTCTTATAAAGTGCATTTTAAGGTCTCAGATGGGTATTATAACGATTCAGAGGACATCACTATAACCGTAATAAATGTGAATAGACCTCCTAAAATAACATATTTCGTTCCTGAAAACGGCTCAGTATTCAATGAAAGCGATGTTATCACGATAAAAGTCATCGCAAGCGACCCCGATAACGACAATATTTACTACGAGATAAAAATTGATAATGTCACTGTCAGCACAAACTCCTCATATACATGGGAGACGAACTATTCCTCCGCTGGAGAGTATAAAATCACAGCATGCGTCAGTGATGGCTACGCCGAAGTCTCCGAGACGCATACGATCATCATAAACAATGTTGTTCCTCGGTGGGATGTGAATGAGGACTGCGTCGTTGATATCAGGGACCTCACTATCATCGGACAGCACTTCGGTGAGGAATTCATTTCACCGCCATATCCGAGATATGATGTGAATGCTGATGGCGTCGTTGATGTCTCCGATACAACTATCGTCGGACAGCACTTCGGCGAGATGACTTGCATTTAACAGCACACTCTCTGTGTCCCTGGTCACAAAAGCCTATACATATGAAATGGTATGCTCATTTTAAATCTGCTCAGAAAGAGCATACACTTTGAACCTTCTTCTCTCTACATGTTTTGTCATAAGAAAAATCTAAAATAGCTTGGGAAGAGATTATTCCTGTATTTGCCTTTCTTCTCTTGCATCAGACCGAGCATTCTTTAAATTGAAATAATTTTCCTCTGTAGCGTCCTACGAGCTGAGGAGGACAGAGGAAACTTCTTCTTTCGCCTCTGCCTCCTTGAAATTGAAGTATTTGAAAAGGGAGGGATTTCTGAATGAGAGAATCGGAGTCCTCTCAGAGGAGTTAGGTGATATGAGAATGCGTGCGAAATATATCATGTGCGGAAAGGTCGTGCATTTGGGGGATGATGTGATAAAGGAGCTGGACAAGTTGAGGAGCGAGTATCATGTGTCTTACACGGGCGCCATTCGTCTCCTTTTGCAGAGAGAGCCGAGAGACATCCGCTTGCTCCTCATAAACAGAGCATACGAGGAGTTGAAGCGTGTCGTGCCGGAGTGCAGGATTTGCTTGAATATCAAAGAGTTATCACGGTGCGTTTCTATTTATTGAAAGAGGAGAAAAGAGAGAAAATGAGAGGAAATGAGAGGAAACCTACGAAATCTGCTGGAGGAGGCTCTGAAGGAGGTGGTGAGAGGTGAAGGTGATGAGAGTAAGTGATGAACAATTGAACGACCTACTCATGCGAATCATGCAGAAAACTTCAGATGAAGGTGTGAAAAGGCTTTGTGAAGAGTTATTGAAGGTGTCTCATGAATCTCTTGATTTGAAAAAGGAGCAAAATTCCGATAAATCCGATACACAATAAGAAAAAGAATTTACGAAATAGATTCAGGTGAGACAACATTACATTTAATTATTCTTGTTGTTGTATTTATTTGATTGTAATTTATGAAAATTGACATTCACACCCCTCTTCTTCACCTCTTTGTCGAATTCTATGAGAACATATTACATAACTGCTGTCTTACCGACCCCCGTCTTTCCGTAAATAAAGACATTATGGGGTTTGTCGCCGCCACTGGGAGCGGGGCTTAAAGCGGAAGCGTCCTGCCTTATCTGCTCATCTCTCCCTATCAGTCGCTCTGGCACATAGTCAACGAGCTCTGTAGCCTCTTCGTGGGGCAAGCCCCTATCGGGGTAGTTGACATAAGAATTGCACGCTCTTTCAGGAAACGGCGAAAGTATTTTTATATGTGAAGGACAAGGAGAGCAGGGATGGAAATGCATAATAAAGAGAAGGCCGCCAGTGCTGTTTTCTTCTCGCCCTCTGCAATTCTATTGATGCTTTGCATCGCATTCCTCGCTACCACGCCGCTTGCATGCGCAAAAACGATCGTCAGCATATCTCCATCGGTAAAGACTGTCTCACAAGGGGAAACTTTCACCGTTGATGTTTATGTGGAGCCTGACTGTGAAATCGCGGGCATGCAATTCAATCTGAAATTCAACAGCTCGCTTTTGAAAGTGAACAGCGTTTCAGAAGGAGATCTGTTCAAGGGGGACAGTGACATTATTAACACATTTTTCAACCCAGGAACGATAGACAACGAAGAAGGAATCGTCAAATATGTTTATGGTTGCATCATAACGCCGGGAGAGAAAGTATCTTCGCCCGGAACATTCGCCACAATAAATATAACAGCAAGCGATAAAGCGGGAACTTCACAACTCTCATTCATAGATATACCTCCTATTTCTGTCACTGTAACAGACCCTGAGGGGAATCCTGTCCCAATAGAACTGAAAAATGGCAGTGTAAAGGTGAATTGTCCGCCTGTAATAACATATTTCTCACCCGCAAATGGCTCTGTATTCAACGAGAGTGATGTGATCACGATTGAGGTCATCGCAAGTGACCCTAACGATGACGCTCTAAGCTATGAGATAAAAATTGACGGTGTTACGAAAAGCACAGCATCAAACTACTCCTGGGTGACCGACTACGAATCTGCGGGAACGCATGTCATATCCGTGAAAGTGAGCGATGGTTTCGCTTCTGACACGAAAGAACACACAATTATCATAAATGATGTGAACCGTCCGCCTGTTCTCACGCCCATCGGGGACAAGACCGTTTACGAGGGTTCCCTGCTTGAGTTCACGGTGAGCGCTTACGACCCCGATAACGACACGCTCACATTCGCAGCAAGTAACCTGCCAGAAGGTGCCGAGTTCAATTCAACGACCCGCACTTTCTCTTGGACACCCGACTACTTCCAAGCAGGCTCTTACCAAATATGTTTCACGGTCAGCGATGCAAAAGGATTGAGTGTCAGTGAAAACATTACAATCACTGTCAATAACGCCTACCCTCCCTATGATGCAAACAAGGATAGCATAATTGATATTCGTGACCTCACAATTGTCGGACAACATTATGGCGAAGAGGACTCAATTTACGATTTGAACGGCGATGGTATTGTTGATGTCTCTGATTTAGTTATAATAGGGCAGCATTTCGGCGAAATTAGCACATAGCACGGCACTGGCATGAGGGTTGGAAGATATGTGTTGGGCTTATGCACGCTCTTCGTCGGCACCATAATTATTGGAAATGCTCTAATGCAGACACGAACGCAGGAAGAGGTGACAAAGGTAATTGTCTCCCCTACATCCCAAACGGTTATGAAAGGGCAGAATTTCACGGTCAATATATCCGTTGTCCCTGGCACTGAAATCGCAGGCATGCAATTCAGCCTCAGATTCAACAGCTCGCTTTTGAAAGTGAACAGCGTTTCAGAAGGAGATCTGTTCAAGGGGGACAGTGACATTATTAACACATTTTTCAACCCAGGAACGATAGACAACGAAGAAGGGATTATATCTGAGGTCTGGGGAAACATCATAGGGCGGGGGAGCGTCTCAACGCCTGGAACATTTGCAATCATAAATATGACAGCGAGCAATTCAAAAACGGGAATTTCTCATATCTCTCTTTTCCATGTAAAGGTCACTGACCCCGAAGGGAACCCAGTGCCGATAACGATAGAAAACGGGACGGTTGAAGTGCATAGCGAGCATGAAATATGCTTTGACACTGGCCCAGGCGGATATCCGAGCATAATGGGAACCCATTTTGGAAATTTCACACCATTCCACAATATCACTGTCAACAGAATTTATACATATGCCATTCCAGGAACAGGGGGACATAGCGAACATGTCATATTTTACGAGAATGGAAGGAAAATAGCAGAAGGAAACTGGTCAGGATACATTCATAATGATTATCATTACATCGTCTTCCCCACCCCCTTCTTTTTGGAGGCGAACAAGACATATAGTTATGAGATAAGGACCGGCTCTTATCCCCAAATCATTCACAATAAAACGATAAAGAACGCATGCGGAGAAGTTATTTGTGATAAGTTTGTAGATGTGAATGGCATCGTGCATGATGACTGGATACCCGCTTTCAGGCTTGAATACCACGATGAATGAACGCACACGACTGCTCGGAATCTGCATCATCACCGCAGCGGCGGTGCTTTCGGCATTGACAGGGGTAGCGCTCGCATACTCAAATGTCTCTGTGTTCCCTTCCTCTCAAACCGTCTCGCAGGGTGAAACATTCACGATTGCGATATTTGTTGAGCCTGACCGTGATATTGCGGGTGTGCAATTCAGCCTTAAATTCAACGGCTCGCTCATTTCCGTGAAAACGGTGAGCGAGGGGGAACTTCTCAAAAAAAGCGGACTCAACACATTTTTCAACGAAGGAAAGATAAATAATGAGGAGGGCATCATATCAGATGTGTATGGTTGCATTCTTGGAAAAGGAAATGTTTCTGAAAGTGGATATTTTGCACTGATTAATGCGACTGCACTCTCCCCCGGAACATCTTATATTGAGCTGAAAAATGTCAAGATAAGCGACCCTGAGGGAAATTATGTGCCCGTTATCGTTGAAAACGGAACGGTAATGATTATACAATCCCCAACCCCAATTATATCCCCAACTATATCCCCAACCATGTCCCCAACCGCTTCACCTCCTTCTATTTCTCCATCACCCTCACCCTCAACATCTCAACCCGCATCACCATCCCCGCATCTACGCCCAATTATTCCTTTTGAGGATTTACTCGCACTTGCAGGCTCAATTCTCGCATATTTATTGCGGAGAAAATCATGAAATGAGCATGAAATATTAAGGGAAAATTAGCAGATTAAATTTGCAAATTATCTATTCTGATAACGCTTCTTCTCTTATAAGACATTACCGCTGCGATTGCAATTTTAAGTGCTTTCAATCCGTCTTCTCCAGACGACATTATTTTACTATTCCTTTCTACCGCATCAATAAAATGCGTCAATTCGTTTTTCAGCGGTTCAGCACGCTTCACTTCCACATCTCTTATCTCGCCATTCTCGTCCAATATCAATCTTTGATTTATGTAGTCAAGATAAGCGACACGCTCAACGCCTATCACGCTCAGCCTCCTTATTTTACGAGGCGTCAGCCAGTTCGCCTCAACAACGCCTGATTTGTTATCACCATACCTTAATAATATTGAGGCATAATCCTCGTGCGCGAAATGCCTGGAGCCGTTACCCGCTATTGCGTAGACCTCCACCGCAGGCTCACCATAAAGGAATGAAATCACATCTATGTCGTGAATCGCAATATCAATAATGACACCGACATCCTTTATGCGAGGTGGATATGGTCCCACTCTCCTTCCCGATATTGAGACGACATCGCCGAGCATATTTTTTCGCATTAAATCATTCAACGCCATCACAGCAGGGTTGAATCTTTCAATATGCCCCACCATCAACTTCAAACCCGCATCTTCAGTCGCATTTATAATTGTGCATGCGTTCTCCAATGAATCCGCTATCGGCTTCTCCACAAGCAGATGAACTCCCGCATCAATGACATCAAGCGCAACATCCTTATGCAAAGTCGTTGGAACTGCAACGCTAACAGCATCTAAATCCCTCTTCAGAAGTTCTTTATGATTCGTATATGCATTCGTTCCATACATCTCTGCGATTTCTTTTGCCTTTTTACCGTCAACATCAGCAACACCCACCAGCTCAACCCCTTCCATCTCACTATACACACGCGCATGATGCCTACCCATCGCACCAACTCCTATAACTCCGACCCTTGTCATACGCCCACCTCACACGCCACTCTCACACCCGCAGGCATGTGCGTTTAGGAATGCTCACGCTTTTCTTCCTGTTCCGATAAAAATTTGCGATTTTCATCATATAAAAAGGATAAAGTGTTGCGGATATGTGTTGAAAACACATGTAAGAAGCAGATGGGAGAATAACTTTCCTATTCTACAAAAAAGAATATTCCATGTCTTTAATGTTATCAATACATCGCTTATTTCATCAGCTCATCATCGCCCGCTTGATTATATCCACTATATAATCTAAATCCACCTTTCCTACACCTGGATGCACGGGCAGCGATAGAACCTCCGCGGATAACCTTTCGGAAACATCCAAACTGCAATCATATCCAAGCTTCCTGTATAAAGGCTGCTTATGCACAGGTCTTGGATAATATATGCCGACCTCAACGCCTCTCTCAGTGAGCATCCTTGCAAGGTCATCCCTATTCACCACTCCTTCTTTTCCTCCGTTTCCCTTATCTCCATTGGCTCCATCGTCTCCTTTGGCTCCATCGGCTTCTTCATCGCCAACGACCCTTATTGTGTATTGATTGAAGACATGCGTCCTTCGCTCTTTCACGACAGGCGTCACAATCCCACATATTCCTTCCAACCTTTCTGTCAAATATTCCGCATTCTCACGCCTCCTTTTCGTGAAATAATGCAATTTCTTCAGTTGTTCAATGCCTACTGCCGCACTTATATCCGTCATACGCATGTTAAATCCC
>Ga0190313_1000338_pt1 | contig 28622 bp, 31 predicted proteins | sample 4870071011_MG_FD_169989 | JGI IMG/M metagenome (GOLD analysis project Ga0190313, IMG submission 169989) | Hydrothermal vent sediment bacterial communities from Southern Trench, Guaymas Basin, Mexico - 4870-07-10-11_MG | ecosystem: Environmental > Aquatic > Marine > Hydrothermal vents > Sediment ... | reverse complement strand
GTGGTAGGGGGATTTTTGCATTTAACAAGTCTTCTTTTCTAATACCCGCTTGGCCTACATGCCTGACACATATTTGTCTAAAATACCCTTCACTCCAAAGTTTAATAAAATAATACATCACCCATTCGGGAATTACAACATCCTGTTTAACTCTAATTCTTGTTATGTGATTACTATACGTGCAAAAATCACATTCACCTCTAAATATGGCAGTTTTACCGATTAAATCAACACTATTTGTGTTGTTAAATAGAACATCGCCGGGTTTTAAAAGGTAATTCTCAACATTTTTGGGTATTGGGACTTTTAGATATTCATCAAGTACAACTCTTCCATCCGTTGTTATGTTGTTCATCCTAAGCTGAATTATCCCATTTTTATCCCGCTTACCACTTGCAAATCCTGGTTTGGCTTCAATAGTTACATCCTTTAACCTAACAACCTCCCAATCCTCTGGAATCTCGCCGATTGGAGTTTTCTTGAACTTGGTTTTAGCTTGCATAATTATTCACCGAACAGCTTTATAATGATTCCAGCTAAAATCCCTATGGTCCCCAAAACCCCAAGTATAAACCATCCAATACCCAAGGGTTTCACGATGTCGATATCAAGCATCATCCAACCAGCAATTGCTATAACTATAAACACCATAAACGCCCCAAATATCTTCTCGGCATCATCACTCATTGGTCATCTCCTCCAATATCTGCATCATCTTCCTTGGCTTCACGATGTGGAAATTCCTCTTCTCAAAGAACTTCCTCGTTCTTTCTCTTATGCGTTTGTCCTCCAGCAAATCGTGAAAATCTCTGTCCATCGTAACAAAATAATTCATATCGTGCCGTATAGCAGTTGTCAATAGAATAGCATCTTGGGTTCTCAATCCAGCCCTCGCCACAAAGAATGGATAATAAACCAAGTCGGAGAGGTCATCCTCCAAGATGTTTAACTTGCCTTCAAGCACGTTAAATGCCTCAATAATACCCTCAAGAAAGCTCTTGAATTCTTCATCCGTTAGAAGATAGTCCTTAAAGTACTTCATGCCATATATGGCCGCAACTCCATCCAGACGCATCTTCTCGTACACGATAAAATCAAGAATGGCCTTGGTCATTTCAGCAAGAGTTAAACGGGAAATGTAAAATTCTGCGTTTTCAAACTTCCCTGAGAGGACAACCTCAACGAACTCGTAGGACTGTTTAAGTCTCTTGTACTTTTCCAGAATTCCACTTCCATGCTCCTCCATCATCTTCTTGATAATAAGCCAGTGAACTATTGTGTTCGTGTCAATGAACACATTGACCATAGCTCATCAACCTAAGATGCTCCATATCGATTTTTTCTTTTTCTTTGATCTCTTTGGTGGGTGCCAAAGTCCCACTATCTTATAGCGCCCGTCGGGCTGAATCTCGGCTAGGTAGTACTTTCCCGTGAGCGGGTTGTGGATGCGCTTGTACTTTTTCTTTGTTCTCTTTTTTGATGCCATTTTTATCACCCATAATTTCTTAGTTAGGGATTTAATAAACCCTTCTCTCAATACTCCAGCTCCCTCAAATACCCCTCAATCTTCTCATCAACCTCAGCAAGCTCTTCGTTAATCTTCTTCAGCTCCTCCCACTCGGCTTTAACGTCAATCTCCTCCTCTTCCTCCATTGGGAAGACATAGAGGGTAACATTCAGGTTAAAGTCGTTCTCCTTTATCTCGTCTAAGCTCACAACCCTTGCAAAGCCCTCAACATCCTCAAACTCCTCATAAGCTTTCACAATTTTCTCGATGTTCTTCTCTCCCAAGCGGTTCAGCTTCCTAACCTCTGGATGCTTCTCATACTCAAGAGAAGCATTGATAAAGAGAACCTTCCCCTTCCTCTCTTTCGGCTTATCCTTGTTGAAGACCATTATCGCTCCCGGCGCTCCAGTGTTGTAGAACAGCTTTTCCGGCAACAAAATGACACAGTCAAGCAAATCTTCTTTAACAATCCTTGATCTTATTCTCTTCTCTGCTCCTCCTCTAAACAAGGCACCATTGTCAATCACAACACCAACTCTACCGTTATCTTTGGCACTTGCAAGCATGTGCTGAATCCACGCCCAATCCGCTGAATTGTTTGGTGGATAACCGTACTTAAAGCGCTCCTCTCTAAACTCCGCCTTCTTTAATGTTTCTTCACCATAACCATCTTGATTCCAAGGTGGGTTAGCAATAACAACATCGAAGCGCTTTAGCTTTTCACCCTCTTTGAATGCTGGTCTTAGAAGGGTGTCACCAACCGCTAATTTTGCATCCTTGATTCCATGAATCATCATGTTCATCTCAGCAATGGCGTAAGTCGTTGGATTAACCTCCTGCCCATATAGGAAGAGCTTCTTGGCTTCACTTTCATCAAACTTTTCTTTAACGTGAAGATAGCTCCCAATCAGCATACCACCAGAGCCTAATGCAGGATCATAAACCTCTTCGCCCGGCTTGGGATCGAGGATTTCAACCAAAAGCTTGATGACCTCTCTCGGTGTGTAAACCTCTCCTTCCTTGGCTTTCTGAGGGGCAAAATACCTCAAAATCCACTCGTAGGCATCACCCAAAACATCTGGAGAGGCATTCTTCAAGTCCAAACCGCTGAAGAGCTCAAAAAGCTGTTTTAGAATTTCAGCATTATCTCTGTGGAGCATGAACTCCATGAAGTCAAACCTATCAACAACTCCCCTCAGATTAGGATTAAGCTCTGCTAACTTTTTCAATGCCTCTGAAAGGTTCTGCGGGAGCTTTTCAATGTCTTTCTCTCTAAGCTTTCTCCATAAATATTCGGAAGGGTAGGCTATGGTGTAGGCACTCTTATCTTGAAGTGCAACTTTCTCAGCTGTTTTCCTATCAAGCCCTTCTTTCACAAGCTTTTCCACATAGCTCTCAAATTCTTTCTCCCATTCGTCGCTCAAACGCTTTAAGAAAAGCAGAAGGAGAATGTATTTATAATCAACACGAGTTCGGATTAAATCGGCAGCTTTCTTTAGAACTCTTTCCAATTCCTCTCTTGTGACGGTTTTATTCTGTTTGAGTTTAACATATTCTGTTAATTTCCTCTCCACAGTTATCACCCAAGATAATAGTTACTCAAAAAATATTGACACGAGAAAATATAAACTTAGCCTATTTAAATTTTCAACATACTTTGGAAATTAATACACTTTCAATGCCTCACAACTTTAACCAAACTATAAACTCCAGCCTCCTCTTTGATGAGCCCTCTCTGCTTGGCAATCTCCAGCAAGGGCTTCAAATCAAGGAGTGGAATTCCATACTTACTGCAGTTATTCACAAGAACTGGCCAGGAAGCACTACCACCAAAATCCCTAATCATTTTCAACAAAGCCCTCAACTCAGAAGTTTCTCTACTCATAACCTCACCTCCTCCATAGGTCTGATTTAAAGAATAGACAAAACAAACTTGTCAAAACTTGTATTTATAGATTACCACAACACAAGAATTATTCCAAATCTCATTAATTTATAGCAAGCAAATTTTGTTCTTGTTTATCGAAAATTTTATTAGGTTTCTGACCACTATAGTCAAAACATGGAGAAAAATTACTACCTCACAAAAACTGAACAGAAAATATTCAACGTTATCAAGCACGCTAAGATAATCACAGCTAAAGAAGTTGCTGACTTATTTCCAGAGCTGAGCAGAGAAATGATCTACAAGGTGCTTTCAAGCCTCGAAAAGAAAGGGTACCTCTACCGGATAAAAAATGGTCTTTACCTTGTCCAGCAAATCCCTGCAAAAGAACCGATAATAGAGAACCCCTATGAAATTGCCTTAGCGATATTCCCTGGCTACATAGCATTTTCCTCGGCTTTGAGGCTCTACAATCTTATTGAGTACGAGCCGTTTACAATTTTCATAGCAACTCCGAGAAAATCCGGGAAAATCGAAATTGGTAACTATACCATACAAGCTGTGGCTCTTGGAGAGAAAGCTACCGGTATAACGCTCTACAACGGAGTTTATACCTCCACAATAGCAAAGACTTTCTTTGATTGCTTCTATAAACCCCAATACTGCGGTGGTTATGAAACGATAACAAAGGCTCTTTATGAAGCAGAGAACATTAACTGGAGAGAATTCCTTAATTACTTCGAACAATTTGCCTCTCCATCCCTCTGTCAGAGAACCGGCTACATTCTATGGCTGATGAACAGGGAGCTGAACTTTGGAATTCCTAAAGAGGTTTTGGAGTTTTTCAAAAGTAAAGTCAAAACAAAAACAAAACTCGTTCCTACTTTACCTTCGAGGGGAAAGTTCATCAAAGAATGGAAGCTGCTGGACAATTTAGGGAAAGACAAGATATTGGGGTGGGCTTATGGAGGTTGAAATGCTTCGATATCTGGCAGTAAAAACAGGATTAAGCCTAAATTATATTTCAAAGGATGAAAAGGTTTCATACTTACTCTCTCAGCTCTGGGACATTTTTGGTAGGAGAGTTATTCTGAAAGGAGGAACTGCTCTTAATAGAGTCTATTTATCAAAGCTAAATACCAGCAGGTTCTCGGAGGACATCGACTTAGATTACTTTAGTGACATGCCAGTAAATGAAAAAATCCAAGACATTAGAGAAAAAATGACCCTAATTAGGGACTTTGATGTTAAAGGTCCAAGAATCTTGCACAGAACTTTAAGATTTGATTGCTATTATATCAACGAGCTTGGGAATAGAGACAGGATTAAAGTTGAATTTTACCTTAGCCAGCCACCCTTTGTTGAAGCAGAGATTGCAATAGTAAAGTCACCTTTTGTTGAAAGTTATCCTACAATGTTTAGGGTTTACTCCCTTGAAGATTTACTTGCCAAAAAATTAATTGCCCTATATAACAGAACCGAGGGAAAGGACATCTATGATGTGTTCTACACACTAAGGTTACAATTTGAGATGGAGAAGTTTAAGAAGACAGTGAAGGAGAATCTGAAGTTCTATAGAATTGGGGAGGAAAATTTCTCCAGTGGGCTTATTACAAAACTTGACGAAGCCAAGAAAAATGCAAAATACATCGGGAACTCAACAAACCATTTTATTCCAAAAGCACTGAGGCCTAACTGGGAGGAAATGATTGAGTCTCTAAAAAATACCCTAATACAGACAAAAATTCTCCATTAAAATTTAAAACTAAAAAACTTATCACCACACTACACTCAGCAATTCACCACCATAGAACAGCCATAGCAGAATTGCGGTGCTCATTGGAACTGTGAACTCATCCCAAGCGGAGTAAATCGGCAGGCTTTCCATGAATGCAGCAACTGAGGCAACAAATGCCAAGAGTCCAAGCCCATAGGAAACTCCAAGCACCTTGTGGGCAGCTATCAATGCAAAGATTGACACAACAAACATCGTTAAGCTGCCAATCACTGTTTTATTCTTGTTCCAAGGGATTCTAATTCCACCAACTGCCTGCCCAACAATGGCGTTGAAGCAGTCCCCAAACGTGGAAACCCAAAGGGCTGCCAGAGCTATAAGCTTTGGGAAAACCGTGCATACCATCCCCATAGTCACCCAAAAGAGAAAGCTTCCCATGTAATGATTCCCTTTGAGTTCATCTTTTCCCGCCATCTGCCTGTAGCTAATCTCAGCAATCGGAACCCTAATCTCCCATCCCCTTCTCAGCTTAAGGTGTTGAAGAGTGTAGATGAATGCTAAGAACCATACAACGAAAAGGGTAATATAAAACCTTTGATTTGAACCCTAACTGATATGCTTCCTCTGTCTCCATAAAGAAAAGTTAGAAGAAAAAGAATATTTAAATTTTTCTGCAAATGTTCATGAAACTTTCGACAATTGCTAATCTTTCCATTTCTTCCTCTCCTCATTTATCGGAGCAATGACATTTTCATAAAACTCCCTGAGCCTCCTTGTATGCTCTTCAATCCATTCTCCGCTAACTTTCCTCCTTGCAACCCCCTCTTTCATAGCCTGCTCTGCTACAGCCCTCGCTTCTCTCGGATAAACCTCTGGATTTAGAGGAGATGGAATTATGCACTCTTCGCTGAGCTCCTCATCACTTACAACAGTTGCTATTGCCTTTGCTGCCTCAATTATCATCGTATCAGTTATCGTCTTTGCCCTAACATCCAAAGCTCCCCTAAAAATCCCAGGAAAACCGAGGACGTTGTTAATTTGATTGGGATAGTCGCTCCTCCCAGTTGCAACTATTTTAGCTCCAGCTTTTTTAGCTTCGTCAGGAAGAATTTCAGGAACCGGATTAGCCAATGGGAATACAATGGCATCGTCATTCATCTTTGCAATCCACTCAGGCTTTATGACCCCTGGGCCAGGCTTTGTGAAGGAAATCAGAACATCAGCTCCATTTACAGCTTCCTCTGGTCCTCCAGTGATTCCTTCAGCATTTGTTTTGCTCAAAAGCCAACCCCTGTAAGGGAACAATTTTTCCAAATCCATATCACTTGTCAAAATGGTCGGCTTGTCATTAACAAGCTCTACTACTCTAACATTTTCCGGCTTTACTCCAGCTCTCGTTAGAATTCTCAAAGTTGCAAAGCCTGCAGCACCAGCACCAAATAAAGCTACTGTAATTTCACCAATCTTCTTTCCAACAACCTTTAGGGCATTCAAAAGCCCAGCCAAGACAACAGCCGCTGTACCTTGCTGGTCATCATGGAAAACTGGAATGTCAAGCTCTTCCCTAAGCCGTTCAAGAATGTAAAAGCACTTTGGCGAAGCTATATCCTCAAGATTTATGCCTCCAAAAGTTGGTGCTATTGCCTTGACAATTTCGATGAACTTGTCTGGGTCTTGCTCGTCGATCATTATTGGAAACGCATCAACGCCACCAAAGTGTTTGAAGAGCAGAGCTTTCCCTTCCATGACAGGCAAGCCTGCCAAGGCCCCAATGTTACCTAAACCTAAAATCCTGCTCCCATCACTCACCACTGCCACAAGGTTGCCTTTGCTTGTGTATTCGTAAACATCATCTGGATTTTTGGCTATCTCTTTGCAAGGCTCAGCAACTCCAGGTGTATAGGCTAAGCTCAAATCATGCTTATCTTTGAGAGAAACCTTTGGAATCACTTCAATTTTGCCATTTCCAGGGAAATTACTCCTATGGAAAGCCAAGGCTTTCTCTTTAAGATCACCCATTCCTATCACCCAGGATTTTCAATTTTTCTGCTCCGACTGTTTCAGCTATTTGATTCAGCTCTTCCAAAACTTTCTTGTAAATTGGAATGCCAATTTTTAATCTTGTTTCCATCGTGAGAAAGCCCTTCTCACCATGAATCCAGATTCTGTCAAAATCCGGATGCCTCCTTGAGCTTTTCAGTTCTTCAATCATCCTGCTCATCTTCTCCCTAAACTCCTCAAGAGGTACAAAAGCTTCAATGTCAATCGCCATGAAGAAGTGGTCAACCTTGCTGTGCTTTTCGCTCGTGTTCTTCACGTGCTTACTCCAAGTTCCACCGCTCAGAATTCCAGCTAAAATGTCAACCATTACGCTAAGCCCATAACCCTTATGTCCACCAAAAAGCTCTCCAAAACCCCCCAAAGGCAGTAAAGCACCACCATTAAAAACTTTCTCAACATCCGTGGTTATATTGCCTTCGCTGTCAATCGCCCAGCCTTCCGGAATTGGTTTTCCCTTTCTGCGGTAAACCTCAAGCTTCCCAATTGGAACAACACTCGTAGCCATGTCAAGCAAAAACGGCTTACCCTTGGTTGGTGCAGCCAAAGCAATTGGATTCGTTCCCAAAAACCTCTCAACCCCACCAGTTGGAGCAACCAAAGGACGAGAATTCGTCATGCTGATTCCAATCATCCCCTCTTCAGCGGCCATTAAAGCATAATACCCAGCAATACCATAGTGGTTGCTGTTTCTCACCGCCACAACTCCAATGCCACTCTTTTTGGCCTTCTTGATGGCTAATTTCATTGCCTTATAGCCAACAACTTGTCCCAACCCCTCATCACCATCAATTAATGCATAAGAAACTCCTTCCCTGACAATCTTAATGTTTGGCTTCAGATTTATTCCTCCGCTGAGAATTCCATCAACGTAGCGCTTGAGCCTCTGAACGCCGTGACTCTCAACACCTCTCAAATCAGCCATGATTAAATTATCAGCAACTATTTCCGCATCCTCCTCCGGAACTCCAAGCTTCACGAGAACCTTCACAACAAACGAGAAGAGCTCATCCCTTGGGATCCTTACATAATTTTCATCAATACAACCCTTCTCAAACATAGCACCACCGAAAATTTTTGGGCTTTGTGGGTTAAACGCTTTGTGCTCCTAAAAAGTTAAATTTTCCTGATACAATCATGAACTGGGGGATGAGAGTTGAACAAACGAGTTGTTATAGAGCTACCGTCGATGATAAAACTTCCAGAGGATGAAGTTGAGGAGAGGGTAAGACTTGAATTGGCTCTCAGGTTGTACGAAAAAGGCATATTATCCTTTGGACAGGCAAGAAAATTAGCGGGATTGAGCAAATGGGAATTCATTGAACTCATAAAAAAAGAAGACATTGGAATCTTGTATGATGAAGAGGAATTCAGCGAAGATTTGAAAGTGCTTAAGGAGCTTGAATAAAATGAGAGCCATTGTAAATTCATCACCGTTGATATTCTTGGCTAAACTTGGAAAACTCGACATTTTAAAGGAGCTTTTTGACGAGATTATAATTCCTGAGGCAGTGTATAATGAAGCTGTTGTTGAAGGAAGCAGCCATGAAGAATCCTCTATTATCAAAAACACAGAGTGGATAAAAGTTGAAAAGGTTCGAAATTACCAGCTTGTTAGATTTCTAATGGAGTTCATTGACTATGGAGAGTCAGAAGTGATAGTGTTAGCAATAGAAAAAAATGCAGACATTGTCATTTTAGATGACAAAGATGCACGAAAGATAGCAAGAGGATTTGGGCTAAAAGTTACTGGAACAATTGGTGTGCTGATGCTTGCAAAACGTAGAGGGTTAATTAAAGAAGTGAAACCCCTAATAGAAGAGCTTATTAGAGAGGGATTCAGAATATCGAATGACCTTCTTAAAGCAATTTTAAAGGAAATGAACGAAGTGTAAGGCTTTTTCACCAATTCACATCACTGATTCAGAGAGGGAATCCACATGAGGACAAAGCTCATCCTAATAATCCCCATAACATTCCTAATCCTCTTTTTCTACCTTCCCCTCATCAGCATAATCCACGAAGGGCTCTGGGACAATGGATTCACGCTCAAATACCTCAAAGATGTTTTATCCAATAGTTATCACCGAGGAATAATCCTTTTTACCATTGAACAGGCTTTAGCCTCAACCCTGCTCACTTTAGCTTTGGGTCTGCCTGGAGCCTATATTTTTGCAAAATATGACTTTCCAGGAAAGAGTTTTGTGAAGGCAATTCTCACCGTCCCCTTCGTGATGCCAAGCATAATGGTCGCTCTTGGTTTTATCCTGCTCTTTGGAAAGCAAGGCTTCTTTACACAGCTCATTGGGCGGGATTTAGGAATCCTCTACTCTTGGAAAGCCATTTTAATAGCCCATGCCTTCTACAACTTTCCCGTCGTAGTCCGAATGGTCTCCTCCCTTTGGCAACGCATAAATCCCCATTATGAAGAAGTTGCAATGAGCCTTGGAGCTAAAGGGTTCACGCTTTTTAGAAAAGTTACTTTGCCGATGCTTTTGCCTGGAATCTTCGCCTCTTCCATGCTTACCTTCATCTTCTGCTTTCTGAGTTTCTCTATTCCACTAATTTTAGGAGGTTACAAGTACGCCACAATTGAAGTCGACATCTTTACTTCAATCATGACTCTGCTGGATTTCAAAATTGGCTCCGCCTTAGCTATAATCCAAATCACCCTAAGCTTTGCATTCATGTACATCTACATTAAAAGCCTCGACATGTATGCGAAAGCTGAGGAGCAGCGAATTTTTAGAAGACCACAAAAGCTGACGTTGAGAGAACTGGTGAGCTTAAGAGGCATAATGATTGGAATTTACTCCCTGATTGTCTTCATTTTCATAATCTCACCGCTCTTGGCAGTCCTCTATGACTCCCTAATTTTCCAAGGAAAATTCAGCCTTGAGTGGTATAGGAGAGTATTCAGTGCAAAATACAACCCAATCTTTGGAGCTAACACTTTAATCGCAATCAAGAACTCGCTTCTTTTCGGATTTTCAGCTGTTTTACTATCCACAACAATCGCTTTAATCATAGCCTACGCTTTACATAGATGGCAGTTTAGAGGCAAAAACGTCTTTGAGGCATTAGTGATGCTTCCTCTCGGCTCTTCGGCCATAACTCTTGGTTTGGGTTACATAAGAACTTTCCACAAGCCCCCGCTTGAGCTTCTTGGCACTTGGTACATCATCGTTTTTGCCCACACAATCATAGCTTATCCCTTTGTTTTAAGAGCAATCTCAGCTGTGTTGAAAAAGATAAAGCCAAACCTAAAAGAAGCAGCATTGAGCTTAGGAGCAAAGGAGTGGCAAGCTTTTCTCAAAGTTGAGTTGCCTCTATCTTTGGGAGGAATAATCGTTGGAGCAATCTTCGCCTTTGCAATAAGCATAGCTGAGCTTGGTGCCACTTACATGCTTTATCAACCTGAATACACGACAATAACTATAGCAGTCTATAGATTTTTGAGTGCAAGACAGTGGGGAAGTGCATCTGCTTTATCCGTCATTTTGATGATTGTCTCAGCGGTGAGCTTTATGATAATTGAGAGGATTGGTGAGGAAATATGGTGAGCGTTGAGCTTAGAGAAATCCTCAAGATACTTGGAGATTTCAGGCTTGAAATAGAAAGCTTAAAAGCTAAGGAAGGAGAATTTCTGACGCTTCTCGGTCCTTCTGGATGCGGAAAGACAACGACTCTTAGAATAATAGCCGGTTTTGAAAAGCCAGATAAAGGAGAAGTTCTATTTAACAGCAAAGTCATGAATGAAATTCCACCATATGAAAGGAACATCGGGATAGTTTTCCAGGACTATGCGCTTTTCCCACACATGACTGTTTTTAAGAACATTGCTTTTGGTTTAGAGCTTAGAAAGCTCCCAAGAGGAGAGATAGAGAAAAAAGTCCGCTGGGCCCTAAAGTTGGTCGGCTTGGAAGGATTCGAGAACCGCTATCCAGAGCAACTCAGCGGAGGGCAACAACAGAGGGTTGCACTTGCGAGAGCTTTGGTAATTGAGCCGGAAGTTCTGCTTTTGGATGAACCGTTATCGAATCTTGATGCAAAAATTAGGGAACGCTTAAGAGGGGAAATAAAGCGCATTCAAAAGGAGCTGAGCATAACAACGATTTACGTTACTCATGATCAGGAGGAAGCGATGGCAATAAGCGACAGAATCGCGGTGATGAATGATGGAAGGATTGAACAAGTGGGAAAGGCACTGGAACTCTATTACAACCCAAAAACAGAGTTTGTTGCTAAGTTTTTGGGGCTGTCAAATATCCTCGAGCTTGAAGCTGAGAATGGAAAAGCCTGTCTCGGAAAGCTGTGCTTCAATGTTGGCAAAGACGGAAAAGTTAGGATATTTTTCAGACCTGAGAGTGTTTACATAACCGATGGAGACTTTGCTGAAATTGTTAGCTATGAACTATTGCCGGGAAGGATAAGATTGAGGCTTTCCATTGAAGGAAAAGAGATAATAGCTGAGCGTTTTTTAGATGAGCTGCCCTTCAAAATTGAAAATATTCCAAAAAGGGTTGGTGTGCGAGTAAAATCGTTTGCTCTCCTCTGAATCTCGTTTATTTTGCCCTCCCATATTGCCCCTGCACTCTTTCACTGCTTCATTGTTTGACATTTTTTTGTTGAAAAACTTTAAATATTTTGCCAATTTTTAACAAATTGATGCAAATTACTTACTCAAGGTGATGTAGATGGAGGCTGTTAAGGAGGTAGAGAGTGGGGCAAAAAAGAATAAAAACTGGTTTGAAGAGTACTTTGATTTCGCTCACTACAATACAGACATGAGAACAGAGATTTTAGCCGGGATAACAACCTTCATGACGATGGCATATATACTCTTCGTTAACCCAGCGATTTTAAGTGATGCCATTGGTAAAGATGCTATCCCTTCACTGGTCACAGCAACAGCCCTTTCATCTGGTCTGGCAACCATCCTCATGGGGCTGTACGCAAAGAAGCCATTTGCATTGGCTCCGGGGATGGGACTCAATGCCTACTTCACCTATGGTGTTGTTCTCGGAATGGGCTACTCATGGCAAGTGGCTTTGGCTGCCGTTTTTGTAGAGGGTTTAATATTCATTGCACTAACCCTTACAAAAGTGAGAAGCGCTATTATACATGCAATTCCACTTTCACAGAAATACGCAATTGGTGCTGGAATTGGTCTGTTTCTGACAATCATCGGAATGCAGGATGCTGGTTTTGTAGTTGACAGTCCAGCTACATTGATAACCTTCGGCGCTCAGAACGTTGCAAAGCCAGAATTCTGGTTAGCCATATTTGGCTTGTTCTTTGCAGCAATCCTCATCTCAAGAGGCATTAAAGGAGCTTTGCTAATTTCAATCCTCACAACAACTGTAATCGGAATTGCTTTGGGCATAACACCGGCTCCTGATAAGTTATTTGCGATGCCAACACTCAGCCACACATTCCTCCAGATGGACTTAAAAGGTCTCTTAAGTGTTGGAGCCATTGGTGTTGTCTTTGCGTTCTTCATGGTGGACTTCTTTGATACATTGGGTACAGTTACTGGATTAAGTGCGAAAGCTGGCTTCCTGACAAAGGATGGAAAGGTCCCAGATGCTGAGAAGGTTTTGCTAACGGATGCAATAGGAACAACGGTTGGTGCCGTCTTGGGAACCTCAACAGTCACAACATACATTGAAAGTGCGGCGGGTATAGAGGAGGGCGGAAGAACGGGAATGACGGCATTAGTCACTGGAGCACTGTTCTTAGTTGTTGGTCTCTTCATTTCACCAATAGCAAGTGTTATCCCAGCCTATGCAACCGCTCCCGCATTAATTATAGTCGGTTACTATATGCTGAGCGCCATCAGAGGAGTTGACTTCAGTGACCCAACAGAAGCTATTCCAGCATTCTTGGTTCTCGTTACAATCCCATTCACATACTCAATAGCTGATGGAATAGGTATGGGATTCATAAGCTATGCAGTTGTAAAAACATTAAGCGGAAGGTACAAAGAAGTGCATCCACTGCTGTACATCTTAGCTGGCATATTCATCTTATACTTCCTCTACCTTGGAGGTGTCCTTTGATTTTTCCTCCTTTCCTATGTGCTCCTGTAGGAACTGCTTGATTACATAAGGGCACTGCTCCTGAATGTACTTTGCAAATTCTTTAATCCTTTCTGCTGTAATCTCGTGGACATAGTGTTCGAATTGGCAGGCATCTTCTTCAGCTATCTCAGGAGGAATGCCAAGGATGTCTATAAAGAACTCCGTCAACAGCAAGTGCTTAGAATAAGTCTTTTCTGCAATCTCCCTTCCTTTTTCAGTTAGCAAAATTCTATCATACTTCTCATACTCAACTAAACCTTTCTCACTGAGCTTTTTAAGGGCATCAACAACACTTGGAGGCTTTACCTTAAGCTTTTTGGCAATATCCTTGATCCTAATTATGCCCTTTCTCTTATATAAAAGATACATTGCTTCAAGATACTCTTCTTCTCTTTTAGTTATTTCCATTCGACCCACCTAAAATTAGATTTACCTAAAGAATTTAAGTGCTTTTTGGTATCACAGATATTAAAAACTTCAAAGCAAAACTCCAAATGGTGGTGCGTATGAAGATTTATGAACCGCTGATGCTGGCAATGCCCTTGGCAAAATGGATAAGCAAGTTTATAATTGAAAACAAAAAGCTCCCCACAGGAGATGACGTGAGAAAGTTCTTAAAAGAGAACAACCTTGAGGAGATTTGTTTAGATGAAGGGTTAGTTCTCCACAGAGGGAAATTCGTTCTAACATTAACTTTCCCAGCAAAAGAGCATTTAATCGTTGACATAATCTCATCAAGCGGAGAGCTAAGCGATGCCCTTGAGATAATAGCTTACCATGACAGAAAGCTTGAAGCTTATGTCATTGAAATCATCCCGGCAAATGAGCTCGAATTTGAGGACAACATCGGACTTGAGCCAGTAATCATTGATGACAAGAGCTTTGAGCTAAAGAGCTATCCCGTTCTTGGGCATTTTGAGGAAGAAAAAGATGGAGTGTTTCTGATTATTGACAGCGAAACGTATCAAAGATGGAAGGAGAGTGGAAAACTTGACATCTGCCCAATATGCGGTGCTGAAGGAGTGGCGTGGAGAAGAAATGAAGCTTACTGCGATTCTTGTGGATTTGGGATTAAATTTAAGGAGGAGGAGCAATGAGCCAGCTCATAAAATCTATCCTCGTCAAGTATTCACGCTTAGCTCATGAGAAAGGGTTAACCGCTGCATTTGGTGGAAATTTGAGTGTCCGTTTTAATGGAAAAATCTTCATAAAAGCTACTGGAGCTGTTATGGACACCATGACAGAGCAGCAAGTGGCAGTTATTGACCTGAATGGAAAGCAAATCTCAGCTGTTAAGCCTTCATCAGAATGGAGGCTTCACTTGTTCATTTACCGCGAAAGAGAAGACATTAGAGCAATAGCCCATCTTCACCCTCTATACTCCATTGTTGCCTCAACCCTTTTGAAGGGAGAACTTCCAATAATAACCCCAGAAGCAGAAATCTACCTCAAAAAAATCCCAATTGCAGAGTTTAAGCCAGCGGGAAGTGAAGAACTCGCAAGGGAAGTTGCAAAATACATTAAAGATCATGATGCTGTTTTAATGGAGAGACACGGAATTGTTACGGTAGGAAAAAGCCTGAGAGAAGCATTCTACAAAGCGGAGCTCGTTGAAGAAAGTGCAAAGCTTTGGTATTTAATAGAAGGCAAAAGATGAGCGTAAAAAACAAAATTCACTGAATCTGCTCCAAGGCACCTAAAACTTCCCAGATTATGGTTCTTGTGTGGAGAGGCATGTTTGGATCTTCACTAATCTCCTCAAGGATTGCAATAGCATCAGCTGCCCTAACAGCAGGCTCTTTATTTCTATCCATCAAATGCTCAATTGCCTCCTCAGCGGCCCTTCTAATATTTCTTGGGACGATTGTGTCTTGAACAACTTGTTCCTTAAGAACCTGAATAATCTGGTTGATTCTCTCCTCAACATCGCTCATTTGTATCACCTCCTTTTACTAAGAATTGGTAACTAAAATTTTCCAGTGGTATATTGCACTTTTGTAACTAAAAAGTTTTCGGTTGAAACTAATACTCGACCCCTCTTCTGGCTGTGATTCCTTTTTGGTAGGGGTGTTTTATTTCTCTCATCTCACTCACATAGTCTGCCAGCTCAAAGAGTTCCTCGGGACAGTAGCGACCCGTTAAAACAAGCTCAGTGTTTGGAGCCTTGCTCTTTATCAATTCCTTGACTTCCTCAACATCAAGCATTCCAAAACCTAATGCCACGCATATTTCATCCAAAATTACTAAATCCCATTCACCGCTTTTAACAACCTCCTTAGCCCTTTCCAAGGCTCTCTTTGCAGCTTGAATATCATCCTCCTCTGGTTTTTCATGAACAAACTTGGGTAAACCGTAGGATTCTATCACATAGCCGCATTTCTCAGCCATAAAGTACTCCCCATAAACCTTCGGAGCCTTCATGAACTGAATTATAATTACTCTACCACCATTGCCAAGCATCCTCAAAGCCAAACCCAAAGCAGCCGTGGTTTTTCCCTTTCCGTTGCCTGTGTAAATATGAATCAAGCCAAGCTTTTTCTTCCAGCTTTCACTCATTTAAATCACCAAAGGGAGTTAACCTTGGAGTATTTATCCATTTTGTTGAGTTTCCTCAGAAACTAAACTAAAAAGAGAAGGGATTTATATCTCAACTTTCACCAGCCTCTTATCTTCTAAGTATCCTATCTCTTCCCAGTCCCCATTATAGATACAATAATGGAGTATATCAGGGTGTCAAGGAACAAAGGTTCCATCTCTCGTGATTCCTGCTATCAAGGTCAAGAGCTTTCTTTTATCCCAAGGATTTCTTACGATTTCAAACCCCCACATCTTAAGAGAAAATTCAGTGTAAAGTGAAAGTAACACTTTCTGCGAAAATCCTAAATATTTCATAGATGCACTACATAAAAGGGAAAAGATATGGTTGAGATAATAAATGTGCCCTATTTCATTAGGGATATAATTGTGCTAATAATCTCCATATCAGTATTGATACTGTTAGGACTTATGAGGAAGAAAATAAAAGAAAACCTCAGCTTTAGATACTTTATAACAGCATTTTACTTTTTGATTGTAGCCTTTATTTTCATATCAGTCGCCCAAATAATTGGGGTTCTTGTAAGAACCTCCTTACTTTTTTATAATAGATACCCATACCTTGATATGAGGGCAATCTTGCTGACGTTAGGAGCTCTCTTCTTGTTTATATCATCGGTGATGTTCTATATACCATTTGCAAGGAATAAATATAGGATTATAAAAATAGCTGTTGAGCCATCAAACACCTTTAAATACGGAGCTTATTGGTGTGAAAAGGAGGAATGCTACGCCACATTTGTTGAATTTGCAAAGAAAATGAGAATTCCATGTATAGCGGTTACAAGAGATCCACCTGAGATTTTTAGGGAGAAACTTGGCTTGAAGATAATCCCAGTAATGTGGATTTCTAAAGTTCAACATGAGGAGGCTATAGATCCAACAAGACTTCCTTACATTCTCGACTACCTCAAAAGATTCTTAGAGAGTGCGGAAATTGACAAAGCTATCCTGATTGACTGCATCGAGTATCTGATTCTTGAAAATGGAGAATCAGCCATTTTGAAGTTTATAACCAAGCTCAAAGATTTTACAACCCTAAACAGAGGGATTCTTTTAGTTCATCTTGATAAAGAGGTTTTAGACGAAAAGACATATGCAATGTTAACTTCAGAGCTAAGACCTTTAAAGGAGCTACTAATGGAAATAGGAGTCTTAGGTGAATAAGATGAAAGCTCCAGACTTGGGAATCAAAATTGGATTTTATGAGCATGGAAAAAGGAACTCAATAACTGACGTTAAAGGCATTAAAGTTGGCCATGTAACTCTAATTAGAGGAGAGGGAAAGCTCATCCCTGGAAAAGGTCCAGTCAGAACAGGAGTCACTGTTATTCTGCCACATGAGGGGAACATCTTCAAAGAGAAGCTCTTGGCAAGTGTCTTTGTAATGAACGGCTATGCAAAGCCTGTGGGATTAACTCAAATTAGAGAACTCGGCACAATCGAAACTCCAATAGCTTTGACAAATACTTTAAGCGTTTATACTGTTGCTGATGCTCTAACTGATTACATGCTTGACCAGAATGAAGATATAGGGGTTACAACTGGTTCAGTTAATCCCGTCGTTTTAGAGTGCAACGATTCCTATTTGAACGACCTCAGAGGAAAGCATGTAAAAAAAGAGCACGTATTTGAGGCAATAAAAAATGCAAATAAAAACTTTGAGGAAGGCTCGGTTGGAGCAGGAACAGGGATGAGCTCCTTTGAGTTTAAAGGTGGAATAGGCTCTTCTTCAAGAGTCATTGGGATTGAAGGCAAGAAATACACGGTGGGTGCTTTGGTTTTGAACAATTTTGGAAAGAGAGAGGATTTAACAATTGCTGGAGTTCCTGTAGGCTGGGAGCTTAGAGATTACCCTGGAAGAGGAAATCCGAGCAAAGGGAGCATCATAATGATCCTCGCAACAGATGCCCCGCTGACAGCAAGGCAACTATACAGGTTAGCCAAGAGAGCAGTGGTTGGCTTGGCAAGGACTGGAGGCTATGCCTATCACGGAAGCGGTGATATAGCTTTGGCATTTTCAACGGCTCAAAGGATAAAGCACTATCAAAGAGAGGAGTTTGAAATAAAAATGCTCCCCGATGCAAGGCTCAACAGGCTTTTCAAAGCGGCCGCTGAAGCAACAGAAGAGGCGATAATTAACTCTCTGCTCCAAGCAAAGACAATGACTGGAAGAGATAACCATATACGCTATGCTTTGCCACATGATAAGCTGATCGAAATTATGAAAAAGTACGGGAGATTAGAAGAGTAATGCTTAGATGACTATCTGTTCATATTTTTTCTTCATTAAGATTGCATCCCCTTCAATGTTGGGGCTTTCACTTATAACCACACCTTTTACCCTGAACTCTTTCAGCACTTTAAGCAAGTCCTCCCACCTCAAATCGCTCTCCTGAAGGTTCAAATGATGCTTTTCGCCCTTCTCTGTATAGTGAATTCCGCTTATGTGGATGTGCATGTTGTCTAAAGCTTCTCTTCCAAGCTCCTGTTCAATCAGAGCAAGCATTTCACGCCACTCTTCTGCTGTGTTAAGTTTTCCCAAGTGTCTTGCATGCGCATGTGCAAAGTCTATAGCTGGAAGAACCATTTCCACATCTTGGCTCAGCTTTATCAGCTCCCTAAGCTCGCCAAACTGAGTTGGCTTTCCAGTGAGTTCTGGTCTTATCCAAATCTCTATTCCCTTGTCTTGGAGCTGCTTGACAATGTCTTTAATCTCATTTTTAATCTTCTCATAAACCGTTTCTGGAGGCTGCTTGAGGTAATAGCCAGCATGGAACACAACACTCCACCCTCCAGCCTCATGCAAGCGTTCAGCACTCTGAATAATCCTCTTCTTGCTTGCCTCAACTTTACTTTTCTCTGCAGCGTTGAGATTTATATAGTAAGGGGCATGAGCCGTTAAGAGGACATCATGCTTCTGAGCAACATACTTTATCTTCTTTGCCATCTCGGGGGAGATGTTCACACCTCTCACAAACTCAAGCTCCATTGCATCTAAGCCAAGTTCCCTAACCCGCTGAATTCCGGTGATAGTTGAGGGTTTTGGTGTTGAGAGTGGAATCCCGGCTGTTCCAAACCTTAATCTGTCTATCCTAATTCTCATCTCTCACCACCAATAAAGAATTAGGCTTTCCTAATTATAAATTTATGGTCTATCTATGCTTGTGTTTAGAATTTTCTCGAGCTTTGAAAGTGATTCGTCCAATTCTTTCTCAAGCTCAAGCAATTTATCTTTCAGGCGTTTAATCCTTTTTTCTTTCTCAAGAATGCGTTTTTTGATAATCTCAATTTCACTTTCAAGTTTCCTTTTTTCACGAAGAATTTCAGCTCTTCTGTTTTCGAACTCCTTCAACTTTCTTTTTCTTTTTTTGATTTCCTCTGATTTAGGTTCCAAATTTTCTAAAATCCAGTCTGCAGTCTGTTTGTATTTACCTTCCAGTCTTTCCCGGATTTTAATTAAAAAGCTTAAAAATTCTTCTGGATGATCGATCCCATATGAACTGTCCTTTAGAATCTCATTGGCTGTTCTCTCTCCAGTACGCATTCGCTTTATTGGTTTCTGGAGCTTTGAGATTTTGGATCGAATTTCAATTTCGTCTTTTGCAATCGAAGAGTTCAGATTCCTAATTTTAGATTCAATTTTTTCCAGTTCTTCCTCCAGTTTGACCATTTTGGATTTGAGTTCCCTTTCCTTCTCCTCGAGTTCACTTTTCAAAAGTTTTAAATCCTCTTCTTCACTTTCAAGCTGCTTTTTGGCATTTTCAATATTACTTAAAATAGAATCAAGTTCAATTGGTTCAATGCTAATTTCAGCTACCTTTCTAATATATTCTGTGTACTCCTCAGAAACTTCTTTCAGAAGCTTGTTTATTGCATAGACTTCTTTTTCAAAGACTAAAAGAAGATGCTTCCCATGGGAGATATGGAGCTTAGAAAGCTCTGGGAGGAATCTGCCTAACTCCTCAATGTTCTCAATTCTTTCAAGTATTCTTCTTAATGTATCCACATAACTTCTTCTCTCTCTTTCCACGACCTGTTTAATCCTTTCATCGATTTTCTTTGGAATCTCCTTTTTTTCAAGCTTTTCAAGATTTTTTAGAATTTCATGCTTCTTTTTTAAAAGTTTGGATGTGTATTTTTCTTCAAGATTTTTTCGCTTCTCTTCAGCTTTCTTTTTCTTTTTTTCATACTCCTTCAATGCTCTTTCCAATTTCAATTTTCTCCCATCCTTTAACTTTCTCCCTAAGATAAATCCCAATTAAGGTTCCAACAACAACATCCCCTATTGCCATAACGATTTTTTTGAAGAACTGTAGCAGATAGGGAGATACAGTGGACATTGCATACAAAGTCGTTAGGTCAATGGTGATCCAAAGAGCTGGAAGTAAGAGCAGACCAGTGATATAATACCAGATATGCGGATCCTTCCTTAAATATGACTGAAGGACTTTTCCAAGCACCATAACGCCTAATCCCACCACAAATGAAGTCTTTAAGATGTTCAGATAAAGCAAAACTGCAATTAATTGGGTACCCGGTAACCCTCCAAGCTTTTCCATCGCTATGTATTCCAGATTGAGATATGCGTTTATAGCTCCAGCAACCATAACCAAGAAACCTGCAATAAGTGATATGAACTCAATAAAACCCTTTGTTATAGTCTCTTTTAGGGATATATGGATTCTAAATCCTCTTGTAAAGAAATATGAACCAACTATAAAAAGAATTGCCCCAGTAACTGTTGCTGAGACTATCTGGATGCTCTGAGGATATTTAACAGAAATCAATTTTGCAATCCCGTAAAGTAACAGTATAAGCCCGGGAATCCCCAAAACTACCTTGGCAACCTCTGGATCACTTAAGATTTCTCTTAGATATCTATAAATAATGTAATAAGTGGTCTCAATGCTTTCGCTTTGCTTAACAACAACACGACGGGAACTTATAATGGGAACTTTAGAAGTTATAATGGGAAAAATCTGCTCATCCTCCGCCCCATCTGTAACCGGAATAATTCCATCAGCTGGAAATACTCTCAGAACTTCCTCAAGCTGTTTACTTAGCTCAAGATCACTTTTTACACCAACATCATGATGACCAGTTATCAATGCAACTTCAACATTCTCAAATTCACCGCTCTCTTTAAGTTCATCATGGAGCTTAACAGCGGCATAAGCAACGTTAGCATCACTATCTTCAGGATCTGCTAAGCTAAGCTTAAGGGCAGCGTCTATACATGCATCTCGCCCAATAACCGGACCTTTTACCTTGGCTTTAACCCCAAAGTCGTCATCTCTATCAATTGCCAAAACCAAAACCTTAATTTTTAACCCTCCCGGGCTTTCTCTAATACCGACTTCACTTTATCTTCCATTTTAACCTTTTTATCCCTTCTGTCATCAATTCGAATTCTTTTTGCTCCAAGCTTAAACATGAGCTCATGAGCCTCTTCAATTATTTTAAGACCTTCTGAAACTGTAGGAACTTCGATTATAGTCCCCATAGGTGTCAGTTGATACTTTACATCTTTCTTCTCTAAAAGCTTTACTACTTCAGCAACGTATCTCCAAGGGGCACTATGACGAACTCTATGATTGCCATTTTCGACACCCAACTAAACTAAGCTCGACAATTTTTTAAGCTTTACGCAACACCTTAAAATACTCCAAAGACGTAAGAAAATGTGGTGAGGGATATGCACAAAATCAAAGATGAATGGGGAGAGTTTTTAGTCAAGCTTGCAAGAAAATCAATTGAGGAGTATTTAAAGAGTGGAAAAATTATTAAACCTCCAAAAGACACTCCAGAAGAGCTTTGGGAAAAGATGGGAGTTTTTGTAACCCTCAATCGATATGATGTTCCAAAGCAAACAGCGCTCAGGGGATGTATTGGATTTCCCTTGCCGACCTATCCACTCGTTGAAGCTACAATAAAGGCAGCCATATATGCAGCTGTTGAAGACCCTCGCTTTCCTCCAGTAACTTTGGATGAGATGGACAACCTAATAATTGAAGTCAGCGTTTTAACACCTCCTGAGCCAATTGAAGGGCCTCCAGAAGAAAGACCAAAGAAAATTAAAGTTGGAAGGGATGGTTTGATAATTGAAAAGGGATTTTACTCAGGGCTTTTGCTACCCCAAGTACCTATTGAATGGGGCTGGGATGAGGAAGAATTTTTAGCAGAGACCTGTTGGAAGGCTGGTCTGCCTCCAGACTGCTGGCTTGATCCAGATACAAAGGTTTACAAATTTACAGCGGAAATATTTGAGGAAGAGTATCCAAGAGGATCAGTGAGGAGAAAGCCTTTAGTTCCTGAGGAATAATTTGTAGTGAGACTTCAAAAAGTTTATAAAGATATTTGCAGTATAAGTTCACATGATTGAAGAGCAAAATCCATGGTGGTTTCATGAACCTGATCCTGACTGGATCGAATTCGATCGACTTGAATACAGGATCATCCCAGAATGGATCAACAAAATACCTCTAATCCCTTTCAGCCTTAACTTTATCCTTGGACCTAGAAGAGTTGGAAAGACTCTTGGAATAAAGCTGCTTATTAAGGAACTAACAGCCAAAAATCCCTATCAGGTTTTCTACTTTAGTTGTGATGTTCTCGAGGATCACAATGACCTGCTTGAGACTCTCAGGGATTATATCAAGCTGAAAGAAAGGAAAGGGATAAAGACAGCCTATATATTTTTGGATGAGATCACATTTGTAAATGAATGGTGGAGGGCGATAAAATACATTATAGATCGAAAGATCGTAAAAAACGACGTCATTACTTTGCTGGGCTCCTCTTCAATGACTTTAAGTAAAAGATTTGAAACATTTGGCGGGAGAAGAGGACACGGGAAGACCATTGAAGTCATGCCTTTAAGCTTTCACGACTATTATCTGCTCTTTTATGATGAATTTTTTGAAAGAAAAGGTGAGGAAATATTTGACAAGTATCTTGAAACCGGAGGATACCTTTCAGTCCTAAACAAGGAACTGAAACTTGAAGAGCTGATATCCCTAATCAAAGCAGATTTAAGGGCGGTTGACCGCTCAACAGGAACTGCCAAAGATATCATAGGTGCTATACTTGACAAATCCCCATCTCCAGTATCTTTTCATTCAATAGCTCAAAATGTAGGCATATCAACACACACGGCAAAGGATTACATTGAAATCTTTGAGGGGCTTTACATCATCCTTCAACTCTTGTATCAAGGAGGGGACAGAAAAATATATCCAAGACGGGAAAGAAAGATTGCTATAAGAGATCCTTTTATAGCACGAGCATTAGGCCTATGGAGCAGAAGAAGGATTAGAGAAGAAGTTTTATATGAATGGCTTGTGCAGGAACATCTTTACAGGAAGTTTGGGGAGGTTTACTATTTCAAGAACAACTACGAAGTTGACGCAATAGCTGATAACATGAAAGTGGAGGTAAAGCTCACAAGAGCTCATAGGAAATACCCAAAAGAGGTTACTGTTCTCGCAAAGGAAGATATCCCCGAATTTCTCTTCAATCTTTGGCTTTCCTCAATTTCGCAATGAAAAAGCTGTTGCAGTCATGCAGATGAGTCCAAGCTCTGAAAACTTTATCTCCAATCTCCAAAAAGCCCCTTTCACCCCAGCTGAATGGATAATTAACCAATTCAAAACCCACCTTGTTTATTGCATATTTAATGTTCTCTTCATTTTCATCAATTCTGATTGAGCATGTTGAGTAAGTCATTTCCCCCTCAGGGTTCAGATTACGATAAGCATTCTTCAGCATCGCCTTCTGCACTTGAATAACTTTCTTAATCTTCTTCTCGTCAAAGCGCCACTTCACCTCTGGGAACTGCCTGTAAGTGCCCGAACTTGAGCACGGAGCATCAAGAATGATTCTATCAAACTTTTCTTTGTCCTTGAACTTCATTCCATCGGCATGGACAAGCTTAACATTTGTAACTCCCAGAATCTTCATCTTCTCACGCATCTTGTTGAGTCTCTCCAAAGAGTAATCAACAGCTATTATCTCACCTGTATTTTCCATTAGATGGGCAACGTGGAACGTTTTGCTACCTGGGGCTGCTGCCAAATCAAGAATCCTCTCGCCTTTTTCTGGGCTTAAAACATGAGCAACATAAGCTGAGGCTAAGTCTTGAATGACAAAGTGACCTTGCTTGTACCATTCAAGTCTCGTAATTGGGGTCTCGTATTCTAAAATCTTGAGCACGTCATCAATGGGAGTTCTGGCAACCCTAACGTTATGCTCCTCCAGATAATCAGCTAAGCTGTCAATGTCAGTTTTGAGAGGATTCACCCTCACATAGTAACGCTGAGCCCTGTTATTGCTCAGCATCAATCTTACTGCATTCTCATAACCGAGCAGCTCGATTGCATATTCAACGTACCATCTTGGATGGGAGAACTTAACGCTCAAATACTCAATTCTATCCCTCTCTTTCAGCTTTTTCAAAGCTTTTTCGAGATTAAAATTCTCCACTTCTCTAAGCAAAGCATTCACAAACTTAGCTTTTGCCAGATCATACTTCTCCTTAACAGCCCTAACAATAGAATCAGTGGCAATGGCAGGATTAACTCCTTTAAACTTCATTTCAAAAACGCCGATTCTGATTAAATTAGCTAAATAAAGCTCTAAATCCTCAATTTTTGAACCCTTAAGAACAGAGTTCACTATGAAGTCAATTTTCTTCCTCCATTTTTCAATTTCGAATACATAAGCATGAGCTAATCCACGAGCCTTCTCTCTGTCTCTCCCACTAACTCGCTTAAAAACCCTCTCAAGGGCATTTTTTGAAGAGAGTTCACGCTCATCGATTAATGTTAGTATGTCAGCTATGAGCTCGTGAAGAGTTATGCGATAAAACAGCTCCATGCTCTTAGCTTTGATGGAGAGTTTAAAAAGTTAAGCCTTATTAACCTCAAATGTGATATCAAATATGGTGTGATTGATGGAGGAGATAGACAAACTCGTTTGGAACTTCCCGCTCTTCAAAAGCTACAGAGAAAAAGAGAAATTCTTCAAGGTAATTGGGCTTCTCGTTTCCCATCAGATATCCTTTGAAAAAGCCGCAGAGCTACTCGATATGAGGATCGAAGAGCTTTCGTTCCTCCTTGACAAACTTGGGGTGGAGTACTCCTTCCTTGATAAGGAAGAGGTAGAGAAAGAAAAAGATGCCGTTAAGCGGCTCTTGGAGGAGTTGAAACGTGAGGGCTGTATTTAATACCTCCCCAGTGATATTTATTTCCAAACTTGGATACTTCCAAAAACTCTTGGTGCTCTTTGATAAGGTAATTATACCACCCGCAGTTTACAGAGAAGCTATGTCGAAAGAGGATGAAACAACACTCCTCGTGAAGAAGCTTATTGAGGATGGGAAAGTGGAAATCATAGGGCCATCCTCAACTGAAGGGCTTTTAATATATTCAGGACTTCATGCTGGAGAAATCGAAGTTATTGCAATTGCAAAGGAGAAATCATACATAGCAGTTCTTGATGACCTAAAAGCAAGAAAAGTAGCCACTATAGAAGGAGTGAGGGTAATCGGAACAGTTGGTCTATTAAAGCTCCTAAAGAAAGCCCAGCTAATTGACATTTCAAATCACGAGCTTTTAGGTAAATTAAAAGCAATTGGATTTAGGATTAAAGACGACCTGTTTTATGAAATTATGGGTGAGGAAGATGATCCTCGATACTGACTACATTACGAAAGATGGAAAGCCTATAATTAGGATTTTCAAGAAAGAAAATGGCGAGTTTAGGATAGAGCTTGATAGGAACTTCCAGCCTTACATTTACGCTCTTCTTGAAAGTGATGATGCTATTGAAGAGATTAAAAAGATAACAGCAAAAAGAGGGAATAAGACTGTTAGGGTTTTGAAAGCCGAAAAAGTTCAGAAGAAATTCTTGGGAAGACCAATAGAGGTGTGGAAGCTGATTTTTGAACATCCACAAGATGTTCCAGCGATTAGAGAAAAAATAAGGGAGCATCCAAAAGTAATCGACATTTTTGAGTATGACATTCCTTTTGCAAAGCGCTATCTCATTGATAAGGGCTTAATCCCGATGGAAGGAGAGGAAGAACTTAAGCTTCTTGCCTTTGATATAGAAACATTTTACCACGAAGGAGAGCAGTTTGGAGAAGGAGAAATAATAATGATTAGCTATGCTGATGAAAATGAGGCAAAAGTAATAACTTGGAAAAAGATTGATCTGCCATATGTCGAAGTTGTTTCCAGCGAAAGAGAGATGATAAAGCGTTTTGTTCAAATTATCAGAGAGAAAGACCCAGATGTTCTCATAACCTACAACGGAGACAACTTTGATCTGCCGTATTTAATCAAGAGGGCCCAGAAATTAGGACTGAGGCTGTTCATTTCAAGGGATAAGGAACATCCAGAGCCAAAAATACAAAGAATGGGTGACAGATTTGCCGTTGAAATCAAAGGAAGGATTCATTTTGACCTGTTCCCTGTTGTAAGGAGAACAATAAACCTACCTACCTATACTCTTGAGGCTGTATATGAAGCGGTCTTAGGCAAGAAGAAAACTAAACTTGAGGCTGCGGAGATAACTGCAATATGGGAGAGCGAAGAAGGTATGAAGGAACTTGCAAAATACTCAATGGAAGATGCTAAAGCGACCTATGAATTAGGCAAAGAGTTCTTCCCTATGGAAGCAGAGTTAGCGAGGTTAATCGGGCAAAGTGTTTGGGATGTCTCCCGTTCGAGCACAGGCAACTTGGTTGAGTGGTTTTTGCTGAGGGTTGCGTATCATCAGAATGAACTTGCCCCAAACAAGCCGAGTAACGAGGAGTATCAGAGAAGATTGAGGACAACATATCTTGGCGGCTATGTTAAAGAGCCCGAAAGGGGATTATGGGGGAACATTGTTTATTTAGATTTTAGGTGTCATCCAGCCAATACAAAAGTTGTTGTTAAAGGGAGGGGCATTGTCAATATAAGTGAAGTCAAAGAGGGAGACTATGTCTTAGGAATAAACGGATGGCATAAAGTGCTGAAAGTATGGGAATATGAGTATGATGGAGAGCTAGTGAATGTAAACGGGCTTAAATGCACTCCCAATCACAAGTTACCAATTGTTACACAGAAAAAACGACAAACTGTGATACGAGACAGCTATGCAAAATCTATGCTGACCAATAAAGTTAAAGGGAGAATTATTACCACGAATCTCTTTAAATCAATAGGAGAAATTGAAAAAAGAAAATCAGAGTTTTCTGAGGAATTCCTCCTAAAAAGTGAACTTGCCGGCATAATTTTAGCAGAAGGGCATCTGCTAAGAAAGGATATTAGATATTTTGACTCTTCACGGAGGAGATACAGAGTATCGCATCAGTATAGGGTGGAAATAACTGTCAATGAGGACGAAAAAGAGCTCATAGACCGTATAAATTATATCTTTGAAAAACTCTTTGGTTGTAAACCATCAATAAAAAGAAAAAAGAATAGCAAAGCCCTAACACTACAGTGCGCTAAGAAATCAGTTTACTTAGAAATTGAGAACATCATGAAAGAAATTGAAAATCTCGACGTTGCTTCAGTGCTTAGAGGCTTTTTTGAGGGAGATGATACCATAAACACTGTTAGGAGAACAGTTGTAGTAAATCAGGGAACAAGAAACAAGAAGAAAATTGAGCTTGTATCCAAGTTGCTGAATAAGCTTAACATTAAGCACTCCATATATACTTACACAGACGAAACGAATGGGAAGAAGTACACACGTTACATAATTGAAATTCCATGGCGAGGAGAGCTTGTTAAATTCGCAATTTTGGTGGGATTTATAAGCACAAGAAAAAGAGAGCTCTTAAGGCAGATTATCGAGCAGAAGGAAATGTATCAGCTGGAGAACAGCGGCTTTTACAGGTTAAAGGAAATCCATGCAACAAAAGAATACTACAGAGGCAAAGTTTATGATCTAACCCTTGAGGGCACACCATATTATTTCGCAAATGGAATCCTAACTCACAACTCTCTGTATCCATCAATAATAATCACACATAACGTTTCGCCTGATACTCTCGAAAGAGAAGGCTGTAAGAACTATGATGTTGCTCCAATTGTTGGTTATCGCTTCTGTAAAGACTTCAAAGGCTTTATACCATCTATACTTGAAGAACTCATAGAAACAAGAACAAAGATAAAGAAAGAAATGAAAGCTACAATTGATCCTGTGAAAAGGAAAATGCTTGATTACAGACAGAAGGCAATGAAGCTTTTGGCAAACAGCATACTTCCAAATGAATGGATTTTTGTACTTGAAAACGGTCACCCAAGGTTCCTCCCCATTGGGGAGCTTGTCGACAAGATGATGGAAGCCAGTCCCGAAAAAGTAAAAATAGCCGATGGAAGTGAAGTTCTCGAGGTCTCAAACCTCTGGACAATCTCATTTGATAGGAGCTCCAAAAAAGCCCGCCTCTCAAAGATTAAAGCGATAATAAGACACAGGTACAAAGGGAAGGCATATAGGATAAAGCTCAGCTCAGGAAGGAGCATTAAGATAACTCAAGGACACAGTCTATTTACGGTTAAAGGAAGTGAAATCAGGGAGGTAACTGGAGATGAACTTAAAGAGGGAGATATAATCATTGTTCCTAAGAGGTTCAAACTCAATGGGAGAGAGATGTTCATAATTCTACCTCGTCTATTTGCTTTGCTTCCATCCGAAGAGACAGAAGACATAATTCTTACAATTCCGGCCAAAGGCAGAAAAAACTTTTTCAGAGGAATGCTC
>Ga0190313_1000337_pt1 | contig 28634 bp, 29 predicted proteins | sample 4870071011_MG_FD_169989 | JGI IMG/M metagenome (GOLD analysis project Ga0190313, IMG submission 169989) | Hydrothermal vent sediment bacterial communities from Southern Trench, Guaymas Basin, Mexico - 4870-07-10-11_MG | ecosystem: Environmental > Aquatic > Marine > Hydrothermal vents > Sediment ... | reverse complement strand
CAGCTAATATTAAAGCCTCCAAAACTATGTTAAGTAAAACCTCATATCTTCTTATACCGAGCGCCCTTAGAACCCCTATAACCCTTGTTCTCTCCATAACCGTAGTAAACATGGCGTTCATAACCCCCACAGAGGCAACTATTAACGTTACAGATGCTATACCCCCTATAATTATTGTGAAACCTCTCAAGCTTTCAATAATGGATTTAACTATGTCCTTTATAGCGAATATCATAACAGCTTTCCCATATAAATACCTTAAATGTTCAGTTATGAAATCTACATTATCTACGCTATCAGCTATAACTATGAGTTCCTGGTATCTGGTAATTCTATGACCAGCAGCTTCTTCAATAAGTTTTTTAACAGCATCATAAGGCACTATAAGTGATTCGTCAATGTAGCCTATGAAGGTAAAGCCGTAGCGTTCAAGTACTCCTTCAACCCTTAAAGCTATACGTGCATTTCTAAGACTAACGTAGATTACGTCTCCTACTCTAATTTTCAAACCTTTTTCCTCTATTTTAGATGCTAAAGATGAACCTATAAAGCAACCATATGTTGAAGTAAGAGTTTTTGCTCCTTCCTTAACCTCTAAGTCCGGTATGACTAGAGCTATTTTCTCTTTAGGTAAACCTATGATTACAGCCTCTTCTCTTAATCCACCATAATTTATCGAAACTCCTGCTGTTAACCTCGGAGAAACAGCTACTACATGAGGTATTCTCTCTATTTGAGAAATATCCGCCCATGTAAAACCTTCTGCTGTGTGGGCTACATATATGTTGTTTAACCCGCCTTTAGCAAATATTGAAGCTAAGGAATACGTTACACTATCGCTAACCGTTAGTACTGTAGTTAAGAGAATTACGCCTACTAAAATACCTAAGAGAGTTAAAACGCTTCTTAAGGTTCTACTCCTAAGTCCCTTGATAGAAAACTTCAATAAGTCTATTATGTTCAAGCACTCTTCCACCTCGTGTATCGACCCATAATAAATCCTATGATTAGTGTTACTACTGGAAGTCCTATTATAATTGGCAATATTTCCTCATACTTTATAGGGGTTATTTTTTCTTTTTCCTCGACGATACCTGCAATTTCAATGCTAATTTCTTCTGTGGTTTCATGCCATTCCATATCCGGTCCATAATATTTTGCAGAAAGTTTTAAACCATACTTTCCTATTCTCTCTGCTGAAGCATAAATTAGAAAACTTGTTCCTTCACCTGCAGCTAATGTTCCAAGGTACGTTGTCGGGTTTTCTACTGTTAAACCTTCGCCTAATGCTTGCGCATACACTGTTAAGTATTTAGCGTCATAGTCTCCTACATTTACTAGTTGCCCTCTAATAATCACGCTACTGCCTGATGTAGTGTACTGTACTTCTGTAAACACAACTTCTGCTTTTCTTGCTAAAGGTATTATGTACGTTTTAGTGTACGTACCCGAAGCTTGCAGAGTCTTATATGTAACTGTGATAGTTATAGGCAGGCCGTTTACTTGAACATCAGGCGGGCAGTAAACTTTAGCGCTAGCTTCAAAGCTTCCTGGCTTATAGGTTAAAATAGGTGCTTTAGGTTCATAATCAAGTATAGATAATGCATCCGACTGGAAGTCTATGTTTAATTCTACAGGCTCATTACCTATGTAAACAACATTGAAGTTTATGTTCTGAACTTTCCCCTTTTCCAGTTTCTCTGTCAAGAGCTTTGTATAAACGTATGTTCTACCAGATATTGGTAGGTTAAACTCTACTTCCCATTTCCGCTCCTCAGGTAAAGGAGCTAGTATCGTGTATTTAATCTTAAGTCGGAATGTGTAATTTCCTTCAGGGGTATTTAACGGCACTATTACTTTAAACGTTAGCGGAAGTATTTGTCCCTTGGGAACAAATTCCATGTACGAGGTTTTTACAATACTACCTCCATCTAAGCCTGTAAGGGGTTTGGGTAGATACAATTCAGCTATTATGTCTTTTAACCCATTAGCTAATGTAGGGGTTATGTAAACTGTAATTACATTTATTGAACCTGGTGTTGCTATGTAATCTACTTCCTCAGCACCCCATTTTGCACCCAGAAATAATACGTCATCATGCTTACATCTAATGGAAGCTATAGAGGAAATTAAGAGTAGGAATAGCATTATAGCCAAATATAATATTTTCTTCTCCATTCTTACACCTTGACTTCTTCTCTAACTATTTTCCCATCATGTAAATAAATTATTCTGTCAGCAACTTTAGCTATTCTTGGATTATGGGTAGCTACGATAACTGTTCTATTTTGTTTTAAAGAGAGTTCCTTTAGGATATTTATAACAACTTCCCCGCTTTTACTATCAAGATTCCCTGTAGGCTCATCGGCAAGAATTACTTCTGGATTATTAGCTAAAGCTCTAGCTATAGCTACTCTTTGCTGTTCTCCACCACTTAGCTCGGTGGGTCTATGGTGTAAGCGGCCACCTAGACCAACCGCTTCTAAGAGTTCCCTAGCTCTTCTTTTACGTTTATAGAAGGGGTAACCAGCTATCGCTAAGGCTATCTCTACGTTTTCCAAGGCTGTAAGCCAAGGTATAAGGTTAAACGTTTGGAAAACGAAACCAATATGCTTGGCTCTAATTTTTGAAGCTTCGGCATCATTTAGCCTGCTAACATCCTTTCCTAGGAAAAACACTTTCCCTTGAGTAGGTTTATCGAGTAAACCTAGAATGTTAAGTAGAGTAGTTTTACCTGAACCAGAGGGACCCATTATAACTAAAAATTCCCCACGTCTAACATTAAAAGATACTTCGTCAAGAGCTTTTACTGCTAATCTACCCTTTCCATAAATCTTCGTTACCGAGTTTAATACATAAACTGATTCTGTAAGTTCCTTAAATGTAGAATTTTCCATAATATTCACTCAGCTATACTCACATACCATCTATAGTACAATGCGCCCATAGTGGCTCCTAGAAGTGCATACTCAATGAAACCTATAATATATCCGGAGATTATAAACCATTGAGGTAATGTTTTAGGTTCAGGGAGGCCCATACTGAAGACCAAGGTCTTCGAAATTATGGTCCAAATAACATATATTGCTAAGGTGAGTGTTAGCGCCTTGAGTATAGGGCTTTTTGTTGGAAGTCTATTGTAAATCACTGCATACACTAAACCCACAATTACTCCGATGATGATGAAAACTATAATTGCTCCAATACTACCCCAAATCCTTCCAGTATTGTAAGACATTTCCACAAGCTGATCTGGAGACATTCCCGAAGGTAATTGCGCACCATATTTCTCAAATGTTTCTTCAAGAGTTTCTCTAAGAATGTTCATATATTCTTCCTTGAAAATTGTCATTTGCAAGTACGTTATGGCCCCTGCAATCACACCTACTAATAAGCCTCCTACAAGACCAGCCTTAGCGCCGCTTGATATTTTGCCCATATTGCTCACTCTCTTAGGCTATCCTCCCTTTAGAGAAATAGTTAATTAGGTAATATTTAAGCTGTTTCTCATACTTTCTAAAGCTTCTCATATTTCTAAGTCAATGACTAAAGTTTAATAGTTTCCTATCTGTTTTGAATATGATGAGGAATCATAGCCTATGGCTGTTTCAACCGAAAAAATTTCCAATAAAATAGTGCTTTCAGCTATTCTCATAGCATTAGGTGTTACCATAGCTCCATTCTTGTACATACCATTCTTAACTACAAAAGCTTACCCTGGACAACACATGGTAAATGCTATTGCAGGTGTGCTTCTAGGCCCTTTATGGGCTGCCCTTATAGCCACAGTAATAGGCGTCATTAGAAACGCCATGGGCGTAGGGACGATATATGCCTTTCCTGGAGGAATACCTGGGGGCGTTATTGTAGGAATATTTGCTTACATCATTAAAAGGGTCAAGCCGGAAGCAGTAGACTATGCTGCCTTAACTGAGCCCATAGGTACAGTTCTCATTGGAGGAACTCTTTCAGTATATATGGTGGCCCCGTTAATTGGTGATTTAAAGGTTGCAGGAGCACTGATCCCTATATGGGTGCTTTTCGCTTTAAGTTCCATACCAGGGTCAATATTTGGCCTCATTATATTGAAGGTGCTTAGAATTGCAGGCAAATATTCAGCAGCTAAGCGTAAGTGAGGTCTTAAATAAGAGGACACTTATAATAGGGGAACTAGCTTCGGGAAAAACCCTTTTAACGTTAAAACTTACCTTGAACTTGGTAAACAATGGTTATGGTAAACACATTACAGTACTGGATTTCGCACCTAAGAAAATAGGAAATATTGGTGGAAAATTCCTAGATTTCGGCTTTAATCCTTCGAAAGTATTTGCTTACCTAACTCCTCTTAAGGTATATACACCTAGAATTTCCGCTAAATCTTCTCAGGAATTGCTAAGTCTGGCCGTAAAGAACAAAGAAAACATTGAGAAAATTATTTTCAAATACTTAGCCAATCCTACAGAAATACTGGTAATAAATGATCTTACACTATATTTCCATGCTGGATCTCTAGAGCTAATAGATGAATGTATAATGTTATCTAAAACATTCATAGCAAACGCCTACTACGGACATGAGCTCTCCTTCAATCATGGAACAGGAGTTTCCGCTAAGGAGAGAAGTTTAGTAATTGAACTAATGAAGTACATGGACAATATTATTGTATTGAAAAGAAAGAGGGAGGACAGGTAAGAGGGGTGTTAGGGGAGCTCTGCTAGTTTCAAGTATTTTCACGGGGGTTTATTAACTCTTTCGTATAAATCCTAGTTTCCATAAGTATTTTCTCCAATATTTTTTAGGACAATGCTTATATATCCTAAAATGACATTTCAAAATGGGTGTCAATGTAAAGTGGCCCCTGAAATATTTAGGTTTTCTTGTCTTAATGTAGGGGCAGAAACCTTTTAATATTTCAAAGTGTATCATACTGTATCGAAGAATAGCAGATGACAGAAAGACTACTACCGCCAAGGGAGGCGTGTAGGCGTCTCGGGATTAGCTTCATTACTTTGAAGAGATGGATTTACTCAGGTAAGATTAGAGCTGTTAAGACTCCTACTGGTAGGTGGATGATTCCAGAGAGTGAAGTTGAGAGAATCATAGGTGGTAAAGAAGAAGTTAAAGAGGTTAGAGCTGTTATCTATGCTCGTGTAAGCTCTAGTGACCAGAAGGGTGATTTAGAGAGGCAGATAGAGTATCTCACACAGTACTGTACTGCTAAAGGCTATAAAGTAATAGATATTCTTAGTGACATAGCTAGTGGACTCAAGACCAATCGTAGAGGATTATTGAAGCTATTCAACTATGTGGTAAACAAACAAGTAGATATAGTTGTCATTACCTATAGAGATAGACTGACGAGATTTGGTTTCGAGTACCTAGAATACTTTTTCAGCCAATACGGCGTAAAGATAGAGGTTGTTTATGGTGAAGAGTCAAAGGATGCATATCAAGAACTTGTAGAAGACTTGATAGCCATCGTAACATCCTTTGCTGGTAAATTGTATGGAATGAGAAGCCACAAGAAAAAGAAACTCGTTCAAGAATTCAAGAAGCTTCTAGAGGAGGTTGAAGAGAATGATTAAACTCATGAGAACGGTTGTCGTTCCAAGTGTCGTACTAACGAAGAGGAAGTGGGAAATTGTTAAAGAGTTGGAAAGTGTTTACGAGGAGGTAGTTAGAGAACTTGTCACATACGGTTTTAAGAACGACGTGAAGTCGTTTATCGGATTGAAGAAGTGTATGTATCACGAATTGAGAAGGAAATATCCGCAATTGCCTAGCCATTACATACACACTGCTTGTCAAGACGCTTCGACAAGGATAAAGAGCTTCTTGAAACTTAAGAGGAAAAAGCTGGCGAAATCGGACAAGCCGTTGGTTAATAAAATCACTATTTGGTTAGACGACCACTTGTGGAAACCATTAGGTTATACAGCGATTAAAGTAGCTACCCATAAAGGATGGATTACTATCGAACTTCAGCCACACAAACTGTATTGGAAGTACATAAATGATGGATGGAAGCTAAGAACTCAGCCCAAGTTAAAGATAAAGCGGAGGAGAGTTTACGTGTATTTCACTTTTGAGAAAGAGATTGAGATTGAAACTGACGGTAACGTGATTTCGGTTGACATTAACGAGAGCAACATTACAGTTAAAGTGCTGAATAAGGTTTATCTCCTTCAAACAGACATTAAGAGGTTAACACTCGGATACGCTAATTATCGTGAGATAATGCAGAGCATTAAAAGTAATAAACACATTAAGAGGGTTATTCACGGTAGAGAACGCAATAGAAAAAAGGATAGGAGATACAAAGTTGCCAATGTTACCGCAAACATTGCTAAACAGTTGAACGCGGCTGTGGTTCTTGAAGGTCTACCTAAACAATGCCCTAGGAACATGATAAGCAACGTAAAGGACAAGAAATTAAGACATAGAATATATCAAGCTAGTTTTAGGAGTTTGATTAAGGTTATTGAAGAGAAATGTTTAGAGAGAGGAGTACACGTAGTTAAGGTTAATCCAAGAGGGACGTCATCCATGTGCCCGTTTTGCAATTCTAAGCTGATGAGGGGCGATGCCCCGAGGCATCTAAAGTGTCCCAAATGTAACGTTGAGATAGGTAGAGACGTGGTAGCAGTTCTCAACCTAGAAAAGAGGTATTTAACTTTGAAGGGGCATATGCCGTTTGCCCCGATGCCCGATGAGCCCACTCTAGAGGTAGCTGTGCTACCAATGAAGGAGTGGATGAGGAGAAAGTCCCTACCGCTGATGCAACACGCTACAGTTTTAAACAAAATGAAGCGGCAGGGACAAACGGAAATCTCAGCGTAGGCGAAGTATTATTATCGTTATCAATGGTGAAAAACGCTTAACCGTAGAAACAAGTAAGTCTATACTTGAAATTTATAGGGAACTACATTTATTCGAGAAGTGGATGTTAAGTAGAGGATTTCTTGTAGAAATAGTCCCAGATTATGAGGTTGAGAAACGTAAGTACAATGGCTTAGCCGTAATTCCGCCTTGTATTGAAAGGAAGGAAGTAATAAATGTTGTTAAACAGGGCTATGTTTTTCCACCTAAATCAACGAGGCATATTCTCAGAAGAAAAATACCTGATGTAAACATACCCCTACATGAGCTTGTTAAATAATATACTATGTAGTCTCACTTCTTTTCCTCGATAATCTTTAAAATGTTTACCCTTCCTCTCCTAATAACTCTGATATAGCCTAATTTCTCAAGTTTCCTTATTTTCCGAGAAATAGTCGACTTAGGTAATCCCGTGTACCTAACTACGACTGTTTGAGCAACTTCTCCTCCAAATTTACGTATTATTTCAAGTATTTGTTTATCTTTATTATCGAGTAACGGTGCTTCCTCTAGGATAACCTCTCCTCTTCCTTTAGCGACGAAATTTAAGAATAGCTACAGCAATGATAACTACTACGCCTATTATTAATGCCCATAGCAAGTATTCGTAAGGTACAGGCATCGTTGTAGGAGCTGCTGTAGGTGTAGGGGAAGGTGTAGGTGATGGTGTTGCCGTTGGTGTGGGCGAAGGAGTTGCAGTTAGTAATGGTAGAGCGTAATCCACTGATATTTCTCCTGGTTCAAAAGTTATCAGTAGTTTCTTACCTTCGACCTCCTTTATAGCCTTAGGTGTACCTGTAATATCTAGTATTGAGGTTCCTTTCGGAAATAATATGTTAACAGGCCCGTCATTAAAAGTAAGGCTGATAGTCCAAATTGGACCTTCTTTCTTTGTTAAAGCTCTGGTTAAATATTCTACATAGGCCTTAGTATTGTTAACTACAAATATGCTTATTTTATTCTCTGATATTTCATAGTTCAAGGGCATGCCATTTTCATCGTAAACTAATAACCCTTCTGGAGCCTCATGTAACGTTATATTAATCGTAAATACTCCTGACTCCGTAATTACTATTTCTACCTTAACATGTACTGTGCCATCATAGCTTACGTCAAGAGTTTCTGTTACTACATATGTCTGAGCACATAGAGGTTTCATGAACACTATAAACAGTATTAGCGTAAATACCGTTAGTTGTATAAATAACTTTTTTAACACCATGCTCTTCACGGTCCTTTACCTCTTTATCAATCTAGAAATACGTGAAATGAAGATAATTAAACTTTCTCGACCAGTAATTTCTCTAAAGCATTAACTATGTGTTCTACGTCTTTTTTACTTATCATGTAGGGTGGTAAGTATCTTAAAACGGTTTCACCAGCTCTAACAGCTAATACGCCATAGTCTTTAAGCCTAATCGCTTCTTCCTCGGGGTTTCTTCCGAAATCAACGCCTAACATGAGTCCTAGTCCTTTAACCTTAAAGTTCAATTTCATATCTTCAATAAGTTCAATAAGTTTTTTACTAAGTAGGTCTCCTTTGGTAGCAGCTTGTTCTGGTACATTTTCGCTTAATAACACGTTAATTGCCGCAGAAACGGCAACACAGGCTACGGGGTTTCCCCCATATGTTGTTCCATGATCTCCTATTTCAAGAGACTCTGCTACTTCACTACAGGTAACTACAAAGCTTACGGGGTATCCTCCTCCAACAGCTTTACCTGCTACTAGAATATCTGGTTCAACGTTGTAATGCTGAAATGCCCATATTCTTCCGGTTCTTCCGAAACCGCACTGAACTTCGTCAAATATTAGTAGCGTGCCTGTCTCCAGCGTTCTTTCCCTTAATGCCTTAAGAAATTCTCTTGTAGCAACATTTATACCTCCTTCACCTTGTATAGGTTCAACAATTACAGCTGCTGTTTCCTCATCAACTACCTTGTCTACGTCTTCAACATCATTGAACCTGGCAAAAGCCACCCCTGGAATTAGCGGTTGATAAGGTTCTCTGTATTTGGGTTTCCATGTTACCGATAGGGAACCCATTGTTCTACCGTGAAATGCGTTCTCAAAAGCAATTATTTTCTTCTTCTTACTTGCTTTTCTAGAGAACTTCAAAGCAGCTTCAACAGCTTCTGTTCCAGTACTTTGGAAGAATACGTAACTAAGTTTCTTAGGCAAGATTTTGCTTAGATCCTTAAGTACTTTATCTCTAGCATCATTGTCTATAGAATACGGTATCATCATTAACTTATTTAATTGTTCAACTATAGGTTTTACAATCTTAGGGTTGCAATGCCCCAGGAAAGCAGCGCCATAATTCGTATGGCAATCCAGATACTTATTACCCTTACCATCCCAAACATACTGCATATACCCTTTAACAATTTTCAATCCATACCTCCTGTAAACATTAATTATCTTTACTTGGTTCATGAAAATCACCTATTGGCCTAACATAAATTTCAAACATATACATGTACATAAGCTTTCCTTATAAAGTAACTATAGCTTCAATACTGGAACTTTACCAAACATCTTAAGCTCAATTATCGAGCCAGGATCTGCCGTAACAGGTATAAGCCTTAAACCTAGACTTCTACCTTTAACTTCAGCTAGCGACTTCAAATCCAATATTAACTTGGCAATGACCTTATAGTTTAGAGGTTTAGCTACAGGCACCATATCTAAGCCGGAAACACAAACTGAGATATAAGATAAAAGATCCTTTACCCCGTACTTTCCCTCAACTGCCCTAACTTTTAATAGATTATCTTCAGCTAAAGGTAACATTATTTCATTAAAACCTGTAGTCCTAATATTAACTTTAGCTACGGTCTCTTTGATTAGATTCATGATTCTACCTATACCCCAGTGTGTACCGTATTCTCCAAAACAGCTACCGGAAGCTAACTCTATTACCTCTGCAATACTTAGGTCCATCCACGGGCTTGGTGATGTATCTACACCGAAATAGCTTATATTAGCCTCTTTAGAAAACTCAATACCAAACCTCTCAGCTTCCTTAAATACTTCAACCAATTCTGATCTAGATCTTTTCTTAATAGCGTTTTTAAGTTCGTTAATTATAAAAGAGGTCAGGGATAATCCTTCAGTAGCTAACACGTTTTTGGCTAAGGGAAAATATGGCGTAATAAGTTCTGGTCCTACATGTATGGCTAGTTTTGCACCCGCAAATCCCTCAATGCTATTATATATTTTAGAAACTTTAAGCACTTCACTAGCAGTATCCACTTTTATGCTAGCAAATACTCTTTCGTAACTCTCTAAAATATCAGCTAGACCTGTTATTCTATGGTCTTTTTCCCTTAAATGTATAGCCGAAATAAAATCTATATTGTATATTTCAGCAAGATCTTCAACAAGTTTAGCGACATCTTCAAGATTTACATCATGTGGAGTGTAGGGTAAAGCTATTCTAAAAGTCCATAATCTTACATTATGTTTTTCCAAGAATATATCTAAAGCCTCCTTAAGCCTAGAAAACCTTTCCTCTAAGTAATTCCTGAGTTCATTGATATCCCATTTTCTAGGGTTTAAGAAGCATGTTAATGCCCTAATGTGGTTCATTTTAAACACCCTAAGGTCTTAAATTGTTTAATAAGGCTAACATAATGGAACCAGCAATTATATCAGCAATGCTTCCTGGATTTATTTTTCTTCTATATAGTTCCTCATCAAATCGCCTTAACAACACTAAACCCTCCTCAACATCGCTAATTAAAGTATTTAAAACTTCTTTAGCTTCTCTGCTAACTTCCTCTTGCACCTTTTCACCATGTTTTCTGAGAACTAAGGAATCCCTATATTTAGAGAGCAATTCTAAGTATGCTGATATTATAGCTAAGTTCCAGTTTCTAAGTATAGATAGATACTTGTCTATAGCGTGAAATCCTTCAACAACTATTTTAAGACCGGAAATACAGTTTTCAGAAACAATATCCCATGATGAAGAATGTTTCCAAACATCCCATAGTGTTTTCTTATTTTTCTTCAACTTCTCTTCGAAAAGCGGATCAAAAACATCAGGTATTGGTGCTTTAGTAACTCTACCTAGATATGATGGGTTAGCTACTCTAATTGCCTTGTAAAAGAATATAGCATCTACAACAGTGGTCTTTTCAGCTATCCGTATAGCCCATGAGGAAACTTCCTTAGGATCATAGGTTTCAGAAAGAGATTTAGCGCAAACAAGTGCAGGTACTTCAATAGAAAATATGGTTGAAGTACCTAGGTTCGTGTTTCCACCAACATACCATTTTTTAGCATAACTAACACATTCGAAAATGAATTTTCCAACATCTAACCCGCTTATTTCCCCCTCAGCCACCTTATGATATGTTCTACTAGCGAGATCCATGAGTGGTTTATGCATTGAAGCGGCGCTTACGACGAAGTGTTCATACTTTGTGTCTGGGAAATCATGGTATCTATGAACATTCCCGGGTTTAGGTGTAGCTGTTACTTCTAGAAGAATCGAAGAAATAGCCGCAGTTACAATATCGTGTATTATGGACATTTAATATCACATGGAAAACTTCGTGGAGGACCTTTAAACAGTTTTCCTTCAAGACTACACAATTATATTACTATACTGTCTCCTGTTCTTTCATATAGGAAAACGTTAGGTGCTAATTGCTTAAGAAAGCTACTTAGCTGCTTTAGTATTTCAATATTTCCACGTAAATGCATAGGCACCAAAAGCTTCGGGTTAAAGGTTTTACAGAGTTTTCCTAAACCACCATAGTCATTGCATTCTACGCATAAATTAGCAAATAAGACATCAAGCTTGTTTACATCTCGTCTTAATTCTTCAACTACCTTACTAAATATTTGCCATATTATTTCGTTAAATTCTTTAGGTAATGAAGGTCTTCGCCAATCCGAATTATCTCCTGCAAAATATACTTTGAGACTATATATCTTTAGGAAGTATGAGACGCCTAAATCACTACTTCCTAAAACCTTAATTAGAATACCGTCTAAGCTTAGTTCGTCTCCTTCACTAACTACCCTACATTGCTTTCCTACATCGCTACAAGCATCGCTTACATCCCTAGATACGATACACGTAAACTTTTTAGCATAATTCTTTAGTTTCAGGAATTCCTTAGAAAAATGATCCATGTGCGAGTGAGAAATTATAACCAATAATTCCTTATTGCGCACAATATTTCTAACAAAATCTCTCGCTTTTTCATCTAACAATTCAGGGTAATCGAAAACAAGCACCTTATCATTAAACATTAATGCAAAACAATTATGGAAAACATACACTATCTTTACACGCATTGGTCATCACCACTGCTAACTAAAATTAGTTACTTACCCAGCTCCTTTAATGCTTCGGAAATTATTTTCTCGATGTATTCTAGGTATTCTCTATTCGATGTAGAATGTTCTACAATGTATTTACAATGCATTAATCTTTCTGTAAGTTTATTGAGCTCTCTTTCTAACTTTAACTTCTTGAAAGGTTTAATTTTAGTATAGTAGATTAAAGCTTCGATTATTGCGGGAAAAGCTCTATTAAATGTTCTTGGAATGTTTCTTTTGATAACAACGTTTATGGGATTACATACTGCCTTAAATTTTCCATTTACTTCTTCTAGACTTAATAATTCACTCTCTACATATGCATCTGCCGATACAATATGGGGTATAGGGAATTTACTAGATAGCTCGTACAATCCTTCATTAGAACACGTTTTGAACACACATTTCATAAAGACGCTTATATCGTAAACTATGTTTATCGTTAAGTACTTGTTTCTTTTAAGAGCATTCAGAGTTCTCGTTCCTTCATATACGTAAAAGTATAAGTTATTGTTTTCTAGCTTTACACCTATTGGTGCACAATTCCATATACCATTCGAAATCTCAGTTACAACTATGGTTTCCGAGAAAGTGGTAGGGCTAAATCCTAGTTCTCTAAGTATTTTCAAGGTTCTAACCTTCGCTCTCCCATTAGCTTCCTTAGTCTTCTTAGTGCTCTTAACTTTTCCTTATCACCAATTTTGGCTCTGCAAACTATTTCCTCTAAGTTTTCAACAACTTTGCTCATGACTCTACGATTGACAGGGTAAGGTATTCCATCTTTACCTCCAACGGCGAAAGCGTATTTGAAAGGATCGTATGGATGGGTTACAGGATCGTCCCATGATGGTGGCTCATTATATATTAAGTCGGAGACCAGAGCTAAAGCTCTAATAACTGATGGTCCTACACCCCTCTGTATAAGCATCTCTTCTAGAGTTCTAGGCTGTGCTTCATAAACTTTCCCTAGAACTTTCATTATTCTTTCAGCGCTTGTGAGCGGCGCGTAATATATTAGTCTTGGCTTAAAACTTACCATTGATATCGAAGCTTCCGACACGTTAATCCACGAAGTAATCTGGTGTTGCCTTTTCATTATTCTTAAAGCTTCAAGATACTGTGTAATGAATTTTCTAGGATTCTCCCTGGCTAGGTCAAGTATTGTTTTCCTAGTTTTCTCAATACCTTCATCTATTAGGTTCAACGATGCAGGATTTTTCTTCCCAGCAATTGCAGTATGCGGTTTCCTAACAAAACTTTGCATGTTCTTGGAAAGCCAATGATATCTTCTAGCCATTCCTATGTTAACATTCATGCCTTGCTGAATTATAGCCCAAAGCCCAGTATTTGAGAGTATCATTGAATGATGATATAGCGTGTAGCCATCTTGAAGCATTGCACTATCAACTTTAGCTGAAAGTTTAGAAGCTTTTACGAGTTCTTTTTCAATAGAAGATGATATGTTAAGCTTGTTGCAAGCCTCAACTATTTCTTCAGGTACTTTTCTAGCTTTCCTACCCTTACCCCCTAAAACCATAACGCCTAACCGACCATCTTTCAATACTTCCTTAAGAATTCCAAGAGTAACCGTGGTTGAGCCGCTACTATCCCAGTCCATACCTATAATGTTATTAAATGCTTGAAACCATAGAGGATTAGAAAGTCTAATAACAAACTTGTCAGGACCATATTCTTCAACGATAATCTCAACTAGTGCTCTAGCCATACGCTTCATTAGCCTAATTAACCATAGAGGAACGTGTCCTTCATGTAATGGTAAATCAGCAATACCTTCCATATTCTATCTCAAGACACACTATTTTCGCTTATAATTAAAAACCTTTAGGCAAAAACAGAAATAAAACACATTAAGTATTTATTTCACATTACTTAAATTAACTATTCGAGGAAGTAGCTAATGGAATTGCCAAGAGAATGGTTAGAGAGAGCAAGAGTTTTCTTAAAAGATGCATTAAGACATTTAAGAGAAGGCGTATATTGGCTATCCTGTTTTGATTCCCATCAAGCCGTAGAATTTTATCTTAAAGCATTTTCTATAGCATTAACTGGAATGTATTCTTTCTCGCATGATTTAGTGGAGCTATTAGGGTTTCTTGAAGATGCAGGAGTAAAAGTTCCCAAGAGATTGTACGTATATGCTGATGCTTTAACTCCACACTACACTTTATCAAAATATCCGGGAAGAAAACATTTGAAGTATAGTAAAGAACTAGCTAAAAGGTGTCTAAAATATGCAAAGAAGATCATCGAGTGGGTTGAGAAAGAAGCTTCTAAGAAGAGTTAGAGAAAACATTGCGAATAGTGATGAGCTCTTTAAAAAATACGTAAAGAAGATAATAGCAAAGTACCCTAAATCATCGATTGCTCTCATAGGTAGTAGAGCTAAGAACTATGCATTACCCTACAGCGACTATGACTTGGTAATTATTCTAAAGCGTGTACATAATACTTTCAAACTTATAGAAACCATTAGGAAACATAAGCCCAGAGGTTTTAATTTAGATCTTATAGTTTTAGAGGAAAGTGAACTAGCCGATCCCATAGTTAAGGCTATGTTAAAAGATTGCGTAGTACTTTATGACGGGTTAGGAATTTTTAAATGTCTAAAATGAACCTTGCAACCCACTTGTTGTTCTTCCTACTTATAGACATTTGATAATATGTTGCGGCTTTAACTTCTACTTCAGGTTCATGTTTTTCAGGGTTAAATTCTTCACCCCAGCCCTTCGCCTTAACAACGTATTCTCCATTCTCTCTACTTAATTTTTCAACTTTAAACTTGCTGAAAACAAGTGATTCAGAACAGTAGTGAAAAAGCCATTCTTCAAGCCAGTTATAAAGTAGGTTTTCCAAATCGAAACCCTTTACTTCAACTTCTCTAACAACCTTAGGCTTAACCTTATTTACATTAACCATAACATCGAAAAGAGCAAGAGCTGAATTTTCCAGTAATTCTTCTAAAGTATCGCCGTAAGCTTCAATATATGCGTCCGAAGGGTGATCTAGAAACCTATATTTAACCTTCAAAGCGTTTTCACCATAATAAGTAATTTTTAGACTACCCTCTATAATATCCTATGTATATTGAAGTTTAAACATTATGTAGGGTATAGTTTCAATGGTGAAAGTTAGTAGGAAAGCATTGCTAGGTCTGTTAGCATCAAGTATTACGATACCATTGCTTGACCTTTACATAATAGAACCAGAGTTCACAGTAACAGTAACGAGAATAGAGTTGAATATTAAAAAACGCTTACCAGGGCTTGGAAAGTATAGGGTAGTACATATATCTGATACTCATTTTGGTTCTTCAAAATTTAAAGCAATATATGACATAGTATTAAACATAGTAAAGAAGTTAAATCCTGATCTGATAGTTTACACTGGTGATTTGATTTCTAGAAAAGCATTCCTTTATGAAGCTATAAACTTTGTTGAAAAACTATCGAATATTTCACAAGTATATATAGTATGGGGTAATTGGGACCATTGGAGTTTAGGGAAAGATATATTAGCATTCAGGAAGCTCCTAGAGTCCATTAATAATGTTCGTGTGCTAGTCAATGAGAACATAGAGGTAGAAGATAGATTTTATGTAGTAGGTGTTGATGACCCACATACAATGCATGATAGACTAGATAGGGCTTTACACGGGATTAAAGAAGATAGCATGATTGTTCTTTTAACTCATTCGCCTGAAATCGTAGATAAAGCTGCAAATAGGGTTGATATTATCCTTGCTGGCCATACTCATGGAGGTCAGGTAGTTTTACCGTTACTAGGACCCTTATATGTTCCCTTACCAAGGAAGTATAGGAGGTATGTTTCTGGTCTTTTCAAAGTAGGCGAAACATACATGTATGTTAATAGAGGAATAGGTACGAGTATTTTACCTATAAGGTTTATGTGCTCACCTGAAGTAACATGCTTAGATTTTAAGTGGGATGCTTCTCAATAATTAATACCTCATATTCTCTAAGCTCGGTAACGTTATGTTTCAAAATTTTCCCTTTAGGTTCTAAAATGATTTCCTTGTTCCTCAATGGATAACTTATTTTTACCCTTCCACATTCATTTTCTAAACGTACCTTTATTTTAATGTTAAATATTGGTATGACAGATCTAGGTGGATGGACAGCATATGGTTGACTATATCCTGGTAGAGGCTGCTTAGTTTTCCCTAGTGGCATAGATAGTATTCTCTGATTGCACGTATGGTTAAGTAGGTGCACTATGTAGTATTCTTCTCCTTCAAAAATACTTGCCTCTACGGTTTCAGGAGCATAGACCTCTATCGGAGGTTTTTCATGTACAAGATACTTTATACTATTAGCGATGAGCGTTGAATATTCCGGTAGTCCCGTTCTCCAATAATGTCTGCCTAGCTGAAATGAGAAATATGTTAGCGATTTATTCACAACTATAGCTGGTTCTTCAGTTAATGGACCCATGGGTGGGGGGCTTCTACCCAAAGTATATTCGTAACCGTAGGTTGCTAAGGGTAAAGCCACCCTAGCCGCAATTTTTACCTTATCTGTTTCTATTCTTAGTCTTGCATGATTTCCTAAGCCTTGTTCTACACGTGTTTTTCTAAAAGTATAGCTCATGTCTCCTAGCAGTATTGTTTTTGAAACGTTTTCTGAGAGCCTATTGTCTTCTAACACTATGTAGCTCCAAGGCGTTTCAAAAACCCCCTCATAGTGGAATCCCATTATGTTTGATAAGCCGAAATCCCCTCTTTCTATACCTTCTTCGTCTAATATAGTTGCTTGATATGTTATTATTAACTTGCCTTGGTTCTCAGCATATTTATATATTGTTTCTAATGCTCTATCTGATACACATGCCGTATTTGCTAGGATTATTAGTTTGAACTCTTTTATACTATTGTAGTTTTCTAAATCCTTATCAGCAATAAACTCTACGGGTATATGCTTGTGAATTAGTGCGTAGTAGAAACCTCTCGTTTCATCAACATATACTGCTGGATTATTTTTACCATACCAGTCTCTAGTATTGTTCGAAGCTACTATGCCAACGTATTTTAATGGCTCAGCTTTTTCCATGTACTCTTCAAGTTTCTCTATTTCAGAGTAAACTTCAGCAACAGCATCTATGGTTCTAGAATCCTGAGCTAAAGTGGAGGAGAAGAAAAGTATCCATGGTGAACCACCAGCTATGAAAGCTTCTCTAAGACCCTGCTTGATAGCTAAGGGTGTTGTAGAGGTAACAGTCCTGTACATGTGGAAAGCGTTTCTAGAAGCCCATACTGGCTTGTTTCCGCTCATAGCTCTTGTTAGCCTAACCATTTCGGAAATAAAGCCTGGAGGTTGGTAGTCAGCTTCACTACACTCTGCGAAGACAGCATCTACAATATCTCTTGCTTCTTCAATGATCTTATTTGCTCTACCAGCCCATCCTGCTGGATGATTATTGTACATGAACAAAACATTCTTCCTAGCGGTTTTCGCTGTTTTCCAAAGTTTTCTCATAGCCTCTAAAACAACCTTATATCGCCACTTCCAAGCTTCCCTCCATTCCTTACTTTCCCAGTTTTCTTCTCTGGGCAGCTCATAACCTGTTTCTTTGTAGAACTTTTCTCTACAGTACTTACAATAGCATGATTTCTGATAATCTGGTTGGTATCTGAAAGAGTCGAGAAGTACAGCGTAGGGTTGAAGTACGCTTAATGCTTCCTGTACTTCACGTTCTAGATAGTTTAGATATGGTGAATTTAAGCACATCATAGGCCATTGTGGTCGCTTAACTTCTAAACCGTACGGTATGTGTTCTAAAACTATTGGTTCACCTTTAACATTTACTTGAACCCATTCCGGATGTTCCTCATACATGTGCTTATTAGCGGTATGTGCAACCATAATAACTACTTTGATATTGTCCTTACTTGCTAGCTCAATTAGCTTTTCAAGGCATGTATCCTTTGTTAATCTGGGATGTTTAGGTGCGACTTCACCTTTCAAGTACAGTCTTCTTCCCCAAGCATCTCTAGCGAAAACAACAATAACATTGGCATGCATTTTCTTAGCGCATTTAACGAGATTTTCAGCAGTAAATTCTCTAATAAAATAACCGTACGGATCCTCTAAGTTGTATTGAACAGCTCTAACATACTTTCCCATAAATTACCATCCACGCACTGCTACGTATTCCTATAGTTTTCAAAACATTTTCAAAATGCGGGGATTATTAAAATTACTTGCTCTAAGCTACTAGCTTTCATGCTAACTAGGTCATAGGAAAGAGTATGAATAAACAATAGACATGTAGGTGTAAAAACTCTGCTACTTTTATAAGCCTAGTTGCTTTCTAATGTACTGGTCTATTTCGCTTCCTATTTGTACTGATCTTCTATACGACTCTTCTATAGTCTTCATTAGCGCTGCTTTTACGCCTTCAGACTCCAATACCATAATTCCTCTAATTGTTGTTCCTGCGGGTGTTGTAACTTCATCCCTTATTTCTGCTGGATGTACAGGTCTTTTTCTTAGAAGTTTAGCTGTTCCTTCTAAAACATCCAATATTGCCTGATATGCTAAATCTCTAGGCATACCTGAAGCAACAGCGCCCAAAACTAACGCATCAACTATTTCCGCGAGAAATGCGGGACCGCTGCCTGCAAGGCTTGTCCAAACATCTAATATTTCTTCGGGAACCCAGTATACTGATCCGAGGCATTTGAATAGTTCTTCAACTGCCTGCTTGTTTTCTCCAGCGTTTTCCTCTTTAGCTACTGCTGTTGTAGCTTTCCCCACTAGGGCATTAATGTTCGGCATTGCACGGTAAACTTCTGCTTTCCTGATAACCGATGTTAATGTGCTTATCCTAACGCCAGCCATGATAGATACTACTATTTTCCCCTCCCATGAGCTTCTATTAACTTGCTTCGCAACTACAGGGAAATGTTGGGGTTTAACACTTAAAACAACCATGTCCGCGCTTCTAACTGCATAGTTGTTGTCTCTTGTAGCTTTTGCTCCAAGTTTCTCAGCAGCACGTAAGGTTACATCACGGCGACCAGTAGCTATTATTTCGACATTACTGTGTTTTCTAACAGCACGAATAATAGCTGAACCCATTTTACCAGCTCCAATAACAGCTAAAGTCCTAATTCTACTCCCTAAAATACTGGTTTTCAAACTACCACCTTTTCGACTAATGTAAAACCTATACATACTACCTTAAAATTATTTCGTACCCGAAGCAAATAACATAGTAAAAAGTTTTCAATGTAATTTAGGAGTATAATTAAATTTTGCTCTAGTGAAACACTATTACTGAAGAAAGATGTTTGCTAGATATGCTGCATTAGTTAAGAATCTTAGAGGGATAGTTGTTTTCGATTTAAGCGAGGAAAATGTTGAGAAAACCATTAAGTGGCTTGTGAATAGGTTTAAGTACAGAAATTTAGGACTGACACCATGCCTAATTGAAAAGTATGGAGAGAAAATTAAGAAGTACTTGGAGGGGAAGCCTTTCAAAAGAATAGTATATCCTGTACCCGAGCTTAAGGAGGTAACTTCGATTATTTTAGAAGAAACTAATATACCATTTGAGCTCTCCGAATCCTTAGTACTAGCATCATCATATATTTCACCATTACTTGTTTTAGGGAGAAAATTTCTGCCATTTGTTGAGAAGTTATCTGTTGAAGTTGTTAGAATATGTAAAGATAAAACATTAGATGTTAAACAGTGGAAGCTGCATCTTAGAATAGCAGACTACACCATACTCGACTTCTACGAGAAATCTGTGATTGAAGCTATGAACCTAATTACTAAATCCCATGTCCTCTCTAAAGAAGAGCTAAAAGCAGTCTTAGAAAACAGACTCAAGCGCATTAAAGAAGACACTAGAAGGTATTGGAGAATAAAATGCTCTGAAGGCAAGCCCTTCCTATTCTACATTGACATGTTAAACATAGTGAAAGATAGAATAAAGTATTTAAGCGAAAATCAAGCAGCAGCTTTATCCATAGTTCCTATAGTTCATATAGCACCTTAAAGTTATTATGCTCTATATACTGCGTCTACGATGATATATAGTTTGGAACTATTGCTGGAAGTTTAGTTCTCTTAGCGTACCATGTATTTAGTACTCTATGGGACACAATTAGTAGAATAACACCTACAGGTAGCAACACTAGTGGTGTTGTTATTCCTGAGGCGAATAGAGCAAATAGTACTGCAGATATTCCTGCTGCTGTTAGAGCATATGGTAGCTGCGTATTAACATGGTCTATATGGTCTGACGCGCTAAACATTGAAGACATTATTGTTGTATCGCTTATTGGACTACAGTGGTCTCCAAATATACCTCCAGCGAAAACACTTGCTATTGAAGCATATGTTACTATGTACGGGTCCGCTCCCTGAGCTAAAGCTATCTGCCATGCCATAGGTACCGCTATAGGCATCATAACGCCGAAAGTTCCCCAGCTAGTACCCGTTGTAAACGATATGAAACATGATGCTAAAAATATTACTGCTGGAACAATCATTGCTGGTACGCCGGCAGCTGTAGCTAGCCCTACGACGTATTCTGCTGTTCCAACAGCTTCTGTCGCCGACTTAATGCTCCAGGCTAAGACTAGAATAGCATTAGCTAAGACCATTAGGTACATTCCTCTAACAGTAGAGTCCATTACCTCTGCGAACCTCATACTCTTAGTTGCTAATACGGCCGTAGCAGCGAAAATATACGCTACAAAGGAACCCCATAACAACGCTGTTGCGGCATCAGCATTCATTAAAGCTTCAGTGAAGGATACAGTCCACCATTGATCCCCGCCTCCAGTAACCCACATACCAAGTAAGGTAACAATAACCAACACTATAACTGAAGAAACAAATACCCACCAAGGAGCAGAAGATTTAGCAGAACCCAGAACGGTTTCTGTAGGCATTAAGGGTTGTGCGTCATCCCTAATAACTTTACCTTCACTTACAGCTCTATGTTCTGCTTTAAGCATTGGACCATAGTGCCTTCTAGTAATAACAAGCAGCAACACCAGTATTATAGCTAGAATACTATAGTACCTATATGGTACGCTCATAAGCCAAGCATACATAGCACCTACGTCGGGGGCTAAGGTTATTTTTCCTTCACTAACTAAGCTCTTCAAGTAGTTAAATGAGTCATCTATTAAGCTAACCTCATAACCTATCCACGTAGATACCATAGCTAAGCCAGCTACGGGAGCGGCAGTAGAGTCGACAATGTAGCTTAGAAATTCCCTGCTAACTCTCAGCCTATCAGTTAAAGGTCTAGAAGCATTACCTACAATAACAGCATTAGTATAGTCGTCGAAGAATACTGCTAACCCTAGGAACCAGCTTAGAAAACTTGCCTCCCTAGCTGATTTTATTTTCTTAGATAACTCTGAAGCTAGCGAAAACATTGACCCTGAAACATACAGTACGCCTATTAAAGCACCAATTATGAAATCAAACACTAATATTGTTGCATTCCAACTATCAGTTACATTGCTTATAATCCATCCTAGAGTAGTAGCTGTACCTCCAAAAACATCCCATCCTGTAGCCATTAACCCACCTATCCACACGCCAGCAAATAGAGCTATAAGCACTTGCTTAGTAATGAAAGCTAATGCAATAGCGAGTAATGGTGGTAATAGGGGTGGTGCAGCAGCTCCTATAGCTAAGACTATGATTAAGGCAACAATATTTATTATTAGGCCTTTATTAACTTCCATACCCTTCTGCCTCTTAACATATTTACTGTACAAAATTCAATTAAATAATTCCGCTCTTTAAATTTTTCTTTATTAATCTAAAGAGATTTACATAGAAAATTTTCAAAGAATGTGATGATAAATCTTTAACAAATATTTAATTATTCTCTTTTCTTAAAGAAAATATTATTACCTTGTTTTTAAACCTAAATACTTGTGTCGTACCTTAGCAAAGAAATCAACTGTAATTTGACTAAGTTAATTGTAGTAGTCAATATTATAGTGTACATTATATGTGGCTTTATTGGCGGAAATATCGTAGAAATAAATACTGAAGTCCTAGCTCTCATTGGCCAGTTTAATATTTACGTCCTAAAATACGGTTTTTGGTGGCAACTAATTACTGCAATTTTTGTACATGTAAACATAATCCATTTACTATTCAACACGTTTTGGATTTACGTACTGGGGTGTAGAGTTGAGAAAATTTTTGGTAAAATACCCTACCTTGCAGTTTATTTCCTAAGCGGACTATTTGGAAACATTTTAACGTTACTTATTTTACCTCCTTTAACAATTAGTGCAGGCGCTAGTGGTGCTATTTTCGGAATTTTCGGCGCTTTAATAATGTTTGAAGGTGTACGCGGTAGGGGAATATTTGTAGCATTAATTTACGCTTTCCTAATATTTATGATGAATGTAGGTTTTGGGATAAACATAGTAGCTCACTTAGGAGGATTAATTGTAGGATTAATTGTTGGATATGTTTATGGTAAGTACGGTAAGATTTAAGCTCAGAATATTTCACCAAAGCTAGGCTTTAAAGCGAAGCATTGCTATTTTAAGCTATTTAGTGTTAAAAGTTTAGCTATACACGTTTTTAAGAAACTTATATCAAATACATTCTTGGCAACTTTCCATAAGCCTATTTCTTCATGAATAATAGCGAGCATAGACAATGTAAACAAAGTATGCATAAATATTGATGCTTTTAACCAGTTACCAAAAAGGACAAACTCATCTACATTTTCTGCCGTTATAGGCCAAAGTAACGGGTTATATTCATGATGCATGGAGTCAATAAGTACATGAATTAGTGCACTTACTTCTACAGATAGAGCATATTTAAACGTACTAATTTTGCCTAGTTTAACATTTAAAATTCTCCTTACTACCTTGCTGTAAACCGGGTAAGCAAGGAAACCGATAAGCCAAGACAGCATTAAACAGCCGAGAAAACTGTGAAGAAAAAGCCTATCAAAGGGATAATGGAAACCTAGTAAAATAATTACGGGAATTTCTAGGTCAGGTAGAAAACTACCAATAATAAGACCAGTTAAATCAAGTCTCTTCTTAAGAACCTTATAAATAATGTATGCGTGAACATAGTGGAGAAGTGTAAATACCATGCTCAATAACCCTTCACTAAGTCGTTGTATTCTCATGTTTTTATATTTAATGTTCTTAGATTTCGAATATTTAGAACAATAATGTTTTAAATGTTAGATTTAGAAATAACGGCGTTTTAGGTTTTCTATGGGTTGCCAAAATGTTGCATAGAACTGCTATATACTGGACTATATGCCTAGCTATAATAACAGCAATAATGTTATCGTGTGTTACTATGAAATATTCCGGAAAAGCTGGAGGTTCAACAACGATTGAGGTTGGAAACCTTGAGATACATACTTTTAGCTCCTATGATGAGTTAAGAGAATACATTATGGAGTCTTTGGAGCTCTCAAAACTTATGCCAAAACTGGGATACATGCTACTTACCCCAGCATTTGAAGAAGTATGGCCACTACCTACACCCGTGCCAACACCAGCGCCTACTCCTATTCCAGCGCTATCTATACCTGGGTTTACTCGAGGTACAATAGCGATACCTGAAACTGGCATAGCAAGAACAGCTAAAACCGCTTATGGAATACCCTACTCTAAAACCAATGTTCAGGTTGAGGGAGTTGACGAAGCTGACATAGTTAAAACCGACGGCAAATACCTATATGTTGCCTCGGGAAATAAGGTCTACATATTGAAGGCCTATCCTCCCCGAAATGCTTCAATAATTACTAGTGTTAACACAGAGGGAGTTCTAGGGATATTTATAGCTAATAATAGAATGATCGTTATATCTTCTGTAAAACCTCAGGTAAGGCCCTTACCTAAACCTGAACCACCAATATTACCTATAAGGCCTGAAATAGTCCCGCCAATACCAATATTTAAGGAAGAATTAACAATTACGTTGTATAGCTTAGAAAACATTGAAAAACCTACAGTTCTACAGAAAATTAACGTAACGGGCCATTATGTTTCCTCAAGACTCGTAGGTAAATACTGCTACATCATGGTTAACTTTCCAGTATACATATTTGGAGATCGAATACCGCTACCTTTAATTAATAACGAGGCTATTGCACCTAGCGACGTTAAATACTTCGGAAGAGACTTCTCATATACTTTCACAATAATATTAGCTTTAAACATAGAAACAGGGGATTACAGTAAGGAAGTATTCTTAACAGGTGCGTCAAACTACATTTACATGACGCATAAGAACCTATATGTTCTAGCAGCAAAAAGGCCTGACATTTACGTAATACTGGATAAAATAATCAACGTTATTGTTGAGGAATTGCCTGAAGAAGTCAAAGAAGCTATTGAAAAGATAAGGAATGAGAATATATCTAAAATAGAAAAGTACAAGCAAATACTAGCACTATTAGAGTCAGAATTTAACTATTTACCTAGTGAGAGCAGAAAGAAGATATTCACTGGGATAGCTAAGGAATATTCGAAACTATGGCATGAAGAAACGGTCATATATAGGTTTACAATTAACGGTTTAGAAGTAAAAGCTGCGGCTAAAGGGGAAGTACCGGGACGAGTACTTGACCAGTTTTCAATGGATGAACATGGAAATTACTTCAGAATAGCGACAACAGCAACAGTGTATAGTACTGAAGATAGCTTACCTGCAGTACCTGTGCAAGTCAATAATGTTTACGTATTAGACATGAACCTTACAATAATTGGTTCTCTTGAAGGATTGGCTAAAGGTGAGAGAATATATTCAGCAAGGTACATGGGAGACTTAATGTTCCTAGTGACGTTCAGAAGAATTGATCCACTATTCGCCATAGACCTTTCAGACCCTAGCAATCTAAGGGTTTTAGGTAGGCTAAAAATACCAGGATACTCTGAGTACTTACATCCACTTCTTGACAAGTACTTAATAGGCATAGGGATGGATGTCGACGAAAAAACAGGTTTTACGAAAGGTCTAAAAATATCGCTATTCGATATTTCAAACGTTACGGAACCTAGGGAAGTTTCAACAGTAGTTTTTGAGAAGTGCATGTATAGTCCAGTTCTCCACAATCACAAAGCATTCATGATAAACTATGAGAAACTATATTTCGCAATACCAGTTTCTGGGAATAAATATTCCGGAGAAAATGGAGTATACATAATAGATGCCTTACTACCAGAACTTAATGAAACAACTAAAGCTAAACTAGCTGTAAGAGGTCTTATATGGCATCCCGGTGCGCAAAGAGCACTATACATCGGCGACTACATATATACTGTATCATATGATGCTGTGAAAATTGTTGATGAAAGTTTAAACGTAGTAAACGAAATAGTGTTAATGCAAAGCAGCAAATAAAAACAATACTTTTTTATAATTAGAAGTGAACGTAGACATAGGAGAGGTATTCTTGTTTTACAAGAAAAGCATAGACAAAGAAATAGAGAGTATAATTAGGGATTTAATTGATATTAGAAGGTTATTTGAGGAAGGTATAAGACCTAGAGCTTTAAGCAAATCCTCAGTATTTACAAGGTTTAGGAGGGAATTTAGACAAAAACATCTCTTGCGAAAGCTACCATACTTAGACGTCGACGAAACGGAAGCGCTCTTAGTAAATACCATGAAGAAACTGCGAGGCGACACTAAAAGGCTTGCTAAACTACTTAGCAATGTAGAGACTAAGACCAGATCTTACAGGTTAATCTTTCTTCTAAGAGAAAGCCTAGCCTCATTAAATAATGTAATCAGCGGCGTAGTAGATCGTAAAGAAATAGTTAAAGTGCTTGACGATGTAATAGTTAAGCTTAATGAAGCAAATACTATTATTCGGCTTGAAAGAATAAAGTAGTTAAAGTAAGTGTTTTTATCGCTTCCTATCAAAGAATATGTTCTTGCCCCTAATACTTAATGGCACAGCCATTGCAATATCGGCATCAATTAGCCCAAGTTCCTGTGCTGCAACACCAGCGCTTAACATGATCCTATTATCTACATTATGTATAGATGCTGTTTTAACAGCAGAACCTAGCGCTATTCCCAAATTAAGAAGGCTTAGTACTTCGTCAATGTTTATATTCCATATTCTGGGTTGCTTAATGTTGAACTCTGTAATTTTGCAGCCTAGGACTACAACTACATCTGATTCTCTAATATTCTTAGCGTCTCTAGCATAGAAGCTTCCATACTCTACAGCTAATTCCTCCATTTTCTCAGCTAATTTATTCAGCTCATCTTTCCTGTAAAGAATTCTTATACTAACGTTATCGATGCCTTTAGCTTTAGGAGCGGTTTTCGCGGAAGCAGCCATGAGCTTTGCAGTTAGCAAAGCTATCTCTTCAAAAGAAATTTCTTTGTAAGACATAAAAACAGCACCCGGTAATTATAATTAAAATGGATAGTTAAAAAACTAAGCATAATTTACCGCGTAGCTTTTTATTTTCCTACAGAAATATAACTTATTGGAATATGATGAAGCCTCCTCTCAACACATAGACCGAAGAGGATGACGCACCTCGCGGCACTCTGACTGAACGTTTGCGATTTTATAATATTTTCTGTTTATGTTAGTATTATAACATACTTTATGGAAAAATATTTTAAAGTGTACCTTCTATTTTGAAATGGTGCACCTATGGTCGAAGTTATACATGAAAATACGTGGAAGCTTTGGGCATTTATAGTAGGTAAAGCCTTCAATATAGAGTTCGAAAGACCTTCTATGAACGAACATTACATGTTCTTGAAGGAAATTAGCGAGCGCGAAATTGGACTCTATATTCACTTTCCTTTCTGCAGATCTTTCTGTAAATATTGTCCTTACTATCGTGAATTTTGGAGTGAAAAAGCCTTTAACAAGTATTCTAAAGCACTTATTAAAGAGATAAAGTTATTTGGGAAAATTCTTAACGATCTAGACTTAGTTGTTGTCGATGCTCATGTTGGAGGAGGTACACCAAGTCTCCCATCTCCACAATTTTGGAATGATATTATTGAGGAATTAAAATCAGCTTTTAATTGGAGAACAGACCTAGGTATTGAAGCTAATCCCGAGGATTTAGTTGATGAGTCTAAAGTATTTGCCCTTAGAGATGCCGGTATTAGTGAAGTTAGTATTGGTGTTCAATCATTTCATAGAAGCTTACTTAGAGAATTAGGTAGAAGACACGGCCCTGAAGACTCTATAGCGGCAATAGAGAATGTTAAGAACGCCGATTATAAGCTTGTAAACGTAGACCTTATGTTCATGATACCAGGTGAAGATTTAAGGACATGGGAAGAAGACTTAAGGATAACGGCAGAACTTAACCCTACACAAATAACAACCTATCCAACACTCTTAACTCCTCAGGCTATTGCATGGAATAACGCTGTTAAGGGTAGAATTAAACAACCTGTTAGGTTATTTGAGAAATTTGCAAAACTACCTTGGAAAATTCTGAGAGAATACGGTTATAACATGGTTAGAATAGAATCTTGGAGTAAAGGTGGAGACTATTCTACAGTAAATCTTGAAATGACAGGTCCACTACTTGCTCTTGGTGCTGGAGCTTTCGGCTTTACAGGGACGTATGAGTGGTGTAATGTTCATTCAGTTAGAGAATATGTGCGTGCGTTGCTAAATGATAGATTACCTGTTGCTGTTGCTAGAAAAGTAAGTAAAGCTGAAAGAGCATCAAGGATAGTAGCTGATCAGCTATTCTGTAGAGGGAGCATGAACATAGATTTTATGAAAGAGAAAATAGGTTTTGGATTTGAAATTTTACCTAGGCAGTTTAAATGGTGGCTAAAGATAATGGAGGTACTAGGTTTAATTGAAAATAAGGGTAAAATATTGAAGCTAACAAATAGGGGTATCATGGTCGCACACAAGTTTGTATGGACTTTTGTTATGAAAGTACCTTGTAGATTAGCTTACAAGCTTATGGAAACTCCTTGGCCTATGAAAATAAGCTTACCGTGAATCATAGAAAAACATGTAGCTGAGATCTATAGGTTTATACGCAACATTAAATATAGGCGGTTTTGGAAAGTTTAATACGATATTAAGGCGGTTTGGAGTATGTTAAGCGATGTTCAAATGTGGTACGCCATTTTACATAAATGTAAACGGTATAAAGTTAAACGTGTACGATTCAGCCGAAAAATGCATATACAAGGAAAAATTAGCTTTAGTTTTTCTCCACGGTTTGCCAGGACAGATCAGCAATTGGAAATACCAAATAGCGTATTTTGAAGAGAAATATAGGGTTATAGCTTATGATCAAAGAGGTTTTGGCAAATCCGATAAACCTGTAAAGGTTTCAATAGGCGATTATCTTGAAGATTTAGATAAGGTTTTAGAAAACAGAGGACTACATCCAGAGA
>Ga0190313_1000336_pt1 | contig 28642 bp, 29 predicted proteins | sample 4870071011_MG_FD_169989 | JGI IMG/M metagenome (GOLD analysis project Ga0190313, IMG submission 169989) | Hydrothermal vent sediment bacterial communities from Southern Trench, Guaymas Basin, Mexico - 4870-07-10-11_MG | ecosystem: Environmental > Aquatic > Marine > Hydrothermal vents > Sediment ... | reverse complement strand
GGAGCATTATTTGCTTTATAGAAATGTTTTTGTAATTCTTCAAACTTTCACCTCCTTCCTCCTGGTTTCTTAATCCCAATAAAAAATAAACATCTATTCCAAATTCCGCATTTTTCGAACAGGCTCAAACACTGCCGTAGAACTCAATAGCTGGCCTGTGCGCCCATTTCTCTAGATTTTTTTTGAAGATCACTGGCAATGGTTCATTGGGGTATTCAGCATGACGAGGAACCAGCGAATTATAGTGCTTCAACCACAATTCTTCCAAATTCATTAAGAGGAACCTTCCGACACGTTCCCACCCTCAATGATTACACCACAAAATAACAAAGGCCCCGGGAAACCCGGAGCCCATAATTGACGAAACAGCTTATTCAGAACTCTTCAGTTTGCGCACTTCTTCAGTAAATACGGGAATAAATTTGAACAAATCTTCCACCACACCGTAATCAGCTTTGCTAAAAATGGGGGCATCGGGATCCTTGTTCACAGCCACAATATATTTGGATGATCCCATGCCGGCAAGGTGCTGAATTGCACCGGAAATTCCAACAGCGATATACAGATTAGGCGTTACCACCTTACCCGTTTGACCGACCTGATCCGAATGAGGCCTCCAGCCAGCGTCAACGGCCGCTCTCGACGCACCAACGGCCGCTCCAAGAAGACCAGCAAGCTCTTCCAGCATCGCAAAGTTTTCTGGACCTTTCATGCCTCGACCACCAGACACCACAATCTCCGCTTCGGTCAGCTCGATCTTGCCAGAAGTGTCCATATCGACGGATACCACCTTGGACCTGGCCTCGGGTACCGACACATCTACCTTGACCACTTCTGCCTGCTTGCTTTCATCAGGTTCAAGCATACTCATTACATTTGGACGACAGGAAATCATAACCAAGGCATCGTCCGCCCATTCATACCAGCCCAAACACTTACCACCAAAAAGTGGCCTCTTTGCCTTGATCTTACCATCTTCCACGGAAATTTCCGTGGAATCCTGAGCAAGTCCCGTTTCCAAACGGGCAGCGAGCCTTGCCGAAAGATCCTTACCATTCATAGAGGCAGGCAAAAGCACCACCGCCGGATCGCACTGTTGAAGCATTTCCGCAACGGCTGGCACATAAGTCTCAGCAATGTAATGCTCAAAAGCCGGATCATCAGCAACCAGAACCTTCTCAACACCATACTTGGCAAGTTCCTGTACTTTGTCAGAAACGCCAGACCCTATTGCAATTCCGTAAAGTTTCAAGCCAAGAGTATCGGCGATACGACGCCCTTCACTGGCAATTTCATAGGATACCTTCCGAAAAGCTCCATCTCGGTATTCAGCAACTATGCATACGGACTCAGCCATTGCTTTCTCCTCATCCTCCCAAATTCTTTTAATTTAAATAACCTTAGCTTCCTCACGCAGCGCCCTGACGAGCTCCTTAGCTTTACCCTCTGTGTCGAGATCACCGTTTATGATCCGACCGGGCTTACGCTCCGGTGGCATCTCCAAAGAAACAAGTCTGATTTTGGCTGCTCCCGATCCACATTCTTCCGGGTTGAGCCCCAGATCGGCCAGTTTTTTCACGTCCAGAGGTTTCTTTCTAGCCTTCATAATGCCTGGAAGGCTTGCGTACCGAGGATTCCAGACGGCATGAGAACCACCCATGGTGACCACAGCCGGAAGAGAAGATTCAACCACCATCTTACCACCCTCAACAGGCCGCTCTATTTTCACAGTGGTCCCGTCACATTCTAGGCTAACGGCAAGAGGAAGATGTGGCCAACCAAGTAGCTCTGCCACCATCGGGCCTCGTTGATTGTGATCATAATCAACCGCCCTGTGGCCACAAAGGACAATGTCCGGATTCAATTCTTGAACGGCCGCAGCAAGAACTTTAGCAATGCCAAGGCTGTCGCTTTCTTCTAAGGCTTCGTCGTCTATGAGCATTCCCTTATCAGCTCCCATCGCCAGAGCTGTTCTGATGGACTCGACCACCCTCTGCGGCCCCCAGCTTACAATGGTAACCGTCCCTCCATGCTGTTCCTTCAGCCTCAGAGCCGCCTCAACGGCGAATTCATCATAAGGATTGATAATCCATTTGATGTCCTGGGTCTCAATGGACCTCCCATCTCCAGCAATCCGAATAACCGATTCAGTGTCCGGTGTTTGTTTGAGCAACACCACAATGTTCACGTCCCGTCCTCCTTGACTTTGATTTTTTTGACCATCCACTCCAATTGCAAGTCTCTTACACTAAGGCAAATTTTTATTTGCATTGCAAGAATTTTCATTATCACAAATTTCTTGAATAGGCATTCATTTACGACGTAGCAAAAAATTTGTGGAATTCAACAAAAAACCGGTTGGAAATTTACATATGGTTTGGCGAGAAAATCAACAAAATAATTCTTCTGCCTCATCAACTGACCGATAACGTTTTACGTAAACCATCAGAATTGATAACGCAGCTGGTGTAATGCCGGGAATGCGTGAAGCTTGCCCAAGTGAGTGAGGCCTTATGTTCTTTAGCTTTTCCCGAAGTTCGTTGGAAAGGCCCGGCACATCATCATAAGAAAAATCATCAGGTATTTTTACCCTCTCGAGATGTTTGAACTTCTTAACTTCTGCCTCCTGCCTGGCAATGTAACCTTCGTACTTGCACATAATTTCCACCTGCTCCTTCACTCGGTCAGGAAGAGGAACGGGCGGAGGAAAAAGTGATTCCACGTCTGCGTAAGTTATTTCAGGACGCTTCAAAAGTTTCGCCAAACTCGTGGGCTCTCCAAGGGGAGCGGAAGACTTTAAAGAAAGGAAATCGTTTATTTTTTTCGTCGGGCGGAGCACCGTACTTTTCAAACGCTTCATCTCAGCTTCAATGGCTCGCTTTCGCTCAAGCAATTCGCGATAAGTATCTCTGTCGTGAAGTCCCAGTTCATACCCCTTTTCCAAAAGGCGCAAATCGGCATTGTCTTCCCGAAGAAGCAATCGATACTCGGCACGGGACGTAAACATACGGTACGGCTCATTAGTTCCCCTGGTAACAAGATCATCAACAAGAACGGCCATATAGGCTTCGGACCTATCTAGAATGAACGGCGGTCTTCCCTGAACTTTCAAAGCAGCATTTATGCCTGCCCATAGTCCCTGAGCTGCAGCTTCTTCATAACCTGACGTCCCGTTTATTTGTCCAGCCAGATAAAGCCCTCTAACCAGTTTTGTCTCAAGGGTCGGCGTCAACTGAGTCGGCTGAACGAAATCGTACTCAATTGCATAGGCCGGCCTCATAACCTCGGCTTCCTCAAGACCAGGAATAGAATGGATTATCTTGAGCTGAACTTCGTAAGGAAGAGAATTACCCGTCCCGCTGGCATAAATTTCCTCAGTGTCTAGCCCTTCCGGTTCCAGAATAATCTGGTGGAACTCCTTATGAGGAAACTTCATAACTTTATCTTCCAGAGACGGACAGTATCGGGCTGAAACACCCGTGATAGTACCGTTGTAAAGGGGAGAGAAATGTATGTTTTCCCTTACAATTCGATGCGTTTCCTGTGTTGTTCTTCCGATAAAGCAAGAAACTTGTGGCAGATCAATGCGTTCGGTAAAAAGAGAAAAAGGGCGTGGATTCTCGTCGCCTTTCTGTTCGTCAAAACGAGAAAAGTCTATGCTTTTCCGGTGGATCCGTGCTGGAGTCCCGGTCTTCATCCTCCCCAGCTGAAAACCCAACTCAATCAGTTGATCAGCAAGGCGATTAGAAGGGAACTCACCAGCCCGGCCTGCAGGGATTTGCTTCGGCCCTATATGTATCAGGCCGTGAAGAAATGTACCGGTAGCAAGCACCACCGCCGAAGCAGAGTAAAAATTTCCTATCTCATCCACCACCCCAACAACTTGACCATCTTCTACCACAAGCTCTTCCACCAGAGCCTGCTTGAGATCCAGGTTTTCAGTCTGCTCGATAAGATGCTTCATTAGGGTTCGATATCTGACTTTATCGTTTTGTGTGCGTGTTCCCCTAACGGCAGGACCTTTCTTCGTGTTTAAACGTCTAAACTGTATCGCCGTTTTGTCGGTTACCCTTGCCATAAAACCACCGAGGGCGTCTATTTCCTTGACCAGATGGCCCTTGGCAATGCCTCCAATAGAAGGAGAACAGGGCATGTGGGCTACTGTATCCAGGAATATTGAGAGCAATAGAGTTTTGCATCCCAGTCTAGCCGAAGCCAGAGCAGCTTCGCACCCCGCATGTCCTGCCCCAACGACTATAACATCATAATCGAACGCCATCTCAACAGTGGCTACCTCCTCCCTTCAACATTCTACAACTCATAAGTAAAATCTAATTTCTTTCACAAGGCAATGAACCTATTTAATATTTAAGGTGTTCAATTTTTTGATGCAGAAAGCTTTTTGATCGTTTCCAGGACATTCGAAAGATCAACCGTCGTAAGCTCACCGTTCCTGACGACTTGCCTTCCAGCAACCCAAACATGCCGCACATCGGATGCCTTGGCCGAATAAACAATATGAGACACCGGATCATACAGGGGTGTGGCATGGGCAACGGTCACATCCAAAGCAATAAGGTCAGCACTTTTGCCCACTTCAATACTCCCAGCGATATCGGATAATCCTAAAACCTTGGCCCCACCAAGGGTTGCCATACGCAAAACTTCGATTGCAGAACAAACGGTAGGATCCTGCCTGATACCTTTGTGAAGCAAGGCAGCCATTCTCATTTCACCGAACATGTCCAAGTTATTATTACTGGCCGGTCCGTCCGTCCCAAGTCCACACACAACCCTATGCTGAAGCCACATTGGCAAATCAGCAACACCGGAGGCAAGTTTCATATTACTCTCAGGGCAATGAACCAGCTTTGCATGCTGTTCTGCAATCAGCTGAATTTCTTTCCTTTCAAGCCACACTCCATGAATGCAAACTGTTTTTTCGCCCAATACTCCTAAATCGTTCAGATACCTTCCTGGCGTTAATCCATAACGTTTTTCCACTTCTCTAATTTCTTGAATCGTCTCGGCCAGATGAATTTGAAAGATCAGATCATTTTTCACACAAAATTCATGTGCTTTTCGTATGGTGTCAGGACTACACGTGTAAGGAGCATGACAAAACACGGCCGGCCTTACGATCTCCGACGAAGGAAACCCCTCAATAAAATCGCTTATCCTCTTCATCCAACGTTCAGGCTCAGGATTATCAGGAGTTGGGTAATCCAACACCCCTTGTCCTACAACAGCTCGCATTCCAGCGTCTGCCGCTGCCCGTGCAACTTCTTCCTCATAAAAATAGCCGTCACAAAAGGTGGTGGTGCCTCCAAGAAGCATTTCAGCAATGGAAAGCAAAGCTCCTGCGTAAACGCTTTCTCTATTAATCAACTTCGCTTCTGCCGGAAAAATAACCTCATTGAGCCATTTTTGAAGAATCATATCATCGGCCAGCCCCCTGAAGATACTCATGGGAACATGGGTATGACTATTCACAAGCCCCGGCATTAAAATGTGTCCGGGCAGGGAAATTATCGACACACCCGGAGCAAATGTGTCTTTGATATCTATGCTGCTACCAACCCATACGATTTTCGAGTCCTTAATGGCGACAGCACCTTTTTCCAAAATGGTATTAGATCCATCACAACAGACAACGTATTCAATATCCGATATTACAAAATCAGCATTCATTGCTCATCTATCCTTTCTGCAAAATCGCTTATTTATCTCAGCATCTAATTATTTGAGCTGCTATTTTGGATACCTGATGTCTAACCTCGTCTAGGTCGATGGTGATCAGTTCCCTGTTTCTCAAAACCCACCTACCGTCTATCATAACATCTCGTACGTCGGAGCCCCTGGCAGTATAAACCATGTGGCTAACGGGGTTGTAGCAGGGAATAAGGTGAGGTTTTTCAAGATCAACAATTATCAGGTCCGCCACACATCCGGATTCGATCATTCCGATGGGCACATCCCAAGTCATCCCGAGTGCTTCCCCGGCTTTCCTAGTCGCCATTGCCAGAACATCCGTGGCTGGAAGGACAGTTGGATCGAGCCACACTGCCTTGTGAAGCTTAGCACACGTGTTCATTTCTCCGAACATATCAAGATCATTGTTACTGGCGCATCCATCAGTCCCAAGCACTACGCGAACGCCGCATCTGAGAAGCTCAGGCACCGGAGCGATACCGGAACCGAGTTTCAGGTTGCTTTCGGGATTGTGAACCACCGTAACACCGTTGCGGGCAAGCGCAGATATATCCCTTTCGTCCAGTTCGACACAATGCGCTGCAATAAGCCTTGGAGACAGCAAGCCCAGGTGGGCCAGGTGTTGAACAGGTCGCCTTCCGTACCGCTTCAAGCACTCCATAACCTCGTCTTCCGTCTCCGAGAGGTGAACGATCATGGGCACATCGTGTTTTTCTGCTAGATCGAGACATTGCCTTAGAGTATCGGGAGAACAAGTGTAAACGGCGTGAGGCTCCACAACAGCCCTTATCCTGGGATGATACTTCCATTCCCGTATGAGAGCATCGGTAAAGCCCAATCCATTTTCAAGAGGCCCGTAATTGGGAGATAAAAAATCGTAAAGCACTTCGCCAATAATGGCTCTCATGCCAGCTTCGTCGGCAGCCCGTGCAACAGCTTGTTCGAATAGATACATGTCGCAAAAACAAGTAGTACCCGCCATGATCATCTCTGCACAGGCCAGCTTTGTACCCCAATAAACCCACTCTTCCTTTAGCTTCTTTTCGGCAGGGAATATATGTTCCTGCAACCACTTCATTAAAGGCATATCGTCAGCAAGCCCTCTGAACAAGGTCATTGCAGCGTGGGTATGACAATTGATCAGTCCAGGCATGATAACGCAACCCGTTGCATCAAGGACTTTCTTCGGGCAAAGACGAGCCTCGACAGATGGATCGAAAACCCCAGTCTCAATAATAATACCACCGCGTACGGCTACATACCCAGGTTCCCATAGCGACCCATCATTATCCATAGTGAGGACGATACCACCTCTTATCAAGCAGTCCACTCGCTCCACCTTTCACTCCCCGTTATGTTGCATGAATTCTCGCTACGATACCTGAAAAAAGCTCCATTAACTTCGGGGATGCCCTATCGGCCGTGGCTATAACCTTCTCAAGAGGTACCGGCTCATAACAGTCCGGTCTGTTAACATTGGATATAACTGACACTGCCAGCACCTCCATGCCCATATGCACAGCCGTTATAACTTCCATAATTGTTGACATGCCCACGGCATCGGCTCCCAACATCCGAAGCATCCTGGTTTCGGCAGCAGTTTCCATGCTGGGTCCCAGCACGCCGACATAAACGCCACGATGTAAAAGAATGCCTTTTTCCCTCGCTACGTCCAAAGCGATCCGTTGCAGCCTTCTGCTGTATGGTTCAGTCATGTCAGGAAATCTGGGTCCCCAGGCATCAACGTTGGCACCAACGAGCGGATTGCGCCCTGTAAAGTTTATGTGATCGACAATTAGCATCAAATCAGCGGGTTCAAAGAGGGTATTTAAACCGCCCGCGGCATTGGAAAGAAGCAGAAATTTTACACCCAGTCCACCCAGAACCCTTATTGGAAAAGCTATTTCCTTTGGTTCATATCCTTCATAAAGATGGAACCTTCCTTTCAAGGCAACAACCGGTACGCCCTCCCACTTTCCGAAAATAAGCCTGCCCTCATGGCTTTCAACGGTTGACCTTGGAAAATGGGGAATTTTTTCGTAAGGGACATCGGTAGTATCTTCCAGAGATTCCGCAACCCGCCCAAGGCCTGTGCCTAGCATTACGGCAATTTTAGCTTTGAAAGACATAAAAGGCTTAAGGAATGCCACCGCATCCTGAACCCTTACGTATTCACCGTCGCCGTTCACCATGACCATCCTCGCTCTGACATTACCTCACCTAATAACCGCAAAAAGCTTTATTTCTATTTACCACAATCAATTCCATCCTTTCAAACCATGAGAACGCGGAAACAGAACCGACAATCGATGACAACAATTTGATGGCTGAAAAGATGTGCGGTACAGTCCAATTCGGTACACTGGGTCGTATATTATACAGTGAGCATAATGTGCGTTATTTCAATAAGTTATAGCTCATTTTCAAAAAACTTGAGTCCAATATTGAACACAATTCAATTTGCGAAAATATTCTCTAATAAAATCCAAAATATTGTCAAACGGCTGTGCTCGTGAGGAATAAAGGCTAATTTTTCCTAAATGGCAAGCAAATTGCTGCATTTTATTGTTGGTTGCTTGGCGCAGTTTTTTCCAGAAAAGTCCGCAAGTGAAAGCCTAATCATGAATATGGTTCAGTTATTTGTTCAAGGAGGTGAGAAAAAGACAGGTTGTTTGGTGTTTAAGGTGGGTGGTCTTAATGAGATGACAACATTAAGGAGGTTCAAAGCATGGCGAGGGAAGTAAAGGAAGTCGAAATCAAGAGTAGGGCCGATACGCTGAAGCAGCGTCCATGGCCTGCGTCGCCTCCTCCATCCAGGGAAGAAGTGGCAAAGGTGTATGCCCGACGTAAAGCTGAAGAGTTCGGTGCATGGTGCGAAGACAACCTTTGGTTTCAAAAAAGATTTGATAAACCGGAGGCATTGCAAGGAGTCAGGGTTCTTGAAGTAGGTCAGTGGCGTCTTGGAAATATGTTCGCTGGTTCGTTACTTGCCGAGTTAGGGGCAGAAGTGATTAAAGTGGAGCCCCCAGAGGGAGACCCCGTGAGAAAGTATACTCCCTTTGGACGCGAAGAGTACATGCTCAAAGACCCTGAAACAGGCGAACCATGCGGCCTTGAGTTCATCCATGAAATGCGCAACAAATATTCGGTAACGTTGAATCTGGAAACGCCAGAAGGTCGAAAACTCTATAAAGGTCTTGCCGCAAGAGCTGATATTATATTTGAAGAATATCCACCTGGATATATGGATGAACTGGGGATTGGATACAGGCAGCTGTCCAAGATTAATCCAAGACTGATCTACTGCTGGATTGGTGTCCTTGGTCAATGGGGTCCAGAGAAAGATAGGGTCTCCAAGTTCGGACAGTGGATGCTTGATCCCTTTGCTCAGGCAGCATGTTCGTTCATCCACAACACCGGTTACCCTGATGACTTTTTGCCAAGGGGTTCAGGCGGTGACCCCACACGTTCGGGCGTGTGGCTCTGTGACTACGTTGCTGGTGAACAGGCAGCAGTTAATGTCCTTGCCGCCCTTTACTACCGGGATGAAAAGAGCGGAAGGGGACAGTTCATCGAAGTTACCGGTGCAGAAGCAATGCTGGACATCCTGGACTTCGATATAAGCTGGTACGGCTTCAACGAAAGCATCAAGGCTCGTACTGGTGCCTGGGACCCGAACTTGAACCAGTACGCATGGAACCCCTGCAAGGACGGCTACATGATGATTGGTGGTCAGACGGACCGCCTGTGGTACCGCATTGGCATGTGCATTGAGCGTGACCTACCTCAGTTCGGTCGCCTCATTCACGAAGACCCACTCCTGAAAGAGATGGCTGCCCGTAATGCACTCCAGGCCCTAACCAAGACCTACACATTGACCGCAATGTGGCTCAGAGAAACTAACCGCGTGGAAGCCGAAGAAAAGCTTATGGAATACGAAATTGCCGCGGGTCCGCTCCTGTACATTGATGAGACATGTGAATTTCCGCACTTCAAGTATCGTCCATGGATATACTCCATTGAGGATGAACATTATGGCACACTTTTATACGCAACGGCGACTACTTCTTTCCAGCAGAGAACACCTGCCCGCGTGAAGTGGCTTGGTAGGCCACTCGGAAAGGACAACGGTGAAATCTTGATTAAATACCTTGGTATTGGTCCACGTATGCAGGAAGTGCTGAAAGAAAAGGGGGTGATCTGATGACGGATCCAAGAGAAGTCAGGTTGGAAGATCTTCCGGGCCCCAAGAGTCGGGAAGAACTGGAAGATATGAAGGCTCCCTACGAGGAGTATTGCAGAAAGCTTTTTGATGTAGGCAACGAATATGTAAAACCGGCCGCCCTTGATGGAATCAGATGGTTGAGTTGTACTATGTACATCTTTACACCTCATTCGGTTTCTAACCTGGCGGAACTGGGGGCGGAGGTCATAAAGATTGAGATGCCCAGGATGGGTGACCCAATGAGGCACACGTCCCCATTTAATGAATGTTATTACTATCCCCTACATGACACCCGTCCGAAGACTGGAACGGGTATAGGTGTGTTGAATGCCAACGTAAACGAATACTACATTACCATGGACTATCACCGGGAAGAGGCGAAAGAACCCTTTTACCGGTTGGTAAAAATGAGCGACGGACTTACGGAATGTTATCGCCCTGGAACCTTCGACAGGTGGAAACAGAGCTACCGTTACCTTCAGGAGATAAATCCGCGCTTTATTTACGTGTGGGGCGGTGGCTTTGGTTACGGTCCCAAAGCCTTCGGCGGTTCCTACGACATTCTGGGACAGTCCCACGCCGGTCTCGCCAGTATAACGGGCTTTCATGAAGACTTCGGTGGTCACCCGGTCAAGCACACCAACTGGTGCATTGACTGGTACTCGGGAACACAGATCACCGTCGCTATTCTGGCCGCTTTGTACTGGCGCAGGAAAACCGGATTAGGCACGATGATTGAGTTTTCTCAAGTGCAAGCTGCTACTAGATGTACGGGTTATGCCGTGCCGCTTTATGGAAGATTTGGAGTTGTACGTCAGCGCTGGGGCAACTGGGATACTCAGCTTTGTGTGCATGGTATTATACTCTGCGGAAAATCTGACTATCCTGATGAGAAAAATCCGCAGCTCAGAAATGAAGCCCGCTATGTTATGGTCAGCGCATTCAACGATCCCGACTTCAAAGAACTGTGCAACATCATCAAGAGGCCGGATCTTTACGAAAAGTACAAAACCCACAAACAAAGGGTTGAAGCAGAAGCTCAGGTTGAAATCTACAGGGAAATTGAAAAATGGGCCGCTGATAAATCCCGCTCCGAGGTAGTTCGGATTCTCACCGATGCAGGTATTCTTGCTGCACCGGTCAAAAACGACAAAGAAGTATATGAATCCGAACATTTCCGCCAGAGGGGATCGGTCAGATGGCTTGATGATCCAATGATGGGTGATGTTTTGTGCCATAGTTCTTTTAGCTGTGGTTTGCTCTCGGAGACTCCAAGACGCAAATTCTGGGATTTCAGGCCTGTTGGTGCTGACAATATTAAAGTTTATCATGAGCTTCTAGGTTATCCAATGAGTACCATCAAGAAATGGTATGAAGAAAACTTGATTTAAAACGGAGGTGTACCGTGTGTGATATCATTTGGTGCAAAAAGTGCAACACGGTGAATTACCTGGACCCGTACTGCTTTTGGAACTGGGAGGGTAAAATAAACTGTGCCGAATGCGGTGAGGTTTATTATATCCACATGATCCAGGGGCATATGTACAGGGGGCCAGAACCAAGGCCGGGTGAAAAACCTGACATTATGCCGCTCTATGCGGACAAGCCTCTGGAGGGCTATAAGAACTACCTGCCCGGAACTGAAGGGCGTACAAGGCCGTATAACTGTACGCCCCGACACATCTATCTGGGCCACGCCGATTACAGAAAGTTCAGCATACGAAATCGGCCGATGCGTGCATGGGCTCCACAGCCGGCCGCAGGTGGAGTTGCCGGAGCCTACGGATTTTACTGGGATATTAAGAAACTTAGCCCAGAGGTTTGGGAAGAATACCAGGAAAAGATTAAGAAGGGAGAAGTCAGAGACTGGTAAAGGGGGACCCAATGGTGGACAGCAAGGACTTGAAACCGCACGAGTTTCTGGCCAAGATACTGGAGCCAGAAAAGAAAACGGATCACATATGCTGGACCTGTAAGCATTTCAAGCCAGTTTTGAAGGGTTCCAAATTTCCACCCGCCGATCTGGTCGGGTGGTGCAAAAAAATTCACTGGCCCTTCTACTGGTGTGTATCCGAATACGATTTAATCAAGAGTTGTTACGCCTATGAGAAGCTGGAATAATGATGAATTGGTACGGATAGAAAAGATGGTTCTGGCCTGGAAGGAGCATTATCTCCTCCAGGCTGGCCCGGAAGATGGTTGGGAGTTTCTGTGTGATGATTTCCGGGATGAGATTCAAACGCATGTTTATCCGTACCTGAGGAGAATGTGTGAGTCTAAGTTGTTAGCATGGGATGAGATGCGGGTCTTCCTCGAATACTGTGATTTCTTGGTGGAAGACCTGCGCCTAAAAATAAAGGAGAGGAGCCATGCCGGCAAAGTGTAGGGTAGTCGTTTGCGGCTTTGACCCCATGTTGGTCAGGGGTTACTTGAAGACGGGGGCCAGAGCACTCTGGTGGTATCTCCCGGACGAAATTTATGAAGAATTCAATGTCAAATCGGGTTACAAGGTAAAAGGTAAGCTGTTGGCTGTGTATAATCCTCGGGGGGAAGTGCGGTACGCCCATCCGACAGAAACATTCGAGTGGGCACCACCGGTATCTGCCCCCAGTGAAATGGTTGGAGAGCCATTTACCTGGGAAACTTCAAAAGAAACCGGCCTTGCAGTGGTATTACCGGCACGAACCATAATTAAGTATGGGCTTACAGAGTTCCACTTCCTAGAACTGGTGATAGAAGCTATTGTTAAAGAAAACGGCGAAGAGGTGGAAGTGTATCCCGGTGAGGAGAAACAAAGCAGTAAGTGGTGGCCTGAGGACAGATTAAAAATGGATTACTACGTTGAATTCGTGGCCCCATAGTTAGTGGGCAATTAGAAAAAACTAATTGCAGTGGGTGGGGAGAGGAAAGGAAACTCTCCCCTTTTTAGTGAAGAAAGCAGGTTGATGTATTATTGAACATTCATTTTTTGTTGGACTTATTCCCCACAGTACCTTAGAAAAATCTTGCTCCCAATCGGTAAGCCTAACGTGCGGTTGATATTTTCAATTTTAAGGCTTCATGGTTTGTGGTGTAGCACTGAGCAAGTCAAACGTGACGAATTCGAAACTTGAATCAAAAAGAGGAAAAACTCATGAAAGATGAAGCTGTACGAGCTGCCGAAGGCTGGAGGTCAGTTTCTGATTTCTTTGAGGGAGATGATAATGCGCTTTGGAAAAACATGTATTTTTGGGAAGGTTTTGATCTTTCATCCAATATCTATCTTGTAAAAACCCAAGAAGGGGTTGCACTCATCGACCCCGGAAATGATTATTCTGCTTTTTACGAGCTATTTGCATCGGGGTTGTGCGGACCCGTTGATATACGAAAAGTCCTGTTAACACATGGCCATCATGAGCATGTAATGGGCGTTTTTGAACTTCTCAGAGGCTATCCCACCCTTCGTTCCAGTGGCCATCTTGATATTTATATTCACGAAGCATGCCCTAATGCCTTCAGAGAAATTGCGGAAAACCTGGGTTGCAAAGTGCATTTTATAAAAAACAATGAATTAATATCCATTGGACCCTTTACCTTCAAAGCATTGCACACTCCCGGTCACACCATGGACAGCATGTGCTATTTTCACGAGGAAACGCGCTCTCTTTTCAGCGGCGATACCGTCTTACCCTTTGCCGTAGCATCACCAGATCCGATTGCCGGTGGGCGTATAGATTTTCAGATGTTTTCTATGCGTATTTTACGACAGCTCAAACCGCTCCATCTCTTCCCAGGCCATGGTGAAATTGTAAGAGATAATGCATCTAAAGTGCTTGAAGGAAATTATGCCGGTGTAATAAAAAAGGTTATAGGCTTGCAATGTCCTTGGATAGAAGGGGCACAGTTTCTCATACAGAAAGGTTATCTTGATGAAACGGTGTTTTGCTGTGACAAAGTTCTTGAGGAAGACCCAGACAATAAAATGGCTCTTTATCTGAAAGCTTCTTGCCTTAATGACATGGGTCGTTTTGAGGATGCATTAGGCGTACTAAAAGAAATTAAAGCCAAGGGTATATTCAACAACCCTATGTACTATATTGCTTATGGATGCGCCTTGCTGGGCATGGGAAAATATGACGAGAGTATTTCATACTTTGATAAAGCCCTGGAGCTGACACCAGGTTTTGAAAATGCCTTAGTTTATAAGGGACTGGCTTTGTATCTTTCAGGTAGGGTAGATGAGGCATTCGATATAGGGGAATTTGAAAGAGCTTTCATGGGCAATTTTAAAGAGCAATTACTAAAAACTTACGGACAATCTCAGGAGAAAACAGAACAAAGCTAAAGCGCAACCCCAGATTAATAAGTCAAAACCACGAAATAACCTAGGTCTGGCGCTTTTTCCGGGTTTTGCGTTTTGGCATGCGCAAGAGTGATAACTTCTATCTGAAAGATTATTCTATTCAAGAGCGGTTGCTAGCTATTCCCTACCATTTGCATTCCCTACTCTATCAGGTTCCTTTTTGTAACTTCACAACAACTTCCTGAAATACAAAGTTATGCTTTTTCCTGTCCCAGACTTTCTGGCGAATAACCAGACGGTCTTTGAATATAGCCGTTACCACACCGTCTTTATTTCCAATAGGGGTACCAACCTCCACTATATAACCCTTCCCGGTTGGATCTTCTATAATGGCCTTCCTGCCCAGAGGCCCCCATAATGTGCCTTTGAAACCTCTCTGAATTTCGCTTATGTCCATCTTCTGAAGGGGAGTTAATATGAAAGGTTCCGGAGGAATTAACTCTTCGACTGATGCGGTGGCCAGTGTCTCTTCCTTCTTTGGTGGCTTTACAAACGGTATAAACGGGTCTGGAAGTGTAACGTAGGATTTATAATTGATGGACGGTTTCAAGAGCTCTTTAAGGAGCTTGCTTTTTAAGAATTGCATGGCTTCTTCTGGCGAAGCTGGCTTTTTTTCTCCAGGCTTCACCACTGTCGCTTCCTGGATGCCCTTTTGAACTTTCCATGAGAGACATGATCCAGAAGTTAGGGCAATAATAATCATAGAAGCACAAAAAACCAATAAGACAGTACTCAACCCTTTTCTTTTATTTTTTCTATTCCCCCTCATTTCCGCTCGCCCCGTATTACCATTCGTTTTCTTGTGGCTTTGCCTAACCTATGACTACAATTTAAAATAACCAGCTTGTTAATGACAAGCCCTTTTACAAAAGGAAATTTCTGTTAGCTTCAGTCAATCATTTCGGATATTATTTCATTTTTACCAGCATTATCCGGAACTGCGGTAAGTAAAATTAGGCCAACTATGAAAAAGGTAAGCGTGCTACCTACTGCGTACCTCAGGTTACCAACAATCTCATATACCATTCCAAAGATAAACGGGCCAAGCACAGCGGAAACTTTCCCGCCAATGGCGTAAAACCCAAAATAACCGGAAGCTTGAGCAGATATCATCTTCGCGAAAAAAGAACGACTCAACGACTGAGTGCCACCTATTACTACACCAACAAAACCAGCAAGAACCCAGAACTCTCTGGCACTTTCCATGATCATTGCATAAGAAACTATTAAAATCCAGCAAAATAAAGAAGCTACGAGTGCTCTTTTTGTCCCCAACCACTTACCCAACCATGCAAAAACACATGCGCCTGGGACACCCACAAACTGAGTAAACAAAACCGCATTCCCTTAAAGTCAGCGATATACCCAAGAAGAGGTGCTATAAGTGTCGCAAATAAGACTGAAGCAGAAACTCCGTAAGTCCAGATTGCCACGCCGGAAAGGTGCAAGTTAAAAAAAGCGCCATCGATCTGGACACCTTCCTCTGGTACCACCATAGTGGCGAAATATACCGGCAATAATCCGGCAAGGAGCGATGTTGCAAAAGCAGAATTAGCCCAGTCGTAGAAAGACCATGCAATCCATAGCTTTTTCTTATCATCCATCTTTATGAAGTGAAACCACGAAAGAAGAACCTACTTCCTGGGTGAATTTTCAGAAGCCCCGGGAACGACAAAGGGCTTAATATCAATAATCGGGGTTCCATTGTACATGTCTATACCCCTGACTTTCAGTTTATTCCCGTTCACCTCAAGCACTTCCAATACAGAAAGTCCTATCGGATTTGGGCGAATAGGGGAACAAATGCTAAAAACTCCCATAATCTTGTTCAAATGAGAAGGTTTTTGCTTCAGGTATTTCAAGTCGAAGGGGGGACTCTTGTGAAAGTGGAACAAAACAATAATACGATCTCCTTCCTTTATATCCTTCAACCCTTCTTGGTATTTTGGCTCTATGTTCAATTCTCCCACTACATCCGATAAGGTCCAATGTCTTGGAACCTTCTCAACATCAACATGAACATATCCGATGGGGCGAAATATTATCTCTTTGTCAGTCAAGGATCTACCTCCGAATTTATCATCCACCTAACCCACAAAAATTGTCAGCAAAACAATTAATTTAAGTATATACTCTTCCAACTATCCATGAAATACTTCCAATACAGCTCAATTTATGTCCCTACAACAGAAGACCATCCCTTCTCGTAACATTGCCTACTTCAAGAAAACCTCATTAATGCGCGAGAATGTGCACTCGAAAAGAATCCACGCCAAGAAAAATTAAGGCATCCCAGCGTCTTAAAAATCGTCCTTCCTTAACCTGATTCTTCTCGGGCTTCCAAGGCCATGGCGATCTTTTTTTTCAGTTCCGTGAGGTCGAAACTTTTCACTACATAATAATCCGCAGCAAGTGATTTTGTATCTTCCTTAAAAGTATCATAGGCCGTGGAAAGAATAACCGGTAAATCATAAAACTTAGCCCGAATATCTTGAAGCAAATCTAAGCCATTGTAGTCTACCAATTTAATATCAAGTATCACAAGATCGGGTTTTTCCTCTTCTATCCTTTCTAGAAGCTTATAACCCGAATCAGCCGTAACCACCTCATATCCAACATCCGTCAGTTCTTCAGCGTACAACATCCGAATATGTTCTTCATCGTCAACAACCAGAATTTTTGCCATTGTCAATTACCTCCATGCTAGGTCTTTATCCAGTTATTCACAAGATACCGCTTATTTTCTTCAAAAACCATACACTCCTTTTCGATCACTTCTTCGGCTTGCTGAGTGGACATCCTTTCCGTCTTTTTAACGAAAGAAACCACTTTCCCATAATAAAGTGGCAAAAGGGCATCCAGAATCTCTTCTCTGTCCTCCGGTGATGCGTCTCTATAAGCCAGAGCAAAGTCGAAAAGCACAATTGCCCATGTGTGATCGGGAAAAGCAAAGTTGCCAAATCCAAGGTTTCTTACTTCTTCAAGCTTTCTCATTTCCGGAAGATGCAATATAGATTCGAGTCTGAATTTGTATCTATCAAAGCCTCGCGCATACAAATCGTACAACCTGTAGATGTTAACTTCCATCGGAGCGATGGCTTCAACGTCAAGGGTATCGGCATTGAACAGGATGGTGGGACGACTCCACTTGACCTTTAACCATAGATCCTGAAAAGGCCCCATAAGGTCAAAAAAAACGCCGACCATGTTGGAAAAGGCACGATTAATTTGTGAAAAGGGTTCCTTCAACCTGTGCACCTTTGGCGCGCCCAAAAAGGACTGACACAAAGGAACCCGCGCCTTGATCGCTTCAGTTACCATCCAAATATCAATTCCATCCTCACCGACTCCCTGACTCCAAACCTCGGCTTTGCTGTAAGCATCCACAAGCTGTTGACCAAAGGCACATTCACCCACCGCCGGTCGCCTGAGCCTCCTGCCGTAGAGGCATCTCAGGAGTGGATACAACACCAACGATTCGATTGTGCTTTCATACTTGTGAGAAACATACAAAGGAACCACAAATCCTGCACCCTTTAGAATTGGTTCGACCAGGCAGTAAATCCACAGAGGCTTTATGTTCCTGATATCCGCTTCGATTATAACAACAACCTCGGGCTGCAAATCTCTTACCCAACTGAAAAAATTCCTCAAATTATTACCTTTGCCCCTGACACCAGGTGGAGTGGACAGATAAACCTTTTCGCTATGAGTTTCTGTTGCCAGAAACGCTTCCTTAGTTCCATCCGTAGAACAATTATCGCAATTTACGATTACACTCTTTAACGAGGGGTAATGTAGCCGTAGTCCCTCATCCACCTTGCTGGTTACATTAGCAATCGTGGTAACTTCGTTGAAAGTTGGAATTGCTACCACAATATCCGCCTTTTGCACCCCGGATGGATTTTCTTCCATAACTCTCCCCCTTCACTCTGCTCCTTGCAGATATTGAAAGGCCTCCGTTTTCGTGGAAAAAACAAAGATTGCGTTGGGATTGGTGAAATTGTTGTAAACTTCCAGGGATCTGTAAAAATCATAAAACTTCGGATTCTTGCTGTAGGCTTCTGCATATATCCTGGTTGCTTTTGCGTCTGCATCACCCCTGATTTTTTGAGATTGTTTGTATGCCTCAGACCTGATTTTGGCTAACTCTTTCTTCATTTTACCCAGAATAACCGCCTTTTCCCCTTCACCCTCGGATCGGTACTGAGCGGCTATACGTTTTCTCTCGGAAATCATTCGCTCAAAAACCTTCTTTTGAACAGACTCTACATAGTTTATGCGCTTTATCCGAATGTCCAGAAGTTCGATGCCCATCTCCGGCATAAGTCTTGCCGCATCCGCGACCATTTCCCGCGTGATCTTTTCCCTACCCTTCTTTATGGTCAACGGTTCCTCAGCACTCTTTTCCTGAATCAAGCTTAATATCTTGTAATCAACAGTTCCACTCTCTATCAAAGACTTTCCCGCCTTTTCCCAGCCTTCGCTACGCACCAGTTCAACCAATAAACTATCAGCCACATGATCCCTCACGACGGAATCAATAATACCGTCAAGACGACTAAGCGCTGTCCTTATAGTGCCAACCCTCTTAAGGAACAAAAGCGGATCTTTAATCCTCCACCTTGCCGTCGTATCGACCCATATGTATTTCTTGTCCCGTGTGGGAATTTGAGTTGGGTTTCCATCCCATTTCAGAATCCGTTTTTCAAAAAAGTGGGCTTTTTGAATAAGAGGTAGTTTGAAATGAAGCCCGGCCTCGCGAATAGGTTCTCCAACGGGCTTTCCAAGTTGAGTAATTACTACCTGTTCCGTTTCATCAACTATAAAGAAACTATCTACTCCAAGCAAAAGAACTATTATCGTCAACGGAATTAACCATTTCGCCTGTTGCATAGAAACCCCTTTTACTTTTGAATCTCGGTTTGATGAGCTTTCCTGTGGAGCTTGCTTCCAGGCTCACTTTGCAAGTCTTTGACCTTTTCAACCTTCATAACCTTGCCTATATCTAAAAAGTTTAAAACGTTACCAGTCTGATTTTCATCCAACACCACGACCCCTTTAATATTTCTCAAGAATTGTTCAAAGGCTTCCAAATACATACGCTTTTTAGTTATATCAGGTGCCTTTTGATATTCCGCCAGAATTCGTAGGAAACGCTGCGTATCACCCTGAGCTCGATTAACCCTTTCTAGTGCATATCCTTCAGCTTCCGTTATCATCTGCTGGGCTTGCCCTCGAGCTCGGGGAATCTGTTGATTATACATTTCCTGAGCTTCGTTGATCATGCGTTCCTTTTCCTGACGTGCCTCGTTAACTTCATTAAAAGCAGCTTTCACGGGATCGGGGGGATTAACATTTTGAAGTTTAACTGTAACGATCTGAAGTCCCGTTTCGTAGTGATCCATTATGGCCTGCAGTTCTTTCCTCACCAATTCAGCAATTTCCGCCCTTCCGACCGTTAAAACCTCGTCGGCATAACGATTCCCCACCATACGGCGCATCACCGATTCAGAAATGTCGTCTAGAGTCGATTCCACATCTCGAACCCTGAAAAGATACTTGACCGGATCGGCAATTTTGTACTGAACGGTCCATTGCACGTCCACCACATTGAGATCTCCGCTCAGCATTCTGGCTTCTTCTTCAAAGCCCTTTTCCGCGAATCGGCTCCTGACACCAGCGCGTATAGTTCTATAGCCATACTCCCTCTGCAAGATCCTACCCGTCACGACCTTCTGCACTCGCTCGATGCCAAAAGGCCACTTCAAATGAAAGCCGGCATCAGCCGTCCTTACAAAGCGACCAAACCTCGTCACAACTGCCGTTTCCTGGGGATTTACGATGTAATAAGAGTTTAACCCCGCCAGAATCAAAAGTACGACCACAGGCACAATCCAAAAAGGACCACGGCTAGCTGGTCTTCTACTTTTGAAGGCTTCACTTACCTTTCTAAAAAATTCCTCAATACCCAACTGGACTTGTCTCTGTGGGCGCTGGGGTTCCCATGTCATTGATTCTACCTCTCGTTTTTTTCAGTATGCACTGCTTCAAAAAGATACGCAAAAAACAACAACAGCCCTACCACCACCAACCACGCCAGTGCACCTCCCATGGGGATAAAAAAATGCATGAGAAAATAAGCAAAAAAACAACTCAGACCCAACCTCACCAAGAAAACCTTCAAACGAAAGCGGCGAAAATATTTCAAGGACCTCTCCTATCGTGTTTATTCACAATGAGTCACCTCGAATCGTAAAGGCAAGGGTTAATACTGTCAAGAAGGGCAGAAAAATCACTTGAAAAACCGAAATGGATATTCGGCTGTTACTATTTAACCGGCGGTTCCCAGTGCTCACTCGTATCTGAAACCATGTAGCGTTATAAATTTCGTCGACGGCTTGCTTCAGTCCATCTTTTTTGACTACCGGTTACCTTATGTCAAGCAAAGTTGGCGATGCGGAACTGTTCGGAAAATACTGACTACGAAATTCCATGGTTTTGTTTTCTTGGATTTTAGTTTCGCATTATAAAACAAAGCCTTACAATTCATATCGAGAATTGTTCTTGACATATGCAAAATGCCTGAAATAAAAGTCGGTAAGCTCTTGAGAGTTCTAAGAATTTTTGTGGAACGGCAGTGTCTGGATGAACTGAAATTTAGGAAGAGGAGGAGGAGATAGGTATGAAAGGAATCAGGTGGTTTAAAATCCTCAGTGTTTTGATGGCATTGTGTGCTTGCTTTGTTTCGCCTGCCTTTGCAGAGGATGTAATAAAGATCGGTGCGTACCTTCCCATGACCGGAGCTGTTGCAGCCTATGGTCAGATGGAATGGAACGGACTGCAGATTGCTCATGAGATGCGCCCGAAGGCGCTTGGTAAGGAAATCAAACTAGTACTGGTTGACACCAAAAGTGATAAGATTGAAGCAGCTAACGCCGTCAGCCGTCTAATCGAAAAGGAGAAAGTGGTCGCAATCATCGGTGAAGCTATCAGTGGAAACACCATGGCCGGAAATCCTATATCTGAAGCGGCGAAAATTCCTTCTGTCAGCCCTACGGCTACTAACCCTCTGGTAACCCAGGGAAAGAAGTATGCATTTCGGGCCTGTTTTATAGATCCATTTCAGGGTCAGGTAGCCGCACGTTTCGCTCGTGATCATTTGAAAGCCAAAAAGGCAGCCGTTATTATTGACATTGCCCAGGATTATTGTGTTGGTCTTGCTAATTTCTTCGTAAAAGAGTTCGTGAAACTTGGTGGTCAGGTAGTATCTACGACCTATATCCAAACGGGCGACCAAGACTTTACGGCCCAGCTCAGCGCTGTACAGGCTGCCAATCCGGACATCATTTATGCACCCAATTACTACACCGAGGATGCCCTCATGGCCAAGCAGGCAAGGGATCTTGGAATCAATGTACCGATTCTTACCGGAGATGGGGCCCAGGCAGACGAACTGATCAAGATAGGCGGCAGGGCTGTCGAGAACATGTACTTTACAGCTCACTTTCACAAAAAGGCTGCCACCACCGAGCTGGCCAAAGAGTACATCAAGAAGTTTGAGGCCAAATATAAGAAAGAAGCCGATGCATTTGGTGCCCTTGCTGCAGATGCTTACTTCCTGCTGGTTGATGCAATTGAGCGGGCCGGATCAACAGATGGCACAAAAATCCGGGATGCTTTGGCTTCCACCAAGAACTTCCAGGGCGTTTCTGGTGTAATCACCATGGGAGAAAACGGAAATCCCATTAAGAGCGTCGTTATTAACAAGGTTGAAAATGGGAAGTTTGTTTATGTAACCACGGTTAATCCGTAGTTAAAGTAACTAGGGCTATGCGAGCCCTCAAGTGATGGGCAGAGAGGGAAAATGTGGTACTCTCTGCCCTTTTTGTGGGCAAAGTTAACGCCAAGGAGGACTGAAAAAACCGGTGACTACGAAGATATTTCTTCAACAGCTCAGTAACGGTATATCTCTCGGTAGCCTGTATGGCCTTGTAGCTATAGGCTACACCATGGTTTACGGAATTTTGCGACTTATAAACTTCGCTCATGGCGATCTCCTCATGGTTGCTGCCTACACTGCCATATACGGCATAACCTTGTTCTCTCTACCCTGGTATGTGAGTTTCTTACTGGCGATTATTATAACGGGCATAATCGGAATTCTTCTGGACAAATGCGCATACAAACCTTTAAGAGATGCCCCAAGAATATCTCTCCTCATATCGGCTATTGGAGCAAGCTTCCTCCTGGAAAACTTGGCACTTGTGATAATCGGCGGAGTTCCAAAGGCTTTTCCTCGCCCGGAAGTTTTTGCAAAGGTTATTGAAATAGGAGGCATCAGAATTCAAATGCTGACCATCTACACCCCCATCATCACATTGATCCTGCTTTTTGGGCTTCTTTACATCGTTTTCCACACTAAGGTAGGCAAAGCCATGCGAGCAGCATCCGTTGACTTTGAAACAACGCGACTAATGGGCATAGACCTGGACCGTATAATAGCTTTTACCTTCCTTCTCGGATCCTCTCTCGCAGCAGCAGGCGGCGTTATGTGGGCTATGAAGTATCCTCAAGTGAACCCGTTTATGGGCGTGATTCCCGGGCTAAAAGCCTTCATTGCTGCCGTTTTGGGAGGTATAGGAAACATAGTCGGTGCGGTTCTCGGAGGTTTCCTGCTTGGGCTCGGAGAAATTCTCCTGGTAGCGTTTATGCCAGAGATGGCACAGTACCGCGACGCCTTCGCCTTTGCCATACTCATATTGGTGCTTTTATTTCGACCAACCGGGATTATGGGTGAGCCACTCGTAGATAAAACCTGATGATTAATCGGACGGGTTGAACAATGACGAAGACACGACGAAATTTGATACTAAACTGCGCAAGCTTGGTGGTTCTCTTTGGAATTCTGTGGCTTTTTCAAGAATACGGAACGGAATACCAGATAAGAATTCTCAACAACATTGCCGTATTTATAACCTTGGCTGTAAGTTACAACCTTGTAAATGGAATCTGCGGCCAGCTTCATCTTGGGCCAAACGCTTTTATTACTATAGGGGCTTATACGTCGGCCCTTCTTACAATGAGCCCGACGGAAAAACAGATGAGCTTCATCATAAAACCATTGATATGGCCGCTTAGTGTTATACAGGTTCCATTTTGGGTAAGCCTTATAATGGCCGGGACCGTGGCCACTGTATTTGCTTTCTTTATAAGCTTCCCGGTTTTTCGAGTTAGAGGAGACTACCTTGCCATTGTAACTTTGGGCTTCGGTGAAGTGGTGCGTGTTCTATGCAACGCTCTACAGAGTGTAACCAACGGTCCTCTCGGTCTGAAAGGCCTGAAACCCTACACAAACCTGTGGTGGTCTTGGAGTATAGCCATTTTCACAATCATAGTGATTCAGAGGTTGATAAACAGCAGTTGGGGTCGCGCAATGAAGGCCATTCGGGAAAATGAAATTGCTGCCCAAGCTATGGGCGTTGACCCATTCAAGCATCTCATGATGGCTTTTCTCATAAGCGCTTTTTTCTCCGGCGTTGCAGGAGGACTTCTGGCGCATCTTATAACGACCATTTCCCCTACTCTTTTTACCTTTTTCCTTACTTTTAACCTACTCATAATCATCGTAGTCGGAGGACTTGGAAGCACCACAGGAGCGGTTATCGGTGCAACGCTTTTCGCCTGGGGCGGAGAAGCCCTGAGAGTTGTGGAAAGCCCAATGGACATAGGTCCGATTCATATTCCTGGGATTCCGGGCATGAGGATGGTTCTTTTCAGCGTGATTCTTATGGTTGTTATTATTTTCGCCCGCAGAGGGATAACGGGGAGGAACGAATTCAGCTGGGATTGGCTGTTAGGTAAACTCTCTTTTGGGAGTCGATAACAAATGGCGACGTTGGGAAGTGCACTTTTTGAAGCAAGAAACCTTACCATGAAGTTTGGAGGGCTTGTCGCGGTCAACAACTTTTCGCTTAGACTGGAGGGCGGTGAGCTCATGGGCCTCATCGGCCCCAATGGAGCGGGAAAAACAACGGTCTTTAACATGATCACCGGCAACCTAGTACCCACATCGGGAAACGTTATTTGGCAGGGGGAGGATATAACGGGGTTGCCGCCACATAAAATCACTGCGAAAGGAATTGCCAGAACCTTTCAAAACATCAGGCTTTTTGCGGATATGACTGTACTTGAAAACGTTATGGTGTCTTTCCATTACAAAATTAAAGCATCTTTTTGGCATGCCATGTTGGGATTGAATAAATACCGGCGCGAAGAAGAAAGAATCCGTGAAAGATCCATAAATTTACTTCGCGAGGTGGGGCTGGCTCATCTGGCGGGCGAAAAGGCCGGGGCGCTGGCATACGGCCAGCAAAGGCGCCTTGAAATCGCGCGAGCACTTGCAACATCTCCAAAACTCCTTCTTCTAGACGAACCTGCCGCTGGCATGAACCCGCAGGAAACCATGGAACTTGCCGACTTCGTGAGAAAAATAAGGGACTCCTTTAACCTCACCATTTTCTTGATAGAACACGATATGAAGTTCGTCATGGGACTGTGCGAATGGATTAAAGTACTAGATTACGGAAACACCATAGCCGAAGGCACGCCGGAGGAAATCCAGAACAATCCTGAAGTTATCAAGGCCTATCTGGGGGAGCCGAAATATGCTACAGGTTGATGATATCCACGTTTATTACGGTGGAATTCACGCTCTTAAAGGCATATCCCTGAAGGTTAAAGAAAGGCAAATAGTTACGCTTATTGGAGCAAATGGGGCGGGCAAAACCACCACTTTGAGGTCTATCGTCGGGCTAGTAACTCCAAAGAGTGGTAAGATCACTTTCAACGGGAAGGAAATTCACAGGCTAAAAACCCACGAAATAATGCGACTCGGCATCGGGATAAGCCCGGAAGGCCGTCGAGTATTTCCAAATCTAACGGTGTTGGAAAACTTGGAACTTGGAGCTTACCATCGTCCACCTCAGGAATTTAAAAAAGATCTTGAATGGGTGTATTCTCTTTTCCCGCGACTCGCGGAAAGACAAAAGCAGCTCGCTGGGACACTAAGCGGAGGTGAACAGCAAATGCTAGCGCTGGGACGAGCGCTGATGAGCAGACCTCAGCTTGTTCTCCTGGACGAACCATCCCTTGGGCTGGCACCACTCGTGGTAGAAGAAGTATTCGAAACCATTAAAGCTATAAACGAGCAGGGCTCCACAATCCTGCTGGTAGAACAAAACGCCATGGCCGCTTTACACGTCGCTCATTACGGTTATGTTTTAGAAACGGGTCGCATTGTGTTACATGGAACTGGTGAAGGGTTGCTAAAAGACGAGCGAGTAAGGAAGGCATATCTGGGAGAATGAAAAGAGGAAAATTTCGATTGCAAACGCTACTGGCCGTGGTGGTTATCTTCTTTACCGTTTTTAATACCGCTGCATCGGTAAATCCCTCAGGCACCCTTTCGATTAATAGCCCTCAGAAGGTAGTACAAACACTGGTCGAAAAGATCCGCTCCATTAAACGACCCGAGGATGACAACTCCAACCTGTCGCCAAAAGATATCAAATACAATAATAAGCTTTACGGAGAAATATCCAGCCTCGTAGACATCATGGGAATAAGTCGTTATGCCCTGGACGACGATTGGAATCGTGTTGGCGTAAGCGGGCAAAAGAAATTTCAGAATCTTTTTCGACAGTTGCTTGAAAAGGTAGCATATCCGAACACGGCAAAATTCTTCAAGGATCTGGAGTTGGAAATCCGTAACGTCAAAGTGATCAAAAGCAAGGCGATGGTTTATACATCAGTATATCATGAAGAAGAAGGCAGAGTGGACATTGATTTCAAGCTTCAAAAGAACGATCACAGTTGGGTCATTGTGGATGTTTACCTCGATGGGGTAAGCCTGGTCAGGAACCTGCGTACTCAATGCCAAAAGATCATACGGGAGCACTCTTTTGCCGAGCTTCTGAAACGCATGGAAAAGAAGCTCAGTGAAGAAGATAAAGCCGACATATCGGAGATAACGGCGAGGTAATTCCATGAAAATTGAGAAATTTCCGGAGAAAATCCGAAATTATCTTATACCATCTCCATCGGGAGATTATCGTTATAGGTGCCTGGGTTGCGGTAATGAATACGGTATCGATGAACTCTTGTATGTATGTCCTGAGTGTAAACAGGTTCTGCTCATCGAAGACCGTAACTGGGACAGGCTCAAAAATATCCCCGGTACGTTGTGGCGAGATATTTTCGATTATCGATCCATGCTGACATTGTCAGGCCTCAGGGGTATATATCGTTTTCAGGAACTTCTTGGATCTATATTGCCACTGGACAGCGTTATCTATCTCGGCGAAGGGCATACTCCCGTTGTTTTCGCCAACAGTGTCATGTGCGACTGGGCCGGAATGCCCTTTTGCTTCAAAAATGACGGTCAAAACCCAAGTGCATCTTTTAAAGATAGGGGTATGGCCAGTGCCTTTAGCTATTTGAATTATCTCGTCAAAAAGAAAGGTTGGAAAAATGTTCTCGCTATATGTGCTTCTACCGGGGATACCTCAGCAGCGGCAGCCCTTTACGCATCTTACTTTACCGACAGCGTTCGCTCCGCCGTTCTTTTGCCACACGGCAAGGTTACGCCTCAGCAATTAGGACAGCCCCTGGGAAATGGAGCTTATGTCATAGAACTGCCGGGCGTCTTCGACGACTGCATGAAGGTAGTCGAATACCTGTCGGAAAAATATCCCGTGGCTCTGATGAACTCAAAAAATGCTTGGCGCATCTTGGGGCAGGAATCTTACAGCTTCGAGATAGCTCAGCAGTTCGACTACGACGTTGGACATCTTACAGTGGTTGTTCCAATTGGAAATGCAGGAAATATAACGGCCATTCTGAGCGGTTTTCTTAAACTTTATGATCTCGAAATAATAACCGAGCTTCCCACCATATTAGGAGTACAATCGGAACATGCAAATCCTGTTTTTCTGTATTATCTCGAGCCGAACCCTCAACAAAGAGAATTCCACCCAGTCACTGTTCGGCCCAGTGTAGCTCAGGCAGCAATGATCGGCGATCCTGTATCCATGCCCAGGGTTGTTGAGCTGGTAGAACGTTATCGGGAAACTGCTGGACGTTCGAATGCTTTCCAAGTTGTCGAAGTGAGTGAGCAGGAAATTATGGACTCCATGATGATGGCAAATCGAAACGGACATATAGCCTGTACCCAAGGTGGTGAATGTCTAGCCGGCCTTAAAAGGGCGGTGAATCAGAAGCTCGTGAACACTGACGGCATAGCCATCCTGGATGCCACCGCCCATGCTCTTAAATTTGCCGTATTTCAGGAAAAGTATTTCAATGATGACTTCGAACCGGAATATGAAATAACGCCTAAAGATGAGCTGAAAAACAATCCAATCCTTTTAAGACTTCCTGACACAGTTCCCGTACCGTCTCAGGGCAAGAAGCTTCCTCCAGATGAGTTTCAACGCTTTGTAGAACACTCAGCTCACGAAATTGCGCGAATGTTGGGATTAGAAACAACTTCTTAAATTACGGGGGGTTTTATGGATGGTGTCCTTCCTTTTAAAAATACTTTTCCCCAACTGGGAGAATCCGTTTATATCGCGCCAGGTGCATGGGTTATAGGAGATGTGGTTATCGGAGATCGGTCAAGTGTATGGTTTAATACCATTGTACGTGGAGATGTGAATTACATAAGGATTGGCAAAGAAACAAACATACAGGATCAATCCACACTGCATGTCACGACCGACAGGTTTCCTCTGAACATAGGAAGCAGAGTTACCATTGGACATGGAGCCACTGTTCACGGCTGTACTGTGGAAGATGAATGCCTCATAGGCATAGGAGCCATTATCCTGGACGGAGCTTACATTGAAAGGCATGCAGTGGTTGCCGCGGGGGCAGTGGTAACACCTGGTACAAGGGTGCCAGCTAAGTCAATGGTGGCCGGAATTCCCGCCAGAGTAGTAAGGGAATTGAACGCTGAAGAAGTGGTAAAAATCGTACAGACAGCTCGTCATTATGTAAAATTAGCCGAAGAATACATAAAACCCCGCTATTTGAATGACGAAAAACCAGTTAGGGGATTTTTAAGATGAAACCTGAATCCGTGAAGAAGACATGGTGAAATATTGGCTAACCTCTTATTCTTCCAGTAAAATGTAAGCGATCACAGGGGTACTATGCATTACCAGCTTCTTCGGTTAACCATTCAAGGTCAGGTTTTTGTCCCTTGAAATAAGCAGAGAACGCATCCACAAGGACATTGAAGGTAGATTTACATTGAAGCTTACAGGTATGACGTAGAGACAAGATTCGCTCCACCCAACGAC
>Ga0190313_1000335_pt1 | contig 28670 bp, 26 predicted proteins | sample 4870071011_MG_FD_169989 | JGI IMG/M metagenome (GOLD analysis project Ga0190313, IMG submission 169989) | Hydrothermal vent sediment bacterial communities from Southern Trench, Guaymas Basin, Mexico - 4870-07-10-11_MG | ecosystem: Environmental > Aquatic > Marine > Hydrothermal vents > Sediment ... | reverse complement strand
CTTCATATATGCAGGTTACCTTTACATCCCTTTTTATTTTTTCAACTTCATATTCAGAGATATAACCATAACCGCCAAGGGCCTGTATACCATCATCAGCCGCCTTGTTTGCCACTTCAGAAGCAAAATATTTTGATATGGACCCTTCAGTTTGAAGATCATTTTCCCCTGAATCGAACTGCAGTGCGACCTCATCAATATGGGCAGATGCAGCCTCAAGCCTTACAGCATGGGGAACAACAAGCTTGTGTGTGTATCCTTGCTTCTCCGAAATAGGTCCCCCGAACTGCACCCTTTCCTTTGCGTAGGGTATAACAATATCAAGAACCGCATCACCTGCCCCAAGGGCCATGGCCGCTACCATTAACCTTGTATAGCCGAAAACCTGGTTGGCCTGTTTTAAACCTTTGCCGGGAACACCCCCAATAAGATTTTCAACAGGTACAAAAACATCTGAAAAAGATAGAGGAGAGGTATTGGATGCATGTAAACCATGTTTTTTCTCACCCTTCCCCTGGGTGAAGCCTTTTGCTCCCTTTTCCACAACAAAAAAAGTTGGTCCCTCAGGAGTTTTGGCCAGCAAGGTGATAAAATCTGCATATGCCCCTGTGGAAATAAACTGTTTGAATCCATTTATTTTATACCCGGAAATCTTTCCAGCATCATCAAGAACCGGATCGGCCACAGTTTTCAGCGAGGCAAGATTACTCCCTGCTTCCGGCTCAGTTACAGCGTAGGCAACAAGAGAATTCCCCTCGGCAATGGCACCGAGCCATTTTTCCTTTTGCGCATCAGTGCCACCCACATGTAAAGGATCAGCCCCCAGCTGAATGGCAAAAAAAGCGGTGCCGATACCGAGACATATTTTGGCAATTGCATGCGTCACCGCACATGAATCACGGGCACCCCCTCCCATTCCTCCATATTCTTCAGGAATAAAAAGCAACTGAAGACCGACTTCCGGGCCAAGCAACTTCCTCACAGTTTCTTCCGGAAATAGATCAGTTTTGTCAAACTCAAGAATTTTTTCTTTAGTGAGAAGTCGTCTTTTCAATTGTGCGACAGTATCTAAAACCATCTGTCTTGATTCTAAATCCAGACCTTTAAGCATCGCCAGTTCATAAACTCCTTATAATAATACGTACATTTAATTTTGCGGATTCAACACGTCTATACACAAATGTACCATTTGTTAACAAATTTGATTTTAACGCGACTATTTATCACCTTTTGCAGCATCATCAAAACTACGACCCCTGTATGTCCCACAATTTTTGCATATGTGATGGGGCAGCGCTGCCTCCCCGCATTCCGGACACGTTCCCACATTAGGGGCAGCAATTTTCTGCTGGGCTCTGCGCTGATCCCGTTTTGTTCTTGATGTTTTCCGTTTTGGTACAGCCATAAGTAATCTCCCAACTATTTAATAGTTTTACAAATTAACATTTATTATTAAGGAACGGAGATGAAATAAGTTGAGCAGAAATAGCGCAGGATTTTGGCCCATATACAAGGCGCATTAAAGGTTGCATACTATACGTATTCGGCCTTTGATGCAACGAAGTAGATGGGCCAAAAGACAAGCTATTTCGTTCAACTTATAAAATTTTCGTTCCTAAACTACATTTTTTTAGTAATTCTAGTAATCGAAATAATGAAGATTGTCAATTGTTTTTTATTTTTGTCCTCTTGCCATAGGAAAAAATATATGATATTAATAGATATAACAAGTTGATATTATTATTTTAATTTTATAATATCTCTTTCCTGATCCTTTTTTTCCTTACATAAAAGTGATCTTTAAAATAACATGCATATAATTTCAAGTCTCTAATACATATAGTAATATGGGTGAAAATGTAGACTTTTTAATAAAAAAATCAGTTTTTTCCCTGGATCTCTTTACTTTTTACTAACTTTTATACAAAATCTAAAGGAATAAAGTAATATAAAGTCTAATATTATGGATAAAATTATAACAAGATTCCCGCCAAGCCCCACAGGCTATCTGCATGTTGGAGGTGCACGTACAGCTCTTTTTAACTGGCTGTATGCCCGCCACATGAAAGGCAAATTTATACTTCGCATTGAAGACACAGACATGAAACGATCAAAAAAAGAATATTCAGATGCAATCATAGATTCTTTGCGCTGGATGGGGCTCGACTGGGACGAAGGCCCCTATTTTCAGTCCGAAAGATTTGATCTATATAAAGAATATATCCAAAAATTAATCGATTCTGGTAATGCATATTACTGCACCTGCTCTCCTGAAAGGCTTGAAACAATTAGAGGCAAGGCTATGGCAGAGGGCCGGAAGCCTAAATATGATGGGGCATGCAGAAACAAAAATCTTGGAAAAACTGACAATGCAGTGGTCCGCCTTGTTGCCCCCCAGGCCGGAACAACAATATTAAAAGATGGAGTAAAAGGTAATATAGAATTTCAAAATTCTGAACTTGATGATTTTATTATCTGCAGGAGTGACGGCACCCCAACATATCATCTGGCAGTTGTGGTGGATGATATTACAATGGGTGTCAATACGATCATCCGGGGAGATGACCACGTAAATAATACTCCCAAACAGATCATCCTTTACAACGCTTTGAAAAAGAAAATACCCCTTTACGGCCATGTACCCATGGTTCTCGGAAGCGACCGAACCCGTTTAAGTAAAAGACACGGGGCATTATCTGTTACCGCATATAAGGAAATGGGATATCTGCCGGATGCTTTAATAAATTATCTCGTACGCCTTGGATGGTCCCATGGGGATCAGGAATTTTTCTTAAAAGATGAGCTTATTGAAAAATTTACTCTTAAAAACATTGGACATTCTCCAGGTATTTTTGACACTAATAAACTCCTTTCGTTAAATGCCGACCACATTAAAGAAAAAAAATCGGAAACCCTTGTAGAGCACCTGGTTCCATTTTTGAAAAAAGGAGGGTATAAAGTAAATGATCAGATATATATAAAAAAAATAATTGAAACATTAAAGACCAGAAGCAAAACCCTGGAGGATATGGCAGATGGCGCCATGTTCTATTTTGCAAAAGACCTTGATTATGACGTAAAAGCCGCCAAAAAATTTTTGAAAATATCCTCCCTGGAATCCCTAAAGCTCCTTGTTGAAAATCTCTGTGCCGTAGATTCCTTTACTAAAGAGGGATTAGAAGATGCTTTTAAAAAAGTAATGGAGGCAACAGGATTAAAGCTTGGAAAAATTGCACAACCTGTAAGGGTTGCTCTCACAGGAAAGACAGCAAGCCCCGGAATATTTGAAATATTAGAAGTCCTTGGCAAAGACAAGTCTGTTTCGAGACTTGAAAAAGCTATAAACTATATAAATGAAACAACGGATAACCCTGAAAATGGGGATTCGATTAATTAAGGGATTGCGCAGAAAATCAATTTTGAGAAGCGAGCAAACAAGAGCCATAGATTATAAACAGGCATGGATTTTAACTTCACAATTAATGGAAATACCCACACAAAAACACTCTTTTTTTACATAGGCTTATATTTTTTTTACATGCAAAAAGGCTAACATCTTAAAATCATAAGGCTTAGAATAAAATATTACAACGGCATAATTGGTGCTTTACTCACAAGCAGACAATATAGATTTTTTCTAAAAAGCCATAAAATGTTATATGCTTCAGGCTATTTTAAAAAAAAACCCTTAAAACCTTAATCCATTTATCGGCCTTTGGAAAAACAATCTATATTTCATGAGCTCGTTAAAATTTTATTTTGCGGGCTCATCTAACCAGAATCAAGCTTGTGACAATACCAGGCAGGCAATATGTAATAGATAAAATAATTGTATGTAATCTAATTGATGTAATCAAGGAGATAGCGCATGTACAAAATTTTAAAATCACTTACATTTTCTTTTTTATTGATGGCCATGTTAACAGGCTATGCTTTTGCCGGCCTGTATAGTTTTGAATGTATAACAAACAACAATTTAATGGATGCAACCATTGGTGAAGCTCAACTTTTTATGAATGTTGAAGATGCTAACAATGCGCAAGTCTTATTTGCTTTTACAAATAAAGGTATTGACAACTGCGTAATAACAGATATCTATTTTGACGATGATATGCCCATGCTTCAACATAATTCATTTAATTATAAAGGAGATGTCCTTTACCAGACCATGCAGTTTAATGGTATCCAGAATTTACCCGGAGCCGGAGGTAACGGCAATAACGTCTCATTTTCTGCAGACTACGGAGATAGTCCTAAAAAACAAGGTGGTGTTCATAATGGAATTGATCAAAATGAATCCCTTGGAATTCTTTTTGATCTGATAGAATATGAACAGAACGTATTTTACACTTTTGACGATATTATAACAGCGCTGAATAACGATTACATAAAAGTGGGGCTGCATGTTCAAGCCTTTGATGGTGGTGGAAGTGAAAGCTTTATTGATAATCCAAATCCAGTGCCGGAGCCTACCTCTTTATTTCTTCTTGGCACCGGGCTTATTGGGATTGCCGGATTTAGCCGGAAAAAACTCTTTAAAACCAAAAAATAAAAGTAATTTTTATGAATGCTAATTTCTTCTTATCAGATAATGGGGGTCGACGTACAGGGATAGACAGAAGACGATTTGAATATTCCTTATATCTTCCTGACCGCCGAACCGCAATAGACCGAAGAGATGGGCAGGACAGAAGGCTTAAAGCAAGAATATCTGAAAACAAAAATAACACCGGCTCTTAAAAATGCCAACATTTTATTCTTAAAACGTGGGCAGAATATTTTTTGTTCTGACCACAATTTATTTAGTGCTTTAAAAATTGATCCCTGCCAAACAAAAAAATTTCTTTGGATATGTGTAGCTTTTAAATAACCTGGAAGGAGCCTTAATCATATCATCGTTTAATTTTAAAACATTTGATGCACGGCGTTTAAAGCCATTGTGTAGCCATAGGCCCCAAAACCTGCTATTTGTCCCGTTACAATATCCGCGGTCATTGATTTGTGGCGAAACGCCTCTCTCTTATAAATATTTGAAAGGTGTACTTCAATTACAGGAATATCGTGAAGCAAAAGTGCGTCCCTGATTGCCACGCTTGTGTGGGTATAGGCAGCCGGATTAATGATAATTGCGCTGCAAACACCCAGAGCTTCCTGTATTTTTTCAACCATTGCACCCTCGTGATTTGATTGAAATGTTTCCACCACAAATCCAAGCTGTTTTCCTGTCTCTTTTATATCCTTATCAATATCATCAAGGGTTGTCGCACCATAAATTTCAGGTTCCCTTTTTCCCAGCATATTAAGGTTAGGGCCATTTATCACAAGTATTTTTTTAGGAGCGTTTCCTGATTTCATAAAATTAACCACCAATTTTATTTTTAAAACTATCCATTGTTGCCCCATAGTCATCGCTGCCAAAAAGAGCCGAGCCTGTAACAAATGCGTCTGTACCTGCGCGGGAAATTTCTTCTATGGTCTTCTCACTTACCCCTCCGTCTATCTCGATTAATGTCGATAATTTTTTTTGTTCAATCATTTTTTTCAAAGCTCTTATCTTTTCAAGACTCCCCGGTATAAAAAACTGACCTCCAAATCCTGGATTTACGCTCATTATTACAACAAAATCAAGGTCATCTAACACCCATTCAAGGGCAGATAATTCTGTGGCCGGGTTTAAGGCAACACCGGCTTTAACCCTCGAATTTTTAATCAATTGAATGGTTCTATGTAAATGGGTGCAGGCCTCTGCATGGACGGAGATCAGGCTGGCTCCTGATTTAATGAAATCAGGAATATACAGATCCGGATTTTCAATCATAAGATGCACATCAATGGGAAGTTTCGTAAGATTATGAACGGTCTCAACAATAAAGGGGCCCATTGTAATATTCGGAACAAAATGACCGTCCATAACATCCACATGGATCCAGTCTGCTCCTGCATTTTCAACCGCTTTTATCTCTTCCTTTAATGTGGAAAAATCGGCTGACAAAATTGATGGGGCAATAAGTTTCATATAGGTCTCCTGAGTAAGAGCAGAAAGAGATTATATCTCCCGTACTCTGTAATTTTTATACAATCTATGGATTTTCAGATAATTACCCGATTTTTAAATTTGGCACGAAAATAGAAGAGGAAGGCATAAGGCTTACCAGATCCGAACTTTTTTACATTTCATGGGATGACAGACACCTTTGTAAGGATAAGCTTATCATTTTCGTAAAGCAACAGATCAGCCGTTTCACTGGGGATCAAAAGCCATATCTCTTTTCCAGGCTCGATAAAACCATCATACATATCTGTGAGCATGCCAAAACAATTTAATGTTACCTTAATATGTTTTTTTAAATAACCATGCTCTGCTTTATATCTGAAAAAATAACCCCCTGGTCTTAAGCTTAAATTTTTATCCGTTTTACTTACTCTCTTCCTATTAATTACAAAATCTATTCTGCTTCCTTCAATAACCCTGTGCCCTGGCAGCGGCTTCTGGCCTATTACAATATTTTTTGATCTGTCAGCATCAAAAAAAGAGTCGATTTTTCCCAACAGCATATTGCTTCTTTCAATCAAATTGACTGCAGACTCCAGAGACACTCCATTCAAATCGGGCATCTTACGAGGAATTCCCTTTTTACCCATACTTATAAGAAGATTTACGTCTCCACCCCGCTCGATCTTTTCCCCGGCCACGGGGAACTGGGCAATTATTTCATCTCCTTTAATTTTTGCGCTATATGTACGGGATAAATTCTTTTCATGGAGGTCATTTTCTTCCATTGTTATCCGTGACGACTGAAGGGACCTGCCTGTTAAATTAGGCATCAATACGCTCTTTGCACCTTTAGAAATAATAATCCTGACATCGCGCCCCTTTTTAATTTCAACACCGGGTGCAGGATCCTGAAACAGAACATGATTTTTCGAAACATCTTCTGAATATTCAGAGCCTTTAACTTTTGTGTTAAGTCCCAGATCGGTTAAAATACTGAGGGAGTAAACAATATCTTTCTTAATAAGATGTGGGACAACAACAGCATCCTCAAGATTAAGAAAAAGAGAAAAGGTAGCAAATGTGCTTATCCCCACGATCAAAAGAAAAAGAAAACTTAAGATTCCGGTTTTAAAAATTTTTGATGGCACCTAAAATAACTTTTCCATTTTAATCTAAAATTGTTCCATGGGGAATTCTACAACCTCGTAAAAAAATTTCAACAGCAAGGCGTTTTCCTGAAGCTCCCTGGAGTTCTGTTATCGACAGCATCTCCTTTCCAGTGGCTACACGCAGCTCATTATCAAATCCGTGTAAAACCGTTCCGGGCTTTGCCCCGGCATCTCCCTGCACCATATCAGCCTTAAATATTTTAAGCCGTTTACCATTAAAAAAAGTAAAAGCTCCGGGCCATGGAGTTACCCCCCTGATAAAAGCTTCAATATTTTCGGCAGGAGCTGTCCAGTCTATATGGCCATCTTTTTTTTTAAATAAAGGCGCATATGTAGCAAGATCATTATCCTGGGGAACAGGTTTTATTTTTTCTGCTGTTAAAGTATCAATCGTATCGATCAACAAATCAGCCCCCATCAGGGAAAGTCGGGCACCAAGGGTATCTGTTGTATCATCCGATGCAATAATGACTTCTGCAGCCTGTAGAATAGCTCCAGTATCAAGGCCTGCATCCATAAGCATTGTAGTAACACCGGTTTTTTGTTCCATGTTTATTATAGCCCATTGAATAGGTGCGGGTCCTCTATATTTGGGAAGAAGGGAAGGATGTATGTTAACAGTTCCTTTTGGAGGAATATTAAGGAGTGATTCTGTAAGCTTATGCCCATATGCAGCAACAACAAATAAATCAGGAATAATCTCTGATATTTTTTCAACAAATTCATCAGTATTAATTTTTTCAGGCTGTATTACATCGTACCCCATTTTAACAGCCGCAGCCTTCACAGGAGAAGGAACAAGCTTACGCCCCCGGCCTTTGGGACGATCTGGCTGGGTCACAACCAGGGCCACCTCATATATACTTTTATTCAAGGCTGTTAAGGCTGGTACAGCAAACTCTGATGTTCCCATAAAAATTATTTTATTCATATAATTTAAACATGCAATATGATAGATTTCGTACCTATTAAGCTAATATGTACGACAACCGGTATAATCTGATTAAACCATAAAAAACTCACAGATAAGAGGTCGTAAAGAAAGGATCTGTTAAAAAGACAAGCTATTTCGTTCAACTTATTAAATTTTCGTTCCTAAACTCCCCTTACGCAAAATTCCACCGGACACTATTGATTTTTTTTACGCTTTAGCTGCTTTGCTATTTTTTTCTTATAAAAGTTTCTTTTTAAGCAGCTTATTCTATCAATAAATAACAATCCGTTCAAATGATCAATTTCATGCTGAAGGGCCATGGACAAAAGACCGTCGGCTTCAATTTCCAAAGACTCTCCTTTTTGGTTCAACCCTGCTACAAAAACAGATGCCGCACGTTTAACATCGGCCCTAAAGTCCGGAACACTCAAGCAGCCTTCATTCTCTGATACTGTTTCCCCGCTGGAGGAAACAATTTCAGGGTTTATAAAAACCTGCGGGTTTTTTTCACCATTGACTTGCGAAACATCACAGATAATAATCCGCATGTCAATTCCAACCTGTACCGCGGCCAGCCCAACCCCTTGAGATTCATACATTGTTACTGTCATTTTATCGATTATTTCTTGAACAGATTGATCAATTTTTCCCACAGGTTTTGCTGTCCGGGTAAGAAAGCTGTCCGGATAAGTCAATATTTTTAACAAATTCATTCCAGATATTTTAATCTCCGTTAAACTTAGCCTGCGCCAATCTTTCAATATTCACAACATTTAGTATCTTATTTTCCTTATGAAGCCTCAAGAAAGCCTCTACCACATCAGGATCAAATTGTGCACCCGCCTCTTTTTTAATTATATCTATTACTTTATTCAACTCCATTTTACGCCTGTACGCCCTGTCAGAATACATTGCATCAAAGGCATCAGCCACGGAAAGAATCCTGGCAAGAAAAGGGATTTCATCTTTTTTTAATCCATCAGGATATCCGCTTCCATCATAACGTTCATGGTGGCTTCTGATAATCTTCTGTTCTTTGTCCCATAAGCCGAGTTGTCCTATTATCCCAGAACCAATAACCGGATGCTCTTTAATTACTTCGTATTCATCTTTCGTCAATTTTCCTGATTTGAGCAAAATATCATCCCGTATACCAATTTTACCAATATCATGAAGACGTCCGGCAATATTGATTCTTTCAAGCTCCTCTGAAGAACAGTTCATTTCCTGAGCAATTGCAGTTGCCATTAAAGCCACTGATTCCGAATGCTGCTGCGTGTAAGTATCCCTGGCCTCTAAAGTTTTTACAAATGCATAAAGGGTTGAAAAAAGATTGTCATAAATATTTTCATATAATGCAAGATTTTCTATGGCATATGCTGCGTTTTGAATCATAAACGACAAATAATATAAATCTTTTTCGCTAAAACGTATGTTTTTTTGGGTTATTGCTGCAGTCAGTATTCCGAATATTTTTCCACGAATTTTTAACGGAACCGCCATAAAGGATAAAATAATTTCAGACACCTGCCCTGAGCCCTTGTTTTCAGAGATAAGAAGTGGTATCTCGTCATCAGCAATTTCTAAGAGGAGTTGTTCCATGGACCACATTGTATCCTCTTTCCCATGCTCACCAGATAGGTTTATAGAAGTATCTGGTGCACTGTAGCTTTTTAATTTTTTTCGGAAAGGGTTGCTGCTTGCAATCACAAAAGGAGCTTTTACAACATCACTCAATACATAAAAATCAACCTCATCTGCACGGACAATTTCCATGGTTAACTCAATAATGCGGGAAAAAACATCAGAACTTGAATCTATGGCGGTTAGACTGGTCATTATTTTATTCAAAATTAAAAGATCTTCAGCCTTTTTTGTAAGCTCACGATTCACTTTTTCAATGCGCTTTTTATGTTCAAGGTCCTTTTTAAGCAGGATATTCTCGGAAAACAACCGCCGTTCACGTAACACACGTAAAAGAGATAGCTCCATATGCCCTAATTTAACCGGCTTTATCAAAAAATCGGCCACTCCATCCTTTAAAGTAGCTAAAGCGTTATCCAAGGTTGGATACCCGGTCATTATGATAACCGGGATGGAGTTATCTATTTTTTTGATCTGCTCAGCAAGCTCCAAACCATCCATTCCGGGCATATTAATATCTGTAAAGCAGCAGTCTATTGCTTCACTTTGTAGAACCTGTAAAGCTTCCAGCCCGTTGGTTGCCGTAAAGACCCGATACCCCTTTATTAAAAAATATTCTCTGGAAGCCTCAAGAATAGGCTCTTCGTCATCAACAAAAAGAATTTTTTCTTTTTTATCAGTATTCATAGGCAAAATAAAAACCAAAAAAGATTATCAGTTAAAACCCACCTTTTTGAATAGAGAAATAATTAACCTTTTTCCCGGCCATTATCCAGAGTCAGCCTGGACCATAACATATGCTTTCATCTAAAAAATAATTTTTACATAAAAAAAGTTTTCGTTCAAGATCAATTTAATAATACTTTTTTTAGTACCAAAAGAAAACTATAAAATTTTTCCAGGTTCAAGGAAAGAAAAAACTTTAACTGCATGAATACATTAAATATTTCATGATTAAAAATTTTTCCTAACGCAAAAATTGGGGAAATTAACAATTTTCATTCAGGCATTATTTATCAAATCAGCAAAAACAATATGTCCGAGTATACATATAGCAATTTATAATAAAGTTATCAAGGATCGATTTATTATATTATAAGGAAAAAGCCATTGAAATATATTGATTCTCCAATTATAATAAATACTTTAAAAAATATATCGACACAAAAGGTGTAAATTTAATGAAAAATGGCAAAGCTGGTAGAAACGATCCTTGCCCATGCGGAAGCGGGCTTAAATACAAAAAATGTTGTTTTGGAGAAAAAGCATGGGTTTCTCCAAAAGATGTCAAAATAAAATACTTGCAAAAGTATGGTATCAAACTCAAATCTGAAAAAGATATTGATGGTATAAGAAAAGCTGGAGATCTGGCAATAAAAACCCTCTCCCTTGTTGAAAACATTATCAGACCAGGCTTAAAAACCGACAAAATTAATACCCTTGTTCATGATTTTACAACTTCAAAAGGGGCTGTTTGTGCTCCGCTTAATTATCGCGGGTTTCCTAAAAGCGTTTGTGTGTCGATAAATGAAGAGATCTGCCACGGATTTCCAGGCGACAAAATTTTACATGACGGAGACATAGTCAATGTAGATGTAACACCCATCATGAACGGATACTATGCTGACATGAGCAAAACCTTTTTTGTCGGCACCCCGGGGCAAGATGCAAAAAAAATAGTCAAGGTCACCAAAGAATGCCTGAAAGCAGGGTTAAAAGAGGTAAAACCTGGTAATACTGTAGGTGATATCGGATGGGCGATTCAGCAATGTGCTGAAGCAGAAAAGACCTCTGTTGTCAGAGAATTTGTCGGCCATGGTGTAGGTTTTGATTTTCATGAGCCTCCCCAGATTCCCCATTACGGAAGACGAAAAGAAGGGATTACCCTGGTGCCCGGCATGGTTTTCACCATAGAGCCAATGATTAATCTTGGGAAAAAAGACTTGCATTTACTCGACAATAAGTGGACCGCTGTAACAGCAGATAAAAAGCTTTCTGCCCAATTTGAACAGACAATTCTTGTAACAGAAACCGGCCATGAAAGTCTTACCCCTTACGATTTATAATTTGTAACAAAAAGAGGCATTAACATGAAGTATAGCACACTTATTTATGAACCAGAAGATAGACTCGGAATTATTACCATTAACAGGCCTGACAGCTTTAATGCCATAAACAGCCAGTTCCTGGAAGATCTGGATAATCTATTAGATGAAATAATCGCTGATTCTAATATTTCCGCCCTTATTCTAACAGGTCATGAAAAATTCTTTGCTGCAGGAGCCGATATCAAAGAGATCTGCCATAACAATACTCCTGTTAAAGCCCATAAATTCATAAAAAATATACAGGCTGTTTTTGATAAACTGGAAAGAATTCCTGTCCCTGTTATTGCAGCTGTCAGTGGACTGGCTTTGGGAGGCGGGTGTGAAATGAGCATGGCCTGCGATATTAGAATTGCTGCTGAAAACGCTAAATTCGGCCAGCCTGAAATTAATATAGGCGTAATTCCAGGTGCTGGTGGAACCCAGCGGCTCCCCAGGCTGGTGGGCATTGGACGGGCAAAGGAGATGCTCTTTACAGGAGCTCCCATTAATGCCCAGGAAGCATACCGCATAGGACTTGTGAATAAAGTTGTCCCTGTAGCTTCCCTGATGGATGAGGCAAAAACAATGGCTTTAAAATTTATTGCTCAACCCGGCTATACCCTTAAAATTTTAAAAATGGCTGTAAATGATGGAATAAATATGGATTTAAGATCTGCAACTGCATATGAAGCCCGCTGTTTTGAACAGCTTGCTTCCACGGAAGATCAGCTGGAAGGGCTAACAGCCTTTGTGGAAAAAAGAAAACCTGTTTACAAGGGCATGTAAATGATAAAAATTATGCCGACCTCCCTCGATGGCGTATTAATTATTGAGCCTGATATTTTTAAAGATTCACGGGGCGCTTTTATGGAAACCTATCAAAAAAAAAAATATACTTTGGCAGGAATTAATTCCGTTTTTGTGCAGGACAACTTTTCCATCTCCCATAAAGGAACATTAAGGGGGCTCCATTACCAGATCAGCCATTCCCAGGCCAAGCTTGTTCAGGTTATCAAAGGGGCAGTTTTTGATGTGGCAATTGACCTGAGATCAGGCTCCCCTACATTCGGACAATGGACAGGAGTTGAGCTTTCTGATACAAATAACCGCCAGATGTTTATTCCGGAAGGCTTTGCCCATGGGTTTCAAGTGTTGACCGAAACAGCATACTTTCTTTATAAGTGCAGTGATTATTATTCAAAAGAAGATGAAGGTGGAATCATCTGGTCTGATCCTGAAATAAATATTAAATGGCCCGCCATCCAGCCTCTCCTGTCGGATAAAGATGCTGCATATCCATATTTAAAGGATATTTCCACTACTTTACTGCCGAAGATATCATGCATTTAAAACATGCAGACCTTGTTAAGGAACGAGGACGAAATAACTTGGTATTTTAAGCGTCGATCCATCCATCCTGCCTGACTGCGTTACAAAAGCGTAGCAATATCTTGATATTCCTACACTTTCGCGCCTTGCCAGGCAGGCGCCTAAACACTTAAAATTGCGAACTTATTTCGTCCCCGTTCCTAAGGAACGGAGATGAAATAAGCTGAGCAGAAATAGCTGGGGGTTAGTTTTACTACCATTTTGGGATACGAGTATTGAGAATAAAGATAGAGTAAAGTTTTTTCACAATATTCAATATTCACAACTCAGCACTAAGTGACCCAGGATAAAACCAATCCCAATAGTTCTTATTATTTAAATTCACATGGATAAAAACATGAAAATACTGTTAACAGGTTCAAGGGGACAGACTGGATGGGAGCTGATCAGAGCAGGCCGTAAACAGGGGCTTGAAATAATTGGACTGGACATTGATGAACTTGATATCACTGACAGACCGGCAGTGGCAAAAATTGTAAACCAAAAAGAAATTTCTTTGGTAATTAATACAGCTGCATATACAGCTGTGGACAAAGCAGAATTAGAACCGGATTCTGCCTTTGCAGCTAACAAAGATGGGCCATTAAACTTAGCCCTGGCCTGTGCTGAGTCACGAATTCCCCTGATACACATATCAACGGATTATGTTTTTGACGGAAACAAAAAGAGTCCATATATGGAGACAGATCCCACATCAGCCATGGGGGTTTACGGGAAAAGCAAAGAAGCCGGGGAAAAAGCAATAAGGTCATCCTTACAACAGCATATTATTATACGTACAGCATGGCTCTATGGTGTCCATGGCCAAAATTTTGTTAAAACAATGCTGAAAATTGGTTGTAATATGGAAAAGATAAGAGTTGTGGATGATCAGTTCGGATGTCCGACTTTTGCACGGGACCTTGCAGATACCATACTGACGATTGCAGCTCATATTTTAAATAAAAAGCGGATCAAATGGGGAACATATCATTTTTGCGGTTCCGGAGTAACAACCTGGTATGGTTTTGCAAAAAAAATTTTTGAGTTCGCCAAAGTATACAAACCGCTAACTGTCAAAACAATCGAGCCGATTACTACCAATGACTATCCAACACCGGCAAGGAGGCCCCCTTATTCAGTGTTGGATTGTACAAATATTTGCAAAAACTTTAGTGTAATGCAGCCAGCTTGGGAACAAAGCTTAAAAACAATGTTAAAAGAGACATTGAACTTATAAATCTACCCAAGGGTGCTTTGAAAAATTAGAATTTTCGGCTGAGGACAAGGAACGCAAAAATTACAGCATACATAGGGTATGTGAACATTTTTTATTTTCGCAGTGACACCATATCCTGGCGAAAAGGGACTTTTTCAAAGCGTACTTAAATAAAAAGCAGAGGAAGAGGATATTCATGAAACATTTTCGCAAACGGATTCTGGTTACCGGTGGTGCCGGTTTTTTAGGTTCCCACTTATGCGAATCCCTTTTAAAACAGGGCTGTGAAGTCATTTGCGTAGATAATTACTACACCGGCAACAAACAGAATGTATCACACTTAATGGATAATAAATATTTTGAATTATACAGGCATGACATAACTTTCCCGCTTTTTATTGAAGTTGATGAAATATATAATCTTGCATGCCCTGCATCACCGATCCATTACCAGAATGACCCTGTACAGACTACAAAAGTGAATGTGCATGGTGCCATTAATATGCTTGGATTGGCCAAACGCTTAAAAGCCAAGATTTTACAGGCATCCACCTCCGAGGTATATGGTGACCCCTCTGTTCATCCCCAACCTGAGTCTTACAGAGGAAACGTAAATTGTATAGGCCCGCGCTCATGCTATGACGAGGGGAAGCGCTGCGCTGAAACCTTGTTTTTTGATTATCACCGTCAGCACAAACTTGATGTAAAAGTTGCCCGTATCTTTAATACATATGGGACTCGCATGCATCCCAATGATGGCCGCGTGGTCTCTAATTTTATAATTCAGGCATTAAAAGGAGAGCCCATAACTGTTTATGGAGATGGCTCCCAAACACGCTCTTTTTGTTATGTGGATGATCTGATCAATGGAATGATCAGCCTGATGGATACAAGGCATGGTTTTACAGGGCCTGTGAACCTGGGAAATCCGCAGGAATTTACCGTTTTGGAACTTGCGGGAAAAATTATTGAACTTACAAACTCAACCGCAAAAATAAATTTTAAACCTTTACCTGAAGATGACCCCCTGCAGCGAAAACCTGATATTACCCTTGCCGGGGCGGAACTTGCATGGGAACCTGTTATTAATCTGGAAAAAGGATTAATTAAAACTATCGCATACTTTAAGGACTTACTGGAATTATGAATATGGAAATTATTGGTATTGACGAAAAGCTTTGTGTCTCATGCGGCTCATGTATTAATGTATGTATTGGTGATGTATTTAAAGAGCAGGACGGAATCACAAGTGTTACAGCTCCATCCCAGTGCCTATTGTGCGGTCACTGCAAGGCAATATGTCCTGAGGATGCTATCAATTTTCTGGGTCTTAATCCTGATGAATTTGAGCCGATGCCCCCTAAAGAAGATATACCCCTTCCGGAAAAGCTGCAAACTTTTTTCCGTTCCCGAAGGAGCACCAGGATATTTAAAAAAATGAGCGTTGAAAGAGAAAAACTTGAAAAAGTTATTGAAGCCGGACGCTTTGCCCCAACAGGAGGGAATAGACAGCCTGTTGAATATTCTGTGGCCGATACTCCTGAAATTCTTGGAAAAATACTTGATACCACAGTTAAAACCCTTGTTGACATGGCCATTAAAACCAATGAAAATGTTGCAGAAATTGAAAAACAGAATAAAGCACTTTCTGCCAAACAGAGAATTGGACAATTTTATGCCAAACGATGGCTCCAGATAGGAGAAATGCACAAAAAAAAGATCGATGGCCTTTTTTACCATGCACCCGCCTTAATTATCACCCATGTAAACCCTGCAATGTCTGTGGCCCCTGGTGTGGATGCAGGAATTGCAGGGGCTCAAATGATCCTGTTGGCTGAAACTTTGGGGCTTGGGACCTGTTTTTGCGGTTTTCTTGTTCTGGCCATAGAGGCAAACCCTGAATTGAAGAATATTCTTAAAATTCCCCCTGGTAATAAAACCCAGTTTACTTTTATGGCAGGCTACCCTGATATCACATTTAAAAGACTGGTGGCACGCAATCCTGCCGGTGTAACCTGGCTTTAGCAAGACAAGATAACCACAAGGCAGTTGTGTTCGGTTAGAAAATTGCAAAAAAGAAAATACGCTACAAAAACAATTAAACTCCCCTCACGCAAGATTCTAACCGGACACTGCTGAGTAGAAGGTGTTCATTTATTATTTTGATACAAAAAAGATTTTTCTTGATTAATTATAATTTTTTGATAAAGTCATACAAATTCAGGTGTGCTATAGATTTTTAGATAATTAATTTCACACGGGCGGAAGCTTGGTGTAATACGCAGGTTTCCGGTAACAGAGTGAATTTATTTATATAAAATCTATAAATAAACTTAATAGGGAACTCCGTTTAATTCGGAGACGAGCCCCTCGCTGTAATCGGATACGAACGCCGCAGAATGCCACTGTTCCTTGCGGAATGGGAAGGTGCGGTAAGCCTTAAAGTTTATTTTTAAAACAGAATTAACTTTATGGTAAGTAGGATAACCCGAAAGTCAGAAGACCTGCCTGCAATATTATAAAACGTTACTTTTCTGACAAATAAAGTATACGTCAAGAAAAATAGATCCTTAAGGAATAAAAAGGGAATCCCCGGATCAGCACATAGCTGATTCGGGGTTTTTTTTTGCTGTTTTGCCATATTAAATTAATTATCAAAACAAAAAAAGATGAGCTCTAACTGTTTAAGTTGTTTAATTTATACTTTTACGTTAGCAAGGCATCCGCCCAAAAATATATTAACAGGAGGAAATGATTATGAAAAAAAATTTTATCATTATCTGTGTCAGCTTTATTTTACTATTTTCTTCAGATTTTTCTACAGCCGGAGAAGCTAAAAAAGTATCGGCCATGGATGATATAGTTGTTACTGCAAGCAGAAGCAAAGAGACAAAAAAAGAACTTACGGTAAACCTCTCTATTATATCTACAAAAGATATAAAAATGTCAACGGCTCGGGATTTAGGGGAACTTTTGGCTGAAAAAGCCGGTATATATATAAGACAGTACCCTGGAGCATTAACCAGCATAGGGATGCGCGGTTTCAAAACAGAAACCCATGGGAATGATTTAATGGGGCATGTGCTGATATTGCTTGACGGTCGTCGGACAGCCACTGGCAATGCTGCTGCTATTATGACAAAAAATGTTGAAAGAGTCGAAATAATCAGGGGTCCCGCAGCTGTTCAATACGGATCCGCGGCCATGGGCGGACTGATAAATGTAATCACAAAAAAAGGGAAAGACAAACCTGCAATATTTGTGGAAGGTATGCTGGGAAGTGGAGGATATGAAGAGGCGGGCATCGGTTTTTCCGGCAAGGTTGAAAAGTTTGATTTTTCAGGCGCCCTTACCAGAAGAATCATGGATGATTACAATACTTCTGAAGGGGGAGACAAAAATGGAGATAAATTTTACAACACCGGTTTTAATGAAAAAATTGACTACAGCTTAAATCTGGGGTTCGAATTTTTACCGGGGCATCGTCTGGGTATGATTATGACCTGTTTTGATGCGGATCATATGGGGAATCCTGGTTATTTTACACTTAATGATAAAGATGATTATAGTGATAAAAAAAATGAAACCTATGATATTATATATGACGGACAGGCTAAAAACACTCTTTTTTCCTGGAAAGCCCGATATTTCCATACAGAGGATGATAATAAATGGGTCAACCCCGTTAAAAGCAATCCTCTGTTGAACCCCTGGTCATGGAGCGATGACGGGATTCCATCAAAAAGGGAGACAGATCAGAATGGCGCCCAGGGACAGTTCACTTTAAACCTGGAGAGCCTTTCCATTACAGCAGGGGCAGACTGGGTTAATTATGATATAAAAACCACATGGACACCCAATAAAACTGAATTTGATAATATTGCCGGTTTTATCCTGGCAAAAGCAAGGCTTTTTAATGATAAATTCATTATATCAGGCGGATTAAGATATGATGAATATGAGGTTGAGGTTAAAAAACCTTCGGGAAGGGATGAGGATGATGACAACATATCCCCTAGCATCGGCCTGGCATATCTTATCAATGATCATATAAAAATAAGATTAAATTACGCAGAGGCTTTTAGAATGCCTGATGCGAACAATATGGCGGCGGATTATGTTTCATACGGCACCCACTACATTGGAAATCCGGATCTTGATTCTGAAAAAAGTAAAACCTATGAAGGAGGATTAGATCTGGCTTTTTTTGGTTTAAATATGGCGGCGACATATTTTTATACAGACTTTAAAGATAAAATTGAAACTGTCTATGCATCTGACTGGTCAAGCGCCACCTGGGAGAACGTAAAAGACGCCACTATCTCAGGCTTTGAAGGGGAATTAAGCTGCAACCTCGACATTCTCCTTGATCTCGATTTTACCCTGAAGCCTTATGCAAATTTTGTATACCTTAATAAATATAAAGATGAAGAAACACGGGAAGATTTAAAATATACTTCCGACATCACAGCTTCTTACGGAATTACTCTTTCCGGGCTTAACGGAACTTCTGCCAGCTTCAACTTTCAGTATACAGGAAAACAGGATATCACGGATTATCAGTTTGGAACCTATGACACACTGGAAATGGGTGGATTTACAGTGGCCAATGCTGTTATTGCAAAACAACTCTATAAAACTTCAGAATATGGGAGTATAACTTTAAGGGTGGAAATTAAAAATATTTTTGACAAAGACTATGCCTATGTTCAGGGGTATCCCATGCCTGGAAGAAGCTTTTTTGCCGGATTAAGGTATGATTTCTGAAAATTCACAGGTTTGTGTTAAATCTTTAGGCATCCTTTATAAATCATTCGAAAATACCAGCATATAAAAATGTAAGCTGGGAAATAAAGGATGCCAATTTTCACCAGAAAAATTATCAAGGTCTTATTATGGCGAACAAGAAAATAGTTACATCCATGATTATTTTTTTTTTAATTCTAACAGCACAAGGTCTCCACGGAAAAGAACATCTGTCGGAGAAAGTTGAAAAACCTGTAAAAGAATCCATCGATATCAGGCAAAAAACCCAGAAGCAAAAGGATCAATGGTCATCAGAAAAAGGGAAGCTTGAAGATGAATTTAACATTCTCATCATAAAAAGAGAAGAGCTGGCAGCATTAAATAAAAATTTAAAGAATGAATTTAAAAACCGCAGCAGGGTTATAAGGGAAGCTGAGGAGAAAATAGATAAAATCGACAGAATAACAGATGAACTCCTCCCATACCTTTTTCAGATAGCAAAACAATTAGGAGAAACCGTTGAGACAGACCTTCCCTTTTTAGAGAAAGAACGGAACAACCGATTAAAAAAACTTTTTGTGACACTCGATTCTCCAGAGATTTTAACAAACGAAAAGTTCAGAAAAACCCTTGAAGCCCTTCAGGTAGAGGCTGAATATGGTATTAACACCGAAGTTTACCAGGAGCGGATAAACGTTGAAAACAAAATAATTCTTGCAAATATTTTCCGGCTGGGAAGACTTGCGCTCTTTTTTCAAACCATCGACAAAAAAATATCCGGCATATACAATCCGGCCAGAAAATCCTGGAGCAGCCTGCCACGGAAATTTAATACAGAGATAGGAAATGCCATGGATATTGCTGAAAAAAGACGCTCAAATCAATTACTCACGCTCCCCCTGGGAAAGGTGGTGGTTCAATGATACAATTTTTTTCTGCAATATTCTTTTGTTTATTTCTTTTCATGGCTCCTCAATCCCAGGGAGCAGATATTCGCAAAAATACCATGGAGGCCGAAAAAAACATCCAAAAGACCAGGGAGACCCTGTTAAAAAAAGCAATACTCGAAAAAAAGACTTCGGTAAAAGAGGCCGAAAACAGTTTGAAAAAAATCCTCTCTTCCAGAAAAAATTTAACAGACGCCATTGCTAAAATCAAAGAAGAAAACAAGAATCTGGAAAAAGAGAATAACGGCTTACAAAAACAGAACATAGCACTTAAAAAACTTGAGGACGAAGTAATATCTAAGCTTGCCTCCATGGACGCAATGGTAAACGAACTTACAGGTTTAACAGTTATTGCAGCAAAAGATATCGATTCTTTATTGGCCAGAAGTATCCATTCTGCGCTTTTTCCCGAAAGGTTCGAAAAAATCAAGCCCCTTTTAAACAAAACAAAATTCCCAGGTATGGACGATATCAAATCCATGGTGGATATTTACTTTGACGAAATAAAAAAATCTGGAGAAGTAAGTATAAACAAAGGGATTATTGTTGATAGATCAGGAAATGAAGTCGATGCTCATATTCTTGCAATTGGCTCTTTTACCGCTGCCTACCGTATTAAAAACTCAGAAAAAGATGAAACAGGATTCCTGCTTTTTTCAGATAAGAGCAACCGTCTATTTGCCCTGTCAAAGCCTCCCCCGGGATCTGTTTCAAAAAAGATAAAAAAATATATGACCGGTAAATCCATCGCTGTTCCCATGGATATTGCCAGGGGGGCAGCGCTAAGACAGCTTACCCACACTACCTCCTTAAGGGATCAAATATTAAATGGAGGTCCCATAGTATGGCCAATACTTGGCGTAGGGTTCATCGCTTTTCTCATTATTATTGAACGTTTTATCTTTTTACAAAAAGTAGATACAAATGCCGATAAAATGATGACAACCGTCAATAGACTTGCCACAGAGGAAAAATGGGACGAATGTCTAAAAATATGTGAAAAACAGAAGGAGAGGCCTGTTCCCCATGTCTTATTATCAGGGATTAATGCAAGGGAAAAAAGCCGCGAAGATATGGAGAATATACTCCAGGAGGCTATTTTACATGAAATTCCCCGTATTGAGGCAAGGCTCTCTTCCCTGGGAATACTTGCAGCGATTTCTCCCCTTTTGGGACTCCTTGGGACTGTCACCGGGATGATTAATACATTTCATGCAATTACATTTTACGGAACAGGGGATCCAAGGATGATGTCGGGGGGAATATCCGAAGCCCTTACCACAACTATGCTCGGTTTAGGCGTTGCCATTCCGATTATGCTTTTTCATACTTTTTTAAGCAGAAAAGTGGAAAACATTATCAGTCACATGGAAGAAAAAGCGGTCTCTTTAGCCAATATTGTTTTTAAGGAAAAATAAACTTTGTATTATTATTTTAACGATATCTTAACCGAGGCGATTCAATATTTTCACAATGGCGGACCCGTTATGGTGCCGCTCTTAGTGGTCTCCATATTGATGTGGGCCATGATTTTTGACAGGTTCCTTTTTCTAAAAAGAATGGAGCTAAACGACATAGCAAAAGATGACGTAAAAAATTATATTCAAAAAAATAATCTCCCTGATTTTGGCAAATATAAAGGATTAAAAGCAAGGTTCCTGCGCAGATTTTTTGAGCTTCGCTGCGGGAAACCTTCAGTGGATAAATATATCCTGGATGAAGTTGTTATGTCATTTTGTTCTTCTGTTGACAAAAAGCTTGTCTACATCGGCGTTCTTGCGGCTGTTTCTCCATTATTCGGTCTTTTGGGAACAGTAACAGGTATGATGACCACATTTAATATAATATCTGTTGTGGGAACAGGGGATGCAAAGGCAATGGCAGGCGGAATTTCAGAAGCTCTAATATCAACCCAGACAGGTTTGCTGGTCGCAATCCCTGGAATGTATATGCATAGTCGGCTAGTAAAAAAAGCAGAAAACCTGAAGCACAGCATAGCTAATCTCGGATTTTATTTAAAAAATGTTGTTTAATGCAGCATTGTCCGGTTAGAATTTTGCGTAAACTTCTAAGTATTTTCTTTCTTGCAATTTTCTAACCGGACACTAATGGAACAGATAGGTTTAAGGTATAATAAAAATGCTAAACATAACAGCGGCAAGGCGCGGACGAAAAGCATCCGTGGAACTGAATATAGCCCCTTTAATAGATATGGTATTTATACTCCTTATATTTTTCCTGGTTACCACAAGTTTTGTAAAAGAGACAGGGCTCGATGTTAACAGGCCCAGTGCAAAAACAGCCGCACAAAAAAACATGGCAAATATTTTAATCGGTATCGGACAAAACGGGCAAATTTATATGGAAAAAAGAGAAATCGATATAAGGGCGGTAAGAGCCAATGTGGAACGGGCCCTTGCGGAAACTCCCGAAAGTCCCGTGGTGATTGTGGCGGATAAAGAGAGTAAAGCAGGTATTATCATAGATGTTATGGATGGATGCAGACTTGCCGGCGCTTTAAACATAAATTTGGCCGCAAGCCTGATTTGCAGGTAGAACATGCTGACAATCAGAGAAATAAAAAAAAATAGACCGGTTTTATTATTGATAAGCAGCATTCTTTTTTCTATTCTTTTCAATATTTTCCTTTTTTGCCTGATGCCTGCCCTTGTTTCAAAGGGAGTGGGGAAAAAGACCGAACCAATGGATCTTAACCCCATAAGCTTTGCAAGTCTGAAAAAGAATAAACCTCCTGAAATTAAAAAGGAGAAAGAAAAGATTAAACCGGAAAAAAAAATTTTCAGTACAAAAAGGGTATATGCGTCTAAAAGCATTAACCTTCCAAAGTTAAGTTTTAAAATTAATCCCCAGCTATCAGGAGGCACCGGATTTATACAGTCGCCTCCAATGATCGATTTTAATTTTTCTAACTTCGGACTTAAAAATCTTTTTAAAATAGGGGAAGTTGACAACTCCCCTGTGCCGGTTGCCCAAATCCCACCGATCTATCCGGTTAAGGCAAAAAGGCTGGGCATTGAAGGGTGGGTTAATATACAATTTATTGTGACTGAAAATGGGACCGTCGAAAATATTGAGATACTCGATGCAAATCCAAAAAATATTTTTAACAGATCTGTTCTGCGATGTATCTCTTCATGGCGATTCTCGCCCGGAATTCTGGAGGGAGAACCTGTAAATACCCAGATGATAACTACCATTAGATTTGAACTTGAATAAAATGAATTTAACATTTTTTTTCACCAGAAAAATAATCATATTTTCCCTTACAATCATATGTTTAATATCATTTCCTTTGCCGGTATCTGCCAAAAAAAATCATATCCCCCATAAAGTAACTGTTGTTCTATTGAAAATGCGCGGGTATATGGAAACAGGGGAAATATTAAAAGCCATCAAGGTTATAGAAGATTTTCAAGCCAGACAGCCCATGGGAATGAAACCTGGGGACCCGGATACCAAGGGATACCAGCATCACTTTATTAATTTTAATCTTGGTAACTGCTATTTAAGATTAAACAAGCCTTTAAAAGCAGCCCAGCACTATAAAGCTGCCGTACATGTTAAACCAGATTTTTATCCTGCCTGGCTCAACCTTGCAAAATGTTATTATGATTTGGAGCGCTACACTGATGCGGGAAACAGCTTTTTAAAAGCATTTAAAGTTTCAGAAAAAAAAGAGCCTGAAATTTTATACTACGCTGCTGCATCTTTTATGGCTGATGAAAAAAAAACCGAAGCTCTTAAGGTAGTTAACAGACTTGTTTCTGAGTATAATAACGATATTAAATTGCAGTGGAAAAAACTGATAGCCCAGCTTTACATAATATGCAATAAACATTTTTTGGCATTACCTTATTTAAAAGAGCTTTCCGAAAACCTTACAGGGAAAGAGAAAAAATATTGGCAGGAGCTTTTATTCCATGAATATATCACACTTAATATGAAGAAGGAGGCTTTTGTCCATGCAAAAAAATTAGTACAGGAAGACCCCATTGATCCCAAGTGGTGGAAAATTCTTTCTCAAATATATTTTTACAATGATAAATACGAAGATGGCCTGGCTCCTTTAACAATCTGCACCTACCTGAAACCGGCTTCGTTTCAGGAAAAGAAATTCATGGGGGATCTCTGCCTCAGCCTGGGGATACCGATTAAATCAATCGACTATTATAAAGACTCCATCAAAGAAAAAAAAACCATCCACCTTTATGAAAGGCTTGCCCATGCATATTTAGCTCTTTACGAGCCGGAAAAAGCCTTAAATGTATTAGAAAAAGGATTAAAACATTTTCCTGAAAAAAAACTCTACAAACTAAAAGGGCAGATATTACTTGAAAACGAAAAATATGAAGAAGCAATGGTTTTATATGAAAAAATGGCAAAGGAAAAAATTACTCCCCATGGAGAAGCATGGCTCATGGCGGGATATGCGGCCTTTAATTCCGATAATATTATAAAAGCAAAATACAACTTTACAAAAGCCTCCAAGTACAATAAACAGAAAAAAAGAGCAATAAAGGCACTGCTGCAGGTTAACAGGTATCTTGAAAGTAGAAAAATAAAAACCGAAAATTCTGAACAGGGGGTTAAACATGACTAAATTTGCATTAACAGGGGTATTATTATGTTTTTGCGGATTGCTTATCATGGGGTATCAATCATTAACCGGCTTAATGGCCATGAAAACATCCGGTAAAACAATAATTATTTCTGATATTACGGGTCAGAAAGCCGTACAATGGGTTGAAAATCTTTCCGCCGGAGCCATCTATGATGCGGCAACATATTTTATGAATATGCCTTTTAGCTACATCTTCTTTTTTGCAGGTGCTTTTTTTCTTGTTCTTTCATGTTTTCAAAAATAGAATGCCCGGAAAAGAAAAGGGAACCTATATTCTCATTCTTTATTTGCAGCAAAAACACTTTATTGATATAGGTAAACTTGGACAGTTTTATTTCAAAAGGGGTTATTATTCATATGTTGGAAGTGCTTTTGGGCCCGGGGGTCTGCGTGCAAGATTGACCCACCATGTAAAAATAGCTGATAAACCCCACTGGCATATTGATTATTTGCGAAAAAAAGCAAAAATCAAAGAGATATGGGTAACAGATCATTTTGAAAAAATAGAACATAAATGGGCATTGAATTTACATAAAATGGATGGCGCGTCTATTCCTGTTCCCGGATTCGGATGCTCGGACTGCAAATGTCCTGCGCATCTTTTTTATTTTCAACACAGGCCTTTGAATAAACAATTTCAAAAAATTGCTACTGGTATGGAGAATAAAATTTTAACTCCCCAAGGATATAAGGGAACCTTCCATTGAATAATTTTTTAAAGTTATTTTCAATTTTATTCTTTCTCTCTTTCACTCTCTGCTCCGCCTATATTGTTTATGCCCAAAACCACAGCTTAAATAATCTTCTTACAGATGAAGACGCCGTTATTATTTCAGATAAAAATGGAAAAATTATTTTTTCAAAAAATTCTTCAAAAAAGCTTGTCCCTGCTTCCACGCTAAAAGTACTTACTTCCCTTGCCGCTATCCATTTCCTTGGCTCTGACTTCAGGTTTAAAACCGAGTTCCATATGGATAATAATTCAAACCTGAAAATAAAGGGCTTTGGAGATCCTCTCATGATCTCTGAAATAGTCGAAGAAATATCCAGCGCACTTTGTAACAACTTGAAAAAAAATAAAATAGTAATAAACAATATTATTCTGGATGATTCATATTTTGATCATTTAATTAAAATTCCAGGAACAAATTTATCTGATCAACCCTATGATGCCCCCAATGGCGCTTTGTGCGTAAATTTTAACACTTTCTATTTTAAACGATTCAAAAACTCCTATATCAGTGCTGAAGCACAAACGCCGCTTTTATCCTGTGCCTTGAAAAAAATCAGGAAAACTTCCAGTAACAGCGGGAGAATAGTCTTTTCCCATAATAAAAACGAGTATACTCTTTACGCAGGGGAAATGTTTCTCTTTTTTTTAAAAAAACACGGGGCAAAGATTACAGGTAATATTAAAACAGGACATATTAACAAAAAAGACAGGCTTATATTGGTGTATGAGTCAAATTTTTCACTCAGCAAAATCATATCAAAGCTTCTTGAGTATTCAAATAATTTCATGGCAAATCAATTATTTATTACAATGGGAGCGAATCTTTTCGGCCCCCCCGGCACCATTGAAAAAGGAAAGCTTGCTCTCCTTGATTACGCCGATCAGACCCTCGGTATTAAAGATATCAATATCGTCGAAGGATCAGGTATATCAAGGCAAAACAAAATTTCAGCAATGGATATGGATAAGATTCTGTCTGAATTCAAGCCATACCGAAAGCTGATGCGTACCGTGGGGAATGAATATTATAAAACCGGAACCTTAAACGGCATTGCAACCCGTGTCGGGTATATTGATAACGGCAAAGAGGATATCAGCCGTTATGTTATATTGCTGAACCGATCAGGAAAATCGATGGGCGATATAATGAAGCTGGTACGTGATATCTTTAATAAAAAACAATACCCCAAACAAAACAGTTTTTTAAAAAAAATTAATCACTTGAAGGGTTAAAGAACCGAACCCGTTAAAAAGATACCCTGACCATATGGTTAATTTTAGTTGACAAATGTTTAGTAACTTATGTATTTTTATAAACTATATCCTTACCATTATAAACAAAAAATATTGAAAGGAATATCTAATTGAAAATATTAAATTATACAAAAGAGCATACAGACTTTCGTAAAATGGCTCGTGCGTTTATGGAAAAAGAAATCATTCCTAATATACAGACGTGGGAGGCTAACCATGATTTTCCCAGAGATATGTGGTATCGCCTGGGAGAAGCAGGCCTTTTATGTACAACAGTTCCTGTTGAGTATGGGGGGGCCGGCCGAGACCTGTTATATGATGTTATTGTTGGTGAAGAACTTCTTCGTGCAGATTCTTCCTGTGGCGGTGGTGTTGTTCTTCATTCCTGGATAACTACACCTTATATTGCTGTTTTTGGAAGCGAAGAACAGAAAAAAAAATACCTTCCCAAATGTGTCTCTGGAGAATGCATCACAGCAGTCGGCATGACTGAACCTGGTGCGGGCAGTGATCTTACCGCCATTACCACCACTGCAGTGGAAGATGGTGATGATGTTATTATAAACGGCACAAAAATTTTCATATCCTGTGCGGTCTGCTGCGGGCTTGTTGTGCTGGCTGCCAGGGATCCCGAGATTGAAAATCCATATGAAGCATTGTCTTTATACCTTGTAGAAGAAGGGACTCCTGGCTTTACCAAGGGGGTTAAATACGACAAAATGGGGCTCCATACCCAGGATACTGGAGAACTTATTTTTACAAATTGCCGTATTCCCAAGACAAGCATGCTAGGCAAAAAAGGGGCAGGGTTTAAAATGCTCATGCGGGAACTTCAGCAGGAGCGGCTTTCAATTGCCATAATGGCGTTAAATGCCGCAGAACGTGTTTTAGAGGAGACCATCGATCATTATAAAAATCCTTCTTCACAATACGTGATTCCCAAAACCCAGGTCAATCAATTTGCCATAGCTGAGATGACAACAGATATAACAATGCAGCGGCTTTTTCTTGACAAGCTCGTAGAAGAACATATGAAAGGTTCAAATATAGTAGTCGAAACCTCCATGGCAAAGTACAAAATGACCGAGCTTTCAAGGGATGTGTGCGATAGATGCATTGATCTCCATGGAGACTTCGGAGGGACCGAAGCATGCATTGCAGTCAAGTATTTGCGGGATGTCCGTTCCATGTCAATATTTGCAGGGACAAATGAAATAATGCGGCAGATAATAAGCAAGTTTATGAAACTATAGCTTGTTCGCTGAAAGCTTTTAAAGAACGTGTCATACCTATGTTTTACCCGTTTTTTTAATCTTATAAATTTAATTTTATAAGATTAATTGCCGTACAAGCTGTATAATTATTTTTTATTTATGGAAGAGTATTATGGAAAAAAAAATAGAAAAACCGAAATCAGGCGAAAGAAAAGAAGAATTTACCACATATTCAGGAATCCCTGTTAAAAGGCTTTATACGCCTGAAGATATAGCAGGTCTCGATTATAACAAAGATCTTGGGCAGCCAGGTGAAGAACCGTACACCAGAGGAATACATTCTTCCATGTACAGAAAAAGGTTGTGGACCATCAGGCAGTTCAGCGGCCTTAATTCAGCCTATGAAACCAATAAAAGGTTTAAGCTTCTGTATAAAAGCGGTTCCACAGGTTTTGCAATTGCAGCAGATAATGCCAGCCTCATGGGTTTTGATCCTGATTCCCCTGACGCTGAGGTGGAATTGGGGGTTGGAGGAGTTAATGTATCTTCCATGCAGGACCTTGAGATAATGTTTGACGGACTCCCCATAGACAGAATCTCCACAGCTGTTATCCCTATTATGACAACCACTTGTCCCCATACGGCAATGTACCTTGCCATGGCTCAAAACAAGGGGATTCCCCTTGCGAAAATCAATGGAACAACAGAAGGTGACCCC
>Ga0190313_1000334_pt1 | contig 28671 bp, 20 predicted proteins | sample 4870071011_MG_FD_169989 | JGI IMG/M metagenome (GOLD analysis project Ga0190313, IMG submission 169989) | Hydrothermal vent sediment bacterial communities from Southern Trench, Guaymas Basin, Mexico - 4870-07-10-11_MG | ecosystem: Environmental > Aquatic > Marine > Hydrothermal vents > Sediment ... | reverse complement strand
CCATCCTGCCTGACTGCGTTACAAAAGCGTAGCAATATCTTGATATTCCTACACTTTCGCGCCTTGCCAGGCAGGCGCCTCAACACTTAAAATTGCGAACTTATTTCGTCCCCGTTCCTAAGGAACGAAAATTTTATAAGTTGAACGAAATAGCTTGTCTTTTGACCCATCTACTTCGTTGTATCAAAGGCCGAATACGTATAGTATGCAACCGTTAATGCGCCTTGTATATGGGCCAAAATTCTGCGCTATTTCTGCTCAACTTATTTTATCTCCGTTCCTAAGTGGACCAAGATAAAATCAACCCGAAAATTATAATCAATCTATAAAAATAGAGGGGCTTTCTTGAGAAAAGGAAAAACAGGTATTAAGTCAAGGCTGTTGATACTTCTCGCCATTATTTTTTTTGTTCCCCTTGTATGGGTGTCAATTGTACGGTTTGAGGGTGAAAAACCGCTTATGGAAACCCATGGTCCGATGAAAACTTTAAATGCAGCTCAAAAGCTTACATTTACTGCTTCGGACATGAAAAGCGGTTTGCGAAAAATCAGAATTGCATTAATTAAGGATGGAAAAGAGATAATTCTTTATGCTAAAGAATTTGCAACCACCGGCCTCTTGCTTACAGGATTGGTGAATAAACAAACTTTTTTTATCGAGGAGATAGAACCTAAAAAGATTGGGCTGCGTGATGGCAAGGCTGTTTTGCAGATCTCTGTGACCGATTATTCCTGGCGCAACTGGTTACGCGGCAACACAACCTATTTAGAAAAAGAAGTAATTATTGATACAAAACCTCCCAGAATTGATATATTTACAAAAACCCATAACATAACCCAGGGGGGAGCCTGCCTTGTAATTTATAAATTATCCGAGCCCTGCTCGAAAACCGGGGTTTATGTGGAGGATGCTTTTTTCCCAGGCTATTCAGGATATTTCAAAGATCCTGATATCTTATTATCATTTTTTGCTCTCGACCATGGGAAAAAAGGGAGAAGTAAAATGTTTGTGCAGGCAGTTGATGAGTCAGGTAATGTTTCAAAGGCCGGCTTCTATTATTATATTAAGAATAGAAAGTTCAAACAGGATGTAATTAACATTTCAGATGGTTTTCTTAATTATAAGATCCCTGAACTTGAATCAGAAATTTCATCCATTGTCGACATTGGTAATAATTCCATGCTTGATCAATTTTTATTGATAAATCGACATTTGCGTGAAGCTAATTTTAAAAAAATATCAGAATTGGTCAGTAATCCAGATAATTTTTTGTATTGGCAAAAAAAATTTTTAAGGCTCCCCAATGCGGCTGAAAAAGCAGCATTTGCAGATACGCGCACATATAAATACAAGGGGAAGGTAATAGATCATCAAACACACCTTGGCATTGATCTGGCTTCTGTGGCCCATGCCTCAGTTCCTGCTGCTAATAAGGGAAAAATAAAATTTGCGGATTTTCTTGGAATTTACGGGAAAACAGTATTGATTGACCATGGGTTCGGTCTGTTCAGCATGTATTCTCATTTAAGCAATATTGATGTTAATGAAGGACAGGTTGTCTTAAAAGGTGAGCAGATAGGGCACACTGGTAAGACAGGTCTGGCAGGGGGGGATCATCTTCATTTCAGTATACTTGTGAATAAGACTTTTGTGAATCCCCTTGAATGGTGGGACGATAATTGGATCGAGAATAATATCACATCAAAGTTGGATTCAGTGCAAAACCGTTTGAAAAATTAGATCAAGTTTTGTCTTTTATTGTGCAGGGGAAAGGGTTAATGCTGTAATCAATTCTGGGTTCAGCAGGCGGAACATAATGTGTTTTAATGATGTTTCCGTGATATATTTTATAAAAGGTATTTTTTTATCACGAATATAAACTGCTGAGGCTTTTCCCTTTATACCTGCCAGTTGACCTGCCCATTCAATGGCATCTTCCATGTTGCCGAGTCTGTCAACGAGGCCTAAAGCCTTGGCATCTTCCCCTGAAAATATTCGGCCATCAGCAAGGGCTTTCACCTTGGCTACTTCCATTTTTCGTCCCTGGGCAATCGCCAAAACAAATTGCCTGTGAATTCCATCAGCAAGGTCTTGAAGAATTTTGGTCTCACTGGTGGACATCTGTCTCACTGGAGAGCCTATATCTTTATATTCACAGGATTTAACAACAACCGGAATTAGTCCTATTTTTTCAAAAATTTTCTGAAAATTTGTAAATCCCATTATTACGCCGATGCTTCCGGTTATTGTTCCGGGATTTGCCACTATTTTATTGGTGCCAGCAGCAATATAGTAACCCCCTGATGCTGCCACAGCACCCATGGAGGCCACTACTTTCTTTTTTTTAACTGTTTTTCTGATTTCTTGAAAAATTTCTTGAGAAGGGGCGACTCCGCCTCCAGGAGAATCGATTCGAATAACTATAGCCTTAATAGAATCATCCTCCCTGAAGCGTTTTATAGCCTGTACAAAGGGTTTAGCCTCTGTGATGACCCCTTTTATTTCCACAACACCAATTTTTTCTCCCGCTGTAATATCAGGGCCTGTATAATCTCCCCCTTTTATGCCAAGGGCAATTATAGATGCTATTATTATTGCCCCGCATGCTGTAATGGACGACAGCACAAGTATAAAAAACAAAAATGGATGTCTTCGTGAAAACATAATATTATTTTGAAAGCGGCATTAAAGAAATTATGTAAGGAACGGAGATGAAATAAGTTGAGCAGAAATAGCGCAGGATTTTGGCCCATATACAAGGCTCATTAAAGGTTGCATACTATACGTATCGGCCTTTGATGCAACGAAGTAGATGGGCCAAAAGACAAGCTATTTTGTTCAACTTATAAAATTTTCGTTCCTAACTATTCAGCTGATATAATTTGAGCTGAATAGTTACGAAATTATTTGGTCTCTTTATTCAATTTTTCTTTTAGATTTTCCCGCAGAACCTCTCCAAAGCTTGAAGCAGTTGGTTCCAGGTTATTGATATAATCGCTTAGCATAATCTGCTCGTCATCGACTGCAAGTTGCTTAATCGAAAGAGCAATTCTTCTTTCTGAGCTGTTGATATTTAATACTTTTGCATCAATAACATCACCTGGGGAGAATTTTTCTGAAGGGGATTTGATTTTTTCATTGCTGATTTCAGATAAATGAACCAATCCTTCTATACCTTCTTCCAATTCTACAAAAACACCAAAATCTGTGATGTTTGTGATGGTTCCGCTAATTTTTTTCCCAATCTCATATCGATTTACAACAGTTTCCCATGGGTCGGGCTGCAGCTGCTTTATTCCAAGAGAAAATCTTTCGTTCTTTTTATCAATTTCAAGGACAACCGCATGAATTGTATCACCCTTTTTATACATTTCAGAAGGATGTTTAATACGTTTTGTCCATGAAATATCTGAAATATGAACAAGTCCGTCTATGCCCTCATCAATACCGATAAAGAGGCCAAAATCGGTAATATTTTTAATTTTTCCTTCTATGGTGGTTCCCACAGGATATTTGTCACTGATAAGTTCCCATGGGTTAGGAGAAATTTGTTTTAAGCCAAGAGAAACACGTCTGTTTTCAGGCTGTATGTCCAGGACAACCGCTTCAACCTGTTCTCCCACCGAAACCACTTTGGATGGATGATGAATTTTACGCGTCCATGACATTTCTGAAACATGTATCAAGCCTTCTATCCCAACCTCAAGTTCAACAAAAGCTCCATAATCGGCTAAGCTTACAACTTTACCTGTAACTGTTGATGAAACAGGGTATTTTTCACTGGCATTTAGCCATGGATCTTCAGTGAGCTGCTTCATCCCCAATGATACTCTGTTTTTTTCCTTATCAAAGGAAAGAACCTTTACGGTTATGCTGTCACCAATGGAAAAAAGTTCGGAAGGATGCTTAACACGACCCCATGAAATATCAGTAATATGCAGGAGACCGTCTACTCCGCCTAAATCGACAAAAACTCCATATTCAGTTATATTTTTTACTATTCCATCAAGGATTTTACCCTCGTACATTGTTTCGAGTGTGGCAGCTCTTTGGTTTTCAAGCTCCTCTTCGAGAACAGCACGTCTTGACAAGACAATGTTATTACGTTTTTTATTGAATTTTAATATTTTAAACTTAAAAGTTTCTCCAACCATTTCATCAAGGTTTCGTATTGGACGTAAATCTGCCTGGGAGCCCGGTAAAAATGCTTTAATGCCCAGATCAACAGAAAAACCACCCTTTACTCGATTTAAAATAACCCCTTCAACAATTTCATCATTGTCATGCGACAGTTTAATGTCGTCCCAGATTTTGACTTGAGCGGCTTTTTCCTTGGAAAGCATGGCACGTTCTTCTTCATCGTCCAACCATTCAACCATCGCCTCCACAGAATCGCCAACTTCGGCGGTTATCTGGCCGTTTTCATCCCTGAACTCATAAATCGATACCAGTCCTTCGGATTTATATCCGATGTCAACCAGTACATGACTTTTATCAACGGAGATGATTGTGCCCGTGACAACTTCGCCAACTTCAACACGCTGGAAAGTCTCTGCGTAAATAGCCATCATTTCATCGCTACTTGCTGATTCCATAGGTCCCGTGTTATTGTCGTCGGCCGGCTCTTCTCCAAGCGGCGCAGTAGTTTGAATGTCTTGATCTAAATGATCGGTTAAGCTGTTCTCTTCAATAGTTCCCATTAAAATAAATTCCCCCTAAAGATTTTGGTATAGTATCTCCTTTTATTAAAAAAGTTGATTCTGCTAACAGATGATTTTTTTATAAATCGATCAGTTTAAACCTTTATATGTTGACTCGTTAAGAGTCCCGGGCGTGAAAGGTAATAGAATCAGCATTCAAATAAAAAGAAATTTGTTAAGAATAGCAGACTTCAGGCGTCAATGCAACACTAATTTTGTTTAAATTAATTGATATATATTTTCAGATAATAATCCGATTTTAAAATTCGGCGCAGGGCCAGAGGAAAAAAAGCGTATTATAATACGCAGGCGGCCAATAATTCAGTGAAATTATTTATGTGACGATTCATACATCTTTTGTAACTATTCAGCGTCGCGGGTTTAGGAACTTATAAAATTTTCGTTCCTTAAGATACGCAGCAGGTTTAATTAGATTATACCTGCTCCCTTACGTCTTCGCTGAATGAATTACCATCTCCTCAACCTTTCCAAGGATTACGCAGCCTGAATGTAAGACAACATTAAATCGACAACTTTTTCTATATTAAGGTCTGTTGAATCTATCATTAGTGCATTGTCCGGCACAGTCAACGGTGCGATTGCCCTTGAACTATCATTCGTGTCACGAATTCGGATCTCTTTTTCAACCTCTCCAGGGGACTGATTTGAATTTAATTTAATTTCCTCATACCGCCTGGCGGCCCTGGTTTTAATAGATGCGTCCAAATAGAATTTTACGTCTGCTTCGGGAAATACCACAGTCCCCATGTCTCGTCCTTCAAGTACGACCCCTTTGCCTTTAGCCATATCTCTTTGTATTTCCAAAAGAAATTTTCTTATAACCGGCCTGGCAGACACTTTTGAAGCAAACATTGTTATTTCAGGTGTTCTTATTAAATCTGTAATATCTGTATTGTTCGACAGGAGACGAATCTCCTGTTTTTTATATTGAAATTCAAGATTTAAGCTACTGCATAGATTATAAAGTCCATTGTCATCGTCGTGATCTATACGGGCAGCCATGGCGTTATATGCTACCCCTCTATATAAAGCACCTGTATCAATATATTTATAGCCCATGCTGGAGGCCAGTTTTTTGCTGACTGTGGTTTTGCCGGCGCCGGCAGGGCCGTCTATGGTAATAAGAAGAGGGTTTTTAGAATAATTTTTCCCCAAAACTCGGCTTAACGCATTAATAAACCTCCTGTTTTCCTTCTCAGTTCCCACATTTATTCTGATATACTGGGGGTATCCGTAGGACGACATGGAACGGGTTATGACCCCTAACTGGAGAAGACTTTCAAAGACTTCATCTCCGTTTTTTTCAACATTTATGAGAAAAAAATTTGCCTGTGTTGGAAAATATTCTATTCCCATTTCGGTCAAGGCACCATGGAGATATTTAAGGCCGTCATGAACCAGTCTGGTCGTTTTTTTTAAGAAATCCCTATCATCCAAAGCAGCTTGTGCGGCAATTTGAGCGAGGAGGTTAGCGTTAAAAGGCTGCCGGATTCTATTGAGCAGCTCGGATATTTCTGTGGACATAACGCCATATCCAATCCTCAGTCCTGCCAGGCCGTAAGCTTTGGAAAAAGTTCTCAGGGTAACAACAGGTTTCCCCATTTTTATCTGCTCAATACTGTTTGCGTATCTTTGGTCTTTGACAAATTCCATATAAGCTTCGTCAACCACCACAAGGATATCGTCAGGAATATTTTCCATGAAGGCGCTGAAATCATTGTTTAAAATAATTGTTCCCGTGGGGTTATTAGGGTTGCAGATAAAAATTATACGTGTTTTAGGCGTAATGTTCCTTTGAATAGCATTAAGATCAATTCCAAGGGCTTTTAACGGGACAAAGATAGGGACAGCTCCTGCCGAACGAACCATGATTTCATACATTAAAAAGGATGGCCTGGGAATAATAACTTCATCACCCTGGCAAAGCAGGGCTCGTGTGAGCATCCCTATGATTTCATCTGAACCGTTTCCTAAAATAATATTAGAAGGTTTTACAAAGAGTTTGTCAGATAGTTTTTCCAGTAAATCATGCCCCCCTCCGTCAGGATAACGGTTAAGCTTTCCAACAGCCCCTTTTAAAGCTTCAAGAACCATGGGGGAAGGGCCCAATGGGTTTTCATTGGATGCCAGTTTAATGGAATTGTCAATTCCATACTCTCTTTCCAGTTCTTCGATGGGCTTTCCGGGTGAATAGGGTTTTAATGATAAAATATAATCAGGAACCGATAATTTCATTGTATATTAAGGCCTCTTTGTAACTTCGTGACAATTTGTTTTGCGCTTCAGGTAATTGCAAAATAGGGGCTTGGTTTTGATTTCGGGCATAGACTGAACTATAATAGAATTTGACATCTAATGGCCGATGTCATGGCCAACCTTCAAAAAAGCATACCATTAGGAAAATAGATGCTAACCTATAATAGCAAATCAATATTTTGTCAAACATCAAATGTAATTGCAGCTATTAGATGGATGGGCGGAGAATTGCCTGATTTTAAAATTCGGCACAAAGCAGAAGGAAAAATATGAGGAAGGTGTACTGGTATAGGTTTCTCAGAACTTTTTTAATCCTTTACTCCATAGGATCGATTGTAAGTGATTTCCCATTTGTTCGTATGGTCACGGAGCCATCTTTTGCTGTATTGTAGAAGCGGCATCCAAGAAGATTATATCTGTTTAGGACAGATTCGTGGGGAAATTTAAACCTGCCGTGAAATCCAGATGAGATTATCACAATCTCAGGGTTTACTTTTTCTATAAATAATATAGTGCTCGAAGTCCTGCTTCCATGGTGGGGTGAGAAAAGGACTGTGCTTTTTAAATCAGCCCCCACCATTGCAACAAGTTCTTTTTCTGCGGCTTTTTCAATATCTCCGGGAAACAGGAAGGAAACAGTTCCAAAAATAATCTTTATGACCATGGAATTATTATTTGTATTACGCCATTTTTCGTTATTATTCATAAAATCGGCGGGTGGATAGAGTATTTTGATTTCAGCATTATCAATATGCTCTGTTTTGTTCATGGTTTGGTACATGGGATTTAAAATTTCTCTGGACTTGATAATAGCAACCAGGTTTTTGTATCCCAGTGTTTCCACTGGTTCACCATTGGTCCAGATTCTTTTTACGTTAAAATTTTGGGCGATATATAACAATCCATTGAGATGATCACTGTTGGGATGGGAAAGGATAAGAGTTTCAACTGTCCTTATTTTTTTTCTCCACAAAATCGGAGCAACAACCATGGCCCCCATATCAAATATCGTATTGTCTGAAACGCCGCCTCCGTCTATTAAAGCAGTATGCCCCCGGGGAAATTCAACTAGGGAGGCAGTCCCCTGGCCCACATCAATAGCTGTTATCCTTAGGTTGTCGTTCCAGAATCTTTTGTCCACCCAGTAAAAAATATCAGCCAGCAGGATAAATACCAGCAAAATCAAGGTATAGGAAGTTATTTTATCTATCTTTTCTTTATTGTTAATTCTGGTAAATAGTCTAAAAATTACCCACCCAAGAATGTAATAGCAGGATATCTCAAGGAGGGAAGGGGTTATTGTTTTAACACAGGCAAAGGGTATCTTTGCAAAGAAGAGTACTATTGCCATGGCAGGCTTTAATATATTACCCGCTAAAAAGATACATAATGCAGCAGCAGAAGTGCTTATGGGGTATAAAAAAATGGATGCCAGCCCCAGGGGAACTACCAAAAAACCTATAATGGGGATGACAAACAGGTTTGCAACTATACCCACCGTGGAAATTTGATTAAAGTAGAACATAATCAATGGGGTTGTGCCGGCAATTGCAAGTATGGATACCATAAAAAAAGAGAGGATTTTTTTTGATAATTTGCCTGGATATTCAGTTTTAACAGATCTTTTCTTAGAGTTTTGTCTCTTATTTATTATTGAGATACCATATATTATTGAAAATACAGCGGTAAATGAGAGTTGAAAAGAGATGGAGAAAAGGGATGTCGGATCAAAAATAAGGATAAAAAGTGCTGCAACAGACAGTGTGTTTATGGGATCATGCTCCCTTTCAAATAAAAAAGCTATCAGAAAAACGGAAATCATGATTACAGCTCTCTGGGAAGAGGGGGACATTCCTGAAATGAGGCCATAGGTTATCACGGGGATCAAGGATAATAAAGCTGCCCCTTTTTTTACCCAGGCATTCAGCAAAACATGGGTGCTAAAGGAAAGAAGCCATGAAAAGAACAGGAAAGCTCCTGTTGCGACTATCCCGATGTGGAGGCCGGAAATTGCAAGGATATGACTGACTCCTGCCTTGTTAAATCCTTCCCTTATAAAAGGCGGGATCTCATTTTTTTTGCCCACAACAAGAGCCTTTAACAGACCCCTTTGTTCCACCGGGCAGAATGTTTCAATATGATCAGAAATTTTGCAGCGTATTTTTTCAATGGGAATAGAAAATTTTTTCTTTTTAATTTTAGCCAGTACTGCAATCTGCTCCCCTTTGGAGTATGATGTTCCCCATATTTCCTGAAAAGCCATGAATCTTTTATAATCAAATCCTCCTGGATTTTTAAAGTTTCGGATTGATCTTATTTTACTATAAAAAGATATTCTGTCTCCCTTCTTAAGTGGAGGGAGTTTTCCCCCCACAGTTAATCTGATTTTCCCCGTAGCCGGGAAAGGTGAGTCCTTTTTTTTTAAATTCTCTGCGCTGATGACAAGTCTTAATCTTTTATTCTTTATGGTTTTTCGATCAATGGTTCCAACGATTCTGTATTTACCCTGGTCCACGAATCTGGAAATATGATTTTGAGGCATTTCAGGAGTAATATAGTGAAGGATGGAGATATATCCAAGGGAGAAAAAAAGGATTACAGGTGGGATAAAGGCTTTTTTTTTCTTTAAAATGCTGATTAAAATAGATACAAAACAAAAAATGATTGCTAAATATGCTAATCTTTTCCCCCCGTAAAAAAGGGAACCAGCAGTTATCCCGAGGATTATGGATATTAAAACAGGGATAACAGGCCGGACGTAGGATTTACTACTTTCTTTTATATATGTTTTTTTGTCTGACAAAATATCTTGTGATTATTCTGGTGCTCTTTTGATTGCGGCCCCAAGGTTTTGAAATTTTTTTTCAATTGCCTCATAACCCCGGTCAAGGTGATAAACACGGTAAACCTCGGTTGTTCCCTCTGCAGCCAGGCCGGCTATAATCAAAGAAGCGCTTGCCCTTAAATCACTTGCCATTACCGGCGCTCCCAGCAGTCTGGTAACACCTTTTACAACAGCTGTTTGACCGGTTATTGTTATGTCGGCGCCCATACGTTTTAATTCTCCTGCATGGATGAACCTGTTTTCAAAGATGTTTTCGTTTATTATGCTCATCCCTTTTGCAACAGTCATAAGTGCCATGAACTGAGCCTGCAGATCTGTGGGAAAGCCGGGATATTCCCTGGTTTTGAAGTCAACGCTGGTAATTTCATCAGGCCCGGTGACACGGATAGTTTTATCTTTGACCGTAACTTTTGCTCCAGTGAGCTTAAGCTTGTTTATCACCGAGCTTAAATGGCCGGGCTCACAACCGATGATTTTAACATCACCCCCTGTGATGGCTGATGCCGCCATAAAGGTTCCGGCTTCTATTCTGTCGGGAATAATTTTATGGGAGACAGGCTTAAGGGATTCGACTCCGTTTATTGTAATAACCGGCGTTCCCTCCCCTGTTATATTTGCCCCCATTTTATTTAAAAAATCTGCAAGTGCCTTGATTTCCGGTTCACATGCAGCATTTCGAAGTGTTGTAATACCTTTTGCAAGAACAGATGCCATTAAAACATTTTCAGTCCCTGTGACAGTTGCAACATCAAAATATACTTCATTTCCAAATAAGTGGTCAGCCTCTGCTTCAACATACCCATGTTCCAGTTTAATTTTTGCACCCAGTGCGGCAAACCCTTTAAGGTGGAGATTTATGGGCCGTTCCCCTATGGCACATCCCCCTGGCAGAGAAATTTTTGCTTTTTTAAGTCTGGCAAGAAGGGGCCCAAGAACAAGTATTGATGCCCGCATTTTTCTGACCAGTTCATAGGGAGCCTCGTGGTTGCAAAGGCCGCTTGAATTTATTCTAACAGTCGTTCCTTTTGATTCAATTTTTGCGCCAAGGGTCGATAAAAGCAGTTTTATGCTCTGTATGTCTTTTAGGTCAGGTACATTAAAAAAAGTATTCCACCCGTCTGTCAGTAAAGATGCCGCCAGTATGGGAAGCGCGGCGTTTTTAGCACCGCTTATATTAACTTCACCCTTTAATGGCCTTCCCCCTTCTATAATGATTTTATCCATTTACCAGTTACCTATAAATCAAATATTTCTTTAAATTCCCTTAAGCTGGTTATGTGAAAATCGGCCTTAAGGGGGTGGTTTCTGTATGCGGCAAAAACAACACCTGCGGACAATGCTGCTGCTTCATCGAGTTTTGAGTCACCTATATAGATTAAATTTTCAGGTTTAATCTTGAAATGGTCAAGGATTTTTATTAATGGATCAGGTGCAGGCTTGGGATGTTTAACATCCATTGCTGTGATAACAATGTCAAAGTATTCGGCAATGTTATGTTCGATTAAGATGGGGACCATGGTGTCTGTCCGATTTGTGGCAATGGCAGTTTTATACCTGCCTTGCAGCTTTTTGAGCAGCGGTTTTAAAAAGGGTTCTATTTCCATATATTTAAAAAATTTAGAATAATCCAGACCTTTACAATAAAGGAGTGCCTCTTTTGTGATAGTTGAGGTTTTAAACAGATGGCAGATTGATTCATGGGCCGTGTGCATATGAACATAGGCAAGCTGCTCTTTAGTCATTTCAGGCATGTTAAAATTTTTTAAAATAAAATTATAATAAACCTTGTTAGTATTGATTGTATCAAACATTACTCCGTCACAGTCAAAAGCAATTACCTTAATATTTTTTAGAATATGCCTGTTCATCATTTTTTTTGCTCTTTTTTTATAATGTTTCCAGCAATAGTTATTTTTATTTCAGGCCGCAGACTGCTGTCTGTTTTTAAATATATGATATCAAAATACCTTCCAGGCTCCTGTTTTAAATTTTCAATTACCAGGTGATATTCATCATTCTGAAGGCTGTTTTTCTTTTTTTCCAATTTGTAGGTAATATTTTGTCCACGCTGGGCCTTTGTGGAAATTATTTTAAAAGGGTATTTTTTTTCAGGTATAATTTTTACTGAAGCTGTTATTTTTGTCCCTGCAGGACCGTTTAAGCTTGCCCTTGCCGGTGTAATAGTGACAAATTTTTCCACATCTCCAAGTATAAAAAGTTTTGTTATCTTATGATCAGGATCATTTGTATATACTTTTATCGATTTAAAAAGGTTTTTTCCGCCATATCCTGTTGTATTAGCCTTGATTGTTATTTTCCCCTCTCCGCCGGGAGGGATCTCTTTTGTAAAAGAGACAGCTGTGCAGCCTCACCCTGCCTTGACATTTTTAATTAATAAGGCCGATGTCCCCCTGTTGAACAGAGCAAAGTCATGAACCACTCTGGTTCCATCGGCTACTTTTTTAAATTCAAATTTTTTTTCAGGGAAATAAGCAACCGGGTATGTTTCAGAGGGTGTTTCGGAAGCAAAGGAGGGTGCCGCTGGAAATAAAAATAAAAGGGTAAATATAAAAAGTAATTTTTTATTAAAATGCTTTATCATCATACAAACCTTCTTGAAAATTATTTTAAATTCCGTATCACATCATAAAAAAAGGATCCACGTCTATGGCAACCTTAACATTTTTTGTATAAAATATCGATCTGTTTTTAAATAGCAACTGGCGCATAAATTGCTGCAGGGCATTTATACTTAAACCTTTTAACAGGATCTGCCATCTGTATTTTTTTGCAATCATGTAAACAGGTGATTCAATGGGGCCTAGAACTTCCACGTATTTTAAAAAAGAAGCCTCTTTTTTAAGTTTGTTGCAAAGATTTCCAACAGAAAAAGCATGTTCTTTAGTTTTTGCCTGCTCTTTTCCTGAAATCCTGAGCTGAATTATTCGTGAAAAAGGGGGGTAATTTAAAGCTTTTCGAAATTCTATTTCCTGGTCATAGAATGCGTCATAATCCTGATTTTTTGCAGCCAGAATACTGAAATGCTCAGGATTGTATGTTTGCAGAATCACTCTCCCCAGGGTATCTCCACGGCCTGCTCTCCCTGCCACCTGGGCTATGATTTGGAATGTTCGTTCACATGCACGAAAATCGGGAAAATTTAATGAAAGATCGGCACAAATAATTCCAACCAAGGTAATATTTGAAAAATCATGCCCCTTTGCCACCATTTGAGTTCCGATTAACACATCTGTTGTCTGGTTTTTTAGTCCCTTTAATATTTTTAAAATCGATCCTTTTTTAACGGTTGTATCATGGTCCATTCTTTCGACTTTTGCTTCAGGGAAAAGGGTATTTACTGCGGACTCTATTTTTTCGGTGCCAAGGCCAAGGAGTTTGATATTTTTTGAGCCGCATATGGTACAATGGGCATTGGATGGACGTGAAAAGCCGCAATAGTGGCAGTTGTATCCATGGGTCTGTTTGTGAAAAGTGAGACTAATGGAACAATGACCACATTTTAAGGATTCACCGCAGGCTGCACAGACAGGGTGGCTTGCAAATCCCCTCTGGTTTAAAAAAAGGAGTACCTGCTCTTTGCGGGCAAGGGTTTTTTTCATTCCATCATATAATTCTTGTGTGATAAATCGCTCCACACCCCTTGCATTTTTATTTGCACGGAGATCTATTACTGAAATTTCCGGCAAAGAACGCTGCTCAACCCGTTTTGTGATGGATACCTTGGAATATTTATTTATTGCTGCATTATAATATGACTGGATAGAAGGGGTGGCAGATCCCAGCAGAACAACACAATCGTTTTGTTTTGCCCGGACTATTGCAAGATCCCTTGCATTATAGCATAATCCATCATTTTGCTTAAAAGAAGTGTCATGCTCCTCATCCACAATAATCAGTCCAAGGTTGTCAAAAGGTGCAAAAACAGCCGATCTGGCACCGATTACCAGGTTTACCCTGCCCGATGCAATACGGAGCCACTGGTCATATTTTTCTCCTGCTGAAAGACCGCTGTGGAGTACCGCAACATTATTGTTGAAACGTGAGCGAAACCTTTTTGAGGTCTGGGATATAAGGGCTATTTCAGGGACAAGGATAATAACCGATAAATTATTTTTCAGGGCATCTGCTGCAAGCCTGGCATAGACTTCGGTTTTTCCGCTTCCTGTAACACCGGCCAGGAGAAAAGGGGCATAGCTTTTTTTAAACCTTAAAACAGTTGAGATCACCTTTTCCTGTTCATCCGTGAGTTTAAAATTGGTGTCAGGTTCTATTTCTTCTCCAAAGGGATCACGATATATATTTTTTTTAAATACTTCAACCTGCATATCCCTTTCCATCAATTTAATGGTTGATGGAGAAAACTGTATAATTTTTTTAAGTTCTTTTAGGGGGAGTTCGTTTTTATCTGTTAAAGTGTCGATTATTTTTTTTCTTATTGATGAAAGTTTTTTCCCCTTGTTTTCTCTTTTGTCCTGAATCACTGCCAGGGATTTTGTTAATCTGATATAGTTTTCAGACTTTGGCCCTGTTGTTCCACCTTTTATTACTTTTTCCCTTGAAATATAGCCCTTATTTTCCATTTTGGAGATAAGGAAAGTGGAAAAATTAATATCTATTTTTTTTGTCAGCTCCTTATAAAGATGGGGACGCTTTGCAAGGATGGCCAATATCATATTTTCCACAGGTGTTATAAAGTCTTTTTCAAGGCACCCTTCTCCTTTTTTTGTTATGGCGATAAGAGCAGAGTCGTAAAGATTTAAACCGCCGGGCAAGGCGTGTTTTATAACTTCACCAAGGGGATATATGTAATAATTTGCTATCCATTTGAAAAAAGGGACCATGGAGTCCGGGAAAAGGGGGGTTCTGTCAAGGATATCGAGTATGAACTTTACTCCATCCCGGGTTGTATCTCTCCCTTGTTCGATAATATAACCGGTAACAATCCGGTTTCCAAAGGGAACCAGAACTCTTTTTCCCACGCAGGCAGCATTTTTTAGTTCATCAGCAGTTTTGTATGTATAAGTATTAAATACAGGGAGGGTGATGGCAACTTCAATGTATTTGGATTTGCATCCCATTATTTTAAGGTCTAGGGAAAAAGGATAATTTTTAAATGGCGAATAAAAGTGATGCTCCCATGGGAATTTAGCAAAAATTGAGTTTGGCCATAGTTTCAGCAATACATTGAGCTATAATAAAATTTAAAAAGCACTGAACCTTGCTGCGCTCAAACAACCAGAGTTTTTTAAATTTCACCATAGCTCAACTCTGCCATTTAATGGCCAAACCAACCTCAAAAATACTATTCCATGGCCCAGGTGAGCAATGCGGAACCCCAGGAAAAGCCTGTTCCAAAAGCTGAAAAAATTATATTGTCTCCTTTGTTCAGCAATCCCGCCTGATAAATCTCTGAAAGTGCCATGGGGATTGTCGCTGCTGTTGTATTCCCATATTTTTCAATATTAACGACAACCTGTTCTTTTTTTAATCCTAATTTTTTTGCGACAGCTTCAATGATTCTTATATTAGCCTGATGGGGTATATAAAATTTTATATCCTCCTTTGATAATCCGTTTTGCTCCATGACTTTTTTTGTGGTGTCGGCCATTCCCAAAATTGCTTTTTTAAATACCACTTTCCCATCCTGTTGGAGATAATGCAGATCTTTAGCTACAGATTCAGGGGTTGCAGGACAGAGGCTTCCACCCCCGGGCATGCGGAGAAAATTTTGGCCTGAGCCATCCGACTTAAATATGTAATCCATGATTCCAATATTATTGTCATCGGAAGGCTCCAGCAAAACTGCTCCTGCAGCATCACCAAAGAGAATACAGGTATTTCTGTCTTTATAATTTGTTATTGAACTCATTTTATCAGAGCCGATAACCATGACTTTTTTATATTGACCTGTTTCAATAAACTGCTTGGCAGTGATAAGGGCAAAAATAAATCCGGCACATCCCACAAGGAGATCATACCCCCAGCAATTAGTCGCATTAATTTCATGCTGGACAATGCATGCTGTTGATGGAAAGAACATGTCAGGGGTTACTGTGGCAACAATTATCAGGTCGAGTTCATCAGGATCAATTTTTCTTTGTTCCAGAAGACTTTTAGCTGCTTTAGCCGCCATATACGATGTAGGCTTATCTTTGCTTAAAATTACTCTTTCCTTAATCCCGGTCCTGGAGACAATCCATTCATCCGAGGTGTCCATAAGTTTTACAAGATCGGCATTGGTAAGTTTTTTCTCAGGTGCAAAATGACTCACAGCGCTTATGATTGCACGCATTAAAATCCTCCTGCTATAGATATATCACATAAATAATTTTACTCCGTTATGGAGAGGAAGGCGTATTATAATACGCCTTCCTCCCTCTGAATTATCTGACAATCTATATATTTATGGCAATATTGTGTATTATTTGAAAGTCTGCATTATGATACTAAATAAAGCTAAATTTTAACTTTGTTTCTTAATTTTCCCGAGCACTTAAAAGTTATAACTTTTCTGGGGTGCAGTATCAGGCCATTTCCAGTTGCAGGGTTTCGTCCCCTCCGTTGTTTTTTCTGTTTTACGCAAAATTTGCCAAATCCTGAAATAAGGACATCATCATCCTGTGCCAGTGTACTCTTGATAATTTCCAACAGGTTTTCGATAATATCAACAGATTTTTTTTTCGTAAAACCCAAATCGTTAACTTTAGCAACTATATCATTCTTGGTTAATGTCATCGGATCTTTCTCCCCCTTGTTTTAAATTTAATCACATACCTGTGCATTTATTGCTGCGGTTTTTATGTATAATACCAGAAGCTTTTAAAAAATTGCAAAAACAATTTTTATCCTCCTGAAAATAAAAAGGATTTATTATTTGCAGACCCATATGTCAAGGAATATTAATTATGGTTTCAGTTTTTAACTTGACTTCCTTTGCATGGAACCTGTAAAAAATATTGTCACTTGTTTAAAAAAAAAATAAAAAATGAAAACCGGTTTTTACGTTTGTGTAATTGTAACTATTCAGCCCTGATGAACTCTTTCTAAACACTCTCTAATCCGTTCAAACAATTTCAAAGTTTTAATCAGATCATACCTGCTGCCTATTCTTAAATCAGCGACGCTGAATACTTACGTGTAATTTTTGTATAATTAAGGAATAAAGGAGATATAGTATGAATCCCATTGCAAAAACACTCAATCAGACTATTGAAAAAGGGAATTCCAATATAATGGATATGCTGTCGGAAATCGGAAAGAATCTCTTTTTTCCCAAGGGGATTTTGAGTCAAAGCGCCGAGGCAAAAGAAAAAGCATATAAATTAAATGCAACCATCGGTATTGCAACAGAAAATGGTGAAACCATGTGCTTTCCGTCGGTCATGGATTCCATATGCTCCATTACTCCCAGGGACGCATTGACCTATGCCCCTTCTTTTGGAGTGCTTAGTTTAAGGAAAAGATGGAAAGACGCCCAAATAGAAAAAAATCCTTCCCTTGTTGGCAAAAAAACAAGTCTTCCTGTGGTTGCTTCGGGAATTACCCACTCCATCAGTGTCTTTGCGGATGTCTGGGTAGATCCCGGGGACGTTATAATATTTCCTGACATGATTTGGGGAAACTATAACCTGATCTTTGATGTGAGAAAAGGTGCCCGTTTAACCAACTTTACCATGTTCAACCAGGAAGGGGGGTTTAATCTGAAAGGGTTTGAGGAAAAGATTACGGATGAGGCAAAAAAAAATGATAAGGTAATAGTTTTTTTAAATTTTCCGAACAATCCCACGGGTTATACAATATCGGAAAAGGAAGGGGAGAGGATCGTTGAAATTCTGACAAATACGGCGAAAAAAGGGACTAACGTAATTGCAGTACTTGATGATGCTTATTTTGGGCTTTTTTATGAAAAAGAAACATTAAAAGAATCACTTTTTGCGCGGCTTTGTGACCAGGATGAAAGGCTCATGGCTGTAAAACTGGATGGAGCTACAAAAGAAAATTTTGTGTGGGGTCTGCGGGTTGGTTTTATTACTTATGGCTGCAAAATGAAAAATGATCCGGAAGCTGTTTATGATGCGCTTGCAAAAAAGACTGCAGGTGCGGTAAGAGGGTCCATATCCAATGCCTCCCATCTTGGTCAGTCGATTGTCTTAAAGTCGATGGAAACTGAAAAGTATTCTGCTGAAAAGGCGGAAAAATTTAAAATACTTAAAAAAAGGGCGAACCGTGTAAAAGAAGTGCTTGAAGATCTTAAATATAAAGATGCCTGGGATGTTTACCCCTTTAACTCAGGATATTTCATGTGCCTCAAATTAAAAACCGTGGATGCAGAAAAATTAAGAGTTTATATCCTTGAAAAATATGGAGTGGGGCTTATTTCAATTGGTACAAAGAACCTTAGAGTTGCATTTTCCTGTTTGGAAGAGGCAGATATTCCTGAGCTTTTTGATATTATATTAAAAGGCGTAAATGAATTAAACAATTGAACTTTCCGCGCGTAAAATTTTATCCGATCCTTACTGATAATTTCCCTGATATTTGAACTATGAAAATTTTGTTTGAAAAAGTAAAAAAAAATTTTTTTGATAAAAAAAAGACCATGGATATAGCCTATGCCGGCAAATGGTTTGCAATTTTTATTTTAATCGGGATTATCGCAGGGATAGGTTCAATAATTTTTCATTATCTTTGCCAGGCTGGGGTCTATTTTTTCATGGATTTTATAGCAGGCTACAGGCCCCCCATGCCTTCAGGAGAGCATAGTCTATTTAGGCCATCAAATACAAGCTTCAGCCGCCTGACCCTCCTTTTTATTCCTGCTCTGGGGGGACTCATAAGCGGGTGGCTTGTTTATACATTTGCCCCTGAAGCGGAAGGTCACGGTACTGATGCTGCAATTAATGCATATCACGAAAAAGGCGGCTTTATCCGCGGAAGAGTTCCGTTTATTAAAACATTGGCCTCGGCCATTACTTTAACATCCGGAGGCTCCGGGGGAAGAGAAGGCCCCATAGCTCAAATTGGGGCAGGTTTTGGATCTTTTTTGGCCACAATAATGAAAACAACTGACCGCCAGCGGAGAATAATGATGGCGGCCGGAATAAGCGCGGGTGTGGGAAGCATATTCAGGGCACCAATGGCTGGAGCTTTGTTTGCCGCCGAGGTTATGTATCGGGAGCCTGACTTTGAATCTGAAGTAATTCTTCCTGCTGGAATTTCTTCTGTTGTTGCTTATTGTATATTCTGCCTTCACTTTGGATGGGGCTCATTATTTGATTCCCCTGATTTTATATTTCAAAATCCTGTGGAGTTAGGCCCCTATTTTATCCTTGCGTTTGTGCTTGCAGGTGCAAGCTTTGTTTACGTTAAACTTTTTTACGGGATAACTGTTTTATTTAAATCTTTTCATGTGCCAAATCATATAAAACCGGCCATTGGGGGACTATGTACCGGTATAATAGGTTTTTTTTTACCTCAAACCCTGGCCTTTGGATATGGTTTTGTCCAGCAGGCTATTTTTAATGAAACAACCATTTTATTCCTTATTCTCCTTGCTGTCGGCAAGATGTTGACCACAGCATTTACCATTGGATCAGGGGGAAGCGGAGGTGTTTTTGGACCATCAATAGTTATTGGAGGAGCCCTTGGAGGTGTTGTGGGAAAATGCTTTAATCTGCTTATTCCCGGAATTGTTACTCAGCCGGGAGCTTTTGTTGTGGTGGGAATGGCAGGATTTTTCACTGCAGTTTCCAATGCTCCCATTTCAACTATTATTTTCGTAAGTGAAATGACCAATTCCTATCATCTCCTGTTGCCGAGTCTCCTTGTCTGTTCATTATCCTATCTTTTGGCAAAAAAATGGACTATTTATCAGAAACAGGTTAAAAACAGGATAAATTCTCCTGCTCATTCTGGAGAGTTTTTTGTTGATATATTACAGGCTATAAAAGTTAAAGACCTTATGCACCTTGTGCAAAAAACCGCTCTTATTCCCCAGGGTATGTCCTTTTTTGAGTTTAAAAAACATTTCTCCCAGACAAAACAGCATTATTTCCCTGTTATGGATGACGACAGGAGGCTGACCGGGATTTTTTCCAGCACCGATATCAGGGAAGTCCTGTTTTCCACAGACATAGAGCATCTTATAGTTATGAAGGATATTGCAATTTCCGACGTAATTGTAATAACACCTTTGGAAGATTTGAATTCCGTTTTGCAAAAGCTTACCACAAAGAATATAGGTAGCCTCCCTGTGGTTTTAGAAGATGATCATGGTGTCTTAATAGGCATGCTGGACAGGCGTGAGGTTATTGCATATTATAACCTCAGGATACAGGAAATGAAGAATATGGCCGCATAGGGCACTGTGCAGCAAGAGAATGTCCATCAAATGTCAATCTATTGCTGAGGGGTAGGGGTAGAATCCATTTCTGCCCCTGTATCTTTGGCGGATATGGACAGGGCGGATATGGAATCCGCCCCTACTGTTTTCCATTGCGACACGCCTTGACTTGGGTTGCGGGCGTTTAGCCCGCCTTAGAACTAAGGGCGCACTCAAAAATAACTTTACATTTTAAGCGCCGATGCATCCCGTCTGGCTGCGCTTTCGCGCCTTGCCAGCCAGGCGCCTCAACACTTAAAATTGCTAATTTATTTTTGAGCGAACCCTAAGCACAAATAGGGACTTACCCCATGGATTTTGCTGCAAAATGCATGAACCTTGCAACATGTATTGAAAATATACTTAAAAGAGGGATTGTTTTAAACCCTGATTTGCTGCACGATTTTGATTCAGCATTCGGGGTGCATAGGGCCGGTGACATCGAAAAACTTTTTTACGACAGGGAAAACTGTGAACGGGAAGTTCTCCTTGAGTTGATATTTTATCCTGATGAATCAATGCAGATTGAGCTTGAATCTCTACTCGAAAAAAATATTTTTCTAAAAAATGACGAAAAAGATGTGGTTGATTTTCTTTTAGAAAAAAAAATACAAATACCAATTTTTTTTCCAAACAGGGGAGATACCCTGAAAATATATGCTGACACGTTTATTCTTGACAGTCTGGTGGGTAGATTAAATATTTCAAAACAGATCAACAGCAAAATAATCACTGCGGTCAATCGCCATATACCTGATAAAATCAGACCGACAGTAAAGGTCAGGCTGAGAAATACAAGGTTTAGATTTTATGATAATTTAATAATATTTCTGAATCTGTTTTTTAAAAGTGAAAGCATTAAAAAGAGTAATTTCCTTGAGGTACTCGATTTTTTGTTGAATTTTTTCCATGAAATTGAGGAGAATAATGATATTTCAGATTCCCTGAATGAAAAAAAAGAATTTTACCTGCAAAGCCTGGAAAATGCCGCAATACTCCATGAACAGTTGAAAAAAAATAACATGGAAATAATGACTGCGCAGAATATAAGAATTCCATCGATAAATATTCCAGAGATAACGAGAAAAATCAGGATTATAGATCAGCTCAAAAATTTGGTTTTATTATAAAATTTATAGTTAGAAAATTTTACAAATCGGTTTGGGCAGGCTGCATTGCAAAATCGCATTAATAAATAAATCTGCTTTTTTAAGATCTTTTCTCCCAGGGGAAGATTCAACGCCGGAACTGATATCCACCGCATCAGGGAGGCCGGCTGCTACAGCTTTAGCTGCATTTTCAGGGGCAAGCCCCCCAGCAAGGATAATGGGACATTTTGTGTTAAGTCGGCTTGCTTTTTCCCAATTCCATGTTTTGGCATTTCCCCCGGGGAGTATTCCTTTCCCGCACTCCACAAGGTATGCCGAAGGATTATAATCTCCGGTATCAGCTAAAAATGGTTTTTTGTTTGCAAATAAAGCCTTGACCACAATTATATTTTCTTTTCGCAGCCTGTTGACAAGCTCACAAGGCTCATTGCCATGGAGCTGGACAGCTTTTAAGCCGCAGAATTCAACAATTTTCATAATATTTAAAAATGTTTCATCAACAAAGACTCCAGCTGTTATTACTTTTGATGGGAGTGCGCGGGAGATCTCCTTTCCCATTTTTATTGTTACATTTCTTGGGCTTTTGGGATAAAAAACAAGCCCTATGGCATCTGCACCAAGGTTTGCACATCCTAAAGCCTCGTCGATTTTTGTTAAACCGCAAATTTTAATTTGGGGTGTGTTTTGTATATTATCCATAAAAAAAGTAGTAACCGTTTTAAATTGAAAGATTATGATAACGTCATGAAATTATTTATATTTTAATAATACACATAGATTTGTTCTTTGTCATATGGTTATTTTCGTCTTTATCGACTGTTGTCCCCCATGGAGATTCAATCTTTTTTTTAGGATTGTAACCTTCCCAGTATAATAAAGGTTCACCGTGTATGGTAAATTTTCCAACCCTATGGTTTTCTGTATCTGCCACATAGATATTTCCAGAGCTATCTCCTGCTATTCCTGAAGGATGTATAAACTCCTTTTCCCCATAACCATATTTGCCCCATGTGGATATAAAATCACCTGTTGAATTAAATTTTTGAATCCGATCATTTCCTGCGTCAGAAACATAGACATTTTCATCATTGTCCGCTGTTATGGCATATGGATAATTAAACTCTCCTTCCCCACTTCCTCGCTCGCCCCATTTGAGTAAAAAATCTCCCTGGGATGTAAATTTTATGATTCTGTTGTTCCCTGCATCTGCTACATAGACATTTTCATTATTGTCCGCTGTTATACCATGGGGGGAATTAAGCTCATTAATTCTGTCCCCTTTGATCCCCCAGCTGCACAAAAAATCTCCCTCTGTGGTGAATTTTACTATTCGATTATTTCCCGTGTCTGCCACATATACATATCCATTATTATCTGTTGCTATACCGCTGGGAGAAAAAAAATCATATTCATCTCCTTCTGAGTTTCTCCACTGGCACAAAAAGTCACCCTCTGTGGTAAATTTTACTATTCGATTATTTCCCGTGTCTGCCACATATATATATCCATTATTATCTATTGCTATGTCATATGGGAAAAAAAGATCTTTCTCACCATCTCCACGCCCTCCCCATTGGGATAAAAGCTCACCTTTGGTGTTAAATTTTCTGATTTTATGATTATCTGTATCTACAACATAAACATCTTCGTTATTAAATACTGACAGGCCATGGGGAGAATTAAAATGCCAGGCTTGATCATGCTCTATTTTTACGTATTTATCTTCTCCCTGCACCCTTAAACCTGAAAGAAATATTAAAAAAGTAAAAACAGCGAAGGTCACGATTCTATTCTTTTTCAATGGGGCCTCCCTTTTTTTAATGATAAAAGTGTTTTATTTTATGAAATATATTATGTACCGGCTGATACGATATTTTGCATATAGCATAACATTATGACAATTAATCTATACTTTTTTATGCGATACTTTCAAGTTTTATTTTCAGTTTTGTATTAAAAGAATCAGAACATTTAACAAATTAAACGTAACTATTCAGCGAATATATACCTGTTGCTTATCTTAAACAAGCGACGCTGATAGTTACAAGCTATTTTGTAATAATAACTTGCAGGTTTAATCCTCCTGCTGTAAATTGCCCCCAGAGAGATATAAATGTCAAAAGATAAATTAAAACATAAAATTGTTATAACAACACATGCTAACGCCGATTTTGATGCGCTGGCCTCCATGCTTGCGGCGCAAAAGCTGTATCCTGGCTCGGTTATGGTTTTTCCCAGCTCAAATGAAAGAAATATAAGAAATTTTTTTATCCAGTCTGTGGAATACCTTTTTAACATGCTGGACATAAAAGATATTGATTTTGATGAGATTGAAAAACTGGTTATAGTAGATACAAGGCAGATAAACAGGATTGGAAAATTTGCCTCAATTCTCAATCGCCCCGGGCTTAAAATAGATATATATGATCATCACCCTGACAGGGAGGATGATATCAAGGGGAATTATGAAGTAATTATGCCCACAGGATCAGCAGTTGCTATACTTACCGGGATAATAAAAGAAAAAAAAGTAGAAATTTCCCCTGATGAAGCTACAATTATGTGCCTTGGTATATATGAAGATACAGGCTCTTTTTCCTATTCCTCCACAACTGAAAAAGATTTTTTGGCAGCAGGCTTTCTTGTATCACGGGGTGCCGATTTAAATGTTGTTTCCAATCTCCTGGCAAGGGAAATCAATCCTGAGCAGGTGGGTCTGCTCAATGATTTGATTCGTGGAGCGGTTCATTACAATATTAGTGGCATTAATATTACCATTTCCACAGTTATAAGCGATCATTATATCTCCGATTTCGCTTTTGTTGTACATAAAATGATCCGTATGGAAAATATGGATGCAATTATCGCTCTGGCGCAGATGGATAATAAAATATATATTGTAGCCAGAAGCAGAATACCAGAAGTTGATATGGGAATTATTCTTGCAGCCTTTGGAGGGGGGGGGCATTCCTTTGCCGCTGCAGCATCAGTTAAAGGGAAAACCCTTGTTCAGGTGGAACAGGGAATTTTAGATACGGTCAACAGGCATGTCAGTGCAAACAGGCTGGCCCGGGATTTCATGTCTTCTCCTCCCATTACTGTGAAAAACGATCTTTCCTGTAAAGAGACACATAATCTGTTTACACGTTATGATGTTAATGCTCTTCTGGTGGTGGAAACAGACTCTGCTTCTGAAAACAGCCGGCTTGTCGGTTATATTTCCCGCCAGGTTGTGGAAAAGGCTTTATATCATAAACTCGGAAAATTTCCTGTGGAAGAATATGCAACCACAGAGATTGAGACTGTGGGGCCTGATGCAAAACTTGGTGAAATACAGGATAAAATTATAGCACATAAGCAGCGTATTTTACCGGTTATGGAAAATGACAAAATAATCGGGGTTATTTCCAGAACCGACCTCCTCGATATTCTGGTGAGTCAGTCCCAGGAAAGAATGGAAATTCTAACAGACACCATCTTGAAGTCGGTTAATCCCAGGTTCAGGAACGTCTATTCCCTCATGAAAGAGAGAATCCCTGATCGAATTATAACCATGCTGATCACCATAGGAATAGAAGCCAAAAAAGCAGGGTGCCAGGCCTATGTTGTGGGCGGATTCGTACGGGATCTGCTTCTTTTTCGACCAAATGAAGATATTGATATTGTTATAGAAGGAGACGGCATAGCTTTTGCCAAAAAGTTTGCAAAAAAAAATAAGGGGCGTATTTACGCATATGAAAAATTCGGAACTGCCGTAATCACCTTTCCAGATGGCTTTAAAATAGATATAGCTTCGGCCAGAATGGAATATTACAAGTTTCCTGCGGCACTTCCCACCGTTGAAATGAGCTCTGTAAAGCTCGATCTGTTCAGAAGGGATTTTACAATAAACACCCTGGCTATACAGCTTACAGAAGGCAAAATAGGAACCCTTATAGATTTTTTTTCCGGACAGAGGGATATTAAGAGCAAGGCCATAAGAGTACTCCATAACTTAAGTTTTGTTGAAGATCCCACCAGAGCGTTTCGTGCTATAAGATTTGAACAGCGTTTTGGTTTTCCCATAGGCAAATTAACATCAGGTTTGATAAAAAGTTCTGTTAGAATGGGTATTGTGGCAAAACTCAGCGGGCGAAGGGTCTTTTCGGAATTTCGCCAGATACTTGAAGAGGATAATCCCGTACCTGCCATAAAAAGGCTTGCTGATTATAATCTTCTTAAAGTGATTCATCCTTCTTTAAGGTTAACTAAAAAATTGATAGATTTGTTGTCTTCAATTAGAAATGTTATATCCTGGTTTGAATTGCTTTTTTTGGAAGAATCGTATATGAAATGGTCTGTTTATTTTTTGGCCATTATCAGCAGTACAAAAAAAGAGGGTTCAGAGAAAATTTGCCGGAGATTTGAGTTTTTGCCTGAGCATGAAAAAATGTTCACCAGGGATCGCTTTGAGGCAAACAAAACCCTCGCATGGCTGGAAAAGAGTCTTCCTATGGAGAGCAGTCTTATTTATAGAAATCTTGCTGTTTATAAAACCGAATTGATTTTATATATGATGGCTGCGGCAAAGCGGAAAAATACAAAAAAAAGCATATCAAAATATTTTACAGACTTCAGGTATATGACTATTTCAGTAACAGGTAAAGACTTAATAGAAATGGGTTTTACCCCTGGGCCGCTGTTTCGGGAGATTTTTGAGGCTCTTTTTGACGCAAAATTAAATGGGATTGTAAAAACAAAAAAAGACGAATTTGAGTTCGCACGTAATTATGTTTGATAATATTGATATTAATCAGGTGGTCATGATGCTCACGGCACTTATTTTTGCAGTGACTATTCATGAGGTTGCCCATGGCTCTGCTGCTTATATGCTGGGAGACGATACCGCCATGGAGGCGGGGAGATTGACACTGAATCCCTTAAAACATCTTGATTTTATTGGTTCGGTTCTTATTCCCCTTGGTCTGGTTATTTCAGGAGCACCGGTTATCTTTGGATATGCCAAGCCTGTTCCTGTTAACTTTGCCAGAATTAATAATTCCAAAAAGGGTATTATCCTTGTCGCCTCGGCCGGGGTAGCTGTAAACTTGTGTTTTGCTTTGATTTGCGGGCTCTTGTTTAAAATAATGTATAAATTTGAGCCTGCATGGAGTCAGACTTTTTTTAATCTGATATTATCAGATTTTTTTTATTTTCTCCTTTACAGTGTAATTATAAATTCAGTCCTTGCAGTTTTTAATCTTATACCCATCCCCCCCCTTGATGGAAGCAGAATTGTTTCTGTGTTTCTCCCCCCTTTTTGGAGGGCCCTATATGCCCGCATTGAACGGTTTGGCATATTGATTATTTTTTTGCTGCTCATAACAAATCTTTTAGACAAGATTCTTCTATTCTTTATTAATCCAATTACAAATACTCTTCTTGGCAGGTAGTATTGAACCGTAAATCTACACTCTGTAAGCCATGCAGCCGGCGGTGGCAGGTTTGTAAAATTTTTACGGGCAGGAGTTTTAAATGACGAAAAAAAAACGTATATTAAGCGGAATGCGCCCCACGGGTCCGCTCCATCTTGGGAATCTCCACGGTGCCCTTGCAAACTGGATTAACATGCAAAAAGAGTATGACTGCTTTTTTTTTATAGCTGATTGGCATGCTTTAACCAGTGATTATGAAAATACAGATTCCATTGGTAAAAACATTGATAATATGATGATAGACTGGCTCAGTGCAGGGCTGTCCCCTGACTTGTGCACCATGTTTGTTCAGTCCCAGGTCAAGGAGCACTCGGAGCTCTTTCTTCTGCTTTCAATGATTACGCCGGTTCCATGGCTGGAGCGAAACCCTACATATAAAGATCAAATCGTGCAGATGGGGAACAAGGATCTTTCCACATTCGGATTTTTAGGTTATCCTGTACTTCAGACAGCAGATATTATTCTGTACAAGGGAGATAGTGTTCCTGTGGGGGTGGATCAGGTTCCCCATATTGAAATTGCAAGGGAAATTGTAAGGAGATTCAACTATCTTTTTGACGATGTATTCCCGGAACCTGAGGCAATATTAACAGAATCTCCTAAAATTCTTGGTACTGATCGGCGTAAAATGAGCAAGAGTTATAATAATGCCATTTATTTGTCAGATACTCCTGATGAGGTCATGGCAAAAGTTTCAAAAATGATAACAGATCCCCAAAGGGGAAGGAAAAGTGATCCTGGAGACCCTGATATCTGTAATGTTTTTGAATTTCATAAGCTCTACAGTAACTCTGACACAGTGGAACAGTTAAGTAAAGAATGCCGCACAGCTGAAATCGGATGTGTGGAATGTAAAAAGATTATGAGCAAAAGTCTTTTGAAATTTTTGGAACCGATTCATGGCAAGCGAAAAGATTATGAAAGTAGACCCGATTTTATTGCAGACATAGTTGCCGCAGGATGCAGCAAAGCCAGGGAAATAGCGCAGCAAACAATGGAAGAGGTTAGAGCTGCTGTAAAAATATAGCAGCTTTTCAGGGTTGCTTTTAAATTTCACTAAGTCAGGGTAATTGTTGCCGCTAATTAAGAGGCGCCCTAAATTTAAAAAGAGACTAAAAGTAATATGTATTGTCATAATATCTGGTATATCCTTCCTTTTGCCCTGATTCTGGACCTGGCTCTGGGAGATCCCCGCTTTTTGCCCCACCCCATTAGATGGATGGGTTCTGCTATTTTGTTTTTTGAGGCCAAATTCAGAAAATTTTCCATGGGAACCGTTTCTCAAGGTGCCCTTTTTGCGGTTGTTTTAATCTTTACGACCTGGCTTTTCACCTTTATCATAGTTAAGCTTTCTATTTTTTTTCATCCCGCAGCAAAATATCCGGTAAGTATTATTCTGATTTATTACACTTTAAGCTCAAGGTCTTTGGAAAAATCGGCCATGAATGTTTTTTTTGCTTTAAAAACCCAGGGACTGGATGCTGCAAAAAACAGGGTGAAAATGATTGTTGGAAGACAGGTTGAAAATCTTACGGAAAAAGGGGTTAGCAGTGCAGCTGTTGAGACAGTTGCCGAAAATCTGGTGGACGGATTTATATCTCCCCTGTTTTATGCGGCCCTGGGGGGTGCTCCCCTTGCCATGGCGTACAAAATGGTTAATACTCTTGATTCGATGATTGGATACAAAAACAAAAAATATATAGATTTTGGTAAAACCGCAGCCCGTATTGATGATATTGCAAATTATATTCCTGCCAGACTTTCTGTTTTGGTAATTGCACTGGCTGCACAGATGCTTTCCAAAAAAGGCTCCCGCGTCATAAAAACGGCTTTTAATGAGGGGACAAACCATACAAGCCCCAAT